>Ga0070714_100000872_pt1 | contig 21399 bp, 22 predicted proteins | sample LARL83metaG_FD_65450 | JGI IMG/M metagenome (GOLD analysis project Ga0070714, IMG submission 65450) | Corn, switchgrass and miscanthus rhizosphere microbial communities from Kellogg Biological Station, Michigan, USA - LAR L8-3 metaG | ecosystem: Host-associated > Plants > Roots > Rhizosphere ... | reverse complement strand
GCGCGGGTCGGCGAAGCGCGCGCCCGGGTGATCGCCGACACCGACCGCAACCTGTGCCTGTTCCCCAATCTCCTCATCAACGACATCATGGCGACCGTGCTGCGGCAGGTGAATCCGGTAGCGCCCGGCTACATGGAGATCACCCAATGGGCGCTGGCGCCCAAGGGCGAGGATCCGGCGGCGCGGGCGCGACGGCTCCATGCCTTCAACACGTTCCTCGGGCCCGGCGGGTTCGCGACACCCGACGATATCGAGGCGTTCGAAGGCTGCCAGCGCGGCTTCGGCGCCTGGCGCGAGGTGGAGTGGTCGGATTACTCGCGCGGCTACCGCACCGAGCTCGACGGGCCGGAGGATGCGATCCGCTCCGACCACGAGTTGCAGATCCGCGCGTTCTATCGCCGCTGGCACGATCTGGTGACCGCCCGTGGAGCGCGGCCATGAACGCGGCCGCCGCAGCGACGGCGACCCGCGCGGAGGTCGAGGACTTTCTCTTTCTCGAAGCCGATCTGCTCGACACCTGGCGGCTCGACGAGTGGCTCGGCCTGTTCGCCGACGATGGCCGCTACGAAATTCCGACGACGGACTGCCCCGACGGCGATCCGGCGAGGAACCTGTTCATCGTCGCCGACTCGATGCCGGTGCTGCGCGGGCGCGTGCAGCGTCTCAAGAGCATCGCCGCGTATTCCGAAAGCCCACGCTCGCGCACGCGCCGCGTCGTCGGCAATGTGCGGCTGCACGGCGCCGAGGGCGACGCGCTGAGAGTCTCCGCCAATTTCATCATCCAGCGCGTCAAGAACGAAGTCGCGGACTCGTATTGCGGCCGCTACGATCTCCTCCTGCGGCCGACCGGCGAGGGCCTTCGCTTCGTCCGCCGTCGCGCCGTGCTCGATCTCGACGCTCTGCGTCCGCAGGGCCGGGTCAGCTTCATCCTCTAGGAGCGGACATGAAACGCCTCGTGCTGGCTATCGTGTGTCTGTGGACGATTGCGGCGTCTGCGCCGGATGCCGGCGCCGAGACCGGAACGCTGACGGTCGGCGTCAAGGGCGCGATGAAGGCGACCCTGATCGCGCCGGACGGCCCCGGCCCCTATCCCGGCGTGCTCATTCTCCACACCAGCGGCGGCCTCCGGCCCACCGATCTCGACTACGCCAGGCGTCTTTCCGAACAGGGCTACGTCTGTCTCGTGCCCGCCTTCATGGAGGCGTACCGCATTACCGCGACGACGCGCAGGGATACCTTCACCCGCCATGCCAACGACGTCTACGCGGATTTGGCTGCGGCGGCGGAAACGCTGCGCACGTCGGCGAAGGTTGCCGGCGGCAAGATCGGCGCGGTCGGATTCTCGAACGGCGGTTATTTCGCGCTGTGGCTCGCCGCAACGAACAAGGTCGACGCCGGGGTGAGCTACTATGGCGCACTGACCGGCGCGGGCACGGACAAGGAACTGACCCGCTTCAGCTCGACGTTTGGCGCGGGGAGCGCGCCGGTGCTCGTGCTGCACGGCACGGCGGACGCCACCGTGCCGGTCTCCGCCGCCGACCATCTGAGCGCGATCCTGAAGCGCGCGAACAGCCCTCACGAGGTGAAGCTCTATAACGGCGTCGATCACGCGTTCGAGCGCGACCTGCGCAACGATGCCACGCGCGAGGCGGCGGCCGATGCCTGGGACCGCACGCTCGCGTTTCTCGGCGAACGGTTGGGGCAGCCGTAAAGGGCGCTTGGGGCCGACACATGCCCCCTTCCCCGTTTCCCGCCCCTCTGCTAACTCACGCCTGCGCGTATGGATGGGTGGCTGAGCGGTTTAAAGGCACCGGTCTTGAAAAATGCGCCCGACACGCCTCATGGGAGCAGCAAGATGGACCTTGGCCACAACTGGCATCCGCGTTTCACCGAATGGGCGGTGCGGCGCTCGATTCTACGATCCCCTGTCGTTGTGGTGGACGCTGGCGTTCAGGGCGGCTTCCATCTGCGCTGGGATCATCTGGGCGACATGTTCGAGGGGCATGGATTCGACCCGCTCCCCGAAGCCATCGCACCGCTCACCGCAACTGGGCGGCCGAACCGCCATTTCCATTGCATGGCTCTCGGCGCCGAGGACGGCACGCGCGATATCTTCGTGTCCAGGGAGAGTACAGCGACCTCGTTCTACAGACGGGATCACTCCCGACTGGACGTGAGCGACGACGTCACACAGATATCAGGGACGCGCAGCGTGCCGGTGAGGCGGCTCGATGGTCTTATCGACTCCGGCGCAGTTTCGCGTCCCGACTTCATCAAGATCGACTGCGAAGGCGCCGAGCCGGAAATCCTGATGGGCGCAAGTGAGGCCGTAGCGAACGACATTCTGGCGATCGAGCTGGAGACGACCTTCATTCCGAACCAAACACATCCTGAGACGCATTTCTGGACGGTGTACCGTCAGCTCCTGCCGCACGGGTTCGTGCTCCACGATCTGGCCTTTTTACGAATGCCGCAACGCTCTTATGCGGAACGCGCCGGGACGATCGCCATGGCGTCCGCCCGCCGACATGCACAGCCGGCCATTTTCAATGTGCTGTTCTATCGCTCATCTTCGCCGCGGTCGGCGGAGGAACTTGTGAAGCGAGCCATGATCCTCGAGCTGTATGGGGCTGTTGACTTCGCGTTTGCGGAAATCTCGACGCACGCCGAAGCCGTTAATTTACCGGGAAAGGTGCTGGCAGCGGCCGAATTGATGCTGCATCGCCCGAGCTTGAGGGGCTTGGTTCGCCACGTGCGCGAATCCGCCATTTTCCGCGCCCGGCGGATCGCGTCACGCGCCGCAAGGCGGGTTACCTCTTGATGATCTCGGCACAAGGATCGGCTGCACGTTGTGGGTGCTCCCGCCCGCCGACTTGATTCAGGGATAGTCCCCCTTCCCTGCTCCGCCGGCGCTTGCTAAGTCATTGGCGCTTTCATGCGGATGGGTGGCCGAGCGGTTTAAGGCACCGGTCTTGAAAACCGGCGTGGGTGCAAGCTCACCGTGAGTTCGAATCTCACCCCATCCGCCACCGCGCCGACGCTCGATCCGCCAGCGGATTGGGCTCGGTGTTCTCGCGCTTTATGCGATCGCCCAGAACGAAGATATCTCGGCGCAGAACGCCTCCACCCGTCCAGATTCCGCTTTCACGCCGCCTTACGGGGCTCTCCGACGGCACACGGTGCAAGGCCCGCCAGCTCGTCGGCGAAGCCGTGATTGACGTCGCGGTGATTCGCCTCGTCGCTGCGGACGACGATGACCACGTCGTGCAGCGACGCATTTTCGGGAAGGTTCCAATAGCGCCTGGCGATCTCCGGCGCCGGCACGTTCGCGTGCCGACCAGCGTCGATCTCGGCCAGATACTGCGTGTAGCTGACCACCGCCTCCTCCTCGAAATAGCCGACGATGCGGTGCGCAGTCTTCGGCGAGGCGAGGTAGAGCAGGAAGAACACGTTGTAAAAGACGCCCTGCACCAGCAGCACGAGCGCGCGCTCGACAACGTTCGGCTGCGCGATCTCGATGAAGGTCATCAGATGCATACGCTCGTTCTCGGCCTCGTCCATCAGCGTGCGGATCCAGCCGCGGTCGTCGCACATCTTCCGCAGGCATCGCAGATGGGTGAGCGTCGCGCCGACCATCCCCGGCACCGCCGCAACCGTCTCCAGGACGATGGCGCGGTGGCCGTAGCGCTTGGCGAAGAAGGCATCGGCGAAGAAGCGCAGCATCTTGACGAAGCCGAAGGCCGCGCGGTCCGACAGACCGCGCGCCCGGTGATGCAGGCTTAAATCGTATGTCCGTGTTCCAGTGGTCATTTTTCCCTCCGACAGGAGTTGCCGGGAAAACGTTAGCATACTAACATTTATTTTCAATACATGTTTATGGGGGCGCGTTGCCGACGGACGACAACGAGAATAGCGAAGCAGGCTCGCGGCCTGCGATCTCAAGAGCCCGGAACGATGATCCGGACCACGGTCGCGACGACCAGGGCGACAACGCCGCCGTAGACGAGTAGCAGGAGCGTTCCCGCTTGTAAGTTCCTGCTCAACAGCATGGCCAGCCAGGCATCGCTGCGGAGCACGAAGGGATCATGGTTCATGGGCAATTCCCCCTATGGCGACGCGACACACGGATCGGATGGGCCTTTGCGCGACACCGATGTGAATAGTAGTGTTTTATTGCACCGGATTAGAAGCGATGCATGGCAAGTTGGCGGAGTCCCCGACCAAGGGCTGCGCTCGCAAACAGGGGATCGGAGATCATGACCATCGTCGAGGGACGGGCGGGCTTTGCGTCGGATACCGATGAGCCCGAGCTTTCGCCGTGGTGGGTGCGTGCGGTGCTGATCGTGATGGCGCTCGGCTTTGCCGGGTTGATCGCCATCACCATACTGGCCTACCGCAACGCTCCCCCGATCCCCGGAAAGGTGATCGAGGGCGGCGGCAATGTCCTCTTCACCGCGGCGGATGTCGGCGACGGTCAGGCCGTATTTCTCAAGTATGGCTTGATGGACAACGGCAGCATCTGGGGACACGGCGCTTATCTTGGGCCCGATTACTCTGCCGAGACGCTGCATCGCATCGGCGAATTCACCGCGGACGCGTTGGCCCAGGAGCGGTACGGAAAGAACCTGGTGGCGTTGACCGACGCGCAGTCGGCCAGCGTGCGCGGTGAAGTGGCGGCGACGCTGAAGACGAACCGCTACGATCCCGTTGCCGACACGCTGCAATTCACCGCGCCAGAAGCCGACGCCTTTCGCCAGCAAATCGATTATTGGACGGAGTATTTTCGTGACCCGTCCCGTAATGGCGGCCTTCCGCGGAATCTGATCTCAGATCCGACTGAGCTTCGTCATCTCACGAGCTTCTTCACCTGGGCGGCCTGGGCCTCAATCGCGCAGCGTCCGGGCGCCGACTACTCCTACACCAACAATTTTCCTTACGACCCCTCCGTCGGCAATCACCCGACATCCGGAGCGTTTCTGTGGAGCGGCTTGAGCCTGATCATGCTGCTCGGCGGCATCGCCACGGTGCTGCTGGCATTCGGCAAGTTCGACTACCTCGGCTGGGTCAGCCGCGGCCAGCATGTGCATGTGAGCGTTTTGCCGGGCGAAGCCAGCGCCGGCCAGCGCGCGCTGGTCAAATTCTTCGTCGTCGTGACGCTGCTGTTCCTGATGCAGACGCTAGTCGGCGGAGCCACCGCCCACTACCGGAGCGATCCAGGCAGCTTCTACGGCTTCCCGCTCGAAGAAATTTTCCCCAGCAATCTGATGCGCACCTGGCATCTGCAAACGGCGATCTTCTGGATCGCCACCGCCTACGTCGCGGCCGCACTATTCCTTGCCCGCTCGTTGCGCGCCGACGAGCCGCGCGCGCTGGCGGGCTGGGTGCATCTGCTGTTCGCCGCCTTCTTCGTCGTGATCGGCGGCAGCCTGTTGGGCGAATGGCTCGGCATGAGCGGACTGCTCGGCGAGTGGTGGTTCTGGTTGGGCAACCAGGGCTGGGAATTCCTCGAGCTCGGCCGCTTGTGGCAGTACTTGCTCGTCGTCGGGCTGCTGGTGTGGTTCGCGCTGCTGTGGTGGCTGGCCCGGCCGCGCGCAGTGGTTAATGTGGCGGCCCGGCCGATCGCCCGCATGTTCCTGTTCGCGGCCTTGGCCATCCCGCTGTTCTATATTCCGGCGCTCTTCTTCGGCGCCAAGACCAACTTCACCGTGGTGGATACGTGGCGCTTCTGGATTATTCATCTGTGGGTGGAGGGCTTCTTCGAATTCTTCGCCACGACGGTCGTCGCGCTCGTCTTTTTTCAGCTTGGCCTGACCCGGCGCAACACCGCGCTCCGAGTGATCTATCTCGACGCCATCCTTTATTTCCTCGGCGGTCTCATCGGCACCGGTCATCACTGGTATTTCACCGGCCAGACCAACTTCAACCTGGCCATGTCGGCCATGTTCTCGGCGTTGGAGGTGGTTCCGTTGACGCTGCTGACCCTGGACGCATGGGACTTCGTCCGCACCACGCGCGGTGAGTGCGACATCTGCGGCAAATCGGTCGCCGTGCCGCATAAGTGGACGTTCTACTTCCTGATGGCGGTCGGCTTCTGGAATTTCGTCGGCGCGGGTATTTTCGGCTTCCTGATCAACCTGCCGATCGTCAGCTACTTCGAGGTCGGCACTCTGCTCACGCCCAATCACGGTCACGCCGCGCTCATGGGCGTGTTCGGTATGCTCGCTATAGCGCTGATGGTATTCGTGCTCCGTCAGACCGCCGACGAGGCGCGCTGGGCCGGCATCGAGAAATACGTGAAGGTCTCCTTCTGGGGCACCAACATCGGCTTGGCCATGATGATGGCGATGAACCTGTTCCCGGGCGGCGTGCTTCAGGTTTGGGACGTGATCCAGAATGGCTACTGGCATGCCCGCAGCCTGGCCTACACCGGCAGCGACTCCGCCCGGCTGATCGAGTGGCTGCGCATGCCCGGCGATGTGGTCTTCATCGTTTTCGGCGCCGTCCCGCTCACGATCGCGGCGATCAAGGGCTATCTGGGGGTGCGCGCCGACGATCGAACGCATAAAGCCCGCATTCTGTGACGGCGGAAATCGGAAGCACGGATGGCAGTCCGGGAAGCCGACCGATGGGAACGACCGCCGAAAGCCCTAAGCTCCAGCTTCATGAGCGGCTTGCCGATTGCCGAGCGGATCGAACCCGAAGCGGTTCGGGCCGTCGTCGCCGCGCGTGCAGCCCCAGACGATAATGAAGATCCATCCGATCAGCGGCACCAGCCAGATCAGCACCCACCAGCCGGACCGGTCGATGTCGTGCAGGCGGCGCACGCCGACGGCGATCCCGGGCAGCAACGTAGCGAGGCTGAACGCGGCGGCCAGCCCGTGGCTGATCAATTGCAGGCACGCTCCGCCAATGAACGTGAAGAGCATCCAATACCAAAACTCGGAGCGCGGCGCCCGGCCCTTGAAATCGACGTATTTCCTGACGCACGTTGCAATCGCCTCGGTGAAGCTCATGTCGATCCCCGCTGTTTCCTGTGCATCGGACTCGTTGGCCCCGACTCTAGGGCCGCTCCGGGCCTGGGCCAAGCCATCCGCGTGACCGGCCTAGGCAAAAATACGCTGTGGCGAGTCGACCGAGACACGCGGGAATATGCGCCGCGGCGCCGGCTGTCGATGGCCGCCGCTCCCGGATGCCAATTACGCGGACCGCCGCGTCGTCACCGCGATGGCTCATCCGATCACATGAATCGCCAGCACCAGCCCTCCCAGCAGCCAGCAATAGACCGCAAACGGCCACATAGCATTGACTTCATGCACGCGGAACCAACGCATCAGCGCCCATACCGCGACAAACGCGAACACGCCCGAAGCGACGAAGCCGATGGCCCCCATCCGCACCGTTTCAGCGCTGGCCGTGTGGATCATCTTCGGCACCACCAGAATACCCGCCCCCGCAATGATCGGGGTTGCCAGCAGCATCGAGAACCGCGCTGCTGCCTCGTGCTTGAGGCCGGCCCAGAAGCCCGCGACGATGCTTGCACCAGAGCGAGAGAACCCGGGCACCAGTGCTAGAGCCTGGGCGAGGCCGATGAGCGTTGCTTGGCCGAAGGTAAGCTCGTGGACTTCGCGGCTGCCGCGGCCTTTGAGCCGCTCACCGAGGAAGAGGATGAAGCCATTGACGACCAAGAAGAATGCCGCCGAAATCACGCTCGCGAAAATCGAGCGCAGCATATTCTCGAAGATCAGGCCGATGAGTGCCGCTGGAATGGTGGCGACGACGAGAAGAAAAAACGTCCGCCGCGCGGTTGGATCGCGTCCAGTCAGGGCGCCCATGAGAAAGGCAAGCCAGTCGCGCCAGAAGAAGATCAGCAGCGCCAGCGCCGTGCCCAAATGAAGCATGACGACGAAGGGCAGGAAATTCTCTTTGAGGAACCCCGGATCGAGTCCCCATCCGAAAACAAACGGCGTCAGTACACCGTGAGCGACGCTCGATACCGGAAACAACTCGGTGATTCCTTGGATGGTCGCGAACAATAGAGCTTGAATAACGGTCATGACAGTCCTCAGCCGTGAGACAGCCGCGCATCGTAACAGGTTCGGAGCTCTTCATTCCATGATCCAGATCGACGCCGCGTGACCGGATGCAGATCGTGGCGCTTCTTCTGAGTCCAATCGCAACCGAGATGCCGGAAACGATGAATGCGTCAGTCTGCTTTATCTTCTGTTCGCGGGGAGCGTTGCCGCTGCTGTGTGGATCCATCATTCGTCGCGCCCTGCAAATCCATCGCAAAGGACCGGAACAATATGGAAAAACGTGCGGATACAAAGCATCAGCTACACGAGGCCGAAGAGCTTTTGCTGGGCGAACTCAGAGCGGCACGCCGTGGGGTTCGCAAGGGCGACGCTCGCGCCAAGACGACTGCAGCGCAGCTCACCGTTGGGCAGCGGATTGCAGACACGGTCGCGGCTACGATGGGTTCTTGGACGTTTATAATTATCCAGTCCGTCATTCTGACGTTCTGGATCGCCTTGAACGTCACTGCCTATGTACAGAAATGGGACCCCTACCCATTCATTTTGCTCAACCTGGCACTCTCATTCCAAGCGGCATACGCTGCCCCTTTCATCATGATGAGCCAAAATCGACAGCAGGACATCGATCGCAAGGCCGCCGAGAACGATTACCAAATCAACATCAAAGCGGAGCTTGAGATCGAGCTTCTGCATCAGAAGATCGATCAGCTTCGAGAAACCGAAGTGATGAATCTCACGCAATCCGTAAAGGAGCTTACGGCCCTGCTGGCAAAGGCAAATGACTGAACCCGGTCCTGTCGCCATGGCGTTCGGGGCGCCGGCATTTGCAATCTTTCGGCGCAATCGCGCCGGCGCGGGGCGAGCCGTGGGGCCGTTTCTAAAAATTCTCCAAGGTTATTGATTTTTAATGTGCCGTGGCGGACACCTATTCGCCACGTCCACCAGCCCTGTTTCGCCACGTCCACCAGCCTTGCCGCACTTGTCGGCATCTTTTTCATGGAAGGACATCCATGCCCGAGCACTCGTTTATCGTCGCCGCTCTTCTTGGCATCGTCGAGGGACTGACCGAGTTCCTGCCGGTGTCCTCCACCGGCCACCTCATTCTGCTCGACGAGCTGCTCGACTTTCAGGGGCCGCCGGGACACGTCTTCGAGATCGTCATTCAGTTGGGCGCCATCCTGGCGATCTGCGTCCTCTACTTCCATCGGCTCTGGCGGGTGGTCGTGGGGCTGCCGGGCGATCCCGCCGCGAGGCGGTTCGCGACGGCCGTCATCCTGGCGTTCCTGCCCGCGGCGGTGATCGGAGTGATCCTTCACGACTTCATCAAGTCGGTGCTGTTCTCGCCCTTCGTCGTCTGCGTCGCGCTGATCGTCGGTGGGTTCGCCATTCTGGTCATCGAGCGGATGCGTCCCGTCCCGCGCATCCACGCGATCGAGAAATTCACGCCCGCCCTGTCTCTGAAGATCGGCCTGATGCAGTGCCTGGCGATGATCCCAGGCGTCTCGCGTTCCGGGGCCACGATCCTGGGCGCCCTGCTCCTCGGCGTGGAGCGCAAGACGGCTGCTGAGTTCTCGTTCTTCCTCGCCATCCCGACGATGCTGGGCGCCACGGTCTACGATCTGTGGAAGAACCGCGCCGACCTCACTCCGGACGGCAGCATGCTCATTGCGGTCGGCTTCGCGACCGCGTTCGTATCGGCTCTGCTGGTCGTCAAGTGGTTCGTCAACTTCGTCGGACGACACGGCTTCTCGCCGTTCGCCTGGTACCGCATCGCGATCGGCGCGGTGGGACTGGCGGCGTTGCTGATGCGCTGAACGCCGCCGCCACTCGAGCGAATGCTGGCGGAATCTGTAAGGCCGTGGTCTACAGCTCCTTCCCGATCTTGCGATCCAGCGACCACGGGCCGCCGCCGCGGAGCGCGATGGCGAACATCACGAGGCCCCACATCAGCCCGTATTCGTAGCCATGGTTGTTCCAGTTGAAGCCGTGCGGCCCGAACTCGTAGAGCACCAGGACCCCGAGCTCGATGGCGAGTGCCGCCGCGAAGAAGCGGGTGAACAGCCCAATCGCGACGCAGATCGCGCCGACCGTCTCGATGAAGAGAAGGAAGTACGCGAGCTCAGCTACGGGAAGGTATCCGCGCGTCACGAATGACGCGCTCCATTTGGCGAAGCCGGGCGGTAGGTGCCCCAAGCCGTGGATGAGCATGATGATGCCGACAGCCATGCGGATAATCGGCCAGGACAGCGGCACCACGAACTCATAAAACGGCTTCAAAAACGGCAGTGCGAGCCGCGGCTCTCTACCGGAATCGTACGTCGTCACGATTGACCCTCCCTTTTGCCGCGCGATCGAAGCCGGCGGCGTATGATTGGGGGAAATAGTGGGTTGCGAGCGGATTTAAAGTCAAGGTGCGTTCGGGAAAGACTCCCTGCTGAGCCGTTTGCGGCCGCTGCAGTGTATATTGTTTCGCAGCGAAACCGCGCGACAGGTGCCATGAGCAAGGCCTTCACCAAGGAAACCGACGTCGAGGACGACGAGTTGGAGCCGCCGACGGCTCTCCCGGCGGGCGCCAAGAACTACATGACGCGCAAGGGGCACGAGCGGTTGCAGGCGGAGCTTCGCGGCCTTCTGAACGTCGAGCGGCCGAAGGTGGTCGAGCTCGTATCGTGGGCGGCCGGCAACGGCGATCGCTCCGAGAACGGCGATTACATCTACGGCAAGAAACGGCTCGGCGAGATCGACCGCCGCATCCGCTATCTGACCAAGCGACTCGAATCCGCCCAGGTGGTCGATCCCGACCGGCAGCGGCATTTGAAGCAGGTCTTCTTTGGCGCGACCGTCACCTATGCGGATGCCGCCGGCGTGGAAAGGACCGTCACGATCGTCGGCGTCGACGAAGCGGACATCGAGAGGAATCTGGTGAGCTGGATTTCGCCCGTTGCCAGAGCGCTGATGAAAACGCGCGAAGGCGAGTCGGTCGAGGTGCGCACGCCCGGCGGCACCGAGACGATTGCGGTGATCGGCATCCGCTACGGCGACGATCCGGCCTAACGGTCGTCCGCCGGGACACCGTCCCGATCAGCCGAACCGCCCGGTGATGTAGTCCTGAGTGCGGTTGTCCTTCGGATTGGTGAACATCGACACCGTCTCGTCGTATTCGACCAGCTCCCCGAGATACATGAACGCGGTGTAATCGGATACGCGCGCGGCCTGCTGCATGTTGTGGGTGACGATGGCGATGGTGAACCGCTCGCGCAGCGTGTCGATGAGCTCCTCCACCTTGGAGGTCGATATCGGGTCGAGCGCCGAGGCGGGCTCGTCGAGCAGGATGACCTCGGGGTTCACCGCGATGGTGCGGGCGATGCAGAGACGTTGTTGCTGGCCGCCCGACAGGCTGAGGCCGCTGGCCTGAAGCTTGTCCTTCACCTCGTCCCACAGCGCGGCGCCACGGAGCGCCGCCTCGACCCGTTGGTCCATGTCGGCCCGGCCGGGGCGGTCGTACAGGCGGATGCCGAACGCGATGTTGTCGTAGATCGACATAGGGAACGGCGTCGGTCTCTGGAACACCATGCCGACCTTGGAGCGCAGGATGTTCCGGTCGAACTTCGGGTCGAGGATGTTGATGCCGTCGAGGATCACTTCGCCTTCGACGCGTTGGTCGGGATAAAGGTCGTACATGCGGTTGAGCACGCGCAGGAGCGTCGACTTGCCGCACCCCGACGGGCCGATGATGGCGGTCACCTTGCGCTCGTAGAACGACAGGTTGACGCCGTGGATGGCCTCGTTCTGGCCGTAGAAGAAGCGGAGGTTGCGGACGCTCATCTTTTCGCTGGTGAGATCGTCGGTGTTCTCTCGCTTGGTGACGTCGAACATCATCGTGTCCTCTGACGGGAAGCCAGCGTTCTGGCAATAATGTTCAGGACCAGAACGGCGAGCGTGATGATCAGTGCGCCGGTCCAGGCCAGACTCTGCCACTGCGCATAGGGACTGAGCGCGAACTGGAAGATCGTCACCGGCAGGCTCGCCATCGGCGCATTGAGGTTGATGCTCCAGAACTGATTGTTGAGCGCGGTGAACAGGAGCGGCGCCGTCTCGCCGCTGATGCGCGCGATCGCCAGCAGCACGCCGGTAATGAGGCCGCTCAAAGCCGCGCGATAGGCGATGTGGCGGATCACGACCCAGCGCGGCGCGCCGAGCGCGGCAGCCGCCTCGCGAAGATTGTTCGGCACCAGCGTCAGCATGTCTTCCGTGGTGCGGATGACGACGGGAAGGACAATGATGCTCAATGCGACAATGCCAGCCCAGGCCGAGAAGTGGCTCATCTGGAGCACCATGATCTCATAGACGAACAGGCCGATGACGATGGACGGCGCGCTCAGCAGCACGTCGTTGATGAAGCGGATGACCATGGTCAATTTATTATAGCGGCCGTACTCCGCCATGTAGGTGCCGGCGAGGATGCCGAGCGGCGTGCCCAGCAAGGTGGCCATGCCCGTCATGATCAGGCTGCCCATGATCGGGTTGAGAAGCCCGCCGTCCGAGCCCGGCGGCGGCGTCATCTCGGTGATGACGTTGAGCGTGAGTCCTCCCGCTCCCTTGACGATCAGAGTCCACAGCACCCAGGCGAGGCACAGTAGGCCGAATGCGGCGGCGGCGATTGCGCCGATGGTGACGATCCTGTTGGCGAGACGCCGGCGGTAATAGAGTTGCATGTTCATAGCGATGGCCGGCTCCCGAGCTTCAGCAGAAGAAGCCGCGCGCACGCCAGCACGATGAAGGTGATCAGAAACAGGATGAGACCGAGGGCGATCAGCGACGACTTGTAGACGTCGCCGACCGCTTCGGTGAACTCGTTGGCGATCGCGGCCGATATCGTCGTCCCGGGTGCGAAAACCGAGGCGCTGATGCGGTGGGCGTTGCCGATGACGAACGTCACCGCCATCGTCTCGCCGAGGGCGCGGCCAAGACCAAGCATGACTGCGCCGAGGATGCCGATGCGGGTGTAGGGAATGACGATGTAGCGGACGACTTCCCAGGTGGTGCAGCCAAGCCCATAGCCCGATTCCTTGAGTACCGCCGGCACCGTCTCGAACACGTCGCGGGTGATCGAGGTGATGAACGGCAGCACCATGATGGCAAGGATGATGCCGGCGGTTCCGATACCGACGCCGTAGGGCGGCCCGGCGAACAGATCGGAGAGAATCGGGATGTTTCCGAACGCGTCGATCAGAGGGGGTTGCACGTGTCTCTGCAGGAATGGAGCGAGAAAGAACAGGCCCCAGATGCCGTAGATGATGCTGGGGATGCCGGCAAGAAGCTCGATGGCGATGCCGATCGGGCGACGCAGCGTGATCGGGCAGAATTCGGTGAGGAAAATGGCGATGCCGAGGCTGACCGGAATGCCGATCAGCATGGCAATGGCGGAGGTCACGAGGGTGCCGTAAATCGGTACCAGCGCTCCGAAATTCTCGGTGACGGGGTTCCAGGCTTCGCCGGTGACGAAGCCCGGTCCGAACTTGGCAAGGGCGGGAAGCGCGCCATCGATCAGCGCGATGATGACACCCGCGAGCAATATCAGGACGACGAGCGCGGATGCGAAGGTAAGAGAACGGAACGCTGCATCATAGGCGTTGAGTCGGCGTCCACGCCGCACCCGATGCGTAATGACGTCATCAGCGGCGGTCAATTCCATTGGACTCTGTAGGTTCATGAGCGGTGGGTGACGTAATCTCGAAAAGGAGGAGCCGTCATACGGCGGCGGCCCCTCCCGTTGAATGTAACTCAGCGCATCGAATAAATCGCTTTTCCGCTTCCGTCCTTGATGTTCTCAGACCAGGCTTTACGGATCGTCGCGATGACGTTCGACGGCATCGGGACGTAGTCCAAATCCTGAGCCATCTTGGTTCCTGTCTTGTCGTAGCCCCATGAAAAGAACTTTAAGGCTTCCGCGACCGGGGCGGGATTATCCGGCTTCTTGTGAATGAGAACGAACGTCGCGCCGGCAATCGGCCAAGCAGCGGCACCGGGTTCGTCGGTCAGCATGACGCCGAAGCCCGGAGTCCCGATCCAGTCGGCGTTGGCCGCTGCCGCTTGAAAGGCATCGGCGGTGGGAGAGACGGTCTTGCCCGCGCTGTTGATCAGCTTCGTATAGGTCATGTTGTTCTGCTTGACGTAGGCGTATTCCACGTAGCCGATGGCACCAAGCGTCTGCTTGGTCTGCCCGGCGACGCCTTCGTTGCCTTTTCCGCCGAGTCCCGTCGGCCACTGCACCGAGGTGTTATTGCCGACTTTGTCCTTCCACTCCGGGCTGACCTTGGAAAGATAGTTGGTGAAGATATAGGTCGTGCCCGAGCCGTCGGAGCGCTCGACCACGGCAATGGCCGTCGATGGAAGATTCATGTTCGGATTGAGCTTCTTGATTGCGGCGTCGTTCCATTTCTTGATCTCGCCAAGATAGATCTTCGCGAGCGTCGGGCCGTCGAGAACCATTTCGCCGGGCTTCACACCCGGCAGATTGACCACGGGAATCACGCCGCCCATGACAGTCGGGAACTGGAACAGGCCGGCTGCATCCAGATCCTTGATCGTCAGCGGCATGTCCGATGCCCCGAACGTGACCGTCTTGGACTTCACCTGTTGGATACCGCCACCGGAGCCGATCGACTGGTAGTTGAGGCCGTTGCCGGTCTCTTTTTTGTAGGCGTCGGCCCACTTGGCGTAGATCGGGTAAGCGAAGGTGGAGCCGGCGCCGGAAATATCCGCGGCGCCAGCGGTGCCGGCCATCATCGACGACGCGACCAGTGCGGAAAATAGAGTTTTCAGTTTCACGAGGTTCGCCTCCTTGGGCGGGGTTGGGAAGAGCTGAGAGACACCGGAGACATCCGAAATCTCACCGCCCGGAAGCTATGTCCCATGGGCTGCATATTGGTGACGGATCGATGACAGAACGATGACTCCGGACCGAAACGGTCGCATTTCGGCGCATAAAACCGAACCGACCGGTCCGTTAAGGACACGAAGGAAGCTCTTGAAAGAAAAGGCCGTTGAAGAACTGTTGCGGCAGAGCGACGGCGCGCTTCAGTCGTTCAGTCGCTAAAGACCCAGCATCGAGCAGATTGCCGTGACCGGCCGCGTCCCGGCGCGTGCCATCTGCTGCTGGACCTCGAAGTGATTGAGGCCGGGAAGCTCCATTTCAGTGCAGGGATAGCTCCGCGCCCGCCAGGCCGCCGCGAACTCCTTCGACTGACGCCGGAACTCGTCGAGCTCGCCGCTGCCGTAGCCGATCACCAGGGGCATCGGCCGGTCGGGAATGTGGCGGATCGAGCTCAGGCGCAGCGCCTCGTCCTTGTTCATCTTGAGGTAGGTGTTGCGCCACGAAAGCTGCACTGGCTCGAGATCGAACATGCCGCTGAACGGAGCGCCGCCCTTCAAGACATCGGCGGGCAAGCCGAAATCGCCCACCCAATCCGTTACCATCGTCATGCCCGTCAGATGCCCGCCCGATGAGTGCCCGGTGACGAACACCCGCTCGGGATTCCCGCCGAAGGTCGTTGCGTTCCTGTACGTCCAGGCGATCGCTGCCCGCGCCTGCCGCACTTGCTCATCGAGGCGCACCTCGGGAACCAGCGCGAAATTCACGATGACGACGTTCGCGCCGGCATCGACGTATGGTTCGGCGATGAAGCTGACCTCGTCCTTGTGGCCGCCCTTCCAGGCGCCGCCGTGGAGAAAAACCAGCGTCGGCGCGCCAGTGCGGCTGTACTTGAAGACGTCGAGCTGCTCATGTCGGCTCGGCCCGTAGGCGACGTTCAAGAGGCTGTCAAACCTGGCGCGGACGCGCGCGCTCTCGGCGATCTTGTGCTGCTTGTAGGCGGAGTTGTCGCCGACGATGGAGGCCTGATTGTACTGGGCATCGAGCTGCTCCTGGGTGTAGCCACGATAAATCTTCGTGCCCGCATCGGCTTTGTCCAGCATGGCCTTCCCTTTCGGCGGTCGTTTGTTCCTGGCCGATTATACACAGCCACGAGGGGGGCCGATCATCGCGGATTTTCGGCAGTGTCGCATGCAGCGAGCACGACAGGGTCGGCATTGGCGGGCAACACTGCGCTCAGCGGCTGACAGACACCGTTGACGCACAACCGCCAGTCGTCGGTGGCGCCGGAGCGGCGCAGCACCACTTCCGACAGCGGCGCCAGCGTCGGCGTCCAGCGCCAGAAGCGGCCGTCGAAACGGGACTCGGGCGGCGGCTCCATCCCTGCCCCGGTCCCCTGCACGCGGGCCTCGACGAGGACGAGACGGCTGTCGACGATGCGCCAGTCCTCCTCCCATTCGGTCTTCTGCACCGAATGGGTCCAGGCGAGCGTGAAGGCGGCAATGCCGGCATAAACCTTGATCATGCTGCCGCCGACGGCGATGCAGAGGCCCACGGCGCTAGGCTGCGACGGCGGTGCGGCGCGCGCGCCGGAGGTTGCTTCCGACAACAATGACCGAGAGCGCCAGTCCCATCTCGTCGCTCCATGGCAGGGGCGCGATCAGGAGGCCGGCGGCAACGCCGGCGAGTACGCGCTCGACCGGCGTCGTTCGGGCGACGCAGAACCCGATCGCGGCGATGCCCGACATGGCGACCACGACGCCCGCCTTCGCGGTCACGACGACGACTGCGGCCCAGTAGCCGTACTGCGCGGCGAGCGCGCCGCCGTTCTGGAGCATCAGTGCGGGCTCGTAGACCGCCAGAAACGGAATCAGGAATCCCGCGAGGGCGATGCGCGAAGCCTGCCAGCCGATGGCGTCGGGCGATGCGCGGGCAATCGGCGCCGCGGCAAGGGCGGCCAGTGCGACCGGCGGCGTGAGGTCGGCGATAATGCCGTAATAAAACACGAACATGTGCGAGACGATCAACGGCACGCCGAGCTTGAACAGCGCCGGCGCTGCGAGCGACGCGGTGATGATGTAGGTCGGAATGGTCGGCAGCCCCGTTCCGAGTACGATCGATGTCACCATCACCAGCACCAGGCACAGGAACAGCGACTCGCGTCCGAATGAGACGATGTAGTTGCCGAAGATCGTCGCCACCCCGGTGAGCGTCATGGTGCCGATGACGGTGCCGACGATGGCGCAGGCAAGGCCGACCGGCAGCGCCTGGCGCGCCCCTTCGGCCAGCGAATCGCGGCACAGCGCCAGGGTTTCCCGGCCACCTCTGCCGAACAGGTTGGCGAGGATGAGCGCCGCGATCAGCGCCAGCACCGAGACGATGCCGAATTCGAGGAACGACGCGCAGACGACTCCTAGGCTGACCCAGAAGAGGACGCGGAATCCGTAGGTGCCGATTCCAAGCGCCAGGCTGCCGCCGAGAATCATGACCACCGTCAGCGCCAGGCCGATCGAGCCCGCGAACAGCGGCGTGTAGCCGGTCATCAGCAGATAGACGAGGACCGCGACCGGCAGCACGAGATGCCAACTCCGGCGCAGCGCCGTGAGTGGGCTCGGCAACTCGGCGCGGGGAATGCCGAAGAGATGCTCCCTGCCCGCTTCGAGGTGCACCATCCAGAACGCCGATGCGAAATAGAGGAATGCCGGAATGATGGCCGCTTTGACGATCTCGGCGTAGGGCACCCCGATATTCTCGGCCATGATGAAGGCGACGGCGCCCATGACGGGAGGCATGATCTGGCCTCCCATAGACGCAGTGGCCTCGACGCCGCCGGCAAACGAGGCCTTGTAGCCGAAGCGTTTCATCAGCGGGATCGTGAATTGCCCGACAGTCACCACGTTGGCGACTCCCGAGCCGGAGATCGTTCCCATCAGCGCGGAGGACACGACCGACACCTTGGCGGCGCCCCCGCGCGACGCGCCGAATAGGCCAAGCGCCACGTCGTTGAAAAACTGAATCATCCCGGCGCGCTCGAGAAACGCGCCGAACAGGACAAAGAGATAGATGTAGGTCGCCGATACCGCCGCGGGCGTTCCATAGATTCCCTCGGTGCCGAACGCCATATGGTCGAGCACCTGCTCGAAACCGTAGCCGCGATGGTCGAACGGCCGCGGCAGGTACTGGCCGAGCATGGCATAGGCAATGAAGGCGAGGCAGATAAGCGGAAGTGCCGCGCCCATCAGACGCCAGGCGACGGCGAACAGCACGATCAGGCTTGCGATTCCAACCGCGAAATCGGCGGTCGTCAGATCGCCCGATCGGTTGACGAGGTCGATGTAGAAAACCCACTGGTAGAGGCCGACCGCAAAGCCGATCAACCCGACCAGCCAGCCGGCCGCCCATCGGATCGGAGATGCGGCGCGGTGATTGGCGAGAAGCGCCGCCGACACCAGCACGAGAAAGCCTACGTGCATCGCGCGAAGGATCTGGGCCGGCAGAATGGCGTAGAGCGAAAGCGCGATCTGGAACGCCGAGAAAACGACGGCGATCCAGAACAGAACAGATCCCGGCAGCCCTTTGCCCCAGCCTTGTGGAATGCCATGCTCGCCGCCGAGCCCGTCCCCTATGGCGCGGGCGCGCGAGATTTCTGCTAACGACGCCATGGGCTCTCCGTCGGCCGCGACGACAAGTGCTGCTTACTTCAAGAGACCCTTTTCCTTGTAGTACCGGGCGGCGCCCGGATGGAGCGGGACCGGCATGCCGTCGAGCGCATGGGCGAACTGGATGCCCTTCGCTGCGCTGTGCGCCGCGGCGAGGTCGGGGAGATGCTCGTACATCGCCTTGGTCATCGCGTAGACTGTGTCAGCCGACAGGCCGGAGCGCGTCACCAAGTAGTTGATGACCGTCGCCGTCGGTACATCGGTGCTCTGGCCGTTGTAGGTGCCGGCGGGAATCACGCCTTTGACGTAGGGCGATCCTACCTTGTCGACCACAGATGCGGGAATTTCGACGACGTTGATGTCCACCGAGGCGGCGAGGTCGCGGATTGCTGCGACTCCGAGCCCGGCCGATTGCAGCGTAGCGTCGAGCTGACGGTTCTTCATCAGTTCGACCGATTCGTCGAACGGCAGGTACTCGACCTTGCCGAGATCCTTGTAGCTCAGTCCCGCGGCGCCCAGAACGGCGCGCGCATTGAGTTCGGTTCCCGACTTAGGCGCTCCGACGGAAAGGCGTTTGCCCTTGAGGTCGGCGAGCGTCCTGATCCCGCTTGCCTTGGTGGCCACCACCTGGATGTAGTTGGGGTAGATGGCGGCGATCCCGCGCAGCTTGTCGAGCTTGGTTTTGAAGCCGGCTTCCTCGTTGCCGTCGCGGGCGAACGCGAGGCTGTCGCCGAGCGTGAAGGCGATCTCGCCTTTCCCTTGCTGGAGAAGGACAAGGTTCTCGACCGAAGCCTTGGTCGCCTGCACCGACGGCCGCGCACCGGGAATCGACTGGCTATAGACGTTCGAGAGAGCGACGCCGATCGGGTAGTAAACGCCAGACGTCCCGCCGGTCAGAATGTTTATGAAGTCATCCGCCCTGGCGGCGGCGATCCCTGTGACGAGCGCCGTCGCGATGGCAGCTGCGCCCGCTAAACGAAACACGTTCAGCATGTTCTTGCCTCCTCTTTATAGAGGTCGTCCGCCGGACGACGCCCTGTTGCCGCCATTAAGGGCACGATCCACGACGGGAGAAAAGCCCGTTCCGGGGAGCGCATAGGCGACGGGGACTCCAGCATTGACATTTCCATCGCGGCCTTGCCAATTCACTGGCGCTGCCAAAAGATAGACGGCGGCCGACGAACTCTATGTGGGGAACGATGCGCGATTTCACGCTGCTTGACGTGTGCGGGTTCGGCTGGTTCGCGCTGGCATGGATCGGATACACCCTTTACGCACGTTCCGGCCGGCGCAAACATCGAACCATTTCCGCCGTGATGAACACGTTTCGTCGCCAGTGGCTGGTGGAAATGAGCCGGCGCGAGGTTCGGTTGGTCGACGTGAACGCGCTGAACAGCCTCGCCCATAACGTCACCTTCTTCGCCTCGACCACGATTCTGGTGGTTGGCGGCCTGTTCGCCCTGCTCGGGGCTTCGGATCGGGCCATCGGCGCGCTCGGCGATCTGCCGTTCGCCGTCCACACATCGCAGTCGGTGTGGGAAGTGAAGGTGCTGCTGCTGATCGTGCTGTTCATCTACGCTTTTTTTCAGTTCGCCTGGGCGTCGCGCATGTCGAACTATTGCGCCATCCTGATCGGGGCGGCTCCGGCCGTCGGCGATCCGTCGTTGCCGGTCCACGCGGAGCGGGCGGCGCGCATGACCAACCTAATGGGACACCATTTCAACCTAGGGCTCCGGGCGTATTTCTTCGCCCTCGCCTTCCTCGGCTGGTTTGTTCATCCCTGGGCGCTGATTCTGGCGACCACCTGGGTGGTCGCCATCAATTACTGGCGTGAGTTTCGCTCGCCTGAATTCCGTGCGCTCCAGGCGGGAACCGAGAGCGGTACCGGCTGACGCCGCTCTCGGACCTCGATCCACCGCCTCGGTGTCAGGCGACTTTGCGCGCGGCCATCTTGCTGAGATGCGCAAGGACGTCTTCCACCTTCATCACGTCGGCATATTTGTGGTGAAGGTCGAACAGGTTGACCTTGTGCGACAGCATCGAGCGATCGTAGGTGCATTCCTCGACCACTGTCATGTGATAGCCGTAGGAATAGCCGTCGACCACGCTTGCGCGCACGCAGCCCGAGGTGCTCTCGCCGCAGGCGATGACGCTGTCGACGCCGAGGAGCCGCAGGTGGGCCACCAGGGGCGTGCCGAAAAATCCCGACGCACGCTCCTTGTGGATGATGAGTTCGCCCGGCTGCGGCGGGAACGCCTCGTAGATGTCGTAAATGTCGTCGGGCAGCGCGTTCCCGGCATGATCGCGATGGGTCGAGTTGACGCCGCGGGTATCGGGTTTGCGTGACGTGTAGATCACCGGAATGCCGGCGGCGCGAGCCGCCGCGAACAGGCGCTTGGTCGGCTCGATGGCTTTCCAGGCGTTTTCGCCGCACGAGCCCCTGTGCTTGCGGTTGGCCTCGATCACCGGCACGTTGCCGCCCCAATAGGCCGAGTTGTAGAGATCGATCGCGAGCAGAGCCGGATTCTTGCCGACCTTCAGCGGCCGCTGGTAGGCGGAATAAATCTCCAGCAGCTCATCGTCGAGCAGATCCTTCCAACAATGGTCCTCGAACGCCGGAATCGGTGACTTTGCGGTCATGTTCTATCTCCCCGTGTCGGCAAAAGTGCAGACCGGGAAGCTAGCGCGACGACGTGGCCGGGTGCAAGGCGCGTGGGATTGCGCCGGAAACTCAATGCTTCTCGTCGTCGCTGCGCGTCTTGCTCCGGATCGCGCGCGCGACGGTGGGGTCGAGCAGCGTGTTCTTGATTACGGCGTCCTGGAAATCGGCCTC
>Ga0070714_100000870_pt1 | contig 21408 bp, 17 predicted proteins | sample LARL83metaG_FD_65450 | JGI IMG/M metagenome (GOLD analysis project Ga0070714, IMG submission 65450) | Corn, switchgrass and miscanthus rhizosphere microbial communities from Kellogg Biological Station, Michigan, USA - LAR L8-3 metaG | ecosystem: Host-associated > Plants > Roots > Rhizosphere ... | reverse complement strand
CTCGAGGCCATGAAGATGGAGCAGCCGCTGACCGCGCACAAGGACGGCACCGTGACCGGGCTGGCGGTTCAGGTCGGGCAGACGGTCCCGTCGGGCGAGGTCATCTGCCAGCTGCGAGACTGAGCGCATGGCCCGCCTGCCGGGTGATCCCGGCGTGCTTCGCTGGCTCGCGTTCGCGGCCGGTTTCCGCCTCCCGCCGGAGAACCGGGACTGGGTCAGGCACGAGCTGACCGACGCGGGCTGGCGCAGCCGGACCGTGCTGCGCCACCTGGCTGTGATCGTCCCGATCTGCGTGGCGCTGATCGCGGTGGTCACCGAGGCGCTGTCCGCGCCGCTGTGGCTGGGCCTGGCCATGGTGGCGCTGATCCTCTGCGGGAGCGTGTTCACGGTGGCCGCGTACGCGGACGACATCCGCGCGTCCCGGCTGCGCCAGCACGGGCTTGACGTGCCCGACGACCCGGATCTCGGGCACCCTGCGCATTAGGGCGCCCGACGCGCGTCAGGAGCCTTCGGTGGGGCGCATGAGCCTGCGGGCGGCCTCGGTGATGCTGCCGGTCAGGCTCGGGTACACGGCGAACGTGTGCGCCATCTGGTCCACGGTGAGGTGCTGTTCCACGGCCAGCGACACGCCCAGGATGAGCTCGCTGGCCTCGGGCGCGACCACGACGCCGCCCAGCACCATGCCGCTGCTCCGGCGGGCGAACAGCTTGACGAAGCCGTCGCGGAAGCCGTGCATCTTGGCCCGCGCGTTCGTGGCCAGCGGCAGCTTCACCACCTCTGCGTCCGTCTCGCCTGCGGTCACGGCCTTCTGAGACACGCCGACCGTGGCGATCTCCGGCTCGGTGAAGATGGTGGCGGCGACGTGGCTGAGGTTGAGCGGCGTCACCGCCTCGCCGAGCGCGTGCCACATCGCGATCCGGCCCTGCATGGCCGCGACCGAGGCCAGCATCATCACGCCGGTGCAGTCGCCGGCCGCGTACACGCCGGGCGCGTGCGTCCGCGAGACCCGGTCGACCGGGATGAACCCCTGGCCGTCCAGCGCGATCCCGGCCTCCTCCAGGCCGAGGCCGCCGGTGTTCGGCACCATCCCGACGGTGAGCAGGCAGTGCGAGCCGCGGACCGTCCGGCCGTCCTTGAGCACGACCACCACGCCGTCGCCGCTGCGCTTCGCGGTGACCGCCCGGGACCGGCTGAGCACGGTCATGCCGCGCCGCCGGAACACGTCCTCGACCACGGCCGCGGCGTCGGCGTCCTCCTGCGGCAGCACCCGGTCCCGCGAGGAGACGAGCGTGACCTGGGAGCCCAGGGCCTGGTAGGCGCTGGCGAACTCCGCCCCGGTGGTGCCGGAGCCGACCACGATCAGCTCCTCGGGCAGCTCGTCCAGGTCGTAGACCTGCCTGCAGGTCAGGATGCGCTCCCCGTCCGGTTCCGCGCCCGGCAGCATCCGGGGCCGGGCGCCGGTCGAGACCAGCACCACGTCGGCGTCGAGCTGGATGTCCTCCACCGCCACGGTGCGCGGCCCGGTCAGCCGGCCGCTGCCGGGCAGGATCTCCACCCCCTCGGCGGCCAGCCGGGAGGCCACATCCGCGGACTGCGCCTGGGCCAGCGCCTTGACCCTCGAGTAGACCCGCGGCGCGTCCACGGTCGCGAACGCCGAGCCGGCGGGTGAGTCGGACCGCAGGCCCAGGGCGGAGGCGTCCTGCAGGGCGGCCATTATGTCGGAGGTCGCGATCAGCGTCTTGGACGGGACGCAGTCGGTCAGCACACAGGCGCCGCCGAGCCCGTCCCGGTCCACGACCGTGACCCTGGCCCCGAGTTGCGCGGCCACGAGAGCCGCCTCGTAGCCGCCCGGCCCTCCGCCGATGATCACGACCTTCGCGCGCGGCTCTGTCACGGTGCCCCATTCTGGCGTATCGCCCGGTGATCTCCGAAACCGCCGCCGTAACCAGGCGGTTCTGCCCCCGGAGAGCACACGCGGAGCCGCCGGGACTCGTACGCTAATCATCCGTGGCGATATACGCGGCCTACGGCAGCAACATGGACCCGGCGCAGATGGCCGAACGCTGCCCGCACTCGCCGATGCGGGGCAGCGGCTGGCTCGAGGGCTGGCGGCTGGCGTTCGGCGGCGAGGAACTCGGCTGGGAGGGCGCGCTCGCCACGGTCTTCGAGGAATCCGGCCAGCGCGTGTTCGTGGTGCTCTACGACCTTTCGGACTCGGACGAGGAGTCGCTGGACCAGTGGGACGGCGTCAGCCTCGGCTTCTACCGGAAAGCCAAGGTCCGGGTCGAGACCATGGACGGTGACGTGCTCGCCTGGCTGTACGTGCTGAACGCCTATGAGGGCGGGCTGCCTGCCGCGCGCTACCTGGGGATCATGGCCGACGCCGCCGAGTCCGCGGGCGCGCCCGCGGACTACGTCAAGGCGCTGCGGGAACGGCCCTGGGGCTGAGGGGCACGCACATTTCAGGTACTTCGCCACCGGGCGGCTCGCCGGACATCGTGGCCAGGCTCCGGGCCGCGGGCTGCGTATTCGCCGAGGATGAGGCGCGGCTGCTGATCTCGGCGGCCCGGACGCCGGCCGAGCTCGACGCGATGGTGGACCGGCGGGCCTCGGGCCTGCCCCTGGAGCACGTCCTGGGCTGGGCCGAGTTCTGCGGCCTGCGGATAGCCGTCGATCCCGGGGTGTTCGTGCCCCGGCGCCGCAGCGAGTTCCTGGCCCGCCAGGCCATCGCCCTGGCCCCCGCCCGAGCCGCCGCGGTCGTGGTGGAGCTGTGCTGCGGCGCGGGCGCGGTGAGTGCCGCGCTGGCCGCGGCGCTGGACCGGCCCGAGGTGCACGCCGCGGACATCGACCCGGCGGCGGTGCGCTGCGCCCGCCGCAACCTCGCCGCGGCCGGCGGACAGGTGTACCAGGGTGACCTCTACGCGCCGCTGCCTGCCGGCCTGTGCGGCCGGGTCGACGTGCTGGTCGCCAACGCCCCCTACGTGCCCACCGGGGAGATCGGGCTGCAGCCCGCTGAGGCCCGGCTGCACGAGCCGCGGGTGGCGCTCGACGGCGGCGCGGACGGGCTCGACGTGCTGCGCCGGGTGATCGCCGGCGCGCCGCCGTGGCTGGCCCCGGAAGGCGGCGTGCTGGTCGAGACCAGCGAGCGCCAGGCGCCGCGGGCGGCCGAGGCCATGACCGGAGCCGGGCTGGTCCCGCGGGTGGCCAGCTCTGACGAGATGGGCGCCACCGTCGTCATCGGGACGCGCGCGGGCCAGGCGCGCTGACCTCGGCCCGCCGCCGGTCTGCTGGGCCGGCCTGCTGGGCCGGCCTGCCGGGCGCTAGAGGATGAAGACGAGCACCGCGGCGAGCAGGGGCACCCCGATGGCGACCAGCGGCTGCCAGGGCCAGTGGACCACCCGCGGGCCGCCCGGCGCGCCGTGCTCCCGGGCGGTGGCGGCCATCTCATCCAGCTGCCTGGCCATGAGCTTCGCGGCGGGCTCCTCCGCGATCTTCTTTGCCTCGGCGGGCATCTGCCCGTAGGACGTGGGGGTGTAGGTGCGCCCCATCCGCCGCCGGGAGCCGCCCAGGCCATAGATCTCCTGCCGGAGCTTGTTCCTGCGCTGCGCGAACAGGGCCCAGCTGTGGATGACCTTCGGGCGCTTGGCTCCGGGCTCCTGGGCGCAGTGGACCCGGACCGATTCCGCCAGGTCCACGGAGGTCACCGAGCCCCAGGGAACCTGGTGATCGCGGAAGGGGTTCATCACGGTGATGCCGCCGGCGTCGGCGACCACCCGCGGCCGCAGGGCGCACGCGTACACCAGGCCGGTGATGACGATCAGGCTCACCGCGATCTCGGCCGCCGTGTGGTCACGCCCGGTGATGGCCAGGTCCACCAGGTTGGCCCCGGCGAACACCACCCACACCCACCAGGCGATGAGGGCGCCCTGCAGCCGGAATACCTTGGGCTCGGCAGGCACGCCGTCAGCCGCGGCTGACGGGGTGCCCTGGCCAGGCTGAGCCGCGCTGTCCCCCGCTCCGGCCGGTCCCGACCCGTTGCCCTGGGACGGGGCGGGTCTGAGCCCGTTCGTGTGCATGGGGCCGACGGGCGGCCCGGCCGGGCCCGCCGGGGCACCGCCCGCCTGCTCCGGGCCCTGCTCAGATGACACGCCATGGCCTCCAGGGCTACCTGGGCGCCAGCCGGAAACAGCGCCCACGACCCATCCACTTTAGGCCGACCTGGTCACAGCCCGGTCTCATGCCCATATGTGGGCCGAGACCGGGCGCCGGTCAGGCGTGGGCCACGCCGGGGAGGGGATCCGGCGCGGCCGAGTCGCCGCTGAGCGCGGTCAGCGCGGTGGCCGACAGCAGGCGGACACCCACCTCGATCGCGCGCTCGTCCACGTCGAACGTGGGCTGGTGGATGTCGAAGTCGTCGCTGGAGCCCGGCCTCCTGGTGCCGAGCCTGGCCAGCGCGCCGGGAACCGACTCCAGGTACCAGGCGAAGTCCTCGCCGCCGAGGCTCTGCGGGGTCGGCACCACGGCGTCGGCGCCGAGCACCCGGTCGGCGGCGGCCTCCAGCATGGCCACCGACACGGCCTCGTTGACCGTGGGCGGGACGTTGCGCACGTAGGTCAGGTCGGCGACCACGCCGTAGGCGCTGGCCACCGACTCGATCAGCGCCTTGAGCAGATCCGGCGCCGCATGCCAGGCCTCGTCGTCCAGGCACCTGACCGTGCCCTCGACGATGCCGTCGTCCGGGATCGCGTTGGCCGCGGCGCCCGCGTTGACCCGCCCCCAGACCAGGCTCAGGCTGGACCGCGGGTCCACCCGGCGGGACAGCGCGGCCGGCAGCTCAGTGATGATCTTGCCGAGCGCGAACACCAGGTCCGCGGTGAGATGGGGCCGCGCGGTATGCCCGCCGGGCCCGGTGACCCGGACCGTGATCTTGTCGCAGGCCGCGGTGATCGCGCCGACCCGGGTCCCGATCTTGCCGACGTCCAGCCGCGGGTCGCAGTGCAGCGCGAAGACCCGGTCCACGGAGGCGATGCCGCCCGCCGCGAGCACGTCCAGCGCCCCGCACGGCACCTCCTCGGCGGGCTGGAAGATCAGCCGGACCTTGCCGGGCAGCGCCCCGGCCGCCGCCGCCCGCGCCAGGACCAGCCCGGTGCCGAGGAGCACGGTGGTGTGCACGTCGTGCCCGCAGGCGTGGCACGCGTTGACCACGGTGGACCGGTACGGGACGTCCTTTTCGTCGCTGATCGGGAGCGCGTCCAGGTCAGCCCGGAACCCGATCACCGGCTCGCTGCCCGTCCCCACGTCCACCAGCAGGCCGGTGCCCTTGGGCAGGATGATCGGCCGGAGGCCCGCAGCCTCCAGCCGGAGCTTGACCCGGCGTGTGGTCCGGTGCTCGTGGTAGCCGACCTCAGGATGGGCATGCAGGTCGCGCCGGAAATCGACGAGCTCGGCCTGATGCCCGGCGAGGAACGCGTCGAGCTCGCCCTCCAGGTCAAATTGGGCCATGCTTGGCCTCCCCCGGTGTGACAAACCGATCCTCGGCGAACTCGGTGACCAGTGCATCCACCACGTCCTCGAGCTTGCCCCCGTTAGCGAAAACGGCACGCTGACGCTCGTACGAGGCACCTTGGTCCAGCACCTCGGTAATGACCTCGAGCTCCTGCGTGCATCCCAGCCGGCCCGCTACCGGCTTGAGCTCCTGTACCAGCTCGTAAAGCTCATCCCGGATCGGTGCGGTCGACCCGGCATCATCGGTGATCACTATCGCGTCCAGCCCGTACCGGGTGGCGCGCCACTTATTGTCACGGACAACCCACGCCGGAGGGTTCGGCAGCCGGTAGCCGCGGTCGATCTGGGCGTCGAACTGGCGCACCAGGCATTGCGACAGCGCCGCCACCATGCCGATCTCGCGCATGGTCGGAACGCCGTCGAACATCCTGATCTCGACCGTGCCGAAATCGGGGTGTGGCCTGACGTCCCACCACACCTCTTTGATGCTCCGGATCGTCCCGGCGCGAAGAAGCGTGTCCATGTACTCCTCGAACTCACTCCAGTCCGCAAGCGGTTGCGGCGGCCCCGAGGTCGGCAGCCCGCCGAAGATAACCGCACGGCTCGAGGCGAGCCCCGTGTCGTGCCCGCTCCAGAACGGGCTCGACGCTGTCAGCGCCAGGAAATGCGGCAAGTACGCAGCGAGCGCATTGACGACGGGAATCGCCTTGTTCCCGTCGCAGATGCCCACGTGGACGTGCACCCCGAATGTCTGGATCCTCCGGGCAAGCCACTGCAACTGCTCGACGAGTTCCGTATAGCGCTGAATGGGTGCCATCTTGGCGTCCCGCCAGTCGCTGACGGGATGCGTTCCGGCACAGGCCAGCATCGTACCGCGGCTGCCCGTGATTCGCTCAAGTTGCGCGATTGTCGCTGTAAGATCCTCCTTCGCCTCCGACACGGTAGAGCAGATGCCGGTGACCACCTCGACCGTTGATTGCATCAGTTCGTAATGGATCTTCGGGTTGTCACTGACCTCGCTGAGTGACGGCAAGGCCGCGAGCACCTCACGAGCATCCTGGCGGAGCATCCGGGTCCGGCAGTCGATGAGTTGCAGCTCCCACTCGACGCCGATGGTCGCGCCGCGAGATGGGTTCCAGGTGATCGTCACCGTATGCCTCCAGGGGCTATCCTCGCCGCGCGCCGCTACGCGGAGTTAAAACTGCCGGGGAACGAAGCCGGGCAGGCCCGCCAGCCGGGCGCTACAGCGCCGCCACCGGCCACGCGCGCGATCAGGCCTGGCGTCCTCCCGCGCACCGGCGCCAAGGGCACCGGCCCGGGCGCCCGCCGCGATCAGTGCAGACTCGGGCACATCAAGCCGCTTTCCGCCCTGCGCTCATGGTTGGACCGTCCCGCTCCGCCACGGCCTTCCCTACCCAGTGCAGAGGGTGCGCAATGCTACCGAGAGGCCACTATGTGTATGCATTCCGCAAGCGTGCGACTTAGTAGACATCGGGGGGCTGGTAAAGGCCCCAGACATCACGCAGCGCATCGCAAACTTCACCGACAGTTGCGCGCGCCCGAAGCGCCTCGCGCAGCGGGTAGAGGAGATTTTCGGTGCCGGCCGCGGCCCGCCTGAGGTCTTCGATCCGGCGCGTGAACTCCGCCTTGTCCCGGCCGTCGCGCAGCGCGGCCAGGCGCTCCGCCTGGTCGTGCTCGATGGCCGGATCGACGCGCAGCGGCTGGTACGGCTCCTCCTCGGCGATGCCGAACTTGTTCACGCCCACCACCACGCGCTCACCGGTGTCGATCTGCCGCGCGATCCGGTACGCGGACCGCTCGATCTCGGTCTTCTGGAAACCCTGCTCGATCGCGGCGACCGCGCCGCCGAGCTCCTCCACCTTCGCGATCAGCTCACTGGCTTCGCGCTCGACGTCGCTGGTCATGGACTCGATCACGTACGACCCGGCCAGCGGGTCCGCCGTCGCGGTCAGGTCGGTCTCGTTGGCCAGGACCTGCTGGGTGCGCACCGCCAGCCGGGCGGCCTTCTCGGTCGGCAGCGCGATCGCCTCGTCGTAGGCGTTCGTGTGCAGCGACTGGGTGCCGCCGAGCACGGCGGCGAGCGCCTGCACGGTCACCCGGGCCAGGTTCACCTCGGGCTGCTGCGCGGTCAGCTGCACCCCCGCGGTCTGGGTGTGGAACCGCAGCATCTGCGACTTGGGATTGGCGGCGCCGAACTCCTCGCGCATGATCCGGGCCCACAGCCGCCGCCCGGCCCGGAACTTGGCCACCTCCTCCAGCAGCGTGGTCCTGGCCACGAAGAAGAACGACAGCCGCGGCGCGAACTCGTCCACGGCCATGCCGGAAGCGATGGCCGCCCGCACGTACTCCTTGGCGTTCGCCAGCGTGAACGCGATCTCCTGAGCTGGCGTCGCCCCGGCCTCGGCCATGTGGTAGCCGGAGATGGAGATCGTGTTCCACCGGGGGATCTCGCGGTGGCAGTACGCGAACGTGTCGGCGACCAGGCGCAGCGAGGGCTGTGGCGGGTAGATGTACGTGCCGCGGGCGATGTACTCCTTGAGGATGTCGTTCTGGATCGTGCCGGTCAGCTGTTCCGGCCCGGTGCCCTGCTCCTCGGCCACGAGCTGGTACAGCAGCAGCAGCACCGCGGCCGGGGCGTTGATCGTCATCGACGTCGAGACCGAGTCCAGCGGGATGCCGCCCAGCAGCACCTCCATGTCCTCGATCGAGTCGATGGCCACCCCGACCTTGCCGACCTCGCCCCGCGCGGCAGGCGCGTCCGAGTCGTAGCCCATCTGGGTGGGCAGGTCGAAGGCCACGGACAGGCCGGTGGTGCCGGCGTCGATCAGCTGGTGGTAGCGCCGGTTCGAGTCGGCCGCGGTCGAGAACCCGGCGTACTGCCGCATCGTCCACGGCCGCTTGGTGTACATGCCCGGGTACACACCACGGGTGAACGGGTACTGGCCCGGTTCCCCCAGTTCGGCGGCCGGGTCGAAATCACGCAGCGCCTCGGGCCCGTACACGGGCTGGATGGGGGCCCCTGACTCCGATTCGCGCGTCATGGCCCCAGGCTACGTCGCGTCACCCGGGCTGGCCCGGGGAGGCTTTCCTGGCGGCGGCCGCGCAGGCGGCAGCGTCCCGGATCGCGGGGCCGCCCGGCGGCGGCCCCTGAAGAGGGGGACGGAGCGGGGCCACATGGCCGGGCGGCCTCGCGATCCGGGACGGGCGAGGGGGCGATCCAGGGACGAGGTCAGATGCTGATCCCCAGGTGCCGCAACCGGTGACGGATGAGCGCGAACACCTCATCGACGCTGCTCACACCGCTCCCGGCGGTCGTCGCGCACATGGCCGCCACCGAGACGAGCGCCGCCGCCAGGCGCTGCATCCGGAGCAGCAAGTCCGTTTCCCCGCCAGCATCGGTGATGTAGGTCTCGAAGATCTGCTCGACGCTATCCGCGTCGCCATGGGCCATGGCCACCACGAGCGCGAAGGCATCCCGGCCGTGGTCGGTCATGGAGGTCGGCGCTGAGAGGTCGTCGTCTAGCGGTGAGATCTTGTCCATCTGCCTCTGCCTTCTCGCGAGTAGGCGTCGACGTGGCCCGCAGCTGGATGCCTGCCCGGCGGTCCGCGGGGGGAAGACCGCACGGGCACCAAGGTGGCGGCAGGTCATGGGACGGCGGGGCGGGTGTCCTGCTTGATCGACAGCCGGCCCTTTTTCATCACGCCGATCCGCTGCGCCCGGCGTGCGACCGTGCTGTCGTGGGTGACCACCACGAGCGTGAGCCCCAGGTCACGCCAGAGTCTCTCCAGCAGCGCCAGGAGCTCGTCCCTGGTCCCTTCGTCCAGGTTGCCGGTTGGCTCGTCGGCCAGCAGCACCTTCGGCTCCTTGACCAGGGCCCGGGCTATCGCCACCCGCTGCTGCTGGCCCCCGGAGAGCTCCGAGGGGAGGTGACGCACCCGCTCTTCGAGCCCGACGCTCGCCAGCGCGACCTCGGCCCGCGCCTTGCGGGCGGCTGGCCCGATGCCCAGCGGGACGAGCGCGACCTCGACGTTCTCCTGCGCGCTCAGGGTGGGAATCAGGTTGAAGGTCTGGAAGATGAACCCGATCGACGCGGCCCGGACCCGGGTGACCGCAGTCTCGCGCATCGAGGCCAGATCGCGCCCGTCGAGTTCCACGCTGCCCGAGGTCGGCCGGTCCAGGCCCCCGAGCATCTGCAGCAGCGTGGTCTTGCCATGGCCGGTCGGGCCCTGGATGGCCAGCCATTCCCCGTCCTCGATGACCAGATCTACCCCGGCGAGCGCGTGCACGGTGCCGCGGCCCTTCTGGTAGTCCTTCCTGACGTCCGTCAGCTTGTACATGGCTTCCTTTCCGTAGCAGCAGGGTTTCCGCCGGGGGCGGCGGGCCGGTCACTCCACCCGGGACAGCGCGGCCGCCGGGCGCAGCCGCGCCGCGCGCCAGCCGCCGAAGCTCCCGGCGATCAGGCCCCCGGCCAGGGCCAGGACCACGGCCAGGACGACCGCGGTCACGGTCACCGAGGCGGTGAGGTGGACGGCCACGGAGTGGGTGGCGTTCCCGGCGGTGCGCGCGAAGCCGCCACCGCCGGGCGGGGCAAAGCCACCACTGCCGCCGCCTGGGGGCGCACCGCCGGAGAAGGACCGGGCGCCCCCGGGAGTGGCCGACCCCGTGGTCGGCCCGACCGCCGCGGTCAGGGCCGGGGCCACGCCGGAGATGATCGCAGCGCCCGCGAAGCCGAGCGCGACGCCCGCGATGCCGCCGAGGATGCCGATGGCGACCGACTCGCCCATCACCTGGCCGATGATCCGGCGGCTGCGCCAGCCCAGGGCCTTGAGCGTGCCGAACTCGCGCACCCGCCGGGAGACGGCCGCCATGGTCAGCAGGCTGGCCAGCAGGAACGCCGCGATCAGCACCGCGATCGCCAGCCACTTGCCCAGGTTGCTGGCCAGGCTGGAGGCGCTGGACAGCGACCCGGTGACCTGGCTGGCCAGGTCCGCGGATGTAGTGACCGTCGAGCCCGGCACCGCGGCGCGGATCTCCTTCTGCACCGCGGCGATGTTGGCCGCGCTGGTGGCCGCCACGTAGATCGTGTTGACCTTGCCCTTCATGTTGGCCAGCGCCTGGGCCCGGGCCAGCGGGATGTAGATGTCGGTGCCTGACGAGTCCTTCACGACCCCGACAACCGGGAACTTCTGGCCGGCGATCGTGACGTCAGAACCCACCTTCAGGTTCGCCGACTTCGCGTAGCTGGAGTCGACCACCGCCAGGTCAGAGCTGGCGTCAGATGCCTTGAGGGTGCGCCCCGAGGTGAGCGTGCCGTTGCTGAGCGGGCCCAGGGGCTGGCCGCCGGAGGACAGGTCGACGCCGTTGACCGTCACCTGGTTCCCGGCGCTGAACGACCCGGGACCACTGAAGCTCCCGCCCCCGCCGCCCCCGGAGCCCCCACCGGGCGGGGCACCGCCGCTGCCGCCCGAATTGAAGTTGGGGATCTTGAATGTCGTGTTCACGTTGTTGGCCGTCACCGCCCCGGCGGTGGCGGCCACGCCGTTCAGCTTCGCGATCGTGGTGACCGCCGAGTCGTCCAGGCTGCCCAGGCTGCCGGTGGCGGTCAGTTGGTTGATCTTGACGGTGGCGCCTGGCTTGAGGTTGAAGTTGCGGCCGGGGCGCGTGAACGAACCCGCGGTCGGGGATTTGGTGACCGTGGCGGACGTGCCCACCCCGTACAGGTTCTGCAGCACGGTGCCCTGCGCCTTCTTGACGCCGGACGACGCGGCGGTCACGGTGATCACCAGGCCGATCCCCACGGCCAGGCCCAGGGCGATGAAGATGGCCTGGCGCATCCGCCGCCGCAGCTCACGGCGCAGATAGGTGAAAAACATGCACGTTCCTCTCGGTCGAGATGTGGCTGCCCCGTTCTGCGTCAGCGAGGCCAGGGCCCGGCGGCGGTGCGGGCGCACCCTTCGCCCGCACCGCGCCGTTCCCGCGATGAGCCGCCGGGCCCGGAGCTTCCCCTCTGGCCCGCCCCGGTTCCCGAGGGCAGGCGCGGGTTACCGCGGTCTGTAGTTCATTCAGCGAGCATTGTGATCTCGTTGCGGCAAGCTCTCGCTTTCCTGAAGGCGCAGCTCAGCTTCGGCGGCAGGCGGATCCGGCCGGTGGTCACCGGCCGGCCCGCCGCCAGCGGTCGCGAGTGGCAGCCGGACCCGGAACGTCGCGCCGTGACCCGGCCGCCGGGCATCCACGGTTATCGCCCCGCCGTGGGCCTCCACGAGCGCGGCGGCAATGGCCAGGCCCAGCCCGGTTCCGCCCCGCGCGCGGCTGCGCGCATCGTCGGTTCGGTAGAAGCGCTCGAACACGCGGGACGCTTGCTCGGCGGTCAGGCCCGGTCCGTTGTCCGCCACGGTGAGCTGGCCGAAGCCGGGGATGCTGCCGGTGGCCACGGTGACCACAGTGCCCGGCGGGGTGTGCTGGAGCGCGTTGCCGATGAGGTTGTCGATCACCTGGCGCAGCCTCGCGCTGTCGGCGGACACGATGACGGGGTCGCACGCCGCGTCCAGGGCCACCGAGTGACCCTGCGGGAGCGCCCGGGCCACCAGCACGGCCTCGGCCGCGACGCTGGACAGGTCGACCGGCTGCCGGTCCAGCGGCCGGTCCGCATCGAACTGGGCGAGCAGCAGCATGTCCTCGACGAGCAGCCCCATCCGGGTGGCTTCCTGCTGGATGCGGATCATCAGCCGGGTCATCTCGGCCCGGCTGGCCGCGTCGCCCTGCTGCAGGCAGAACTCGGCCAGACCCCGGACCGAGGTCAGCGGCGTCCGCAGCTCGTGGCTGGCGTCGGCGACAAAGCGGCGCATCCGCTCTTCGGAGTCCCGGGCGTGCGTCTCACCCTCTTCGCGGGCCCGGTAGGCCGTCTCGATCCGGCTGAGCATCACGTTGAGCGCGGCGGCGAGGCGCCCCACCTCGGTCTCCGCAGCCGGGCGGTCAATGCGGCGGGAGAGGTCCCCGGCGGCGATCGCCCCGGCCGCGTCCTCGATCCGGGACAGCGGACTGAGGCTGACCCGGATCAGCGGGAGCCCGATGGCCGCCAGGACCAGGATCGCGACGGCGCCGGCCGCCGCGTCCGCCACCTCCAGCCTGGTGACCGTGCTGTTCACGGCGTCAAGGCTGTAAGCGATCACCACGTGCCGCCCGCCGCTGACGGCCCGCACCAGCACCCGCCAGGAATGCCGCGCGTCGTCGGACGGGGCGGTGAAGGGGCCGGCCGGGCCGCGCAGGCGCGCGGTGGAGATCTTCGGCGGGGACACGCCGCTCTCAGAGCCGCCCTGGATCTGAACCCGGCCGCCGGCGCTGACCTGTTCGAGCAGGAACAGGGTGGGCAGCTGCGGCCGGCCGGCGCGCGGGACCCTCGCGGGCGGACGGCGGGGACCGGGCGCCGAGGCAAAGGACTGCAGCTGCGCATCGACCCGGCCGAACAGGTAACTGCGCAGCATCGCGGTGCCCAGGGCACCCATCACCACCAGGGTGACCATGACCAGCACCGTGGCCGCGACCATGATCCGCACGCTCAGCGCCGCGTTCGCCCGAAGCGACCGCAGCCGGCGGCCGGGCCAGGGTCTCACGGGGGCGGGATCCGCAGGATGTAGCCCATGCCACGGATGGTGTGGATCAGCCGCGGCTCGCCGTCATCGATCTTGCGCCGCAGGTAGCTGACGCATGACTCGACCACATTGCCCTCGCCCCGGAAGCTGTAGTCCCAGACATAATCCAGGATCTGCGCCTTGCTGAGCACGCACCCGGCGTTGATCATCAGGTAGCGCAGCAGCTTGAACTCGGTCGGCGTCAGGCCGATCACCCGGCCCCCCCGCCTGACCTCATGGGTCTCGGTGTCAAGCTCCAGGTCGGCGACGGCCAGCCGCGCCCCGGCCTCCCCCTGACCGCCGCTGCGGCGCAGCACCGCAGTAATCCGGGCCAGGACCTCATCCAGGCTGAACGGCTTGGTGACGTAGTCGTCCCCGCCGAGAGTCAGCCCGGCCACCCGGTCGTGCACGGTACCGCGGGCGGTCAGGAAGATGACCGGGATGCGGGGACCGCCGGAGCGGATCTGCCGCAGCACCTCGAATCCGTCGCCATCGGGAATCATGACGTCAAGCAGGATCAGGTCGGGTCTCGCGGTGGCCGCGGCCCGCAATGCTTCCGCCCCGTTGGTCGCGGTCAGCACCTCGAAGCCGGCGAAGCGCAAGGAACCTGACAGCAGTTCCAGGATCGTCGGCTCGTCCTCCACGACCAGAAGCCGTGCCTTGGCCCTGACTGACGAGGCAGCGGCTTCACTGGTACCGGGAGATCGCATGCACCCACGCTGGTCAGGCAACCTTCCGAATGGCTGAATGTCGCCTGAGAGGTTCGTCAGCCCAGCCCTCACGCCACTGACCTCCCTCGCAGCACAGCCATCACTCGCCCGGGGTGATGCCAGGCACCCAGAACGCGTGCGACGCTCGTCCCCGCAGCTGAGGCAGGCTTCGAGCAGCCGAGCGAAGGGGTACGTGGTGAGCGAGCCGTTCAAGGGGACGATCAACGTCGATATTCGCGACGCAGTCCCGGACTGGACACCGTTTGAGCCGCCGAAGGCACCCGACGGCGCGCCGAACGTGGTCTACATCGTGCTCGACGACGTGGGCTTCTCGGCCATGAGCTCTTACGGCGGCCCGATTGAGACGCCGAACATCGACCGGATCGCGAACTCCGGCGTCCGGTTCACGCAGTGGCACACGACCGCGCTGTGCTCGCCGACCCGCTCGTGCCTGCTGACCGGGCGCAACCACACCCGCAACTCGATGGCCTGCATCACGGAGGCGGCCAGCGGCTTCCCCAACGCCAGCGGCACGATCCCGCCGGAGAACGGCATGGTGTCGGAGATCCTCGGCGAGCGGGGCTGGAACACCTACATCGTGGGCAAGTGGCACCTGTGCCCCACCGACGAGATGAACCTGGCCTCGACGCGGCGGAACTGGCCCACCGGGCGCGGGTTCGAGCGCTACTACGGGTTCCTGGGCGCGGAGACCAACCAGTGGTATCCCGACCTGGTCTACGACAACCACCCGGTCGACCAGCCGAAGTCGCCCGAGGAGGGCTACCACCTCACCGAGGACCTCACCGACAAGGCGCTGGAGTTCATCAAGGACGCGAAGGTGATCGCGCCGGACAAGCCGTTCTTCCTCTACTACGCGCCCGGCGCGGCCCACGCGCCGCACCACGTCTCCAGGGAATGGTCCGAGCGGTACGCCGGGAAGTTCGACCTGGGGTACGAGGCGATGCGCGAACAGACGCTGGCCCGGCAGAAGGAGATGGGCATCGTCCCGGCCGACACCGAGCTGCCGCCGCTCAACCCGATCGGCACCCCCCAGACGCGTACCGGCCCGGACGGCAAGCCGTACCCCCCGCTGGACTACACCAAGCCGTGGGATTCCCTGTCCGCGGACGAGAAACGCCTGTACAGCCGGATGGCCGAGGTGTACGCCGGGTTCCTGTCCCACGCCGACCACCACATCGGGCGGCTGCTTGACTACCTCGAGGAGTCCGGGCAGCGGGACAACACGCTGGTGATCCTGGTATCCGACAACGGCGCCAGCGGCGAGGGCGGCCCGGACGGGTCGGTCAACGAGAACCTGTTCTTCAACGGCATCCCCGACGACCTGCAGCGGAACCTCGCGATGATCGACGAGCTGGGCAGCCCGAAGACCTACAACCACTACCCGACCGGCTGGGCCATGGCCTTCAATACGCCGTTCAAGATGTGGAAGCGCTACGAGTTCAACGGCGGCACCGCCGACCCGTGCATCATCTCCTGGCCGTCGGCCCTCGGTCACGAGGGCGAGATACGCCACCAGTACCACCACGCGATCGACGTGGTGCCCACGATCCTGGACTGTCTTGGCGTCCAGGCCCCGGAGACCATCAAGGGCCATGTGCAGAGCCGGTTCGACGGGGTGAGCATGCGCTACAGCCTCGATGACCCTTCGGCGCCGTCGGCCCGCGCGACCCAGTTCTACTCGATGCTCGGCTCGCGGGCTATCTGGCACGACGGCTGGAAGGCGATCACCACACACCCGACCATCAGCGGGTGGGGCCACTTCAACGACGACACCTGGGAGCTGTACCACACCGACACCGACCGGTCGGAGCTGCACGACCTGGCTGCCGAGCACCCGGACAAGCTGCGCGAACTGGTGAACCTGTGGTTCGCCGAGGCCGGCGCCAACGGCGCCTTCCCGCTCGATGACCGGTCCGCGCTGGAGATCCTGCAGACGCCCCGGCCCAAGCTGGCCAGGCCGCGCGACCGCTACGTCTACTACCCCGACACGGCGGACGTGCCCGAGCACCAGGCGGTCAACGTCCACAACCGCTCCTACACCATCGGGGCCCAGGTCGACATCCCGGCCCCCGGCGCGGAGGGGGTGCTGTTCGCCCACGGTGCCCGGTTCGGCGGCCACACGCTCTACGTGAAGGACAACCGGCTGCACTACGCCTACAGCTTTGTCGGCATCATGGAGCAGAAGGTCGACGCGACCGAAGACGTGCCCACGGGTGAGAACCTGATCCTGTCCGCGTCGTTCGACAAGGACGGCGAGGACCCGCCCGGCGTGGGCACCGGCATGCTGTCGCTCTACTACGGGGACCGAAAGGTCGGCGAGGGCCGGATCAAGAGCCAGCCCGGCTACTTCGAGCTCGCGGGCGAGGGGCTGTGCGTGGGCCGCGACAGCGGCGCGGCGGTCACCGACGACTACCCGGGCGAGCGCCCGTACCGGTTCACCGGCGGGACCATCAAGCGGGTCGCGGTCGACGTCAGCGGCCAGCCCTACGTCGACCTCGAGCGCCAGGCCGAGGCCATGCTGGCCAGGGAATGACCGGGCGCTGATGCCGGATCACAGCAGCGTGCCGCCGGCGGGCGGGGCCGTGGCGCCCGCCGGCACCAGCCGGGCCGCCCCGCGCAAAGGCATGGTGTGGGTGCCGGGCGGGAGCTTCCTGATGGGGTCCGAGGACTTCTACCCGGAGGAGCGGCCGGTGCGCCGGGTCGAGGTCGACGGGTTCTGGATGGACGAGCACCTGGTCACCGTGGCCGAGTTCCGCAGGTTCGTGAAGGCCACCGGGTACGTGACCGTGGCCGAGCGCCCGCTCGATCCCGCGCAGTATCCCGGCGCGGACCCCAGCCTGCTGCACCCAGGCTCTGTCGTCTTCCGCCCGACCAGCGGGCCGGTGGACATGCGCGACCCATCCCAGTGGTGGCGCTACGTCCCCGGGGCCAGCTGGCGCCGCCCTGACGGGCCGGGCAGCAGCCTGGACGGCCTCGACCGGCATCCGGTCACCCACGTCGCGGCCGAGGACGCCGACGCCTACGCAGCCTGGTCCGGCCAGGAGCTGCCCACCGAGGCGGAATGGGAGTTCGCCGCCCGCGGCGGCCTGGACGGGGCGGTGTTCACCTGGGGCGACGAACCGGCGCCGGGTGGCAAGGCCATGGCCAACACCTGGCAGGGACAGTTCCCGTGGCAGAACCTGAACCCGCGCCGCTGGCGCCGCACCTCCCCGGTCAAGAGCTTCCCGGCCAACGGGTTCGGCCTCTACGACATGGCCGGCAACGCGTGGGAGTGGACCAGCGACTATTTCGCCGCCCGGGCCGCCTCCGTACCGCACGCCTGCTGCACGCCACGGAACCCGCGGGTCACGTCGGCGGAGGCGAGCCTGGTTCCCGGTGAGCCGGGCGCGCACATCCCGCGCCGGGTGATCAAGGGCGGCTCACATCTGTGCGCCCCGAACTACTGCCTGCGCTACCGCCCGGCGGCGCGCCAGGGCGAGGCGGTCGACACATCCACCTCCCACCTGGGCTTCCGCTGCATAACGCGGGTGCCGGAGGACGCGGGCCCACCGGGCTGTTGAGGATCTCGTGACCGGCCGCTGTCGCCGCATTACCCACGGTTGACGCCCGGTTTAGGCTCCCGACCCAAGTTCTGGCAAAGTCTGCGCAGCTCATCCACTTATGCGCATCATGGCCCAAGATTGTGCTGCGTGTCGGTTCGCGCGCAGGTGGGGAACCTCACACTCGGTAGTGCCGCTGCGCCAGGCGGTGGGAGAGCACCCCGGGGCGTTGCGTAATGGATCAATGCCGGCACGTGCTGCCCGGCACGAGGGGAAGCGGGGCCGTGAAGCTCAGCGCTCGGGGGTCGGCGGTCATCCTGGCCGGGCTGGCCGCGGTGATCGGGCAGGCGATCGTGATCAGCCTGGCCACACCGGTCGGGCCCGGGGGTGCCGCCCCGGCTGAGGCCACGGCGCCCACCGCGGCCCTGCCCCCCGCGGTGAACGCGGCCGCGGTCGCGTCCCCGGCTCCCGCGGCCAGGGACGTGGCACCCGGCCGGGGGCACACCAGCCGCACCGGGTCGGCGGCCCGCGGCCAGGACCGGGCGCACCGCTCCGCCTCCGGCGGGACGGGCGCGCTGGGGTCGTCTCAGGCGTCGGTGGTCAAGCAGCAGGTCGGCGGGGCCGATCTGGCCAGCCGCGGGATCGTCGTGCACTACCCGGCGGACGGGGCCACGCGGCTGCCGTCGGTGCCCGCGTCCGCGTATGTGATCGCGAACGCCCGGACCGGGCAGGTGCTCGCGGCCAAGGACGCGCACGGGCTGTTCCCGCCGGCGAGCACGCTGAAGGTGCTCACTGCGATCGCGCTGATCCCGCGATTGAACCCGAACGCTACGGTCCGGGCCAGCTCCCGCGCGGCGACCACTGCCGAGTTCGACGTGGGGCTGGTCGCCGGCCGCCGCTATAAGGTGTCCGACCTGTTCCGGGCGCTGCTGCTGATATCGGCCAACGACGCGGCCGTCGCGCTGACCCAGGCCACCGGCTCGCTGGCCAAGGGCATGGCGCTGATCAACGCCGAGGCGCACCACCTGCAGGCCTATGACGTCGTGGCCAAGCAGCCGAACGGCCTGCCCGCCGACGGCCAGGTCACCTCCGCCTACGATCAGGCACTGATCGCCCGGCAGGCCCTGGCCCTGCCCGCGTTCATGGACTACGACTCGGCCCAGACCGCCAGGTTCCCGGTCACGCCGAAGAACTGGGTGCCGCTGGTCAACCAGAACAAGCTGCTGACCCAGTACCGGGGCGGCATCGGCGGGAAGATCGGCTGGACCGAGGCGGCGGGTGCCACCTACATCGGCATGGCCAGGCGGAACGGGGTCACGCTGATCGTCACGGTGCTGCACTGCACGCCGCTGCAGGAGATCACCGCCGGCGAGAAGCTGCTGGACTGGGGCTTCGCCATGAACGGCAAGGTGCGCCCGGTCGGCCAGCTGGTCCCGCCGCTGCCCGCGGTCGCGGCCAGCCACACCAGGCTGCACGCCGCGCCGCTGCCCGCGGGCTCGGGCGGGATGCCGCCCGTCCTGGTGATCGCCGCGGCCAGCCTGCTCGCCGCGGTCCTGCTGGCCGCGGGCTGGATCACCCGGCGGCGCCTGGCGCAGCGCCCGCCCGCCCCGCCCCCGGCGAGCTGACCCAGTTTGTGACAGCCGCGACGGCCGGCCGGAGGTCGGCCCGAGCGGATGGCACGCGGGGGTCCTGGGGGTCGTCCCCCCCCCGGGCCAACACTGTTAGGTGGCGGCCAGGAAGCCGATCTTGTCGCGCGCGGCGGCCATGGTCGGGCCGGCCACCTCCCTGGCCCGGGCGGCCCCGTGGGCGAGCACCTTGTCCAGCTCGGCCTCGTCGGCGAGCAGCGTCTCGGTCCGCTCCTTGATCGGGGCGAACGCGGCCACCACCACGTCGCCCAGGTCGCGCTTGAACGCGCCGTAGCCCGCGCCCGCGTAGCGCTCCTCCAGGCTGGCGACGCTCTCCCCGGTCAGGGCCGAGTAGATGCGCAGCAGGTTGGTGATCCCGGGCTTGGCCTCCTCGTCGGCGCGGACCTCGCTGCCGGAGTCGGTCACCGCCCGGCTGATCTTCTTGCGGATCGACGCGGGATCCTCCAGCACGTCGACGATGCCCTGCGGGGAGGACGTTGACTTGCCCATCTTCGCGGTGGGGTTGTCCAGGTCAGTGATCTTCGCGACCTCGGCCAGGATGTACGGCCTGGGCAGCTTGAACAGCTGCCCGAACCGGTGGTTGAACCGCTGGGCCAGGACCCGGGTCAGCTCCAGGTGCTGGCGCTGGTCCTCGCCCACCGGCACCTCGTCGGCCTGGTACAGCAGGATGTCGGCGGCCTGCAGGATCGGGTAGGTGAACAGGCCCACGCTGGCCGCGTCCGCGCCGGCCTTGGCCGACTTGTCCTTGAACTGGACCATCCGGCTGGCCTCGCCGAACCCGGTGATGCAGCTCAGCACCCAGGTGAGCTCCGCGTGCTCGGGGACGTGGCTCTGCACGAACACCGTGCAGCGGTCCGGGTCCAGCCCGGCGCCGAGCAGCTGGGCCGCCGCGACCCTGGTCCGGCGGCGGAGCACGGCCGGGTCGTGCGGCACGGTGATCGCGTGCATGTCGACCACGCAGTAGAACGCGTCGTGGCTGTCCTGCAGCGCCACCCACTGGCGCAGCGCGCCCAGGTAGTTGCCGAGATGGAACGAGTCGGCGGTGGGCTGGATGCCGGAGAGCACTCGGGGTCGGGCCATGCCGGAATTCTACGGGCCCAGGGGTCCGCGGCCGTTCCGGGCCGCGCTCACCCGGAGGGCTCGCTCACGCCCCGACCAGGCCGTTGCTGACCACCGGCACGATGTCCGGGGCGCCGAGCCTGATCGCGTCGGCGTCCTGGTCGGTCACGGCGTCCTGCGAGGCCCGCTCGGCCGCCACCCGCGCCTGGTAGTTCTCGACCTCGCGGGCCACCTGCCGGGACTTCCACCGCATCGGGCCGGCCATGAGCCCGGCGGCCTCGCTGGCCACCGTCAGCCCGCGGTCCCAGGTCTCGATCGACACGTGGGTCCGGCGGGCCAGCACGTCGTCCAGGTGCCTGGCCCCTTCGTGCGAGGCCGCGTACACCACCTCGGCGCGCAGGTAGTCGTCGGCGCCGGCCAGCGGCATGCGCAGGGTGGGCTCGGCGGCGATCAGGTCGAGCACCTCCCCGGTCAGTGCCCCGTACCTGTGCAGCAGGTGCTCGATCCGCGCCACGTGCAGGCCGGACGTGCGCGCCAGCGAGTACCTGGAGTTCCACAGCGCCACGTAGCCGTCGGCGCCGGCCAGCGGGACCACGTCGGTGCAGGACGGCGCCACCCGGCCGGGCAGGCCGTGCGCGACCGCGTCCACCGCGTCCCTGGCCATCAGCCGGTACGTGGTGTACTTGCCGCCCGCGATCATCACCAGGCCCGGCACCGGGTGGGCGACCGTGTGCTCGCGCGACAGCTTCGAGGTCGAGTCCGATTCCCCGTGCAGCAGCGGCCGCAGGCCCGCGTAGACGCCCTCCACGTCGTCATGGGTCAGCGGGACCGCGAGCACCTTGTTGATCTGGCCAAGCAGGTAGTCGATGTCGGTCCGGCTGGCGGCCGGATGCGCCTTGGACAGCGTCCAGTCCTTATCGGTCGTGCCGACGATCCAGTGCCGGCCCCACGGGATCACGAACAGCACGCTGGTCGGCGTGCGCAAGATGATCCCGGTGTGCGACTGAATCCGGTCCCTGGGCACCACCAGGTGGATGCCCTTGGAAGCGCGGACATTGATCGACCCGCGACCGCCGACCATCGCCTGGATCTCATCGGTCCAGACGCCGGTCGCGTTCACCACCTGCTGGGCCCTGATGAGCAGCTCTGTGCCGGACTCCAAGTCGACGGCACGGACGCCGGTCACCCTTTCACCCTCTCGCAAAAAACCGGTGACCTGGGTCCGTGACGCTACGCGGGCACCGTAAGCAGACGCGGTCCGCACCAAGTCGACTACGT
>Ga0070714_100000869_pt1 | contig 21410 bp, 16 predicted proteins | sample LARL83metaG_FD_65450 | JGI IMG/M metagenome (GOLD analysis project Ga0070714, IMG submission 65450) | Corn, switchgrass and miscanthus rhizosphere microbial communities from Kellogg Biological Station, Michigan, USA - LAR L8-3 metaG | ecosystem: Host-associated > Plants > Roots > Rhizosphere ... | reverse complement strand
AGAAATCGAGGGCCACGATCACCTCGCGATGATTTCTCAGGAATGTGAGCCAGTGCTTGGATGGATCTCCCCGCCGTCGAATACGTTGAAGATACCGAGCCACAGTTCTTTCCGAGACGTTGAAGCCGAGTCTCAGCAGCTCGCCGTGGATCTTAGGAGCACCTCAGTACAGATTCTCTTCCGCCATGCGTCGAATCAGAGTTCGTATCTCCGCGGCAGTCTTCGGCCTGCCGCCCGAGCCTGCACGCGAGCGCCATCGCCAGTAGAGCCGGAGCCGGTTCGGTGCCAGCGCACCACGGTATCCGGCTTAACAATGATGAGGGCCTCGCCCCACCCTGACCAGATGCGGCGCAGAATCGTCCAAAACAACCCGCCGACTGGGCTCAACTTCGGTCGTGGATGTTTTCGTTTGAACACGGCGAGTTGTTGACGCAGGGCGAGGATCTCAATTGCGGCGTCACGGCGGCTGCGAAAGAAGACTTGGACTGCGACTAGGATTGCAGAAATTAGTTCAAGCACGAATCCTTAGTTTGTAGCAAGCGTGAGCGCAGATTCATAGGTGACTGCAAGTCGTTGAATGTGCATTATTGCGATTCGGATGAGGTTGTGGCTACAGACAATCAGCGCACCGCACAGAGAATGAGCGTCGGTTATGTTTGCCGCCACACTTGAAGATCGTCGGTCGCGTAGCCACTTCATGATTCTTTCACGTTGTCAGCCGGACGCCTACCGAAGTTGCAACACAACCAGCCAAGCACTCACGTCCATGGAACGGATGAGTCTACGCTGATCGACAAGCACGTGATTCACTGATTTGTGATTTGCACGAAGGCGCCATATCCGTGGCGGATTCCGCGTAGGGCAAGATAGGCAAAGAAGCCCCGGCAACGATGGCATCTTTGGTCCGCTCGGCAATGACGAATCTGCAAGTTGCAGACTCCGTTGAACCCTCAAGGGTCCCAATCCCACTCTCTCCGCCATAGAAACAATAAAGCTTTCTAACAGCCCACTAGCCGTCAGAGACTCCAGGGAAAAGCCACTGATGATCTATTTACACCATTAAGACACGTAAGCCTTTTGGAGGATAATAAATCTGGTCCAGATAACCACATGAAGGAATTGGCCCAGACTGAACTGCATAATGAAAGTCTTGGGTAATGAGTGTCCTGAACAGACATAGTGGAGGAGGAACTATGAAATCCACGAAGACAGTTTTGATCGCGGTTGGACTGATGCTGGCGAGCGGTCCCGCCTGGTCCCAAGCAGCCGCGCCCGCCCCGGACTCGGCAAGCGGCACGCGGGTACCCCAGGCGAATTGGTGGTCTCAGGCTGGTGGCGATAGCGGTGGTCCGACCCGCATCGTCTGGGCGGGGCAGAAGACACCGGAAACGCCGTACACCGGACCCAACAAGCCGATCTGGCATATCGCCGATATTCTCAAGGCGCATCAGGGTCAGGCGCGCTGGGAACAGAAAGTGCTTCTGAATCGCGACTTCGACGGTCGTTACGTCCAGATGGCGCCGGGCGACAAGACTAAGTGCATGTTCTATGCCGACGACCGCGTCTTCGGCTGGGTCTATAGCGGCCAAGTGAAGATCACCATCGACGGCCAGGAGCCCAAGACCCTATCCAAGGGCTGGGTGTTCAACGTGGCGCCCCGCCTGTCCTACTGCATGGAAACCGTCGGCAGCGAGCCGGTTGTGTTGTATCGCACAGCGCCAGCCGCGCAGGTACCTTCCTATCCCGAAAGCGAAACGCCGACGCCTGTTCCCGGCTACAAATATGTCAAAGTCAGGATTACGTCGACCGGCGGCTATGATTCATTCAACGTGCCGTTCTTCAATGTTGACGAGTACGGCGCGTCGGATCGTAGGGCTGAGCGCTTTCTGTACGATGGCCATACCTCCTCAAACTTAAACATCGCGAATAACATCAAGGAGCTGCCACCCTCCACCAGTTGGGGTCATTTCCACGAGAATATGCAGGAAGTGTGGCTCGATGTTTATGGCAGCGTCTGTGCGCTGATTTCCGGTGAGGGGGTAGTCCATGGCGAATATGGCGACCTGATCAATGCCAATGAGGAGCGTTGGCACCGTGCCACCAGCTGCGCCAACACCGGAAAAAGCATACGCATGGCGATGACGCCGCGTTCGAAGGAAGGCCAGGTCCATTACTTCCAGACCGACCAGCCGCCGGGGAATTGAGGGCAGCTCATCCGCGCGAAGGCGAAATCCATTGCTGATCGATTTGGATCAGCCCTCATGGACTGCGCTGCGGATGTCATCTCGCAAGTTTGAACTTGTTGCTCCAGAAGAAATCCGACGCGCCATCCTCTTTGGCTGTGCTCGCGTGACCTACGACTTGACTGCTGCGGTAGAGCCACATCGCGACGCAGCGTTGCTCGAAGGATACCTGGCTCCGGAGCCTTAACTTCGTCGTTTATCCGGAAGCCATGAAAGATCTGAATAGCAAGTCGCTATGTGTCTCTATGCAGAAGGTCAACCCAAGATGAAGTTGTCGACGCAAGGGGTCTGTCCGTACATCACCACGAGCCCGCGGCAACACTGCGCCCGCTCGAAACGATTGAGAGCGAAAGGCCCTGAGTGGCACGTGCATAATAATCTTCAGCGGCCAGGCCCTCGAGCGTGGTATCGATGGTCTTCAGCACGGTCTGCCGCTGATGCGATCGGCGGCGGGCCGATCGTCGGTGCTGATATTTACCTCATCGTTTCTTCCAACGAACCGCCAGCTCGGCCACCTTGTCGTTCATGGTCTGCGGCTGTGGAGGCGGAGTGGACTTCTTCGGGAGGGGCGATGAACCTTGCGTTAGCTTCCGGCCGGGCGTCTTCATCGACAATGCGATGCGCCTGGTTTTCACGTCGGCACTGAGTACATGCACGTTCACGATCTGGCCAACCTTGACCACATCGCTCGGTTCCTTGATGTAACGGTCCGATAGTTCGCTGATGTGCACCAGTCCGTCCTGATGAACGCCGATGTCGATGAAGGCTCCGAACTTCGTGACGTTGGTGACGATGCCTTCCAGGGTCATTCCTGCTTGTAGGTCGCCGATCTCCTTCACATTGTCTTGAAATGCGGGGGCGAGAAACTTGTCGCGCGGATCGCGCCCCGGTTTGCGGAGCTCTTCCAGAATGTCATTTAGGGTGTAGACGCCGGCAGCTAGGCAGTTCTTATCTAGCTTCTCGAGCAGCGAAGGCTGTTCGATCAGCTGCTCGATTGGCACGCTTAAGTTCTTGGCGATTTGTTCCACGACGGCGTAAGACTCGGGATGAACGCCCGTGACGTCGAGTGGGTTATCTCCGTGGCGGATTCGCATGAAGCCGGCGGCCTGCTCGAACGTCTTGGGGCCGATCCCGGGTACCGCGGTCAATTGAGCGCGGGAGTGGAAACGGCCATGTTCATTGCGGAACTCGACGATTCTCTGGGCAGTGCGTTCGTTCATGCCGGCGACGTAGCGCAGCAGAGTCCAGGAAGCAGTGTTCAAGTCCACGCCGACACGGTTGACGCAGCTTTCTGTCACTCTCTCAAGCGATTTGTGCAGATGGTTCTGATCGACGTCGTGCTGATACTGGCCGACGCCGATCGACTTGGGATCGAGCTTGACCAGTTCGGCCAATGGATCCTGCAAGCGGCGCGCGATAGAAATGGCTCCGCGGACAGTCAGGTCGAGGTCGGGAAACTCCTGGCGTGCGATTTCGGAAGCCGAATAGATGGAGGCGCCAGACTCGTTCACCGTCACGCAGAAAAGCGACGAGAGGTCTTCCTTCTTGAGCAGATCGCGGACGAAGGCAGCGGTCTCGCGCGAAGCAGTGCCGTTGCCGATCGCAATGGCCCGGACATTATATTTGTCGATTAGGGCTTTCAATGTACGTTCCGCGCCCGCAATGTCGTTCTTGGGCTGGAACGGGTAAATGACATCGTGACTGAGATACTTGCCGGTGTCGTCAACGACGGCGATCTTGCAGCCTGTACGGATGCCGGGGTCGAGTCCGAGTACGGCGAGTTGGCCCGCCGGGGGGGCGAGTAGCAGGTTCTGGAGATTCTCGCGGAAGACCTGGATGGCCTCGGTGTCGGCGCGCTGCTTGAGTTCCAGACGCACCTCCGAAGTGATGGAGCTATTAAGCAGACGCTTCCAGGCGTCTTCCGCCGCCAGATTCAGTTGCGGAGTCCAATCGCCGGGCTGCTTGTGGATCTTGCCCCTAATGAGGTCGAACGCGCGTTGCGGATCGAGCTCGATCAGGAAGTAGAGGATGTCTTCGGTCTCGCCGCGGCGGATGGCGAGCATGCGATGCGAGGGAATCTGCTTTACCGGTTCACGATAGTCGTAATACATCTTGAACTTCTGCTGTTCGTCGACAGCTTCCTGTGTTTTCTTGCTGACGATCACTCCTTCCTCAAACATGGCATTGCGAAGCAGCTTGCGAATGTCCGCGTTGTCGCTAATGGTTTCGGCCAGAATCTGACGCGCACCTTCGAGCGCATCGTCCACGCTCACGACACCTTTTTCGGGATCGACGAAAGACGCAGCAAACAGTTCGAGCGGAATACCCGTCGACTCTTGACGCCACAGATAGTCGGCCAGTGGCTCCAGGCCCTTTTCCCGCGCGATCATGGCTTTGGTGCGGCGCTTGGGCTTGTAGGGAAGATACAGGTCCTCCAGTTCGCTCTTGTTGATGGTCTGGTCGATACGCGCTTTCAACTCGTCGGTCAGTTTGCCTTGTTCCTGAATGGAGGCGAGGATGACCTCTTTGCGGGAACCCAATTCGCGGAAGTAAATGAGCTTTTCCTCGATGGCGCCGATCCGAACCTCGTCGAGGTTGCCGGTCGACTCCTTGCGGTAGCGAGCGATGAAGGGAACGGTGGAACCTTGGTCGAGGAGCTCGATTGTAGCCAGAAGGCCCTTCATCGGGACCTGGACGGTGTCGGCAACGTGAATCAGAAGATCTGGAGATAGAGACTGGAATTCGGACATCGCGGTCTGTCTATACGAGGGGTTACTCGATGGCTTCAATCGGTCGGGCTAGCACGACCGGCGCGATCAACCACGCGAACATCGAGACCAAGAATCTTCCTCCCGCTTCTATATCGTACCCCTAACCGGCACAGCTTTCGAGCTTTTCCACTCTGCGACTCGCCAGCCTGCCAGACGCTCAAGGCCCCGGCCACACACCGCCGAAATAGCCAACATCGAGTCCAGATTGAACGTCTCTTCCGCCGATGTCGAAGGAGGATTTGTCTTAGGAATCACGACGCTCGAACCCCATTGCCGACATCAAGGCGATCAAGCGCGTCGACAGAGATACGCCCAACAACCTGCAGTGAAACACGCGAGGAAGAAAGTAAGGGACAACATGGAATAATGGGCCATTCTCAGCCCGCGGAGACGGCACTACGCCGTAGTGTTCGCTTGCCGGACGCGTTTTCGTCCACCGGAGACTGCTGCCCGCTTCACGGGGTTTCAAGATCTTCTAAGATCCGATCCAGGTCATGGCTATTCTGGATCGCAGATCGTCATTTTCGTGTGGCCATCATTCACGCCGAATCCGAACTCGCGCAGGATGTCTTCCTGTGGAATTCCTTCGTCTGTTGGGCTGTAAGCATGTGGCCGTCTCGTCATGGGTCTCTCCTTCCATCCGCGCCGAGGCCAGTGCAATGGATATGGGGCTCTTCTTTGTCGTCACGCGCTCACCATCCTCGCGGCTGATGGATCACGCTCGATCCACCTAACGGATTCTATAGATTCATCCTGCGAGGCGCCCGGGAATCGGTAGCACTTATGGCAACATTGGCAACGTCGTTTCTATATTTTAATGATGTGTTAACCCAACTGAGAGATCGAATCCCACTCTCTCCGCCATTTTATTTACAATAAACTGCTGTCGAACCAAAAGAAGGCTTCCACTTGCGGAGGGTGCAGGTTACGCTGAGTGCAGCTAAAATAGGTGCGAGAGTTCGGACTGCACATGAAAAGGCCTGTGCCGGTGGAATCTGCCTCCGCATTAATCGACGAGAAGATCAAGGAACTTGGGGACTGGCGCGGGAAGACGCTCGCGAAAGTCCGCGACATCATACACCAGGCAGACCCTGAGATCGTCGAAGAGTGGAAGTGGATGGGGACTCCCGTCTGGTCCCACGGCGGCATCGTCTGCACCGGAGAGACGTACAAGAAAGTCGTCAAATTGACATTTGCAAAGGGAGCTGCGTTGAAGGACCCTTCCGGTCTATTCAACTCCAGCCTCGACGGGAATGTCAGGCGCGCCATCGACATCCACGAAGGCGAAAAGGTCGATCAGGCGGCCTTGAAGGATCTCATCCGCGCTGCAGTCGCGCTCAATCTCAAGGGCAAAAGCAAGGCGAAGCCCCGGCGAGCGAGCAGCAAGCGGGCCGACTAGCTCATCGCGAGGTCGATTGGTCGTGCTCTCTGTTACGCTGACCTAGTCTCCTGTCCCAATGGTTCGGCCATAAGTCAGTTGGGGGTGAGGCGGTCCCCCTGGACCGCGGCCGAGGCCCTCGTCGGCCTATCTTTATCTGGTCGGAATCAAAAGGCGAACCAGGGGTCCGGCGCGGACGAGGCGTCCGCCCTGGGGTTATTAGTAGAACTTCTGGGACAGGAGACTAGTTGCTACTCCCCAGCTTATCCCGCTACGCCAAGTATTCGGACTACGCCAAGTCTTCGGGACGAATGGGTAGCTTGCGGATGCGCTTCCCGGTGGCGGCGAAGATCGCGTTGGTGACGGCCGGAACAACGGAAGGCGTACTGGCCTCGCCGATTCCACCGGGCTGGTTCTGGCTGGGCACGATGTGCACCTCCACCACCGGCATCTCGTCGATTCGCAAGACGTCGTATTCGTGGAAGTTGGATTGTTGCACGCGCCCGCGATCGATGGTGATGGCACCCTTCAGTGCCGCGCTCAAACCGTAGACAATGCCGCTTTGGATCTGCTGCTCGACGATGGCCGGATTAATCACCTGGCCGCAATCGACCGCGCACACCACGCGATGCACCTTCAACTTGCCCTTGGTCACCGAGACCTCGGCTACCTGCGCGTTGAAGCTGCCGATATTATTCACTACCGCGATGCCCCGAAATCTTCCAGCGGAAAGCGGCTTCGACCAGCCGGCCTTCTCGGCGGCCAGCTCAAGCACGGCTAGATAGCGCGGTGACTTCGCCAACAAGCGCCGGCGGAACTCGAAAGGATCTTTGCCGCCCGCAGCGGCCAGTTCATCGACGAAGCTTTCGGTGAAGAATGTATTTTGCGAATAGCCGACGGAGCGCCAGTAGGTCACCGGGATGCCGACTTCGGGAGCGTGATATTCGACTTGAATATTCGGGATCGCGTATTGGATATCCGACACGCCTTGCACGCCGGTGAAGTCGACTCCATTGCGCATACCGCCAAAGGGCGGGCAGGCGATGCGCGAGGTAAATGCCACGGGCCAACCTTCGGCGTCCAATCCTCCGGCAAAGCGCGTGTAGGAGGCGGGGCGATACAGGTCATGCTGCATGTCATCTTCGCGCGACCAGGTGAGTTTCACCGGGCCGCCGATGGCCTTCGAAATCTCCACGGCTTCGGTGACGAAATCGTCTCCGCCACGCCGCCCGAATCCGCCGCCCAGGTAGAGCGTATGAATTTTCACCTTCGCGCCTGGAAGGCCAGTGATTTTGACAGCCGTTCCGAAAGCGGCAGTCTGGATCTGGGTTGAGGTCCAGACGTCGCAGCCATCCGGGCGGACGTCGGCCGTGCAGTTCATCGGCTCCATGGGAGCGTGTGAAAGATAAGGCACCTCGTACACGGCCTCGATCTTCTTTGCGGCGCCCGCCAATGCAGCCGCGGCATCACCCTGAGTGCGAGCGACCGCGCCGGGCCTCTCGGCCATGTCCATGAAAGTCTTTCGAATCGTGGCACTGCTGGTGTTCACATTCGGCCCTTCGTCGAACTGCACCTGTAGCGCGCGGCGGCCTTCCATGGCCGACCAGGTGTTGTCTGCGACAACTGCGACGCCTCTCGAAATCTGCACCACTTGCTTGACGCCCGGAACAGCTTTGGCTTTAGTCGCGTCGAAAGTTGAGACTTTCCCGCCGAATACCGGGCAGCGCGCCACCACCGCGTAGAGCATTCCCGGCAGCTTGGCATCGATACCGAAGACCGCCTTGCCGTTGACCTTGGCGGGCGTGTCCAGGCGCTTCGGCGATGTTCCGATCAGGTGGAATTGCTTTGGATCCTTGAGCGTGACTTTCGCGGGTGCTGGCAATTTCGCCGCGGCATCCGCCAGACTGCCGTAGCTCAAGCGTGCATTGGTCGCGGTGTTGATGACCTGGTTATTTTCCGCTTTGCACTGCGATGCGTCGACTCCCCACTTTTGCGCGGCGGCTTGGACCAGCATCTCGCGCGCGGAGGCTCCCGCTTTGCGCAGCGGATCCCACGATGTGCGGATGCTCATGCTTCCGAACGTGCCTTGCAATGGACCATAGGCCATATCCACACCGGCGAACTCGGTTCGGATCTTTTTCCAGTCGCACTCCAATTCCTCGCCCAGCAATTGCGAGAGTGAGGTCACCACGCCTTGTCCCATTTCGGATTTGTGAAGGAACAGTGTCACACTGTCATCGGAGCCAATATGCACGAACGCATTCAGCTTGGCGTCTGTGGCAGCAGTTTGCGCGGCCAACTTGTGGCGCTCGGGAAGATAGAAGCCGAGCAGCAATCCGCCAGTGCTCGCCGCTCCGGCTTTAAGAAAACCGCGGCGATTAATTTTCTGAGTGACGGCTTTCATTCTGCACCTCCCGCAGCCCGGGTGGCTGGCTTGCCGTTCGAAGCGGCGTGATATTTAGCAGCCAGATGGACCGCGCGCCGAATCGACTGGTAGGTTCCGCAGCGGCAGATGTTGCCGCGCATGGCCTCGTCGATGTCGGCATCGCTCGGATTAGCGGCTTTATTCAGGAGCGCGGCCGCGGTCATGATCTGGCCGGATTGGCAGTAGCCGCACTGCGGCACGTCCTCTTCAATCCAAGCCCGCTGTACGGGATGGCTGGAGTCGGGCGAAAGACCTTCGATGGTCGTAATGTTCTTGCCGGCCACGCTCGAAATCGGTGTGGTGCAAGACCGAATAGGTTGGCCGTTGAGATGGACCGTGCAGGCGCCGCATAGCGCCATGCCGCAGCCGAACTTGGTTCCGGTCAGTCCAATCGTATCGCGCAAAACCCAGAGCAACGGCATTTGCGGGACGACGTCGACCGCTTGAGACTTGCCGTTCAAATTAAACTTGATGGCTGCCATATGGGCCTCCTGTGGTGATCCTGTTATGCCAGTATACCTCCGCCATAGCATTGCAGGGCACTCGGCTAAAATATGTAGCCTGGCCAACTAGTACTTGTCAAAAGGTACTATTGTGTGGCAAGATTTACTCAGTCGGGCTTGTGGCTGGCTTAGGCGAATCCTTGTGGGTTCTTAAAGTTACTCACATCGAAGAACCTGGCAGGGGACGTGCATCCCTTCCGGCTGCAGTAGCTATGGTTAAATAGAGACAAAGAAGGAGACTTTGGTATGACACTCCGCAATACGCCGGCCGTGAGCGCATTGGCCGTGCTGTCCGTTTTGGGCGCAGGCTGTGCGACTAAGAAACATGTCCGCGAGGCTATCGCGCCGGTACAAAACCAAGTCAATCAGACGCAGGGCCAAGTCAGCGATCTGCAGAAGCAGACGGCTGAGCATAAACAAGCCATTGGCGATCTTGATCGACAGGTAGCGACCGCCGATGAGAAGGCAGTCGATGCCGGTAAGAGGGCCTCTGAGGCGGCCGACGCTGCGGCAAAGGCCAACACTGCCGCCACAGAAGCTGGGCAGCGCGCAGATTCAGCAAATTCCCTGGCGCAGCAGGCTCAGCAGGGAGTCGCGAAATTGGACGACTCCATGCAGAAATCGTTCCAGAACCTTGATAACTATAAACTCGCCACTACTCAGCAGGTTTATTTTGGGTTCAACAAGAACACACTGACTAAGGAAGAGCAAGCCAAGCTGGATGATGCTATCCAGAAGGTCGGCGGCATGAAGAACTTCCTCATCGAAGTGGAAGGCTATGCCGACCGCGTTGGCGACAAGACCTACAATCGGGAACTGAGCCGCAAGCGCGCGGACGCGGTCGTGCATTATCTGGCCGTGGAACACAATGTTCCCCTCCGGTCGATTCGTGAGCTAGGTGTCGGCGCTGACTTTCCGGATGCTGACAACAAGACACGGGCCGCCCGCAAGGAAAATCGGCGGGTGGACGTGAAGATCTACATGTTGGATCTGAGCGGTCAGGCATCGGCCGACTTGAATGCCCGGCCACAGTCGCAACAGTAATTAAGCTTTAGAGCCATCCCGGACCGGCGGCTGCTCAGTCGCCGGTCTTGTTTTTACCGCAAGCTCCCCGCCAAGTCCCTCGCCAATACTTCCGCCCGCTCCGCAAGACTTCGGGCCGCCGGCAGATTCGATTTTCGTGTGGATTGCGCCTGCTGAATAAAGCCCTGGATTTGTGTCACTACCCCCTGCTGCTCTTTCGTCAACTGCCGACTGGCAATCGATCCCAAGCTGCTTTGTGCGTGGGCCAAGCTTTGGTCAATGGCGGTGTTGTATTGCCGCTCTTGCTGGGGCGTTAGAATGTCGCCGAGGCGCGGCGCCGGATTGGGTTGCCCCGGTCCGTTCGGGCGCCGCGGCGGTGGATTCTGGGGAGCCTGGGGCGGGGAAGAAGGCTGTGGTTGAGGAGTCTGTGGCTGGGGCGGTCTGTTCTTTTGATTTGCATCCTCGGGCGAAGGCGGATTTTGTGGCTGAGTGGCCGTCGCTGCTGGAGGCGCCTGGGCCGGGAGTGTCGGGGTTGTTGCGGGAGCGGTGGTATCGGCCGGGGCTGCGGGCGCGGGGAGCGGCGCAACCGGCACGGCTACATGTCTTTTCCGGCAACCCGAGGCGAATGTGGCTAGCAAAACAACGAGCGATAGCGCGCGCACATAAGGCAGCATGTGGTAAGGAGAGCTTGAATCAGGAAGTGCCCGTTGCCGAAGTGAATGCCTCACCTTGGTAGTCCATCATCCCAGGAAAGCGCAATCGGAAGGTCGTACCTTTTCCCTGCTCGCTGACAAAGTCGATTGTACCACTGTGCAATTGGACCACCCGGAAAGTAGTGGCCAGGCCGATTCCAGATCCGTGTTCCTTGGTGGTGAAGTACAGATTGAAGATCCGGTCCTGGATCTCGGGCGCGATGCCAGGGCCGCCATCCCGGATGGTGAGTAGGCATTCCTCGCCGCCCCACTCCGTGCGAACGGCCATCTTTCCGCCGTCTTTCATCGCCTCCAGACCGTTGTTAACGACATTCAGGATGGCCTGCTTGAGCAGATCAGGATCGCCGTTGATCCACAACTTTCCGTTCAGTAGAGACTCGACCTCGATGTGCCGGGCCTGCGCCTCCACCAAAACCAGCGCGACCACCTGCTCCACGACGCGGTTCAATTCCATGGGCCGGGCCTGAAGAACGACCGGCTTATTGAAATTCAGGAAGGTCTTGACGACATTGTCGAGCCGCTTGATTTCCCGCGAAATAACATCCAGCTCGGGCTCCTGGATCTCGAGCTTGCTCTTCAAGACTTCCAGATGAAGGGCCATGGCGTTCAATGGGTTCTTTATCTCGTGCGCCACGCCACTGGTGAGCCGGCTGATGGCCGCGAGACGTGACGAGATCCCGAGCTGCACCTCCAATTGGCGGCGGCTCTCCACATCGCGCAGCGTGATAAGCGTTCCGATATCTTCCTGGCTGGGAGCCCGCCTCAAAATCTCGACGCTTACCAGCAGACGCTGGGCGCCCCCGGCCTCGGGTGGGATGGTTACTGGTTGGTTGTGCACCGATTCGCGTCTGCGGACGGCATCTACAAGCACACTTCCGAGCACGGTGGAAGCCGGAAAGATCTCTTCCAGACTGCGGCCGATCAATTTCTCCCGGTCTTTGGACAGCATGCGCTCGACCGTCTCGCCGGCCATCATCAACCGGCCATTATTGTCAAAAAGCAAGACGGCTTCTTCCAGGCGTTCTAGGAGTTGCTCGACATTGCTGCGCAACTCGAGAGATTCCTGCTTGGCGCCGCGGAACTGCTGTCCGAGCAGGTTCAATTTCGATTGCACCGCCGCAAACTCGCTGGCTTCGCGTTGTGAGGGAAGGACGGCGGTATCAAACTGGCCGGTACGAATCAGGTCGATACTTTGGCTGACGCGTTCGAGCGGATCGAGAATAAGATTCGGCAACACCGTGCCTAGGAAGATCGCGATAAACAGTGATGAGCCGAAGGTGAGCGCGAGAACCTCCAGGGCCGGCTGAACGGCGTGTTTCAGAAGCACCGATCGAATGAAGACCGTGATCTTGAATAAAGGCTGCGAGGACTGCGCCACGCCCAGCGGCCGCGTCGTCGTATAATCCTCGCGGCGGGTCATAAGATCCCAAAGGTTCACGATCCAGTTACCGGCCTGTAGATCGCGGAAGTCCTCGGCTGGCTTCAGCTTGGTGTGGACCAAGTCAGGACTGGAGGCCGCCAGCACCTTGCCCTGATCGTCGGTGACCACGATGGCCACCACCAGGTCTGCGTTGGCGAGCGTGCGCTTCAGCATCTCCGCGATGCTTGAATCGGTGCCGATGACCTTGGTCCAATTCGCCTTCCAATCCTCTAGCTTTACGGGGTGAATGCCGCGCGCAGCGGTCTCGCGATCCAGATGATCTACCAGATTGCCTTTGACTTCGTCCGCCACCAGGCCGGCGCGCTCAGAGGCGGCTCGGAAGGTGTTGCGTGTGAAGTCGTAGAGGTACAGGACCGACATCCCGATCACGACCAGCGTGACCAGCGCCACGATCGCTATTCGGAGTCGAGCTTTCAGAGACATTAACTTACTTGCACTGACTTTCAGGAACTGGAGCCGGCCTCTGCTTCCGCGGCCCCATATTCCTTCAGCTTATTGAATAGGGTCTTGAGGCTGATTCCCAGGATCTCGGCCGCGCGCGTCTTATTGTTCTTGGTGTGCTGCAGCGTAATCTGAATCAGCGCCTTCTCTGCTTCGCTAACTGTCGTGCCCACCGGAAGCCGTACAGCGTCGGGCTCCATCACTTGCTGTGCCGGCCGCGATCCCGCGGCGACACCGAAATCGCGCGGAAGATGATGCGACGTGATAGTTCCTTCGCCGGCGACGATGACGGCGCGTTCCAGGACATTGCGCAACTCGCGCACGTTACCAGGCCAGGAATAGCGTTTAAATTGGTCCATTACGTCCGACGCCACATCCACCACGCGCGTCTCATGCTTCTTATTCAGCATGTCAATCAGCGCTTCGGTGAGCAATGGAAGATCACCATCCCGCTGGCGTAGGGAGGGCAAAGCAATTTGAAACACGTTGAGCCGGTAATAAAGGTCTTCGCGTAGCTCGCCCTTGCGCAGCGCCTCCTCCAGCACCTTATTGGTGGAGGCAACGATTCGCACGTCGACCGCGATTTCACTCTTGCCGCCCAGTCTGCGGACGTATGAATCCTCGAGCACCCGCAACAGTTTGGCCTGGGTACCGACCGGCATCTCAGCCAGTTCATCCAGCAAGAGCGTCCCGTGCTGGGCCAGTTCGAAGCAACCTGCACGCCGCTCGACGGCGCCCGTGAACGCGCCTTTCTCATGTCCGAACAGCTCGCTCTCCATGAGAGTTTCGGGGAGCGCGGCGCAGTTGATGGCCACAAACGGTCCGTTGCGGCGCGGGCTGAGATGATGTACCGCGCGGGCCACCAGCTCCTTGCCGGTTCCACTTTCCCCGGTCACCAAGACCGGCGCCCGGGACGGGGCGACTTGTCTTACCATCGAAAATACCTGCTGCATGGCCGAGCAGGTGCCGACCATGTCGACCAGAACGCCTTGATAAGAGAGCTGCCGCTGCAGGCGCTCGGTTTCCTCGGTGAGGCGGCTCTGGGTCGCCGCGCGTTCCAGCAGAACCTTCAGGGCGCTGGGTTGAATCGGCTTTTCGAGAAACCAGAATGCGCCCAGGTCATGCATGGTCTGCACCGCCGTCTCAATGTTTCCGAAAGCGGTCAGCACGATGGTGGGCGGCATATTTCCCTGCGCACCTAAGCGTTTCAAGAGCTCAAAGCCGTCCATCCGGGGCATCATGAGGTCTGAGACCAGAACGTGGACCGGAATCTGGCCCAGTTTCTCCAGTGCTTCCTGCCCGTCCGCAGCACTTTCCACGGCAAAGCCCCAAGACTGGATCATCTTGGTCAATCCGGCCCGCTGATTTTCTTCGTCGTCCGCGATTAGTACGCGCGTTTCCGGTGCCGATGCAACGTTACCCATTAATGATGTTTTCCACTATTACGATTGTATCTGTGTAGGCGAAGGAACGCCGCGCGAGGCTGCGGTTACCGACCCAAGTTGTGACGCGAGCGTGGAGGCCTTTGTTTCCAAATCGGGAACAAAAGTTGGCGACGCCAGCCACTTCTGGATCGCGGGCAGGGCCCCGCGCGCGGCTTGTTCGCCCAAATGGATCAGCTGTTTCGCGCTGGCGAACGAGTCCCAGGACATGTCCGCAACTGGAGGAGCGATGACGACGTTGGAATAGCGCCGCCAGCTGTTTTGCGTCCGCCCGCTCATGATTTGAAAGCAGCGGCTGACAACCCCCAGCATGTTGCCGTAGTCGCCCGCGCCGTCCTGATTCGGGATCGCGACGGAAATGACTCGATCCACTCCCATTTGCAACAGCGGCTCGGCGGGCACTTCCATGCTGACGAAGCCATCCACCAGCAGCCGGCCCTGATAGCGAATCGGAAGGAACAGCCCCGGATAAGCACAACTGGCGCGGATGGGCATCACCACGTCGCCCTTGTCGTGGAAGGTCACCGGCCGGCCGCTATTCAAGTCGGTGGCGACGATGGCCAGCGGCATCTTCATATCTTCGAATTTGTTGGCCTTGAGCAGCCGGGTCAGGAAGGTGATCATGCGATCGTTCCCAGCCAGTCCGAGGAGACTCAGCGTCCAACGCGCGATGTCGCGAAACTTCATAGACAGCGCGACTGCTTCGATTTCATCCGCGCTGGATCCGCTAGCCACTGCTGCCGCCACCATCGACCCCGAGCTTACGCCCGCGATCACTGAGATTGGAATCTTGTTTTGTTCGAGCACTCGAAGAACGCCCACATGGGCAATGCCGCGCGCAAATCCTCCGCCAAGCGCTAATCCGATGCGGGGCTGAGATGATCTTTTTGGAAGACCGCCTCGGACCCAGTTTCTGGTCGTATCCCACCAGCTCCCGACTGGCTTCGTTTCGTCGCCGTTCATAACCCCTGCCCTCCGACAGCCCCAGTCACGTATTATGTTTAATATACGTGCCCTGTCTACTATATCGATGCATTTCACTTGCCAGATTAATCATAGTGCGCGTCAGTTTGATTGTAATATATATTACAATATGCACTGGCCAACGCGATCTTGCTGGAACAGCGGAACTTAAGCTTTCTCTTGACCGGCTAAACGTCGTCGGTAGCGTGCTTATGATCGCTGCTCATCCCGACGACGAGAACACGGCTTTGCTTGCCTATTTGGCACGTGGGCGTAAATTACGGACAGGATATCTCTCTTTGACACGCGGGGAGGGCGGGCAGAACCTGATCGGCTCAGAGCAGGGCGACGAACTCGGAATCCTGCGTACCGAGGAGCTGCTGGCGGCGCGCCGGATCGATGGCGCCGAGCAGTTTTTCACGCGGGCGATTGATTTCGGCTTTACCAAGACGCCCCAGGAAGCCTTCGAGAAGTGGGGACATGAAAAAATCCTGAGCGATGTGGTGTGGATCATCCGGCGTTTCCAGCCGGACGTGATCCTACTGCGCTTCACCGGAACTTCGCGCGATGGCCATGGGCAGCATCAAGCGTCCGCCATTCTTGGCAAGGAAGCGTTCTCGGCCGCTGCCGATCCAAAGCGATTTCCGGAGCAGCTGCGATGGGTCCAGCCCTGGCAGGCCAAGCGCATCGTCTGGAATGCATTCGCGTTTACCAAGGAACAAGAAGAGGCGCTGGCGAAGGTGCCGAACAAGATGATGGTGGATCCCGGTGAATACGATCCGGTGCTGGGCCACTCTTATGCGGAGATTGCCGGCATGTCGCGAAGCCTGCATCGCAGCCAGGGAATGGGCGCGCCGGAACGGCCGGGGTCGGCTAAGAATTATCTGGTCATGGTGGCGGGTGAGCCGGCGACGAAGGGGATCTTCGATGGGATAGATCTCACCTGGGACCGTGTTCCCGGTGGTGCGGCAGTGGGACAAGTCCTGGCGCAAGCTGCGGCCGGCTTCGAGGCGGAGCACCCGGACAAGAGTGTTCCCCTGCTGCTGAAAGCGAAGAAACTAATGGTCGAAATGCACCAGCCGGTGGTGGATCTCAAGCGAAAAGAGCTCGACGAAACCATTGCGCTCTGTTCCGGGCTTTGGCTGGATGCGACGGCGGATAAATATGGTGTAGTACCGGGAGGCGCTTTAAAGTTTCGTGCGACGGCGCTCAGCCGGGAGCGGGTCGCCACCCAAGTGGAATCTGTTAACGTGGACGGTATCGTTACTGCCACCGCAAAGGATCGAGACACCAGCGCTCTCCCATTCAACGAACCAAAGACCTTTTCGATGGACGTCAGTGTTCCAAGTGCGCAACCGTTCTCTCAGCCGTACTGGCTGCGCGAGCCAAAGCAGGGAGAAACCTACACAGTGGCAGATCAACTGCTGATCGGGTTGCCCGAGAATCCACCACTGTTCCGCACGCACTTTCAATTACGAATTGAATCGCAGGATGTTGAGGTGGAACGGCCGGTCGTATATCGTTACATCGAGCGTGCGCAAGGCGAAAGAACCCGGCCCGTGGTGGTGGAACCGCCGGTCGCATTGCAGTGGCCGCAAGCAGCCCTGTTGTTTCCGAACACATCCGCGAAGAGCGTTGAGCTTCAAGTGAAGGCGAACGTGCCGGGCGCGACCGGGCAAGTGCAGATTAAGGCGCCTGCCGGATGGAACGTCACACCCGCGTCGCAGGAATTTCGCCTGGCGGAAGCCGGCATCGAGACTTCGCGATCCTTTCGCGTCACCCCGCCTTCCGGCGACAACAAGGGAATGCTGAACGCGAGTGCTAACGTAGGCAATCGCACTATTTCGGTCGGAATGGAGACGATCAGTTATCCCCACATTCCTACGCAGGTGCTGTTTCCGCCGGTTGAGACTCAGCTGGTCAGAGCGGATGTCCAGCTTCTGGCGAAGACCATCGGGTACGTCATGGGGGCGGGGGACGAGATTCCCGAGGCGCTCCGGCAACTGGGCGCAGATGTTGTGTTGCTGAGCGCGAGCGATTTGGGTCACGGCAACCTGGGGCGCTTCGATGCAATCGTCACGGGCGTGCGGGCTTACAATACCCGTCCGGACCTGCGCGCGAACCAGGATCGGCTGCTGGAATATGTGAAGGAAGGCGGGACGTTGGTAGTGCAGTACAATTTTCCAGCATTGGGCGGCCCCGGCGCGGGCCCGAATGCAGTGGACCCGAATCTGGCGCGCCTCGGCCCCTATCCGGTCACCGAGGGCCTGGAGCGGGTTACGGTTGAAGATTCGCCGGTCCAATTGCCGAATCCTTCGAGTCCGCTGCTGCATAAGCCGAACGAAATTACGCCCCGAGATTTCGAGGGCTGGGTGCAGGAGCGCGGGCTGTATTTCGCTTCCAAGTGGGACTCGCACTACCAGCCGCTTTTTGAAACCCATGATCCCGGAGAAAAGCCCTTGCTGGGCGGCACGCTGGTCACGCGGTATGGCAAAGGAGCTTATGTGTTCACGGCGTTCTCGTGGTTTCGTGAATTGCCGGCCGGAGTTCCTGGCGCCTTCCGCATCTTTGCGAATTTGCTAAGCGCGGGAAAGACCCTGTGAGCGAGACCCCCGAACAGGAAGCCCGCAGAATTGTTGAGGAAGAGCCGCCGCCGTTTCTGGGTTCCTGGCGCAACGTTTACATTTTCGTGGTCTGCTACCTGGCCGTCGTGATCAGCGGCTTTTATGTTTTCTCCCGGGCTTACGCTCCATGAGGCCACTCGATTGGGTGGTGATGTTCGGATGGCTGGCCTTTATCGTGAGCTACGGACTTTATCGCGGCCGCGGCAGCACTACCGTCAACAAATTCCTGCTGGCCGGAAAATCGATGCCGTGGTACGCCATGGGTCTATCGATCATGGCCACGCAAGCCAGCGCGATCACATTCATTTCCACGACCGGCCAGAGCTACACCGACGGCATGCGGTTCGTCCAATTTTATTTCGGGCTTCCGCTGGCGATGGTGATTCTGTGCGCCACGGCGGTTCCGATCTTTCACCGGGCGAATGTTTACACAGCGTACGAATACCTGGAGCAGCGCTTCGACGCCAAGACGCGCGCGCTGGTGAGCGTGATCTTTATGATCCAGCGCGGTCTGGCTTCCGGATTGTCCCTCTACGCTCCAGCAGTGGTGCTTTCCATCATTCTGGGATGGTCGGACCGGTGGACGACTGTGATGATGGGCCTGCTCGTCATTACTTACACATCACTGGGCGGGATCAAGGCGGTTACGTGGGCGGATGTGCAGCAGATGAGTCTCATACTCTGCGGTCTGGTGATTGCGCTGTTCATGGCAATCCATCTTCTGCCGTCCAACGTATCGTTCACCGACGCAGTTTCGCTCGCTGGCGCGTCCGGGAAGCTGAATGCCGTGACGTTTCACTTCGATTGGGACGACCGGTACAACGTCTGGAGTGGAGTGGTGGGGGGAATGTTTCTGGCGTTGGCGTATTTCGGATGCGACCAGTCGCAGGTGCAGCGCTATCTGACCGGAAAATCGATTGCCCAAAGCCGGCTGAGCCTGATCTTCAATGCCATGGCTAAGATCCCGATGCAGTTTTTCATCCTCTTCATCGGCGCGATGGTGTTTGTGTTTTTCATCTTCGACCGGCCTCCGGTGCTGTTCCAGCCCGTGGAGTTGCAGAACGTCCGGAACGATCCTCGGTTTGGAGCGGTGGAGCAGCGCTACGAACAAGCCTTCGCGAATCGCAAGAAGGCGGCACAAGATTACCTGGAGGCCAACCACGGCGGCGACAAGGCTGCGATCCAGGCGACTGTAGGGCGGTTTCAAAATGCGGAACGCGAGCTGAACGCCGCGCACGCTGCCGGCGAGCGGCTGGTGGGCAAAGAGTTCGATGACACCAATTACATTTTTCTTTCGTTCGTAACGCGCTATCTTCCCGCGGGGTTGGTGGGGCTCATCGTCGCGGTGATCTTTTCGGCCGCGATGTCGTCGACTTCCGGAGAGATCAACTCGCTGGCGACAGTTACCGTGATCGACATCTACCGACGGCACATGAATCCTAGTGCGCCGGATCATCACTACCTGATGGCGTCTCGCTTTGCCACGCTGTTCTGGGGCTTGTTCGCGATCGGATTCGCGCAATTTGGAAGAAATTTCGGAGCTCTGATCCAGGCGGTGAACATCATAGGATCGCTTTTCTATGGCGGCTTACTGGGCGTGTTCGTGCTGGCATTTTGCTTCAAGAGCGTGGGTGCGAACGGCGCGTTCTGCGGTGTGCTGGCCGGGGAAGCGGCGATCTTCGCGGCCAACCTGTTCACCAAGATTTCATTCCTTTGGTACAACGTCATTGGGTGTCTGGTGGTGGTTGTGGTGGGTGTGATCGTTTCACGAATTGTCGATCGTGAGCGTAAGCTGGAGGTAGTTATTCCATGACCCAGCCGACCCGAGACGTTGTTCGTCAAAGGCCTTCCAACACAATTCTGCTGGGGCTGATTGTCCTTTTCGTCGGGCTTGCCGTCGTGACGCTGTTGCCGTTCACGGCGCCGAGAGCCAATGACCTGGGCTATATGTCGATGTGCCCGTTTGCGCCCTGGAGCACCCTGTCGCTGCTAGTGGTAGCGGGCGTCATTTGGGCGATCCGGCAATACCTCATCACGCGGGCGGACTAGTTGCGTTAAGCTGCAGCTTTTTTGCGATATGCTGCTTCTATGTCCAAAAACTACTCCAACCGTCGGGATTTCCTGCAGGCCCTGGTAGGCGGCGCAGCGGGAGTCTCTTTCACGTACTCCGCGTTCGGGCAAGCCGCGCAGGCGCCACCGCCGATCAAGGCCACCAAGCTCACCGACGATCTGGCCGTGCTCATGGGCGATGGCGGAAACGTCGCTGTGGTGATCGCGCCGGACGGTCTGATGATGATCGATGGCGGCCTTCCCAACCGCACCCAAGACATGCTGAAGGCGGTGGAAGAAGTGGATTCCCACAAGGTTCGTATTCTGTTTAACACGCATTGGCATTTCGACCATGTGGGATGCAATGAGGCGTTGGGCAAGAGCGGCGCAAAGATCATCGCGCATGAAAATGTGAAGAAGCGGCTGAGCGTGAAAGTGGACTCCGAGGCGCTCGGTCGTTCGTTCGATCCTTTGAAGCCGGAGGGCCTGCCCGCTGAGACATTCACCAAGGGCGGCAAGCTGACCTTTGGCAAGCAGAAGATCGACCACAGCCATTTCGTGGATGGACACACGGACGGCGACGCTTACCTCTTCTTGCCCAAGGCGAACGTCCTGCACACCGGGGATCTGCTGTTTTCCGGCATGTATCCGGTGATTGACTATTCGACCGGTGGCTGGATCGGCGGGATGGCGTCGGCCTGCGACACGATGCTCAAGGTGGGCGACGCGAAGACGCGCGTGATTCCGGGACACGGCGCGATGGCGTCTAAAGATGACCTGCGCGCTAGCCGCGACATGTTACATACGGTCCACGAACGCCTGGCAGCCATGGCCAAGCAGGGCAAGACGGTGGATGAAGTGGTCGCGTCGGCTCCCACCAAGGATCTGGATGAGCAATGGGGCAAGGTGCGCCCAGCCGCAGGGTTTGTACGGCAAGCCTACAATAGCCTGCTGCACCGCAACCACACCACGTGAGCGAAGGAGGGCCCTTGTTTAAGGCCCTCTCTATTGCGCGGCCCGCGAGATAGGTCGCTAGTTCTCGCTGAACGTGCTCGAGAACTGTTCATTGGTGAAGGGGCTTGTGGGAGTGACGCCGGTTTCGAAGAAGCACTCGCCCCCAAATGACAGTCCAATCTCCAGCACTTTGTGCGTGGCCTCCACGAAGGCCTCCATGACCGCGGGACTGCTGTCACCACGCTGGCCATTCCAATCCGACCACTCAGTCGCGTCAAACATGTTCGCCGTGATGATGGATGGGGACTGGTTTCCCGTCAGCAGCTGCACGTTCACAGGGTTCGACCACCAGAACTGAGTGTAGAAACCTGCTGGGGGTGTACCCGTGCTTGGCCCGGATGCGGACGGGGACCGGAAGTAAAACCTCACGGCAGCAGGGA
>Ga0070714_100000868_pt1 | contig 21438 bp, 20 predicted proteins | sample LARL83metaG_FD_65450 | JGI IMG/M metagenome (GOLD analysis project Ga0070714, IMG submission 65450) | Corn, switchgrass and miscanthus rhizosphere microbial communities from Kellogg Biological Station, Michigan, USA - LAR L8-3 metaG | ecosystem: Host-associated > Plants > Roots > Rhizosphere ... | reverse complement strand
AGGCGGGCGCCGAGGTCGACGTCCAGCCCGGGCTGATCCACCTGCGCCGCGAAGGGCCCCTGCGGCCGGTCGACCTAGTCACCTGGGTGCACCCCGGCTACCCGACCGATCTGCAGGCGCCCTACACGGCGCTGATGACCCAGGCGGACGGCGAAGCTGTGGTCTCGGAGTACATCTTCGAGAACCGTTTCCAGCACGTGCCCGAGCTGGTCCGCATGGGCGCCGACATCAGCATGCACGGCCGCACCGCGGTCATCCGGGGGCCGGCGCGCCTGCGCGGCGGCGCCATCCGTATCCCGGACATCCGAGCGGGGGCCGCCATGGTCATCGGGGCGCTCTGCGCCGACGGCGAGACGGAGCTGCGAGAGGCCTGGCACATTGAGCGCGGCTACGAGGACATGGCGGGCAAGCTACGCCAGCTGGGGGCGGAGGTGGAGCTCATCGACGCGGGCGCGGACGAGCGCTCAGAGCACCTCACCTACGAGTAAACGAGTCTCCTCCCCACCCTGTGGGGAGGTGGCGCGCGCAGCGCGACGGAGGGGAGTCGCCGCGACTCCCGGGTCCCCCTCCCGGCCCAACGGCCGGACTCCCCCACAAGGTGGGGGAGGGTCTAAACTTCGCGGCGACGCTAGCCCGTGCTTTCAAAGAAGATCGGCGTCGACCTCGGTACCTCCACGGTCCTCATCTATGTCCGCGGCGAGGGGATCGTGGTCAATGAACCCTCCCTGGTAGCGGTCAACCGCGAGGGCACACGCATTCTCGCGGTGGGCTCCGAGGCCCACGACATGGTCGGCCGCACGCCCGAGGCCATCCAGGTCGTCAAGCCGGTCCGCGAAGGCGTCATCTCCGACTTCGTCGTGACCGAGGGCATGCTGCATTACTTCATCGGCAAGGTCCAGGGCCGGCAGCGGCTGTTCAAGCCCGAGGTGATGATCTGCGTTCCCTCGGGCGTGACAACGGTCGAGCGCCGGGCCGTCACCGAGGCCGCCATCTCGGCGGGCGCGCGGCAGGCCTGGCTCATCGACGAGCCGCTGGCCGCCGCGATGGGCGCCCGCCTGCCGATCGCCGAGCCCCGCGGGTGCGCGGTCTGCGACATCGGCGGCGGCACCACTGAGATCGCCGTCATCTCGCTGAGCGGGATGGTCGTCGCCCACTCGATCCGGATCGGCGGCAACCGCATCGATGACGCCATCGCCGCCTACCTCAAGAACCGGCACAACCTCCTGATCGGCGAGCGCACTGCGGAGGAGGTGAAGATCGAGGTCGGCTCGGCCGCCCCGCCCAAGGAGCCATTGTCGACCGAGGTCCGCGGGCGCGACCTCGTATCGGGCCTGCCGCGCAACCTGACCGTGACCTCGACCGAGATCAGCGACGCCATCCAGGAGCCGCTCGGAGCGATCGTGCGAGCCGTGCGCGACGTGCTCGAGCAGACCCCGCCAGAGCTGGCGGCCGACATCTACGACCGCGGCATCGTGCTCAGCGGCGGCGGCGCGATGCTGCGCGGGATGGACCGCTACATCTCGATGCACACGGGCGTTCCGGCGGTTGTCGCCGACGACCCGCAGACCTGCGTCGTCCGGGGCACCGGCCTGGCGCTCGAGCAGTTTGAGGTGCTCAAGCGCAACCAGGCCTACCTGCGCTAGATAGGGCCATCCGCCGGCGAATGGCACGTTCGCCGGCGTTTCCCAGGGCCATCTGCCGGCGAATGGCCTGCTGAATTGCGCTTAGCCGTCGACGCTTACGGGCTAACCCGCCCATTGGCGGGCATGGGGACTTACACGCGCGAGATCGTCGCGGCCCTGAGAGACGCCCGCCCAGGTGCCGAGATCACGCTTATCGAGCAGCCCGCCGTGCGGTTGGTCGGCCGCCATCTCGCTCTGCCTCGCCGCGTGCGCGCGCTGAATCCAGACGCTTTCTTCGCCCCGGCCGGCCATCTGCCGCTGCTGGGAAGCGGCGCTCCGGAGGTGGTGACGGTGCACGACCTGGCCATCTACCGCCACCCCGAGTGGTTTCCTGGCGGGCAGCCCCTGGCCACGCGCGTGGTGGTGCCGCGTTCGCTGCGACGGGCGAGGCAGCTGATCGCCGTCTCGGCCAGCACCGCGCGGGACATCACGGACCTCTTCGGCGTCGACCCCGGCCGCATCACCGTCGTCCACCACGGCGTCTCGCCGCGCTTCCAGTCGCCGGCGGAGGGCGCAGAGCGCGGCTACGTCCTCTTCGTCGGCACGATCGAGCCGCGCAAGAACCTCGAGACGCTGCTCTCGGCGTGGGCAGATGTGCGGACGTCGCTGCCGCTCCTGGTAGCGGGCGGCTGGGGCTGGCGCGAGGGAGGCATCCGCCGGCGCATCGAGAGCTTCGGGGACCGCGTGCGCCTCCTGGGCGGCGTCCAGCCGGACGAGCTGCCTGCCCTCTACGCGGGAGCCGCCTGCCTCGCCCACCCGGCCTGGTACGAGGGCTTCGGCATGACGATCCTGGAGGCGATGGCGAGCGGAACCCCGGTGATCAGCTCGAACACCAGCTCACTGCCAGAGGTCGCGGGCGAGGCCGCGCTGCTGCTCGACCCGGGTGACGTCGACGCCTGGCGCGACGGACTGCAGCGCGTGCTGGACGACGCGGCCGTGCGGGCGGAGCTCGCGCGGCAAGGGCTGGAGAGGGCCGCGCTCTTCACCTGGCCCCGGGCGGCGGCAGAGACCTGGGCCGTGATCGACCGCGCCGCGGCTTAGTTCAGCGCCTCCCGCAGCACGTCCGCGGTCTGCTCGGCGCAGCGGTCCCAGCTGAAGGCCGCGGCCCGCTCCCGTCCGGCGGCGCCAAGTCGCTCGCGCAGGGCGGAGTCGTCGCGCACCCTCTCGATCGCCTCGGTGATGCCTTCGACGTCGCGCGGGTCCTCCACGTAGATCGCCGCCTCGCCGGCCGTCTCCGGCAGCGAGGAGTGCGCGACGGTGATCACCGGCAGGCCGTTGCGCATCGCCTCCAGCACAGGGAAGCCGAAACCCTCGTAGAGGCTCGGGAAGACCAGCGCCAGCGCACGCCGGTAGAGCGCCTCGCGCACCTCGTTGGGGACGATGCCGACCAGCTTCACCGCCACCGAGCGCTGGAGAGCGGCGACGGTCTCAGGGTCGGACTCTGGGCCGGCGCAGACCAGCGTGAGGTCGGCTCGGCGGGCGGCGCGGGCCGCGGTCAGCTGGTTCTTGCGCGCCTCCAACCGGCCGACGTGGAGCAGGAATGGCTCCTGGATGCCAAGCTCGGCCAGCAGCCGCCGGTCGCGCTCGGGGTCGCCCGGAGGTGCCGGTTCACCGCCGCCGGGCGGCGTAACGCGGATTCGCGCCGGGTCCACGCCGTGAAGTTCGACGAGGTCGTCGCGGGTGGACTCAGAGACCGTGACCAGCAGGCGGCAGCGGCGCTCGGCCCAAGAGATCGCCGCCTTGAGGTAGGTGAGCTGCGCGGGCCGGTAAGCCTGCGGGAAGCGCTCGTAGGCAAGGTCGTGAACGGTGAGAACCGACGGCCGGCGGGTCATGAACGGAACCGCGTGAGCGGGCACGAAGAGCAGGTCCGGACGGGCGCGAGCCATCTCGATGGGCAGCCGGACCTGGGTCCACAGCCGCGGCAACGGGGCGACGATCAGGTCCACGCCGGCCTCGGGCGCCGGGCGGGCCGCGTAGAACTGAAAGTTGAGATCGGGCGCCGCCGCGGGCAGCCGCCGGCAGAGCTCGCGCGAGTACAGCTCCGTGCCCGTGATCACCTGCCGCGTCAGCGGGTTGGCGTCGACCGCGATCGTCGGGTGGTGATTGGTCGCGGTCACAGCGCGCAATTCTCCCCCCTAGGGATAATCCGTGCGGTGCAGGCCGTCGACGTGCTCGGCACCCCGATCGACTGCGTCGACATGATCGGCGCGCTGGCCGAGATCGAACGCCGGCTGGAAGGTGCCGGCCCCTGCGGGCTGGTCGTGACCGTCAACCCGGAAACGGTGATGCGCGCTCGCCGCGAGCCCGAGTTCGCCGTGGCCGTGTGGGAGGCGGCGCTGCGTGTGCCCGACGGCTGGGGTGCGGTCTGGGCGCTTCGTCGCACGGGCTGCGACGCGGAGGCGGTACCGGGGGTGGAGCTGGCGATCGAGGTGGCAGGGCTCTGCGCCAGGCGGAGCTGGTCGCTGTTCCTGCTGGGAGGCGCTCCGGGCGTCGCCGAAGCGGCCGGCGCCAGGCTGCAGGAGCTGCACCCCGGGCTGCGCGTCGCCGGCTGTGAGCCGGGCTCGCCGGACCCGGGGGACGACGAAACCGTCGCCGCCCGGGTGGCGGCGAGCGGCGCCGACGTCCTGCTCGTGGCGTATGGGCAGCCGCGCCAGGAGTTCTGGATCGCTCGCAACGCCGCGCGGCTGCCGGCCCGGGTCGGCATCGGCGTAGGGGGGACGTTCGACTACCTGAGCGGCCGGGTGCCGAGGGCCCCGGCCTGGATGCGCAGCCGAGGCCTGGAGTGGCTCTTCCGGTTGCTGCGCCAGCCGTGGCGCGCTCGGCGCATGGCCGTACTGCCCGCCTACGCGCTGCTGGTGCTCAGCCGGAGGAGCGCCCGCTAGCCCAGAGGTTCATCCGGTCGGGGGGCCGGCTCGGGATGTCGCGCAGCCCGCGCCAGGTGACCATCCGAACCTCGTAATCGAGGCCGCGCAGGTCCGCCAGCACGGCGTCGAGCGTGGCCCCGGCGGCGTGCCACCAGTCGCGCGTGAACTCGAACGCCACGGCGGGATGGTCCCGCGCCAGCAGCTCGCGGCCACCCGCCAGGACCGCCGCCTCGGCGCCCTCGACGTCGATCTTCACCAGCCGGACGCCGGTCAGCGCCTCTCGCCGCACGAGTTCGTCCAGCGTCACGCCCTCCACCTCGATCGCATTGGCGTCTCGCACGTACTCGTGCACGCCTGCCAGGAGCGTCGCCCCGCCGGTGTGCACCGGGTCTGCCGGCACATGGAGCGTGACCGGGCCGTTCTTGGCCGTCACCGCATAGGGCCGCACGCGGATCTGGCTGAGAGCGTTCAGCTCGACGTTGGCGTCGAGCCGCGCTCGGAGCGTCGGGTTCGGCTCGCAGGCGACGATCTCGGCTCCCGCGGCGGCCATGGCCAGCGTGTGGGCCCCGGCGTTGGCTCCGACGTCGATCGCCACATCGCCCGGTCGCAACGTGCGGAACAGGAGCTCTCGGATCTCCGGCTCGTAGCCGGCGAACAGCACCTCCCACTCAACGAAGGAGCGGGGGTCGAGGCGCATGCGGAGCCCGCCGGCGACCGGCGCGACCGCGCCCGTCCAGCGACCCGCAGCCGCCGGCGGGTAGGCGCGCAGCAGAGCACGCCGGGCGAGGGTGCGAAGCGGACGCAGAGGTCGCTGCCAGGCATCCAGGCCGTTCAGGCGACCGAGCGCGCGGGTGACCCGGGCGATCCGGGGCGGCGATGTCATGCCTCATATGATTGGGCGCCGTGGCCCAAGCACCCGAGCTGAGCGTGGTAATTCCGGCCTACAACGAGGAGAACCGCCTGCCCGCGACGATCGACCGCGTGCTGGAGTTCCTGGCCGGAGGAGACCGTCCCTACGAGCTCGTGCTGGTCGATGACGGCAGCAGTGACGCGACGCACGCCGTGATGAAAGCGGCCGCCGACGGTCAGGGAAACATCCAGGTCGTCGCTCTCGGCACCAACCGGGGCAAGGGCCGCGCCGTGGCGGCAGGGGTCGCCGCGAGCACGGGAGAGCTGGTGCTTTTCTCCGACGCCGACCTCTCGACGCCGATCGAGGAGGTGGCCAAGCTGGAGGCGGCGCTGCGGGGCGGGGCGGATGTCGCCGTCGCGTCGCGCGCGCTGAAGGGCTCCGAGATCGAGATCCCGCAGCCGGGCACGCGCGTGCTGATGGGCAAGGTGTTCAACCTGCTCGTCCAGGGCATGCTGCTGGTGCCCGGCATCTGGGACACCCAGTGCGGCTTCAAGCTCTTTCGCGGTGGGGCCGGCCGGGATCTCTTCGCGGCGCTCGAGACCGACGGGTTTGCGTTCGACGTGGAGGTGCTGCACCGGGCCCGGAGGCGGGGCCTGCGCATCGCGGAGGTGCCGGTGCGCTGGAGCCACTCGGCGCCGACCAAGGTGCATTGGCGCTCCCCGCTGCAGATGTTCGTGGACCTGCTGCGCATCCGGTTCGGTCGCTGATGGGCGCCGGCGGCGCGCTGGTCGTCCTGCCGACCTACAACGAGCTCGACTCGCTGACCGGTGTGGTGCGGGGGATCCGAGCTCAGGGTCACCACGCCCTCATCGTCGACGACAGCTCACCCGACGGCACCGGGCAGCTGGCCGACAGCCTGGCCGCTGAGGATCCCGATGCGGTGGCAGTGCTTCACCGCCCTGGCAAGCAGGGCCTCGGCACCGCCTACAAGGAGGGTTTCGCCTGGGGCCTGGGCCGGGGCTACGACCTCTTCCTCGAGATGGACGCGGACGGATCTCACCTGCCCGCATACCTCGATGCCCTGGTCGCGGCCGCACAGGAGTGCGGCGGCCTCGCCATCGGCTCGCGCTGGATCCCGGGCGGGAGCGTCGCCGGCTGGGGGCCGGCGCGCTTCGTCCTCAGCCGCGGAGCCAACTGGTACACGCGCGCCGTGCTCGGCATCTCGGTGCGAGACGCGACCTCGGGCTTCCGCTGCTACACCCGGGCGCTGCTCGAGAAGATCGATCTCAGCGCCGTTATGTCGCAGGGGTACTCGTTTCAGATCGAGATGGTGGAGCGGGCGCTCAGACTCGGTTTTCGTGTGGTGGAGATCCCGATCCGGTTCGAGGACCGCAAGCTCGGCAGCTCCAAAGTCTCCCGCGGGGAGGTGACGAAGGCGCTGGCCACCGTGCTTCGCCTTCGCTTCCGGCGCTGAGCGTCCGCCCCTACGTCCGCCCGCTGGTCACGGCCGCGATCGTCCTCGCGGTCACCTCGCTGCCGTTTCTGTACGCGTTCGCAACCGAGCCCGCTTCGAAGGTGTTCATGGGCTTCTTCGTCAACGGCGCGGACATGAACTCCTATCTGGCCAAGATGCGGGAGGGCGCCGGCGGGCAGTGGGCCTGGACCAACCACTACACGACCGAGTCCAGCCCGCCGGTCTATCTCTTCGTCTGGCTGCTCCTGTGGGGCCACCTGGCCGCCTTCTTGCACGTCGGCCTCTACGCGGCGTTCCAGCTGTTCCGCGTGACCGGCGCGATCGCCCTTTTCGCCGCTGCCTGGGCGTTCATCCGCCACTACCTGGCCGACGGCGCCGCGCGGCGTTTCGCGCTCTCTTTGCTCGCCTTCACCATGGGCTTCGGCATCCTGACCTGGGCGATCGGGCAGCCCGTGGTGCTCGGACACAAGCTCGACGCGATGGACCTCCGGATGCCCGAGCTGTCGGCGTTCTTCTCTATCCTCACCGGTCCGACCTGGCCGGCCGCCTTCGTGGTGCTCGGCGCGGTCCTCACGCTGCGCGCGGCGGCCACGGGCAACCTCTGGCTGGGCGCGGCGGCGGCCCTCGCCTGGCTGGGTGAGGCCTCGATGCACCCGCAGATGCTGGTGCTGCTCTACGCCGCTCTGGCCGTGGGACTGGTGCTGCGCCGGCCGGGCACCAGGGGGCTCGCCGCGGTGGCCGTGGCAGTGCTGCCGGCGCTCCCCTACCTCGGGTACTCCTACTGGATCTCGGCTCACAGCACGGCGGTGCTGCGCTGGCAGGCACAGGGGGTCGACAGCTTCGCCCCCGACGCCATCAGCCTCGCTCTCGGCCTGCTTCCCCTCGTCGCGGGCGCCGCACTCGCGCTGCCCGGGGTGGTTCGCCGGCGGTCGCGCGAAGACGTGTTCATCGTGGCCTGGCTCGTGTTGGTGGCGGCGGTGATGTGGATCCCGAACCCGGCGAGCGTCATCGGCCGCCGCTTTGTGGACGCCCTTTTCGTGCCGCTCGCCTGCCTGGCGGCCGACGGCGTGCACCGCGTGCTGCTGCCGCGCATCCGCAGCCTGCGGGCGAAACGGCTGACTCCGTTCTCCTACGTCGCGGTCTCGGCGATCACGCCCGCCTTCGTCGTGCTGGCGCTGATCGGCGCCGCGCACTCCGCGCAGTACACGCTGCCCCGCGCGCAGTTCGACAGCCTCACCTGGTTGGCGGGACAGCCCACCGGCATCGTGCTCTCGTCACCCGCCCTCGGGCTCTACGTGCCCGCCTACACCGACGACACCGTCTACGTCGGGCATTACAGCGAGACCTACCAGTACGCCCGCAAGGCCCGCGAGGCGAGCGCCCTGCTCGGCGGCGAGGCCGACATCGGGCAGTTCCTGGCGCAGAACCACGTGCGCTACGTGATCTGGACTCCGGCCGACGGCGTCAGCCCGCCCTCGGCTCTGGGCGAGCCCGGCTTTTACGAGGGTGGCGTCTCCGTCTTCGTGGTCCGCACGTAGATCACGGCGATCGAATCCTGGTAGACCAGGCGCCACCCCGGCTCGGTGCGCAGGACGTTGTCGAGCGGCGAGCGCCGGTTGTAGACGATGTAGTCGACCTGGAACTTGTCCAAGACCTGCCTCCAGTTCGGTTGCAGCGTCTGGACGTCCTGGTACTGGTAGAGCATCGAGTCGCCCATCAACGCCGCCTCGCCGAAGATGAACACCCGGCGCCGCGGATCCGGGTAGAAGCGGTCGAGTAGGTAGCCGCCCCAGCCGTACTGGTTGTACATGCGGGTGCCGACCTCGTCCGGATGGCCGGCCAGCCAGTTCGCGGCCTGGACCGGGAAGTCGCCGGCGACGGCGCGAGACTCGGTCAGCTGGCCCTGGGCGATTTTCGCGGCCGTCGCCACCAGCACCAGGAACAGCACCAGCACGGTCAGCACGCTCATCAGCAGCGGCTGCCTCGCGTTCGAGCGCCGCCCGAACCAGCTCAGTCGCGGCCTGACGTCCTCCAGCCAGGCCGCGCTGGCCGAGCCGATCAGGACCGGCGTCGCCGCGGCCACGAAGATCGACGTCTGCCGCACCTGGTGGAGCGCCAGCCCCAGCATCACCAGCGTGAGCACGAGGTCGAAGAGGTTCGGCCGCTTCCAGGCGAAGGCTGCGATCAGCAGCAGGATGAAGACCAGCAGCGGCTGCAGGTACGGCTGGTGGAAGTCGGGGCTGAACCACTCCGCGATCAGGCTCTGCTGGGCGTTGCTGAACACCGTGCCGAAGGGATACGCGTAGAGCGCAAGCCCGTGCGGCGTCGCCGCGACCGCGGCGAACGACAGGCCTGTCACCACGGCGAGCCGCCGCAAGTGAGCCAGTTGCGCCGGCTGCCGGCTCCAGACCCATTGGAGTGCTTCGGCGAAGATCGCGACCCCGAGGATCACGAAGGCGACCGCCCAGCCGCTGTGCAGGTTCGCCCAGAGGACCATCAGCAGCGGGAACCAGTTGATCGCACGGCTGCGGCCCGCCAGGTAGCGCCTGAGCCACAGCAATTCGAGGCAGCTGAGCGCGAACGTGATCATCTGCGCCCGCGGTCCCCAGATCGGGCCGGCGGCCAGCACGCCGAGGACCAGGCCCGCGCCGGCGATCACGAAGGGGCGGCGGAAGCCGTCGGCCGCCTGCCAGATCCAGTACCAGCCGAGCCAGGTCACGAGCCCGAAGGCGACGCTGATCGCAACCGCGCCACCAGCCCCCCAGATCACCGCCATGAGCACCTCGGAGAGGTATTCGTGATCGGTCCAGACGTGGTTGGAGACGGTGAACGTGTAGAGGTCGTGGGCGGGCAGAGCGTGGTTCTGGAGCATCCACTGCCCTGTCCTCAAGTGCCACCAGAAATCTGGGTCTCCGACGGGGGTGATGAACGCCGCGAACAGCACCACGCCGATGGCGCCGAGGAAGAGGGTGCGGGGGCCGAGGGCGGGGGCGGCGGACGGCCGCGCGCCCTCCCTATTCAGGCTCGCAGACGCGATCGAATTCGCTCCGGAGATCGAGTTCCATCCAACTGGTTAAGGACAACGCACCCTACACCTGCATGTTGCGGAATCGGCGAATCACGGATAGGCTTTCGGCTGCCCCAAGGTTGGTTGGGGCGCAAGAAGCGCCGTAAACCGCCGTTGGATCGCCTGGGAATACACCCGGAGTCTTGAAAAAGGAGGTGAAACAGATGCTTTCTTCTCTGATTTGGAAGCTGCGCTCAGCGCTTCAGCGCGAGGAAGGCCAGGGAATGGTCGAGTACGCCCTCATCCTGGTCCTCGTGTCTATCGTGGTCATTCTGATCCTTACCCTGTTGGGCGGCACGATCAAGAACGTCTTCTCGGACATCGTCGCCGGCCTCTAGTCGGACGCAGTTTTTGATGAGGGGGGCTCGCAAGACGAGCCCCCCTCATTCGTTTAGACCCCCGGTGACAATCCACGCCAAACTCTGCTTCGTGCTATCAAGTCAGACATCGGAGGTGCCTTAAGACATGGCCTCGGCCCCAGTAACAGCCCAACGACCCCGCGCCGGCGGCGGCCGCCTGTTCATCATCGTGGGCCTCGTGATGGCCTTCCTGGCCTTCGGGGTGGTCCTCCTCGTCGGTAGCGCGACCGGCGGCACCGGCGTCGGCGGCGGACCTCAGGTCCAGGTCGTCGTCGCGGCACAGCCGATCGTGTTCCGGAGCACGATCGTGGCTGCGGACATCACCACTCGCGGCTTCGCCCAGGCGGACGTCCCGCCTGGCTCCTACCTGATCGGAGACAAGGCCAGCGTGCTGAACTCCGTCGCCGAATTAAGCATCGACAAAGGCGACGTGATCACGCACAACATGCTCGCCAAGAGCGCGACCGACGTGCTCGCGCCGACGACCTCCTACCTGCCCCTGCCGTCCGGCTGGATCGCCTACACCATGCCGACCGGCGAGCAGCAGGGAGTGGCCGGCTACCCGCAGGTGGGCGACTACCTCACCGTCGTGGCCTCCGCGGACCTCTCGTTGTTCAGCTCGGGCGGCCAGCAGCAGGGCCCGCCGCGCTTCATCGTCAAAACCGTCTACACGAACCTGCGGATCATCCGCATCGGCCCGGCCGGCGCCGCGGGCGCAGGCGCCACGACCACCCAGCAGGGCGGTGTCTCGTCCAGCATCACGGTCGAGCTGACCCAGTGCGACGCCGAATTCATGACCTGGCTGCAGACGAAGACGACCCTGAAGTACACGCTCGAGTCCTACAAGGACTACGCACCGCAGCCGACTGCCCCGGACGCGAGCTGCCCGACCATCGGGTCGGCGCAGGGCGTTGGACCGAAAGCGGTCGACAACCGCTGGCACTTCACCCAGGTCCAATAGCAGGGACTCTGGTATAGGGAGCGTTAGCGGAGAAGACAGATGGGTCTGCTAGACCGAGTCAAGGCCAGCCAAGCCGCTGCCGAGTTGGAGACCGAGGAGCTCGCCGGAGCGACCTCGACCTCCGTCGCGGCGGCGGCGGGCTCGGCGGCCGTCGCCGCCCCGCCCCGGCCTTCACGCACCGCCGGCCAAAACGACTCGGCTCCCAACGGGGTGGTCGTCGAGCTGGTGCCGCGCCAGTCGGCAGCGCGTCAGCCCGCTTCGGAGCCTGAGTCCCGGCCGGCCGCCACGCCGGCAGGCGGCATGGCCGCTGCCCGCAGCACGGCCTCCTGGATCAACGCCAAGGCACAGATCCACGCTCGCCTGGTCGAGAAGTACGCCGACGAGATCGACGTCACCGACCGGGACGGCGTCCGCAAGCGGATCGCGGAGCTGGTGGACGAACACCTGCGCGTCCGCGCCATCCCGATCACCCGCACCGAACGCGAGCGGCTCATCGAGTCGCTCTTCGACGATGTGGTCGGGCTCGGGCCCCTCGAGGGTCTCCTCAAGGATGGCGAGATCACCGAGATCATGATCAACCACCCAAAGCAGATCTACATCGAGCGCAAGGGCCGCACGATGCTGTCCAACGTCACCTTCGAGGACGAGCGGCAGCTGCGCCAGGTGATCGACCGGGTGGTGAGCGCGATCGGCCGCCGCGTGGACGAGTCCACGCCGATGTGTGACGCCCGCCTGAAGGACGGCTCCCGCGTCAACGTGATCATCCCGCCGCTGGCGCTCAAGGGACCCTGCATGACGATCCGCAAGTTCAGCAAGGAGAAGCTCACCGCGGCGGACCTGGTCGGCTTCGGAAGCGCGACGCCCGAGATCATGGGTTTCCTGGAGTCGGCGGTGCGCGCGAAGCTGAACATCCTGGTCTCTGGCGGCACCGGCTCCGGAAAGACGACGCTTCTGAACATCCTCTCGGGGTACGTGCCGGAGGAGGAGAGGATCATCACCTGCGAGGACGCCGCCGAGCTGCAGCTGCACCAGGAGCACGTCGTCACGCTCGAGTCCCGCCCGGCCAACGTCGAGGGCAAGGGCTCGATCCCGATCCGCGACCTGGTGAAGAACTCGCTGCGGATGCGGCCAGATCGCATCATCGTCGGTGAGGTTCGCGGCGGCGAGGCGCTTGACATGCTGCAGGCGATGAACACGGGCCACGACGGCTCGATGAGCACCCTGCACGCGAACTCGCCGCGTGACGCTCTGAGCCGGCTCGAAACCCTGGTGCTGATGGCGGGCGCGGACCTGCCCTCTCGCGCCATCCGCGAGCAGATCGCTTCAGCAGTTCAGATCGTCGTCCAGCAGCAGCGGCTCCGGGGCGGTCCGCGCAAGATCGTGAGCGTCGCGGAGATCACGGGCATCACCGACGGCGAGATCGAGTTCCAGGAGCTCTTCGTCTTCAAGCACATCAGCGTCGACCCGGAAGGAAAAGCGGTGGGCTACCATACCGCCACCGGACTGAGGCCCATGCGCTCAGAGCACTTCGTCGCAAGCGGCCAAGAGCTCTCGGAGGAACTCTTCCGGCCGAGCTCGGAGCAGTCTCAGGAGAAGCTCTACTGATGCCGCACCGAAGCAAATCGGAGGGTTGCGCAACATGGTGACTTACGTACTCGGTCTCGTCGTCGCCATCGGCGTGTTCCTCATCTTCTGGGGGATCATGCAGGCGCGCCGCTCGGCCGGCGGCGCCGAAGAGTTCAGCGCTCGCGTCGCCGCCTACGGCGGCCAGTCCGGCGGCATGCAGCTGCCCTCCTTGCGGCCGACCCCGCAGGGCCTGCGGGAGGCGCTGAACCGCCTCTTCCAGCCCGCCGCGGACCGCCTTGGCAAGCGCGAGCAGAAGAAGGGCAAGCCATCGCTGGCTGAGCAGCTCGCCAAGGCCGACCTCAAGCTCCGCACCTCCGAGTTCGTGATGATCCAGTTCGGCCTGGTGGTCCTGCTGGTGCTCCTCGCGTTGGTGCGGTTCGGCTTCCCGGGCGGCCTGATCCAGATGATCGTGGCGGGCGTGATCGGCTACTTTGCCCCCGGCTTTTACGTGCGCTTCCGTCAGAAGCGGCGCCTGAACAAGTTCAACTCGCAGCTCGGAGACACCCTGACGTTGCTCTCCAACGCCCTGAAGGCCGGCTACTCGTTCGCCCAGGCGGTGGACACCGTCGCCAAGAACGGCACGGCGCCGATCTCAGAGGAGTTCGGGCGCGCCGTGCGGGAGATGAACCTGGGCGGTTCGGTCGAGGAGGCGCTCAACAACATGGTCAAGCGCGTCGACTCCGAGGACTTGGACCTCGTGATCACGGCGGTCGCGATCCACCGCACGGTCGGCGGGAACCTGGCCGAGATCCTCGACAACATCGCCCACACGATCCGCGAGCGGGTCCGCATCAAGGGCGAGATCAAGACGCTGACGGCTCAGGCGCGGGCCTCGGGCTGGATCATCACGCTCCTCCCGGTCGGGCTCGCGGGCTTCATGTACGTGGTGACGCCCGCGTACTTCCGCCCGATGACCGCCAACTTCCTCGGCTTCATCATGCTGGGCGTCGCGATCGTGATGATCCTGATCGGCAACGCGATCATCCGCAAGATCGTGAAGATCGAGGTTTAAGCGGATGGTCATGCTCCTCCTCGCAATCCTCGCCGGCGGTGGGATCTTCCTGGTCTTCCTCGGCTTCTCGCTCCGGCCGGCGGCCAGCACGGGCCAGATCCTGCAGCAGCGCTTGATGGCGTACGAGGACGCCAAGCCCCTCTCCCTCGAGGAGCAGGAGCTCCAACTCCCCTTCAGCGAGCGCTTCCTGCGCCCGTTCATCGAGCGGGTGAGCCGCGTGATCTCAGACCGGACGCCGGAGAAGTCGAGGACGGACCTCCAGAACAAGCTGAACCTCGCCGGGCGCCCGTTCGGGCTCTCGCCGAGCGACTTCATGGTCGTCCGCTACGTCGGCACGGTGGTCCTGGCCGCCGTCGGGTTCCTGCTCGGCCTGCTCTCGCAGAGCCCGCTCTGGATGATCGGCTTCCCGGTGATCGGAGGCGCGACCGGCTGGTTCTACCCGCTGCTCTGGCTGAACCAGAAGGTGCGCGGCCGCCGCAAGGAGATCCAGCTGGCCCTGCCTGACGCCCTCGACCTGCTGACCATCGCGGTCGAGGCCGGCCTCGGCTTTGACGCCGCGATCGCTCGCGTCACGGAGAAGTTCAAGAACGCCCTCTCGGACGAGTTCGCGCAGGTGCTGCAGGAGACTCGGCTGGGCCGTCCGCGGTTGGAGGCGATGGACGAGATGGGTCGCCGCACCGGGGTGGAGGACCTCCACAACTTCGTCCAGGCGATCATCCAGTCGGAGCAGATGGGTGTCGGCGTCGCCCGCATCCTGCGGATCCAGTCCGACGAGATTCGCCGCCGCCGGCGCCAGCGCGCTGAGGAGAGGGCCGCGCAGGCGTCCCTGAAGATGCTGTTCCCGATGGTGGGCTGCATCTTCCCGACGCTCTGGATCATCCTCCTGGGCCCGGGCCTCCTGGGGGTAGTCGAGGCGGGCGTCTTCCACTAGAGAGCGAAGCATCTCCTCCCCACTTGATGGGGAGGTCCGGCGCCCAGCAGGCGCCGGGGAGGGGGCGCGCCGAGGTTAGAAGAAGCCTTAGCAGGAGGAGCTCTTCTAGACGCTAGCCGTCAAGGAACGAGAGCGCCGCCTCCTTGAAACGCCGATCTGTGACCGCGCTCATGTGGTCGCGTCCCGGCAACTCCACGTAACGCCCGGCGGGAAGCGAAGCGGCCAGCTCTGCGCCGCCGCGGGCCAGCTCGTCGCGGTCGCCGACCACGACGAGGACGGGTGTCCGGACAAAGCTCAGGTCGAGCGGGGCGGAGGCGCCGAGGCCGCGGATACAGGCCGCCAGCGCCTGGAGCTCGTTGACCTGGCGCGAGACTGCGAACTCATAGAACGTGTCAGCGATCGGATTGCCTGGTTCGCGGCCTCCCAGCATCCGCTCGGCGATCGCCTCTGCCTCGCCGATCGCCCCGGTGCCGCCGACACCGCCCGCCACCACGCGTCCGAGCCCGCGGCCGAACTCGGCGGCGAGCCGGAGCGCGACGCGGCCGCCCATCGAGTAGCCGACGACGTCGGCCTCACCGATCTCGAGCTCGTCGAGAAGCCGGGCGACATCGCCGGCCAGGATGCTCTCGCCGTAGGCGGCCGGGTCGACCGGCTTGGCGCTGGCCCCGTGGCCGCGGAAGTCGAGGCCGACGACCAGCCTCCCCGCTCGGCTGAGTGTGTCGATCCAGCGCGAGCCGCGCCAGTTCAGCTCGAAGTCACTCGCGAAGCCGTGCAGAAGCAGCGTGGGCACGCCGTCGTCCGGGCCTTCGAGGTAGTAGGCGAGGCGGACGCCGTCAGAGTCGAAGGTGGGCATGCGCAGTTAACGTAGCGACCGTGAGGCTGGTGCATCCGGCCAGCGGCCGCGTCCTGGCCGAGCGCCTGGAGATCCCGCGCACGTTCATCGGGCGCGGCGTGGGCTTGATGTTCCGCCGGACGTTGGAGCCCGGCAACGGCATGTGGCTCAAGACCAACGGGATCCACATGTTCTTCATGCGCTTCCCGATCGACGCGCTCTTCGTCGACCGCCAGGAGCGCGTGCGCAAGGTCTACCGGAACCTCAAGCCGTGGCGGATGGTGCCGCTGGTCCTCGGCGCCTACGCGGTGGCCGAACTGCCGGCCGGCACGCTGGACGGCCTGGACCTGCCGCGCGGGGAGCAGCTCAGGCTCGAGTAAAGGAGCTTGACGCCCCGGAGACCATGGTCCCGGGCGATGTTCGACACCTTTCTGGACCTGCTATTGCCGGCGCGCTGCGGCGCCTGTGGGCGGCTCGGCGCCTGGCTCTGCGACGGCTGTCGTGACGCCTGCCGGCGCCTGGAGGAGCCGCTCTGCCCGCGCTGTGGCGTGGAGCTGCCCTTCGTGCGGGCCGGCTGCGGCTGCCGGACACGGCTCCGGGCCCTGCGGCGCCTGCGCGCCGCCACTGCCTACGAGGGGCCGGTCGAGCAGGCCATCCACCGGTTGAAGTACGAGGGCTGGCGGCCGCTGGGCCGGCCGCTGGCGGGACTGATCGCCGACCGGGTGGCCGTCGACGGCCTGGCGGCGCCGCTCCTGGTCGCGGTTCCGCTCCATCCGCGGCGCCTGCGGGAGCGCGGATTCAACCAGGCTGAGCTGCTGGCGGGCGAGCTGCGCCGGCGGCTGCGGCTCGGCGGGCCGCCCGGCGAGCTGGTCCGCTTGCGGGATACGCCGCCGCAGGTGGGACTCGACCGGGTGCGGCGGGCCGAGAACATGCGGGGAGCCTTCCGCTGGCAGGGGCAGGAATTGAACGGGGTGGCCGTTGCACTCATCGACGACGTCGCCACCACGGGGGCGACCCTGGAGGCATGCGCCGCGGCGCTGCGGGAGGGCGGAGCGGGGCCTGTGATCGGCCTCGCGGTTGCGCGCAGAGCGGCCTGAGCCCCGCTGGCGTGGCACGCTCGTCTATATTTCCCCCGCATTCCAATCGGGGAGGAGGCTTTCATGGCAGTTCGGATCCCGGGTATCGATCTACAGGAGTACTACGGTCAGCTCGGGCCGATCCAGCCGCTGGTCGAGGACGACCGGGTGACCGAGGTCATGGTCAACGGCATCGACCACGTCTACGTCGAGATGGGCGGCAAGCTCGTCCTCACCAACCTGAAGTTCCAGGACGAGGACCAGCTGCTCAACGTCATCCAGTTCATCGTCCGCTCGGTCGGGCGCCGCATCGACGAGCGCGTACCGCTCGCCGACGCCCGCTTGGCGGACGGCTCGCGCGTCAACGCCGTGATCCGGCCCCTGGCGCTCGACGGCCCCATCCTCACGATCCGAAAATTCGCCCGCGACCCCTTCCAGGTCGAGGACCTGGTGCGGTTCGGCAGCTGTACTGAGGTCGGTTTCGGCTTCCTCAAAGCCGCCGTGCTCGCCATGGCCAATGTGATCGTCAGCGGTGGCACCGGCACCGGTAAGACGACCTTCCTGAACGTGCTCTCCGGCTTCATCCCGCCCGAGGACCGCATCGTCACGATCGAGGACGCGGCCGAGCTGCAGCTCCACCAGGAGCACGTGTGCCGGATGGAGACGCGGCCCAAGGACATCAACGGCGAGGGCGAGATCGCCATCCGCCAGCTCGTGATCAACTCCCTCCGCATGCGGCCCGACCGCATCGTCGTCGGCGAGTGTCGCGGCGGCGAGGCCCTGGACATGCTGCAGGCCATGAACACCGGCCACGACGGCTCCATGACCACGATCCACGCCAACAGCCCGCGCGACGCGCTGGCCAGGCTGGAGACCCTCGTCCTGATGGCCGGCACTGACCTGCCGGTGAAAGCGATCCGCCAGCAGGTGGCCGGCGCGATCAACATCTTCGTGCAGCTGAACCGCCTGCGCGACGGCTCCCGCCGCGTGACGCAGGTCACCGAGGTGACCGGCATGGAGGGCGAGACGATCACGATGCAGGACATCTTCGTGTTCGAGTCGCACGGCGCCGGCCCCGATGGCAAGATCGTCGGCGACTTCGTGCCGACCGGCCTGCGGCCCAAGATCCTGGACCGGATGTTCTCGATGGGCCTGCCGCTGCCGCAGGAGATCCTGACGCTCTTCCCCGAGCGCCAATCAGCCTGGAGCGGGTAGAAGCGCGCACTCTCCCTCCCCTCCGGGGAGGGCTGGGGAGGGGCCGTGGCCTATACTGCCGGCCGTGAAGGTCGTGATCCACGACCGGACGGAGCGCCTCTCGGCACGACTGCGCTCTGACGCCGAGCAGAAGCTCAGCCGCCTCAGCCGTCACTTCGACCGCGTTCTCGAGGCCGAGGTCCACTTCGAGGAGGAGAGCCGCCGCAGCCGTGAGCGCACGGTCGTCAGCCGCATCCTGGTGCACGCGGTGGGCCGCAAGGCGCCGCTGCTGAAAGCGCAGGAGCGTGCGGCCGACGAGAAGGCCGCCCTCGACCTCGCCCTGGACAAGATCGACCGCCAGGTGCGCAAGCTGAAGGAGCGCCGGCGCGACCGGAGGGCCATCCCTCCGGCCGAGATCACGGTCGAGCTGAACGGCGATCGCCCGCACGCGCCGGCGGCGCCGCTGGACATCGTGCAGCGCCACCTGAAGCCCGAGTCGATCGACCAGGCTGAGCGCCACCTGGACACAGACGACTCGCAATTCCACCTCTTCGTGAACGAGGACACCGGCGAAGTCAATCTGATCTACCGCCGCGCCGACGGCGGCCTCCGCGTGATCGAACCGATTCTGAAATAACCGCAACGGGTATCTACTAGAAGCAGCTATGCCATCGGTCTTCACACGGCTCCTCGACCCCAACGAGCGCGAGGTTCGAGCCCATCTCCGGATCGCCGAGGCCGTCACCGAGCTCGAGCCTGAGCTGAAAGAGCTGGACGACGCCGGCATCCGCGCGCGCTCGGACGCGCTGCGCAAGCGCGCCGAGGACGAGGACCTGGACGAACTTCTGGTCGAGGCTTTCGCGCTCGTGCGCGAGGCCGCGCGCCGCACCATCGGGCTGCGCCACTTCGACGTCCAGCTGGTGGGCGGCATCGTCCTGCACCAGGGAAAGATCGCCGAGATGAAGACCGGCGAAGGCAAGACGCTGGTCGCCAGCCTTCCCCTGTACCTCAACGCCCTGGAGGGGCTCGGGGCGCACCTCGTCACCGTCAACGACTACCTCGCCCGACGTGACGCGGGCTGGATGGCTCCGGTCTACGACCTGCTCGGCATGAGCGTGGGCGTGATCATCCCGGACGCCTCCTTCGTCTACGACCCGGAGTTCGTCGATGAGGCACATCCCGACTCCCGGCTGCAGCACCTGCGGCCGGCGACGCGGCACGAGGTCTACCGCACCGACATCACCTACACCACCAACTCGGAGCTTGCCTTCGACTACCTCCGCGACAACATGGCGGTGGACGCCGGCGCGCTGGTCCAGCGCGAGCTCAACTTCGCAATCGTGGACGAGGTCGACTCGATCCTGATCGACGAGGCGCGGACCCCGCACATCATCAGCGGCCAGGGCGAGGAGTCCACCGAGAAGTACTTCCAATACGCGCGGATCGCGGCGCAGCTGACCGAAGAGCAGGACTTCACGGTCGACCTGAAGCACAAGGCGGTGACCCTCACCGAGGAAGGCATCGCCCGGGTCGAGAAGCTGACCGGCGTCCCGAACATCTACGACATCGAGAACGTCGCCGAGGCGCACCAGATCAACCAGGCGCTGAAGGCGAAGGCGCTGTTCCTGAACGAGCGCGACTACCTGGTCATCAACGGCGAGGTCGTGATCGTGGACGAGTACACCGGCCGCACGATGCCGGGCCGGCGCTGGTCGGACGGCCTGCACCAGGCCGTCGAGGCGAAAGAAGGACTCCGCGTCCAGCAGGAGATGAAAACCCTGGCCACGATTTCGGTCCAGAACTACTTCCGCCTCTACGACAAGCTCGCGGGCATGACCGGAACGGCGCTCACGGAGGCGGAGGAGTTCCACAAGATCTACACGCTCGAGGTCGTCGTGATCCCGACCAACAATCCCATGGTCCGGGAAGACCGTTCGGACCTGATCTACAAGACCGAGGAGTCGAAGTTCGACGCCGTCATCGACGAGATCGTCGACTGCCACCAGCGCGGGCAGCCCGTCCTGGTCGGCACCGTGTCGGTCGAGAAGTCCGAGCGCCTGGCCCGGCTGTTGGAGAAGCGCGGCGTGCCGCACAACGTCCTCAATGCGAAGTACCACGAGCGCGAGGCGCTGATCGTGGCCGAGGCGGGGCAGCGGGGCGCGGTCACGATCGCCACGAACATGGCCGGTCGCGGCACGGACATCGTGCTCGGCGAAGGCGTGAAGGACGTCGGCGGCCTGCACATCATCGGTACCGAGCGCCACGAGAGCCGCCGGATCGACAACCAGCTCCGCGGCCGCTCCGGCCGCCAGGGGGACGCGGGGTCGAGCCGCTTCTACATCTCGCTGGACGACGACCTGATGAAGATCTTCGGCCCCTCGGCCGACCGCATCGGCGGCCTGATGGACCGCTTCGAGCAGGAGCCGATAGAAAGCCGCATGGTCTCGCGCTCGATCGAGAGCGCCCAGCGGAAGGTCGAGGGCATGAACTTCGACGCCCGCAAGCACCTCGTCGAATACGACGACGTGATGAACAAGCAGCGCGAGATCATCTACGAGGAGCGGCGCAAGGTCCTCGAGGGCGCGGACACCCGCACCAACATCGAGACCTACATCAACGGCCTGATCGCCAAGGGCATCGAGACGCACTGCGTCGGCCGCCACGCCGAGAACTGGGACCTCGAGGGCCTGGTGGCGTACCTGACGCAGTACTTCCCGCTGGCACCCGGCACGGTGATTCCGATGGAGGTGGCCAACCAGGGGCGCGAGGCTCTCGCCGACACGCTCGCCGAGGCCGCGCTCGCCTCCTACCAGAGCAAGGAGGACGCCCTCGGCCCGGAGCTGATGCGCCAGCTCGAGCGCTTTGTGATGCTGCGGACGATCGACCAGAAGTGGATGGACTACCTGACCCAGATGGAGCAGTTCCGCGAGGGGATCGGCTTCCACGGGTACGCCCAGCGCGACCCGCTGGTCGAGTACAAGAACGAGGCCTTCCACATGTTCGAGGAACTGGTGGAGGCCATCCAGGCGGACATCGTGGTCAACGTCTACCGCGCCGAGGTTCGGGTCGAGGAGCCGCCGCCGATGCCGGAGGCGCCGCGAGTCCTGGCGACGAGCGGTCCGGGTGACCCCTCAGGCGACCACAGCGCTGGAGTTGCGCCGGCCGGCAACGGCCAGCGCAGGAACGGGCCGTCCCCCCCGCGCGATTTGGCGCGGGGACCCCAGGCGGTTGGGGCCGGGTCTGTCGCAACCGCTGTCGCGTCTGGCAAGGTCGGCCGCAATGATCCCTGCCCTTGCGGCTCCGGCCGCAAGTACAAGCGGTGTCACGGGCGCTAGCGAATGCAGAGCGAGTTCAGCCCCAAAGAGCTGTTGGAGCGCATCCTGCAGCTGAAGGAGCATCTTTGACCTCGCGCGATAGGCGCGGAGGGAACCTAGGTTCCCCCCGCGAACCCACCCTCCTACGCAGCGCGACGTTGGTGCGCGGTTGGATCAGCGACTCAACCGGCCCGGC
>Ga0070714_100000867_pt1 | contig 21439 bp, 20 predicted proteins | sample LARL83metaG_FD_65450 | JGI IMG/M metagenome (GOLD analysis project Ga0070714, IMG submission 65450) | Corn, switchgrass and miscanthus rhizosphere microbial communities from Kellogg Biological Station, Michigan, USA - LAR L8-3 metaG | ecosystem: Host-associated > Plants > Roots > Rhizosphere ... | reverse complement strand
GCTGTTCAGGAGATGGTCGCGCCGACCAGGTGGCCGACGAGGAACGTCATACCGGTAGCCAGTGCGCCCAGGGCGAACTGGCGGAAACCGCCGAGCAGCACCGGGCGACCGGTGAGCTTGGCAACCGCGCTGCCGCCGACAAAAGCGCTCACACCGGCCAATATCAGGGCCAGTGTGAAGATGGGGAATCCGATGAGATAAGGCATCAGCGGGATCAGGGCGCCGACGGTGAACGACGCGAAGGACGCACCCGCCGCCGTCCACGGTGACGGCAGATCGTCGGGGTCGATCCCCAATTCCTCGCGCACGTGGATCTTGACCGCCTCGTCCGGATCAGCGGAAAGCTGCCGGGCCACCTCCACCGCCAGATGCGGCGTCACACCTCGCTTTACGAACATTTCTGCGAGTTGCCGTTGCTTACCACCCGGATTACGCGAATGCTGGAGTTTCTCCACCGCGATCTCGGACTGCGTGAGCTCGTTCTGCGAACGAATTGATATGTACTCACCGGTCGCCATGGAAAACGCACCGGCGATCAGTCCGGCCAATCCTGTCAGCACGATGGTGTGATTGGCGGCCCCACCGCCGCCGACGCCCGCGATCAGCGAGGCGTTGGTGACCAGACCGTCCATGGCGCCGAAGACGGCTGGCCGCAGCCAGCCGCCGGACACGTCCCGGTGTTGCAAGATCCGATGTCGTCCGCCGGTGGCGTCGGCCTCGACCAGCACCTTGGGCCGGCCCAGATGGTCCAGCAGTGGCTCGCCGACCGGCGAGGTCGGCGGGTCCACGTACCACCGGCGACTGCGCGCGGGCTCCGCGACACGCGGCGGGACCATGTGGATGACCTGACCATTCCCGGCCGCTTGCATCCGCCTTTTAGGCGGAGCTTCCTGGGACGGGAACCATTTTACGTCCTCGGCCACGTTCCGACCTTCCAGGCGGCGATGCGGGGATCGGGTTCCTGCGCGAACCTATTGAACGCCCTGGTGCCCTGTCAAGATTATGTGGAGACGCCCCTGACCGCGTCAGGACATCGTAATATCTTACGTCTATCACGGTTGTATTATGGTGGAGCCGTCGGGGGCCAAAATTCGGCGTCTATCAAAGGACGAACACATGCCCGACCGAACCTGCCTCGTGGCGCTCGCGGAAGACCCTGACGTGCTGTTTCGCCGAGTGCGGATCCGTGTGACCCCCGTCGCGAGCACACTCGCGTGCCGGGCCGTGGTGATCCAGGGCAACGTGCAGATCGGCGAGGTCCGGCTCCGTGTCCAGACCGAAGGGGGCGACGCCGATGACGTCTTCGCACTCGTGCGGGCACGCATGGGCGACCGCTTGGCCGGACTCCTCGCCAACGACTCCCGTTGCTACCGCGGGATTTTCGGAGATCCCCCGCAGGGGTGGTTGCCGCCTCGGGATCTGAGTCTCCTGTTCGGTGGACGCGCGGTGATCCGTCGTCGCAAGGCGGTGCGGTTGCGGCGGGAGACCGTGGACGAGGCCGCGTTCTTCATGGACGCGATGGACTACGACTTCCACCTGTTCTCGTGCCTGGACACCGGGCAGGACAGCGTGGTCTACCGTTGCGGGCCGACCGGCTACAAGGTCGCCCTGCTGTCACTGGCGAACGGCCTCCCCCAGCGGCGCGACCTCCCGATCACGGTCAACCCGCGACGTACTCCCACACTGACGCCACGACAGGCCGCGGCGCGGCTGCGCGAGACGGAGATGCCCTTCGTGTTCTTCGCCGACGCCGACGCGGCCCGGCCGAGCGGCCGCGTCCTCTATCAGCGTTACGACGGCCACTACGGCCTGATCGGCGCGTCAGCCGGCCGGAGTCTCGAGGCGGCGCAGCCGCTCGTCATCGGTGAGCCGGGGGCAGGTGAGGCAGGGTTTCCCGGCCTTGAGCGTGTAGTTGAGACAGCAGCCGGTGCGGGTGCGGGTCACATAGTCCCGGTCGGCGCCGTGGAGCGTGCGGAAGTCCGCCCGGTACGGAAACCGCCCGAGGCCGTCCGTGCCGGAAAATAGCTCCTCCGCGCGCCGAACGGCCCGCTCCTCCTCGCCCAGCATCCGGCCGAGGTACCAGATCCCGGCCACCAGGTCGTCCCCGGCCATACCCCACAGGGCGTGCGGTCCACGCCGCACTCGTGGCCCGAACGCGTCGAGCAGCGGCCGGACGCACCGCTCGACCGCGTCGCGGACCGCCGCCGGATCGGCCCCGTCGACGACGGAAAGCCTTGTGAGCAAAGCAAAATCGCCGCTCGCCGGATCGGTCCAGAGCTGGTCCGGCGTGACCGATGCAATCGATCCCATCAGGTACCACGGGCCACTGATGAGCAATTCCGTCGACCAGAGGTAGTGATGCAGCAAACGCGACGCGGCGACATCCGGACGGGCCGGGCGACCGTGCTTGGCCAGGATGCGGGCGGCCGCACCCTCGATGGCCGCGTCCAGCGCCTCGGCGCAACCGGCGACATCGGCCACGCGCACCCAGTTCCCGACCGGAGCCTCCCCCACCAGTTGGACGTGCAGGTTGGGACAGGTCTCGACGAGGCGACGGTAGGTGTCGATCAGCTGCACGACGGTCTCCGTTCGAGCACGAGTAAGGCTAGGCAAACCTTACTCAGGCTCGACCCGGAGGATATTAGGAGTTCCTAAACGGGCGAGGCGCTGGAGCTGCCGTTCGTGCACGCCGGGCAGCCAGTCCTGGCCGAACGTGGCCGACGGGCCGAGCCGCGGGTCGCCGGAAACGGCGGCGTCACGCAAGGCGTGCACGTAGGCCCGATCTTGCTCGATCCGTGCGTGTACCTGATCGGCTCCGCCGACGGACCCGTGGCCGGGAACGACGACATCGACATCGCCCGCCACGCCGTCGAACAGCCGCAGCGCGGCGAGGTAGTCCTTGATCGGGTCCGCGGTGTCGCTGAAGTCGAGCAGCGGAATCAGGGCGTCGGACAACATGTCGCCGGCGACGAGCACGCCGCGCTCCTCGACCAACAGCGCCGCATGGCCGGCGGCATGCGCCTGATGCTCGATGATCCGCACGTGCGGGCCGTCCCACGGAATCCGCGCGGTGTCGGCGGGCAGACCGGTGATGTCGCCGAGCAGGTCCAGCGGAACGTGATCGACGATGTCCGGTGGCATCATGCTGGCGACGCGCGCCTCCCAACCCGCGTCCGACAGCCGATCTCGGATGGTGGCCGCGCAGCGGGCCGTGCCGTAACGGGGTGCCGCGCCGAACCGGGCGTGCCAGAGCAGGTGATCCCAATGCGGATGCGTCGAGAAGCCGGCCACGATCGTCTGGCCCGAATCGGACAGTTCGTCCGCGATGGCGTTCAGTTCGTGGTCGAGCACCCCGGGGTCGATGAGCAATACGCCGGCCCTGCCCTGCACGACAACGGCGTTGCTCCGGCAGAACTCGCTCTCGTGGACCAGCACACCGTCCGCAACCTGCTTCAGCACGGGCTCACCCTAGCGTCTGGGCGGCAACGGGAAGAATCCACTGGTGCGGTCGACGTAGTCGGCGTATGCCGGTCGTCGGTCGCGGATGTCCTTCTCCAGCAACGCCTTTCCGGTCCCCCTCACGAGCAGCAGCATCATCACGACCGGGGAGAGCACGGTCGCGGCACCCCACCAACCGTGGCAGGCGATCGCGTACAGGCCCCACCACACGCAGGCGTCGCCGAAGTAGTTGGGGTGTCTGGTGTAGCGCCACAGTCCGGTGTCCAGTACGCGACCGGCGGTGGCCGGGTCGGCGCGGAACGATCGCAACTGCCGGTCGCCGACGGCCTCGAACGCGAAGCCGACCGCCCAGAGCGCGACGCCGACCCACACCGGCCAGCCCGCCCCGGCGGTTCCGTACTGCGCGAACTGGATGGGCAGCGAGATGAACCAGAGCAACGCGGCCTGCATCAGGTAGACGCGGGTGAACATGTAGCGCCGCACGTGTGTGCCGGCGCGGTCGGCGATCTCGGCGTAGCGGCGGTCCTCGTCGCGGCCGCGGTTGCGGGTGTGGATGTGGGCGGCCAGCCGGGCACCCCACACCACGGTCAGGCCGGTGGCCAGCGCTCGCACGAGCGGATCACCGCGGCCGGTCGACAACGCGTACGTGACCAGCGCGACGACGGCGAAGCCGGCGCCCCACGCGCTGTCGATCAGGTCGAAACGACGCCGCCGAGCCGCGACCGCGAACACACCGCACACCACCACGAGCGTGACGGCCAGCGTGATCGCGGCGTTGGCCAGCAGCGCCCCACCGGGCACGGTCATGCGGCCTGTTCCTCCCACACCGACCGGCGCAGCGGCACGCCGCTACGACCGTCCGCTGTGGTCTTGCCGGCGAGGATCTGGTTGACCCCCATGCGATTGGTTTCGAACGTCAACGCGACGCCGGCCAGGTACAGCCGCCACACCCGGACTTGTTCGTCGCCGGCGATGGCGCGCAGCCGGTCGATGTTCTCGGCGAACGTGCGTTCCCATGCCCGAATGGTGTGCACGTAGTGTTCGCGCAGCACATGGACGTCCCGGATCTCGAATCCCGCCGACTCGAGATGGCCGAGGGTGACGCCGATCGGGGTCATGGTCATGTCCGGCGCGATGTAGGACTCGATGAACGCACCACCACCGGGCGCGTGCGGGCCGTGGGACATCTGCTGCAACAGCAGCAGTCCTTCCGGCCGCAGCGCGCCGTGCAGCATCGCGGCGTAGCGCGGATAGTTCCGCGCGCCGACGTGTTCGCCCATCTCGATCGACGCGACCGCGTCGAATCCGTCACCGGTGAACTCGCGGTAGTCGCAGTGCCGCACGTCGACCCGGTCGGCCAGACCGCGTTGCTCGACGCGCTCACGGACGAACGCGGCCTGCGCGTGCGACAGGGTGATGCCGGTGGCGTGCACGCCGTAGTGCTCGGCGGCGTGCAGCACGAGGGCGCCCCAGCCGCAGCCGACGTCGAGCAGCCGCCCGCCGGGCCGCAGGTCCAGTTTGCGGCAGATCAGGTCGAGTTTGGCGCGCTGCGCATCGGCCAGCGACTGGTCTGGCGATGAGAAGTAGGCGCATGAATAGGCCATGGCCGGGTCGAGCATCTGTTGGTAGAAGTCGTTGCCCAGGTCGTAGTGGTGCGCGATGACCGCGCGGTCGCGACGCTGGGAGTGCAGGGGGCCCGCCGGCCGGGCCTCAGCGGCCGGGGGCCGGGGTCGCGGCCCGAGCATCCCCAGGCGCGCGGCGGTGCCGACGGTACGCGCCAAGTCCGTGGGCGAGAGCCGGGGCCGCGAGTGGCCCGCCAGTGCCCAGGCGCGGCGCAACGCGTCGGTCAGATCGCCTTCGATGTCGAGGTCCCCGGCCACGAACGCGCGTACCAAACCGAGTTCGCTGGGATTCCACAGCAGCCGGCGCAGCGCACGGCGCGACCGCACGACCAGCCGCGGACCGTCCGTGGGGCCTGTGACGCTGCCGTCCCAGGCGACCAGTCCGACCGGCAGGCCGGCGCCGATGAACCTGTTTGCCAGCGCGGCCAGCGTCGGTGCGACGCCCGGCTGGGCGTTGTGTCTGAACTCGAACACGCGTGTCCTTCCGGCCCGATCCATCCGCCGGTTGGGGTTCGGCGCCGTCACATGAACGGACGGCTCATGTGACGTAGGTCACACTGAACCAGCTGATGCCGGGTCGAGCTCGAATGCCGGGAATGAACAGGGAACGGGTCGCCGTGATCGGTGCCGGCGCGGCCGGGCTGACGGCCGGTTACCTGCTGGCCCGACGCTACGAGGTCATGCTGTTCGAGGCCGATGACCGGCTCGGCGGCCACGCGCACACCCACGACGTACGCACACCGGACGGTCGCACCATCGGGGTCGACAGCGGCTTCATCGTCCACAACAGACGAACCTATCCGAACCTCGTGCGACTGTTCGACGAACTCGGGATCACGACGCGGGCCGCCGAGATGTCGATGAGCGTGCGCTGCGACGGCTGTGGGCTGGAGTACGCCGGCGCGCGCGGCACGACCGGGTTGTTCGCGCAGCGGACCAACCTGACGCGACCGGCGTACCTGCGGATGTTGGGCGAGGTGCCCCGATTCCACCGGCACGCGCGCCGGGTGCTGGCCGATCCGGCCGCCGAGGACGTCACGCTCGGCGGGTTCCTCGCCGTCGGAGGGTATTCGCGGTATTTCGTCGAGCATTTCGCGCTGCCGCTGGTGTCGGCCGTGTGGTCGGTGGACCAGCACACCGGGATGCGCTACCCGGCCCGGTATCTGTTCGCGTTCCTCGACCACCACGGCCTGCTGTCGGTGACCGGGTCGCCGACCTGGCGCACCGTCGTCGGCGGGTCGCGCCACTACACCGAGCGGATCGTCAAGGAGTTCGCCGCGGTCCGGCTCGCTTCTCCGGTGCGTGCGGTGCGGCGACACGCGGACGGCGTGCTGGTGCACGACGCGGACGGTCGTCAACACGAGGTCGAGCGGGTGGTCATCGCGACCCACGCCGACCAGGCGTTGCGGCTGCTGGCCGACCCCGGTCCGGCCGAACACGACGTGCTCGGCGCGTTCGCCTACTCGCGCAACGACACCGTCCTGCACACCGACACCACCGTGCTGCCCGAACAGCCCGGCGCGCACGCGTCCTGGAACTACCGCAAGCCCGCCTGCGCCGCCGGTCCGAACCAGGTGCTCGTCAGCTACCACATGAACCGGTTGATGCGGTTGACCGAACCGGCGGACTACCTGGTCACGCTGAACGCGACCGACCGCATCGCGGCCGACCGGGTGCTGGCCAGGATGGTCTACCACCACCCGATCTACACGCCGGAGTCCGTGACAGCGCAGCGACGCCTGCCGGAGCTGACCACGAAGCGCACGGCGTACGCCGGGTCCTATCACGGCTGGGGCTTCCACGAGGACGCCTGCGCGTCGGGTATGCGCGCGGCCGAGGCGTTCGGGGCGGGCTGGGCATGAGACCGCTGACAGACACCCTGGTGCCGGCGCTCTACGACGTGGAGATCGGCCATGTGCGCCGGACGACGCCGCAGCGGTCGTTCCACCATCGCGGCCACCTGTGGTTGGTCGACCTGGACGCGCTGCCCGCACTGCCGTGGTGGCTGGCGCCGTTCGCCCGGTTCCGGGCCGCCGATCATCTCGGCCGGCCGGAACTGTCCATTCGGGACAATCTGACGGCCTGGTTGGCCGGCCGTGGCGTCGATCTGGCCGGCGGTCGGGTGCTGATGCTCACCCAGGCGAGCGTGGCCGGCTACGTGTTCAACCCGATCACGCTGTACTGGTGCCACGATCCGCACGGCGAGCCGGTCTGTGTCGTCGCCGAGGTACACAACACCTACCACGAGCGGCATTGCTACCTGCTGCGACCGGACGCGACCGGTCGAGCCGTGGTGCGCAAGGAGCTCTACGTCTCGCCGTTCCTGGACCGCGACGGCGACTACCTGATGCGGGTACCCCGACCCGGCCCACAACTGTCGATCTCCGTCGTACTGCGCCAACACGGCGACACCACCCTGGCCGCCTCGCTACGCGGCACTCGCCGGGCCGCGACCCACGCCGAGTTCGCCAAGCTGCTCGTGGCCCGTCCGCTGATGCCGCAGCGCGTGTCCGCGTTGATCCGCCGGCACGGCATCGCCCTGTGGTTGCGCGGCGTACCCGTCCGGCCTCGCACTCCGCATGTCGACCAGGAGGAAGTCCGATGAGGACCACGAGCAACGCACCTGGCACGTCACGGCGTGGTCCGACGGTCGAACTCGCCGCGGTGCCGCGATCGCCGCTGCGGGCGTTGGCCGCCGAACGGCTGTTCCGGCTCGTGGTTCGTCGGCTGCCGGTGCGGGTCTGCCTGCCCGGCGGGGAACGGCTCGGCGCCGGCGGGCCGGACGCACCGGTGATGCGGATCGAACGACCGGTCGCGTTCTTCCACCGGCTGGGCGTGGACGCCAAGATCGGGTTCGGCGAGTCCTACATGGCCGGTGACTGGTCATCGCCCGATCTGGCCGACCTGCTCACCCCGTTCGCATCGCGCATGGCCACACTGGTGCCACCACCGTTGCAGACGCTGCGTCGTTGGGTGGACGCCCGCCAGCCCCGGGCCGAGCGCAACACCGAGAACGGTGCCCGGCAGAACATCCACCGACACTACGACCTGTCCAACGACCTGTTCGCCCAGTTCCTCGACGAGACCATGACGTACTCCGCGGCCTGGTTCGACGACCTCGACGCCGGCGGCGACGGGTTGGCCCAGGCGCAGCGCCGCAAGATCGACGCCATTCTCGACCTGGCCGGTGTCCACAGTGGAACATGGCTGCTGGAGATCGGGACCGGGTGGGGCGAGCTGGCGTTGCGCGCCGCCCGGCGCGGCGCGTTCGTCACCACCCTGACGATCTCCACCGAGCAGCGCGACCTCGCGCTGCGTCGCATCGCCGACGCCGGATTGAGCGACCGGGTACGGGTGCTGTTGTGCGACTACCGACAGGCACAGGGCCGCTTCGACGCCGTGGTCAGCGTGGAGATGATCGAGGCGGTCGGCACCCAGTACTGGCCGGCCTACTTTCGCGCCATCGACCGGCTGCTGGTGCCCGGCGGACGGGTCGGCCTGCAGGCGATCACGATGCCGCACGACCGGATGTTGGCCACCCGCCACTCCTACACCTGGATCCACAAGTACATCTTCCCCGGCGGCCAGGTGCCGTCCGTGCCGGCGATCGAACAGACCGTCGCCGAACATACCGGCCTGCGCATCGACGCACGCCGGGAATTGGCCGCGCACTACGCGCACACCCTGCGCCTGTGGCAGGTCCGATTCCGCCGGAATTGGCCGGCCATCACCGAACTCGGCTTCGACGAGACGTTCCGGCGAATGTGGGAATTCTATCTCGCCTACGCGGAAGCCGGATTCCGCGGAAACTACCTGAACGTGTGGCAGTTCGGCATGAGCAAGCCGCGCTGACGTTACCCTGCCGCCATGCCACCCACCGCCATCGCATTGTTCACCCGCGACCTGCGCCTGCACGACAACCCGGTGCTCGCCGCGGCGGCGACGGCCGAGTTCGTGGTGCCGCTGTTCGTGCGGGACACGGCGTTGGCGTCGACCGGCTTCCTCGCCGCGCCACGACAACGGTTCCTCGCCGCCTGCCTGTCCGATCTGGACCGTCGACTGCGGGCGGCCGGGGCCACACTGGTGGTGCGGGACGGCGATCTGGTCGCCGAGGTGTGCCGGCTCGCCGAACAGGTGGACGCGGCCGAGGTGCACATCGCCGCCGACGTGTCCGCGTTCGCGGGCCGCCGAACCCGCCGGCTCGCCGACGCCCTCGCCGCCCAACGCCGCACCCTGACGTGTCACGACGGCGTGCACACCGTGCACGCGCCCGGTGCGCTGACGCCACAGGGCAGCGACCACTTCGCGGTGTTCACGCCGTACCACCGACGCTGGGCAGCTGCCCCACGCCGAGTCGTGGTGCCCGCGCCGAAGCGGCTGCGGCTGCCGCCCACGCTGTCGGCGCCGGTGGTCGAGGTCGGCGAGCCCGGACCGGGCGGCGAGACCCAGGGCCGCCGACTGGCCCGACAGTGGCTGGGCGACGGCATCGACGCCTACCACCTGCGGCACGACGACCTCGCCGGGGACGGCACGTCCCGGCTCTCCCCGTTCCTGCACTTCGGCTGCGTGTCCGCGGTGGAGCTGGCCGCCGAGGCGGATTCACGGCACACCGAGGGTGCCGACGCGTTCGTGCGGCAACTGGCGTGGCGCGACTTCCACCACCAGGTGCTGGCCGCGCGCCCCGAGGTCGCGCACCGGGACTACCGGCCGCGTGGCGACGCGTGGCGGGACGATCCGCAGGCCCTGGCCGCCTGGCAGGAGGGCCGCACCGGAATTCCGCTCGTGGACGCCGGGATGCGCCAGTTGCTGGCCGAGAACTGGATGCACAACCGGGCCAGGATGATCACCGCCAGCTTCCTCACCAAGACGCTGTACCTGGACTGGCGGGCCGGCGCGGCGCACTTCCTGCGCCATCTGCTCGACGGCGACCTGGCCAACAACAACCTCAACTGGCAGTGGGTCGCCGGCACGGGCACCGACACCCGGCCCAACCGGGTGCTCAACCCACTGCGTCAGGCCCAACGCTTCGACCCGTCCGGCGACTACGTACGACGGTGGGTGCCCGAACTGTCCACAATGCACGACCCGCACCAACCGTGGCGGCTGGGCTCGGCCGCGCTGCGGCAGCTGGGCTATCCGCCGCCGATCGTGGACCTCGACGCGGCGCGGGACCGGTTCCAGCACGCCCGCCAGTTGCGGCTGGATGTATAGACGGTTCTCAGGCGGGGATCGTCACCGACATGATCGGGCTGGTGGTCGGCTGGACCGAACCACCGGCCGGCTCCAGGGTCAGCTTGATCACCGTCGCGCCGTCGAGCCCGCCGACCAGCAGCGGCGCCACGCCACCCGCACTCGTCAGGTCCAGCAGCCCGGCCGAGCGGGGCAGCCCCGAACTGCCGACCAGCCACGCCTGATAGACGTCCTTCGATGGCGGAGCGGACATCCCGGACACCATCAGCACCGCCTGGCCGAGACTGCGCGATGCCATGACCGTGGCCGAGCCGACGCCCGGAATGGTGTTGGTGTCCGCACGGGCGTCGTGCGCGGCCAGTACCGCGGCGATCGGGCCGTACCGCGCCTGCGCCTGGGACAGCTCGCCCTGCACGGCGTCGAGCTGGTGCTGCGTCCGGATGACGGCGACGCCGAGCCCGATCACGGCGGCCACCGCGATCACCGCGGCGACGGCGATCACCCGCGTCACCCACCGTCTACCGGACGAGCGCGGCGACGGCGCTCGTCCGGTGAACGGTGCTTCCTGGCGCGTCCGGGCGATCTGGTGCAGCACCCGCAGCTTGAGGTGCTCCGGCGGCGGTTCGCTCACCGCGATCCCCAACCGGGCCGCCGTGGCCCGCAGCTCCGCGACCTCGCGGGCGCAATCCGGGCATTCGGCCAGATGCGCCTCGAACTGGCGGCGTTCGAACTCGTCCAGGGCGTCCAGGGCGTACGCGCCGGTCAGGGTGTGCACATCGGGGCTGGTCATCGGGTCACCGCCAGACAGTCCCGCAGCCGGATCAGCCCGTCCCGCAGGCGCGTCTTCACGGTGCCCAGCGGCGTGTCGAGCAGCGTGGCCACCTCCGGATAGGTGCGGCCGCCGTAGTAGGCCAGCACGATCGACTCACGTTGCAGCTCGGTGAGGGTGGACAGGCAGCGGCGGATCTGCGCGCGTTCCAGCCGCGCGGTCACCGCCTCGCTCACCTCGTCATAGTCCCGCTGCCCGGACATCGCGCCGACCCGCTCCTCGCGGGCCACCCGCGCCTGCGCCGACCGGACCCGGTCCACCGCCCGCCGATGCGCCACGGTCAACGCCCAGGTCAACGCGCTGCCCTTGGCCGGATCGAAGCGCGCCGCGGTGCGCCACAACTCGACCAGCACCTCCTGCGTGACCTCCTCGGACTGCGCCACGTCCCGCACGACCTGACGCACCACCCCGAACACCGGACCGGCGATCATGGCGTAGAGCTGCTCGAACGCGGCCTCGCTGCCTCGGCCGACCGCGACGAGCAAGGCCTCCGCACTCGGCGGATCGCCATCGGCACCCGCGTCGGGCCGGGCATCGGCCCGACGCGTCGACCAACCCGATTGATCCATGTCTGGGTCCTCTCGCCACGACCGGTCACCGATCGTTCGAGGCAGATCTGATCGCGGATGGGTCACCAGCACAAGTCGGTGGACCGGCCGAGCGCGGCGAGTGACCGTCCACGGTGGACAGGTCAGGGCCGCTGGTCGCCGGCCATCGTCGCGGCGGCCACCGCGCCGAGCACGGCCGCGCCGGCCGACGCCGCCAGCACCAGCCGTCGGCCGGCCTTGGGCAGAATCGCCCAGGAGGCCACGGTGGCCAACGCGTCGCCCGCGTCGGCGATCGCCGCGGCCACGACCCAGCGGCGGGTGTCCTCGGTCGACCGGGCCAGCAGCGCTCCCCCGGCCAGGGCCACGTCCCGCCCGGCCAGCGCATGGCCGAGCACCCGGGTCGCCGGGCTGCCGGCCGCGTCGCGCCCGACCCAGGCCGCCGCGGCCAGGTCCGGAGCGGCGGTCGCGAAAACCCCCAGACCCAGCCGACCCAGTGCGATCATCCGGCCCAGCAGTCGTCCGTCCATCCACCCTCCCCACCACCCGATTGCCGGTCGCAGAATATCCGCATCGGCCCGAGCAGCGAGGTTCGTCGGCCTACACCGTGGTCGTCGCGGCGTCCGGGCCACGATCGCCGCGCAGCGCCGCGCTGATCGCGAGCTTCTGGAGCGTCACTTCGAACTCGCCGTGCTCGTGACCACTGACCAGGACCCCGGCGACATCGCGGAGTTTGGTGTTGCTGTTCTGCGAGGCCATTTTCAGGGCGGCGAAGGCGGCGTCGGTCTCGTAACCGAAGTGGCGCATCAGTAGCCCCTGCGCCTGTCCGACGATCGACCGGGTGCGCAGCGCGGCACGCAACTGTTCGACCAGACGAAGCGAATCGTGGTACAGGGCGGCGTTGTCGAACACGATGCCCGCGTGCAGCGCGAACAGCAGGACCAGGTCGAACGAGGTCTCGTCGAACTGGTGCGGGGTCGCCGAGTACAACGTGAACACGGCCGACGACTCCGACTGGGTCGGCAGCGGCAGCACCAGGCAACTGCGGTACCCCGCGCCTGCCATGCGCGCGGCGAAACCCGGCCAGCGCTGATCGGTGGCGACATCTTCCAGGCGTCGGGGCTCACCGAACGTGACGGCCTCGAGCACCGGCCCGGACTCGGACTCGTCCAGGCCGACGGCGCCGGACTCGGCGACCGTCTCGACCGCTCCCCGTGCCCGAACGGTGATCGTCGCGTGATCACAGCCCGGGACGGTGCGGACGATGCGTGCGACGAACCGTTGCAACGTCGCGCCGAAGTCGTCTTCGTCCACCAGTCGGGTGATCTCGCTCAGTTCCCGGGCCACGGTCAGCAAGTCGTCGGTCATCCCTGCTGGATGCCCATTCCGCCGGGTGACCAACCCGAGACCTACCTCACCACAACGGGCCGGGGACGGCGCACCGGCACCGGATGCTTCGCTGCAGAACACCCAGCTGCCTTTCCTTGCGGGGCTTGACACGCCGTCCCCGGCAACTCGCCATTACCCGCGACGGCAGCGGCGAAACCTCCGGCCGCGTTGCCTTCCAGCACCCCGGCACGCTAGGGTCTGCGCTGCCACGGTTACGCAGTCAGCTGTGCACCTTTTGTCTTTCGGGGATTCCCGCCAGACACGGAGGTCGACATGGCCGACGAATCGCAGGTCCGGATCACGCTGAGAACGCCGGCGCCGGACGTTCTGGTGCTGGCCACCGATGGTGAGATCGACATGACCACGCTGGGCCGGTGGCGCGACGCGCTGACGGGCGCGATCAACCTGCCATGGGTGCGGCTGTTGATCTGCGACTGCACGAACCTGGGATTCCTGTCGATCGACGGGTTCCTGGCGCTGATCGACATACACAGTGCGGCACGTCGCCGTGGTGTTCGGATGACGGTGCTCAACCCGCCCGCCACGCTCGTTCGGCTGCTCACGGTAATCCAGGGCGCGCCCGTGCCCATCGCCGATGCCGAACTGTTCGCGGCAGCAGCGGAACTCGCGGCCGCGTGCGAACCGTGTCTGAGAAGTCCGGCGCACAACGAGGTTTGACTCCTGCGGTGCGGCGTGGTTACGTAAGCGCTTAACCTACGTAACCGCTTAACCAGGAGTGACGATCTTGACCGACCGGTCCACGATCTACCAGGTGGCACGGCTGTCGGGTGTGTCGACGGCGACCGTGTCCCGGGTGATGCGCGAGGGCTCCGGGTTCTCCGCGGAGACCCGTGATCGCGTGCTCAAGGTGGCCGCCGAGCTCGGCTGGGTGCCCAGTGGACCGGCGCGCAGCCTCGCGTCGCGGCGGGCGGGCATCGTCGGTCTGCTCTTTCCCGACCTGGACCAGTCCGGGGACGCGGAAGCCGAGTCGCCGCTGTACGTGGACGAGGTGATCCGGGGCGCGGAGCGCGCTGCCACGTCGGTCGGTGACGCCGTGCTCATCGCGGCCACCCACAGCTCGTCCGGCCGGCAGCTCGCGTTCTCGGTGGCGGGCAAGGTGGACGGGCTCGTCGTCATGGCGCGCAGCCTGTCCGAACGGGACATCGCGGCGATCGCGCGGAGTGTCCCGGTGGTGCTGCTGGCCCATCGGGCCCGGCGTGGGCTGGACGTCGTCGGCGTGGACAACCGTGGCGGCGCACGGGAGATCACCAACCACATGATCGAGACGCATCGGTGCCGCGAGATCGCGTTCGTCGGCGGCCCGGCCCGGTCACCGGACTCGGTGGCCCGGTTCGCCGGGTTCCAGGACGCACTGCGGACCGCCGGGCTGCCGGTTCCGGACGATCCGGACGCGGCCGGCGGATTCACCGAATCCGGTGGCGCGCGGGCGATGCGCGAACTGCTGGCGCGCGACCGAAGGCCGCAGGCGATCGTGTTCGGCAACGACGAGATGGCGATCGGCGCGCTGGGGGTGCTGCGGGCGGCCCGGATCCGGGTGCCGGCGGACATCGCGATCACCGGGTTCGACGACATCGCGGCGGCCCGGCACGTGCGTCCGACGCTGACGACCGTCCGGCAGCCCATGCGCCAGCTCGGCGAGCAATCCGTGCGGCTGCTGCTGGAACGACTGGATCAGCCCGACGCGCCACGGCGCTCGATCACGCTGCCGGTCCAGATCGTGCCGCGCCGCAGTTGTGGTTGCCACACAGTCGAAAGGACGGCGGTATGACCAGCGAGGCTGCTGCCCGCGCGGACTGGGAACGGCGGATCTACCAGCGGTTGACCGACACCGCGGACGCCGATCCGGCCCTCGCCCTGCCGGCGCCGACCGGCGTGACCGCCGAAGCAGCGGTGGGGCATGTCGTGCTGGACTGGCTTCCGGTGCCGGGCGCGGCCGGTTACCTGATCGAGCGCGTGGCCGGCGACGACGACGCACGGCTGGTGCAGCACGGTGGGAGTGACGTGGCCGCCGTGGTCGCGCCGCCGTTCGCGGACACGGGTCTGGCCGACGGCGTCGAGTACCGCTACCGGATCGGGGCGGTCGCGGGCGCGGACCAGCCGGCGTGGGCGTGGTCGGAACCGGTGTCGGCGAGCACCAGACCGGGACCGGCCGGTGACGTCGCGGTACACGTCGACGCGAACGCCATCGGAGGCCGGCTGAACCGGTTGTGGCACATGGTCGGTTCGGAACGACTGACCCAGTTGACGTTCGGCGACGACGGCAACGGCAACGACATCGGCACCGAGTTCGCCGAAGCGCTACGCCAGGCCCACGACGACCTCGGCGTCACGCACGTCCGAGCACACGCGATCCTGCACGACGACAACGACGTGATCACCGGGGACGGGTACTCGTTCGAGCGGATCGACGCGCTCTACGACCGGATTCTCGCCATCGGCGTACGGCCGGTCGTGGAACTGTCGTTCATGCCGGCCGATTTGGCCCGCGATCCGGAAGAGACGGTGTTCGGCTACCGCGGCATCATCTCGCCGCCGCGCGACTGGTCGCGCTGGCGTGACCTGGTCGGCGCGCTGGCCGCGCATCTGGTGGACCGGTACGGCATCGACGAGGTCGCCGAGTGGGGCTTCGAGGTGTGGAACGAACCGAACCTCGTGGTGTTCTGGTCCGGCACCCAGGCCGAGTACCTGCGGCTCTACACCGACGCCGCCCGCGCGATCAAGGCGGTCGACCCACGACTGCGGGTCGGCGGGCCGTCGTCGGCGGCATCGGAATGGGTCGAGGCGCTGGTCGCGCACGCGCGGGAACACGACGTGCCGCTGGACTTCGTCAGCTCGCACACCTACGGCAACATGCCGCTGGACGTCCGGCCGTCGCTGGCCCGGCACGGATTCACCGGGATTCCGGTGTGGTGGACGGAATGGGGCGTCGGATCGACGCACTTCGGCCCGATCCACGACGGTGTGGCCGGCGCGCCGTTCGTCCTGAGTGGATTCGCCTCCGTCCAGGATCGGATGCAGGCGATCGCGTACTGGGTGATCAGCGACCACTTCGAGGAACTCGGCCGGCCGCCGCGCTTGTTCCACAACGGTTTCGGCCTGTTGACGGTCGGCAACCTGCGCAAGCCGCGCTACTGGGCCGTGCACCTCGCGGCCCACCAGGGTGACCATGTACTGGCCGGCACGGCCGACGGTGACGGGCTGGTGGAGGTGTCCGCGACCCGGCACGATGACGGGACCGTCGACGTCCTGCTGTGGAACGGCACGATCAACGCCGAGCTCATGCACGGCGACCCCCGGCTGGACCGACGGGTCACACTCACCGTCGACGGCCTGACCGGCGAGCACTACCAGGCGCAGCTCGCCCGGATCGACGAGCGCCACTCCAACATCGTCGCGTTGAGCACGCCGGATGTGATCTGGCCTGACCCGGCCCAGTGGGACCGGTTGCGCGACGCCGATCACCTGTCCGAACAGCCGATGCCGGACATCACGCCGGCCGGCGGCACCGCCCGTTTCACCCTCGACCTGCCCCTGCCGGGCGTGGCCAGGATCCGCCTGTCTCCACGAAGTAGGTGAACCGCGAAATGAACCGACTCCCCAACAGCAGAACGACGATGATTTGCGCGGCCGTCACGGCGCTCGCCGCGACCGGCCTGGCCGCGTGCACCGGTTCGGCGAACAACAATGCCACCGGCAGCACCGGGGGAACACTCGTGATCGGGGTGGACAACGGTTCACCGACCCTCCTGGACAACTTCAACCCGTTCTCCGCGAACAAGCGGATCGGCACGACGTACATGTACGAGCCGCTGGAGTACGTGAACGCGATCAACGGCACGGAAACGCCGTTCCTGGCCACCGGCCACACGCTCAAGGGCGCGACCGAGGTCGACTTCGCGATTCGGCCGGGCGTGAAGTGGAGTGACGGCAAGCCCTTCGGGCCGTCCGACGTGGTGTTCACGTTCAACTATCTGAAGAAGTATCCGGCGCTGGACTCGATGGGCATCTGGCAGCACGTGCAGTCGGTGAGCGCGTCCGGGAATAGCGTCGCCGTCCGGTTCACCGGGCCGGACGTGCCGTTCGTGTCGCAGGTCGAGCAGCAGGTGATCGTGCCGGAACACGTGTGGTCGACCGTGAGCGATCCGACCACGTACACCAACACCACCCCGGTGGTCACCGGGCCGTACACGGTCGGCACGTTCAACCCCAACCAGTACACGCTGGTGAAGAACGCCGGTTACTGGCAGGCGCAGAACGTGGCCGCGTCGAAGCTGGTGTTCCCCGCGCTGACCGGGAACACGCAGTCCCAGTTGGAGCTGGCGAACGGCAGCTACGGCTGGGCGACCCTGTTCATCCCGAACGTCAACCAGACCTGGGTGGCCAAGGACGCCGGCCACAACCACTACTGGTTCCCACCGGGCGGCACGATCTCGCTGTTCCTGAACCTGTCGAAGGCGCCCTACGACAACACCACGTTCCGGCAGGCGTTGTCGTCCGCGTTGGACCGCAAGGACATCGCGACGAAGGCCGAGGACGGCTACGTCCAGCCGGCCAGCCAGAGCGGCGTCCTGCTGCCCAACCTGCGCAGTTGGCTCGACCCGTCGCTGCCCAATGACGGCATCGTCGGCCAGGACTCGGCCAAGGCGACACAACTGTTCACGCAGGCCGGCTACACCTTGAAGAACGGGACACTGGTCGGACCGGACGGCCAGCCGGTCACGATGACGCTCCAGACACCGAACGGGTTCACCGACTGGTTGCAGGGCGCGCAGGCGATCCAGCAGCAGCTGCACAGCGCGGGCATCACGGTGAACATCCAGACGCCGGAGTACGCGGCCTACAACCAGGCGCTCACGAACGGCACCTTCGACGCGTCGATCGGCTCGTTCGGCGGCACCGGCAGCCCGTACCTGGACTACTTCAACACGCTGGCCAGCGCGCAGACCGCGCCGGTCGGCCAGGCGGCCGCGTCGAACTTCGTGCGGTTCAGCAGCCCGTCCGTGGACACGATGTTGAGCCGGCTGCGTGGCGCGACGACGCAGGCACAACAGCAGGGTGACGTGCACCAGCTGGAAAACGTGATGTACCAGCAGGTTCCGGTGCTCACGCTGTTCTACGGCGCGACATGGGGCGAGTACTCGACCAAGCAGTTCACCGGCTGGCCGGACTCGGGCAACTCGTACGCGCCGCCCGCGCCGTACGGGGCGCCACCGCTGATGATCGTCACTCATCTGCGGACGTCCTAGCGAGGCCGCCGTGCATCCGATCGTGCGCAAGCTGATCCTGTTCGTGGTCACGCTGTGGGCCGCCGTGACGGTGAACTTCTTCCTGCCGCGCCTGATGCCCGGCACGCCGGCGGACGCGGCACTGGCGAAGCTCGCCGGCAACGGCCCGGTCAGCCCGGCGGCCAAACAGGCCATCGAGGACACCCTCGGCGTGCCGCACGGCAGCGTGTGGTCACAGTACGTGTCCTATCTGGACGATGCGGTGCACGGCCGGTTCGGCGTGTCGTACACGTACTTCCCGGAGTCGGTGGTGTCGCTGATCCGCACGGCACTGCCGTGGACGCTGGTGCTGGTCGGGTCGGCCACGATTCTCGCCTTCGTCGTCGGCACGCTGCTCGGCGTGCTGGCGGCCTGGCGGCGCGGCCGGGCGCTGGACGGGATCGCTACCGTGGGCAGCACGTTCACATCGGCGTTCCCGTACTTCTGGACCGCACTGCTGTTGCTGTTCGTGTTCGCGTTCAAGCTGAACTGGTTCCCGATCAAGGGCGGCTACCAGGCCGCGAGTTCGCCGAACTGGTCGTTCTCGTTCGTCGCGGACGCGGCGTTCCACAGCGTGCTGCCGGCGGTGACGATCCTGGTCAGCGGGCTGGGCGGTTGGCTGCTCGGGATGCGCAACAACATGATCAACACCCTCGGCGCCGACTACGTGACGTTCGCCGAGGCCAACGGCCTGCGCGGCCGGACGGTGGCGCTGCGGTACGCGGCCCGCAACGCGCTGCTGCCCAGCGTCACCGCGTTCGGCATGGCACTGGGTCTCGTGGTCGGCGGATCGCTGCTCACCGAGGTGGTGTTCGCGTATCCCGGGGTCGGCTACCTGCTCTACAACGCGGTCGTCAACGAGGACTTCCCGTTGATGCAGGCGCTGTTCCTGGTGATCACGGTGAGTGTGCTGGTGGCGAACCTGATCGTGGACCTGCTCTACGGCCTGCTCGACCCGAGGGCGAGGCGCGCATGAGCGTGGTGGACCAGGTCGCTGTCCGGGTGCGTGGTTCCCGTCTGCCGCGCCCGTTCCAGGTGTTGCTGCGCGTGGTGGGCACCGTGTTGGCCAACCGGCTGGCGCGGGTGGGTGCCGTCCTGTTGCTGCTGATGGTGCTGGTGGCGGTGTTCGCGCCGCTGGTCGCGCCGTACTCCCCCACCGACACCGGGTTCGGCCGGTCGCTGGGACCGAGCGCGGCGCACTGGCTGGGCACCACCGGCGCCGGCCAGGACGCGTTGTCGCGGTTGTTGTACGGGGCGCGGGTATCGCTGCTGGTCGCGTTCGCGGCGGGCGTGCTGGCGACCGTGGTCGCGATCGCGGTCGGCCTGTTCGCCGGGTACCTGCACGGCGTCGCCGAGGAGACGATCAACTTCGTCGTCAACCTGTTCCTGGTTATTCCGGCGCTGCCGTTGATGATCGTGATCGCGACCTACGTGCCGGGACGCGGCGTCGGGGTGATCGTGATCGTCGTCGTACTCACCGGGTGGGCGTGGGGCGCCCGTGTGTTGCGCGCCCAGACGGCGACCCTGCGCACACGGGATTTCGTGGCGGCCGCCGAGTTCAGCGGCGAACGGCCGCACCGCATCGTGTTCCGGGAGATCCTGCCCAACATGGTGTCACTGGTCGCGGCCAGTTTCCTCGGCGCGGCAACGGCCGCCGTGCTCGGCGAGGCCGGGTTGGAGTTCATCGGCCTGGGCAATCCGGACACGATCAGTTGGGGCACGATGCTGTTCTGGGCGCAGAACGACAGCGCGCTGCTCACCGGCCAGTGGGCCCAGATCCTCGCGCCCGGCCTGGCGATCGCGCTGCTCGCCGCCTCGCTGTCGCTGATCAACTTCGGCGTCGACGCGTTGTCCAATCCCCGGCTGCGCGAGGAGACCGGCTCATGACGACGTTGTTGGAGGTCGCCGAGCTGGGCGTGGTGTACGAGTCGACGGGCGCGGCGCCGGTGCGGGACGTGTCGCTGCGGCTGCACGAGGGCGAGTTCGTCGGCCTCGTCGGCGAGTCCGGCTGTGGCAAGTCGACGTTGGGCTACGCACTCACGCGGATGCTCCGGCCGCCGGCCCGGCTGGTGTCCGGGCGGGTGGTGTTCGACGGCACGGACATCGCGTCGCTGTCCGGCGAGCGGCTGCGCCGGATGCGGCGACGCGGGTTCGCACTGGTGTTGCAGAGCGGCATGAACGCGCTCAACCCGGTACGCACCGTCGGCGACCATTTCCTGGACGTGCTGCGCGCGCACGAGCGCATCAGCAAGCCTCGGGTCCGGGAGCGGGCGATCGAGTTGCTGACCCGCGTGCACCTGCCGCCGGCGACCCTGCGACGTTATCCGCACGAGCTGTCCGGCGGGATGCGGCAGCGGGTGGTGATCGGGCTCGCACTGGCGCTGGAGCCCCGGTTCCTGGTGTTCGACGAGCCCACGACGGCACTGGACGTGCTGGTGCAGAAGGCGGTCATCGACACGATCAAGGAACTACAGCGCGATGTCGGGTTCACCGCACTGCTGATCAGCCACGATCTCGGCCTGGTGCTGGAGTCGGCGGACCGCGTGCTCGTGATGTACGCGGGCCGGATCGTGGAGGACCAGCCGTCGGCCGACATGATCCGCGATCCCGTGCACCCCTACACCCGCGCCCTGCTGGGCTGCTACGCCGATCCGCGCGCCGAGCACGTACACGTGACCGGCATCCCCGGCAGCCCACCCGACCTGTCCCGACCGGCGCGCGGCTGCTCCTACCAGCCACGCTGCCCACTGGCCGAACCCGGATGCGGTGTCGCGGAACCACCGCTCACCGCGCGGGCCGCGTGCTACGTGACCACCCGGGAGGCATCGTCATGAGCCTCGTCGTCGACGACGTCGTGAAGCGCTATCCGGGGCGGCGGCGCCGGGATCCGGCCGTGGTGGCCAACGACCACGTGTCGTTCACCATCGAACCCGGCGAAGCGGTGGCGCTGGTCGGGCAGAGCGGCAGCGGCAAGAGCACGCTGGCCCGGATGATCACCGGACTGGAACGCCCGGACAGCGGCAGCGTGACGTACCAAGGTGTCCGGGTGGATCGCCTGCGCCGCACGGAATTGCGCCGTTATCACAGCGCGGTGCAGATGATCTTCCAGGATCCGTACGC
>Ga0070714_100000866_pt1 | contig 21455 bp, 26 predicted proteins | sample LARL83metaG_FD_65450 | JGI IMG/M metagenome (GOLD analysis project Ga0070714, IMG submission 65450) | Corn, switchgrass and miscanthus rhizosphere microbial communities from Kellogg Biological Station, Michigan, USA - LAR L8-3 metaG | ecosystem: Host-associated > Plants > Roots > Rhizosphere ... | reverse complement strand
CGTCAATCACAAGTTCGGTATCGTGATTTCGTTCCTGAAGGCGCACGGTATCCGGGGGCTGGTGGACAAAAACGACTGGCCGCGATACACCGAGCAGGAGCCGGAAATCTACGAAGAGGAAGAACTCGCCGAACTGTTTGCTGCTTGTCGCCCGGACGAGCGGCTGTGGTTTGAGTTTTTCCTGATGACGGGCATGCGTGAGCAGGAAGTCATGTTCACCTACTGGAGCAACGTGAACTTCGCAGCGTCCACTGTCAGCGTCACGCACAAGCCCGACCGTGGCTGGTCGCCGAAGGTGTACAAGGAGCGCGAGATCCCGATCCCAGAAAAACTCACAAAGAAACTGAAGGCATGGAAGGCAAAATCCGCTAAGGGGTGCTCGCTGCTGTTCCCCACTGCCGGATGTAAACCGAAACGTGACTTTCTGGACTGCCTGAAGGCGGTCATCGGGCGCGCCAAGATGGATAAGGAGAACTTCTGGCTGCATAAATTCCGCTCGACCTTCGCAACCAGATGCCTCTGGGCGGGAGTTGATCTTCGTACTGTGCAACTCTGGCTGGGCCACTCCGACATCGAGAGCACCATGCGCTACTTGAAACCGTCGCGCAGCCAGCAGACACGCGCCAAGGTGAACGAGATTTTTGCTTGAGGCAGCAGAATCCGCTTCCAATGCGGGTTCTGGGCTGGTATGATGATGTTGCTGGCCCGCTGCACGAAGTCTGGCGACGTTGGTTGCCTTATAACCCTTGGGCCTGTTGGCCGCCCGGCCATCTCGGTTGTGAACCCGAGTTTCCCAAATAGGTACCCTTTTTGGGGTTCCCATTGCCCGCGTCCCTTGCTGACCGAATCCAGAGCCTTGACCACGCGTTGACGGCGGACGAACTCGCGCCGTTGTTGTCCGTTTCCCGAATCACAATTTTCAAGCACGCGCGGCGGGGGAACATCCCATCGTTTCGTCTTGGAACATGCGTTCGGTTCGATCCGCATGCCGTCGCCGAATGGATGCGCACGGGAACCGCCGCGCCAGCGAAAAAGGGTCGGCGAGGATGACCGCCGTAACTCGCGGTCGACGGCAATGACCGCATAGACTTTTTCGAGGGGGTGGCTGGGCCAACAGACATCCACTCGGGAAATCCGCCGCCGTAACACGCGACGGGTACATTAGCGGGGCGCGACGCTTTCAATACGCGCTGGGAGTCGAGAGGAACCTCAAAGCCGGGCTGCCAGCCCTGAACAAGTTTTTCCTCCGAACATGCTCCACCACTGGGACCTGCGCATAGTTAACCACGCGGGAACCCTTTTTCATAAAGGGTTTAGGGTTGCAAAAAGGGTTGCAAGTGAAAAACACAAACGGCAGTACTTCGGATTTGCTTTGCTCCGCTGAATGGCATCTATCCCGTAGCGGTGTGCTGTTCGCCGCCGTCATCTACGGCTTCGCCCTGAAGATTTCCAACAAGACCGGACGCTTTTACGTCTCGATCCCTCGACTGGCCGAATACTTCGCCGCCGACGACCGGGCCATCCGCAAGGCTATTCACAAACTGGAGCGGTTCGGCTTCTTTGTGAAGCTCAAGGAAGTACCGGGGAAGTCCGTTTCCTATCGTCCGGTTCCGCACGATGAGTGGGCGCGGAAGAATCCCAACGCTTGTCTGGAAAAACTGGCGACGCCGTGGGACGATGAGAAAAAGGACGAACTGGCCATCTGGCTGCACGCCGCCAGCGACGGGACGATGAAGTGCTTTCCTAACTTTATGCGCGGCATGCGGAACATCGGACACAGCGACGAAGCTCTTCGCGAGCACTTCACTGCGTTCTACGCGAGCGATAGCAAGGAAGCCAAGGGCAGGTTTAAACGGTTCATGCGGTACCTACATTCCTTACCGGAAGAAAAGTCAAAGGGCGCGAGTGTGTAAGGCCCCCTCCCCTCCGATGGGAGGGGTACCCCTCCCATTCAATGGGAGTACCCCCCTCCCATCCGATGCCAGTACACCCCTCCCATCCGATGGGAGCCTGATGTAGCCGACGGCAGTCACCGACTTATTGTCGAAATCAAAGTCCGATGCCGAGAAATCGGAACTGGGGTGATCGGACGACGGACTTAGAACCGGGGGCGGAGAACCGCCCCCGAACCCCACCCTTGGCTGGCCATGAAGCCCGTCACACTTGTGCGGACAAGTTAGAAGGACTCCGCTAAATGAATTACATCGCAACCGCCGAAGCGCGCTGGCCAGATCGTCGGATAATCGGCGACGGCCCGTTCGCCGCGACCAGCAGGGACGGCGGAGTCGTGTATCTCGCCATGACCGAGAGCCAGCAGCAGGCAATTGCGTTGGGTGTTGACCATCCGGTTTTGGTGAACCTCAGGCCGATCAACTTTGACGCGATACCGGATCGGGAAGATGCCCACGAGCGAAGGCAGCGACGTCGGGCAGAGAGAGCAAATGAGAACCTGCACCAAAGAGCGTAAGAAGCGGTTCACTACCCGTGACGAAGCCCAGCGTTTTGCTGACCGCATGCTGAAGCGTCATGGATGGAAAGTCCGCGCGTACAAATGCGACGTCTGCTTGCAGTATCACCTGACCACCAAGACCCCCCTGGAGTACGTCACTTCCCTGAAGTCAGATGGCGCAATCCGCGCGTTCGCACGAAGGCTTGGAAATGAAATCGACGCTGACCTACGTAAGTGGGCAGCAGAGCAGGCTGATGAGATCAAACGTCAGACTATGCAGTTCATGGAGGAGAAATGAGAATTACACTTGGACCACAGGGCGAACCGATCTTTGAAGAGACGGACGAGCCCAGCATCCCGGAGCCTACGACCCACGTTCACAAACTGAGCACGCCCGCGCCGTCGCCAGACCCAAAAGCAGAGTAGAGCCAAGCAGCCCCAATACCCCAACACCACGCCACGGATGACCACACAGCCCATAAGCAAGTCATGGGTGACCGACGACCCCATCCGATCATAAGCAAGCCCAGAAACCGCGCGCCTTCCCCGCCTTAAAGTTATCGAAACCGATCCGACAACAGGCCATTGATGTCGCTTATTGGGTGCGCCACGCCTTCGCCCCGCCTGTAAGTCTTGTGCTGTCATCGTGTACTTTTCAATGCAAAGTACACCTCCTAACAAACCTGTAAGTGTTTGATAACACGCGAGATACGTATGGGGGTCTCTTTTTCGCGTAGCGATGCCCTGACAAGCGTATCGCGCTCTTTCACACACACAAGCGAATGAAAATCCAAAAAGGGGTGGGGGCACCCGTCACACATACCGGGGACAGCGGTATCGAAAGGAGTGCCTTATGAGATCCCTTATTGTTCGCTTGCCTGACGACCTGCACGAAGCACTTAAGCAAAACCGCGAGGCGACTTCGACGTCTGCTGCTGAGTTCATTCGCCGGGCGATCCGCTTGGCCTTGTTCGCTGACGCGGAGGCAGCCAACCGAGTGTCAGCGTTTCGCGCGATGACCCCTGAGCAAAGAGAGGCATCGTTCCCGACCTTGAAGGAGCCGTTCCATTACGTTCCCTCTCAGGAACCCCGATGACAGCCGCCGAACGAATGCGGAAGTGGCGAAGCGACCCAGAAAACCGGGCTGCCGAAAGAGCGCGCGCGAAGACGCGGAAGAAAAGTCCCGAAAAGACGCGGGAGTATACCGCTGCTTATCGACTGCGAAATCCCGAGAAGATTAAGGCGACTTACCAGCAACAATACGCTCGCAGAAAAGAACGCTTCAGAACCGATCCGCTATTTCGCGAGGAAGTTCGTGCCAGAACTCGGGCGCAATACGCAAAGAGAAAACTCGACCCGAAGTACGTAAAGAGACTGCGGGTGCAAGCTCGCAGACGCTATTGGAGGAAAAAGTATGCTGGGGTTTCCTGAGAAATCGAAGACTGAGTGGTTCCGAGCATTCACCATCAGCGGACGCCCCGCAGGACTGGGTGCGGTTTGTCCCGTCTGTCAGGGAGCCGTTCGTTACGGACTTTCGCCCGGCATGACTTTCGAGCATTGCGGTCGCAAAGAACCTGTCCCAGAAAACCTCGACGGACTTCCATGCAAATCGTTGAAGCGCGGGATGCCCGACGTGTCGCAAGGCTTCCTTGTCCTCGATACGTGGCAAGAGAACGATGGCGGATGGGAGCAGGAGTCCAACAGCAAGTCGGACGATCCATCCGCATGGGAAGTCAAGTGGGCGTGACGGCGAAGCCCGTCACACTTACCTGAGTAAGGGAGAGGGAAACCATGGCACTGAACTGGCCCACATACACAAACCAACCGAACAACGATGCGAACGCAGTAGGCGATGCCGTCAACCGAATGGTTGACAAAGAAATCGCATCCGCCGCCGCGAACCAGCGCGCGCTCCAAGCAGCGAAGGCCGCCGAAGCGAAGCGTCAGCGCGACGAGTCTCTCGCAGCCGCGCGCGTGGTCAACGTAAGGGTATCGAGGTAAAAAAATGACGACCGCTGACATCAGAAGTCTCAACGGAGAGAACCGCGAACGCGGATGGCATCACATCCCGGCCACGTGTCCTCCTGCCTTCCAAGCACGCATCGCTGAGATGCGCGCGAAAAATCTTCAGACCGGGCGTTCCGTCTGGACTTCCGACAGCCCCGTTGAATTTCGCACTGGAGCATCGCGCGAAACTGCACGACCAGTGCCGTCCGCAACCACGGACGTGGAAAGGCTGCGAAGACAACTCGAAATCGTGGCCCTATTCTAAAAATGCCTGACAAACGTCCATACCGCTCGAAGGTCATCCTGACGCAGAACCTTTTACCGAACTGCGCGGAGCCGGGCTCCGTGATTGTTTGCAAAGACACGGGCGAAGCGTGGATCGCCGTCCGCCCGCACGGGCATTTGATGAACCTGCACGATCTGTTGGACGGTCGCGTCGAAGGCGTCATCCGCGAACCGGGACCGCAGGGCTTACCGGGACGTGATGGTCGTAATGGAACCGATGGTCGTGACGGAGCCGATTTGACCAACAATGCTCTCGAAGCGGCGATCAACAAACTCCGCGACCAGTACGACGCGCTGGTCAAGCAAGTGGCCAGCTTCCAAGCACTCTACGAGGGAATGGTGCACGCCCGCATCGACGCCGACCAGAGACGCGCGCGCGCCATCGAGCAACTCGCTGCACGGCCACGAAGAGCCTTATGAAGAAGATAAGAGAGATGACGCCCGAGGAACTCCGAGCATACAAGCATGCGGCACACCAGCGTTGGCTGGAGCTTCCGGGCAACAGGGAGAAGTATCGCACGCAGATGACGGCGGGAGTTAAGAAGTGGCGCACGCCCACGCGAATGTCATTTTTCTGTGCAAAGAACCGCTGCACCAATCCCAACAATACCGATTGGAAACACTACGGCGCACGCGGAATCAAATTCTTGTTCACGTCAGTAGAGCAGTTGATTGCGGAGATTGGTTCACGTCCTGAAGAACAGGAAATAGACCGCATCAACAATGACGGCAATTACGAACCCGGCAACGTTCGCTGGGCGACAAGAAGCGAACAGTGTCGAAATAAACGCAAGAAAAAGAGTTTTCAAGCCGTCGCGATTGCGGCCTAAACCATCGCGGGAAAAGGAAAACCATGTCTACCCTCACCAGCGGAGCGATCCGCGAAATTCATTCTCTACAACTCGAAGCGGACAACATCCTCCGCTCCAGCCCGACGCGTGCCGACCAGAAACGTTGCGATCTCATCATCTCCCGCATCAGCGCAATCCGCGCGACGGGAAAATCGAGCGATGAGATGAACCAAACGCTGGCGACCGAACTCGCGCATGAACTGGGCGTCGCCGCGCCGTCCTTCCGCAAAGCCCGCAACGCCGAACAGCGTTTGTACAGCCGTTGGCTGCGTGGGGCATCCGAAGAAGAGATGGCGAGCGAACTGCGCGCGACGTCCTTCGTGACCAACGCGGAAAACACTCCCGTCATCGGCTACTCCGTTGGCGACAACTTGGGCTTCGTCGTGCCGATGCAGTATCTCAAGTCGGTGGTCGAAGGCGAGAAACTCTACTCGCCGCTGCTGAACCCTGACGTTGTGACGGTGGTTCAGGAGCAGACCTATTCGCACAAGCCGCTGCAAATCCCATCGTGGGACTTGTCTGGTGTCGCCGCAGTGAAGTTGGGCGAAACTCAGGGACAGACCCCGAATGCAATCCCGTCATTACAGCAGCCTTTGCTGAACACCTTCCGGTATAACGTCTCCTTCAACATGAGCACGGAGTTTGAGGAAGATGCCGTGACGGGATACGGCGCGGACCCCATCGACGCACTCAGCCGGGCGAACGGTGTTGCTCTCGCCCGTGGCATCAACGTCGACCTTATCAGCGGGGACGGAGTCACTGGCCCGCAGGGTATCGTGCACGCCTCCGACAGCGCGGTCACCACGGCAGCCAGCAATCAGGTTGCTTACGATGACCTGAACAACGTGTTCTACTCCATCGACCACGTTTACAGAAACTCTCCGAAGTGCGCTTGGCTGGTCACGGACGCGATTGAAAAGCAACTGCGGGGGTTGAAAGACGACTCGCACCGTCCGCTTTTCCCCATCGAGAACGGACTGCTCAGTGTGTTCGGAAAGCCAGTTTACGTGGCTCCCGACCTTCCGGCCTACAACGCATCACTCGGGACGCAGGCCGCTGGCTCCTTCTGCGTGTTCGGCGACCTGAGCAAGTACGTGGTTCACGCGAGCGCAGTCCTGCAGCGTCGCTTCACACAGACGCCCGGATTGGTGGAGGCTGGTTTGGTTCGGCTGCATTCACAGCAGATGATTGACGCTGTGGTGGTCAACCCGAGCCCGTCAGCATCGCCAGCAATCGTCACGGCGCGGTTGAAAAGTTAACAAAAGTTTCAGCGCACGCGCGCTGAAAACATGGGGACAGAAGATCGAGCCGGACTCCCTGCACAAGGGGTTTTGCAGGACGGCGATGACAGTCTTCTGTCCTCCCTCTTTTTGGTGTCACAGAACCCCGGTAGATTATGGACACGTCTCTCACCGTGAATGACCGTCACCGCCATCTTGTGCTGCCAGACACCTGTCTGTTCGCACCGACCGAATTAGCCATCGGTCCATCACTTTCGCAAAACGAATTCTCCCGACTTGGGAAAGCACTTGCGTCGGTCGATCAAGCCTCTGATCTGTGGGCTTGCGATTACGCACTCGCCGGGCAAACGCGCTGGGGCGATGAGGGACTCGCGTTGGCCGCCGCCGCTACGCGCCTGAGCATCGGCTACCTCAAGGTCGGCGCACGCATTGCCGAACGCTTCGAACCTACGCGCCGTTTCCCGAACATGACGCGCGAGCATTATCGCGGTCTGTGTTGCTTCCCGGTTGAGTTTACGGACGAGTGGTTGCCGACCGTGGCAGAGAAGGGTTTGTCGGCGCGCTCACTCCGCGCCCTTGCCGTCGAAGCTTATGGCAGCGATCCCAAGGCTGGATACTCAAAGAACAAGAAGCGGAGCATCGCTCTCCCCGAGACGCTCTACGCCCGCTTGAAGGAATGCTCCCCCATCCCCAAAACCGCCGTCTTCATCGAGCAGGTTCTGCTCGACTTTGTGAACGACGCTTCACCAGAGCAGAAAGCGCGCATCGCCGCTGCCTTGGAAACGCTTGCGCGCGCTGCGTATCAAGCCCGCGCTCGTCGGAAGGCGAAGAAACCGAAGGTGGAGAAGCCCGAGAAAATCACGGAGCCCGCCGACGTGCGTTATCAACTTGAAAAATTCGAACGGTCGCAAAGGGCGGAAAATCGGAGGCCGACCCACACCGACGACACCCCGAAGGAGCGTCGGAAAGAGACGGGCATCAAAATCAAAATTCAGATGACGCAGACCTGCTTTGGTAGGAACACGAAGTTTTACAACGAAGATGCCGCGAAGGAAGCCGCAGCGCAGTACTCGCAGGAGCGCGGGTATCCGGTCGAAGCCTGTTTCTGTGACGATTGCAAAGCCTTCCACGTCCGCCAGTCGTAACACTTCCCTGACAAGATGGTTAACGCCTGTTGGGTCGTCGAGCAATCGGCGGCCCTTCCCCCTTCCAAAATGACAATCAACGGATCGAAGGAGCAGGGATGATACGCGCGCTTTACATGGACGAGTACGGCAGGGTCACAGGCCGAGCAGAGGAAACCTTAGAAGACCTTGCTGCGCGTCGCGCCGAAGTGGAGCGCATTCCCACCACGACCACCATCCCGCAGATGTCCCGCGCTGAAGCCTTCCTGCGCGACCGTGGGACCCAAAGACGTCCCGCGAACCCCGGAAAGCGATTTCAGTGAAACGCGCACCACGGTAACTTGTGGGCTCCGCGCCCGGCCCCGTATCGTCACCGCAGGGAGGAAACACCGATGGTAGGGAAACAGGAACGCAAGATGCGCCAGTGTACGGACGCGGACTTTCAGGTTATCGAGTATCGAAACGGAGCCTTCGGGGTTCAGGACTGTCTGGACGCCTACCGTTATCCCGAGCGTTTCAAGACACGCAATGCCGCGCAAGCGTGGATAAAGAAGAATGCGCCGTTGCACAAAACAAACATTACCTCTCTCGAAGAGATACGGAACACATGGCGCGCCGCGTCGGGAGAGCCGAAACTTCAACTGGTCATTACCGAATACGTCCCGAAACCCAGCCCTGCCGAGGCTAAGCGGCAGGCCGACTTCGATGCTCTGGCGCGGAAGATTGGGATTGTGAACGCAATACGTCAGATTGCTGGGACTGGAAAGAAGAGCAAGGCCGCCAGCGCGGGGAAGTGAACGATGGCGCACCCTGCACCAAAGCGCGGCGACGTTGTAATCCTTCCTTCTGGGGATCGCCTGACAATTGAAAGCGTCAGCGCAGAGATGGCGTGGTTCACCAATCGCCCCGTGATCCCAGTCTGTGATCTATCGCCGAGCAGCGAACGCGATACTTGGTCGTATGTGGGCGACACTCACGCAACGAAATAAAGCGCGCCGGGCGTAAGTGAAACTCACGCACACGCCCGGCATCCAAGGCTCGCGCGGTCACCCCTCCGCCTTGGACGGTGTGGACTGTAACTCTGGCGCGCCCGCGCGAGGTGTAGAATTGTGGGCGTCAGGAGGAGTTTATGTTCAAAGCTGGTGATCGCGTGCAAGTTATAAGCGATGGCAGAGTGGGGCAAATCAAAAACGTTCGTGGGCACATCACCGCCGCGAACATGCCGGGCGCGGTTGAAGAGGTGGATGACTGTCTGGTCGCCTTCGGCAACGACATCACGAAGGGCGAGTGGTTCAAACCCGCGCAACTTCAGCACGCCACATAGCGCGGAACGCCCGCCTTCCGGGGGTGCTACCACTGCTACCGAAAAGTCGAAAACTGCGGGAAATAAGGGATACAGGAGCATACGGTAGCCGAAGACGTGCGTTCGTTGCAAGTTGTTAGAACGTCGGGTATTATCACGTAAAGGGCCTGTTTATCGGCACTTGTGCGAATTGGGCGAAATAAAATCCCCCCTTCCGCACCATAAAATTTAGGTTGACCGGATGAGACGGACGGTCCCTGCTTAAACAGTGAGTTAACTTCAGAAAATCGCCGCGCGCGTAGTCAGGAAAACAGAAAAACATGGGTTATGTATACGGTTTGATCGTTGCCATTCACATTGTGGTCTGCTTTTTCATCATCATTGTCGTTCTGCTCCAAAGCGGCACGAGTGGCGACATTTCCGCGGCGTTCGGTGGTCAAGGCAGCCAGACTGCTTTCGGTCCTCGGGGTGCAGCCAGCGCGCTTTCCAAAGTCACTACATGGTCCGCTGTGGCGTTCATGCTCACGTCCATTACGCTGTCAATAATGGTCACCAAGCGCGGCGGTCCGGGTTCCGTGCTGCAAGGTGTGAAGTCGCAACCAGTCAAGACGCAACCTGCACCGGCCCCGACGACTCCACCCGCGCAACAAAAGTAGGCAATCGTCGCGACCTTAACCTGAAACTGCGCGGTCGGGAATGTCGCCCGTTCCCCGCCTGCAGAGAGATCGCTCTGCTGTTTAATTCCTGCCTGTCTACCAATTCCACGGTAATTGTATTTCCCTAACAGTGGGTGCTACCATCCCAAATAGGTTCTTCTATTTAGGAGGTAGCGGCATGTCTGATCGTGACGGCAATAGTTTCGTTTGGTTTTTGGCAGGATTGGGATTGGGTGCGCTGGCAGGAGTGCTCTACGCACCCCGCTCGGGCAGTGAGACGCGCGAAGTGCTGCGGGCCCGCGCCGAAGAAGGCCGCGACTATGTGCGCAATCGCGCCCGTGAAGCCCGCGATCAGGCGTCGCAATGGGCCGACCGCGGACGCGATGTGGTCAACCAGCAGAAGGAACAGTTCCGCGCCGCTTATGAAGCGGGCCGGCAGGCGTATCACGAAACGACGGCAGACACCGGGGCTCCTAAGAATCTGTAAGGAACCGAGTGCCGGCTCATTCCTCCCGAACGGGACTCGTGGCTTGGTGGAGGCACGCTTATGGACAAGCAGCTGACTGTGTTTATCGCCCTGACGGGGCTGGCAATCGCGCTCCAGGCTGGCGTTCTGCTGGCTATGTATCTAGCCATGCGCAAAAGCAGCGAGAGCATTGCCACGCTCGCGGCAGAAGTAAAAACCAGAGTCCTGCCTACTATTGAAGAAGCTAAGACAGTAATGTCGGAGATGCGCCCCAAGCTGCATGTGATTGCCGACAACCTGCAGGAATCGACAGCCTTGATGCGTACGCAGGTGATGCGCGTGGATGCGACCGTCAACGATACTGTGGATCGGGCCCGCTTACAGATCATTCGCGCCGACGAACTCGTCAGCCGTACTCTGGACCGCGTGGAACAAACTTCGGATATGGTGCACAAAACCGTGATCTCTCCCGTGCGGCAGCTTTCTGGACTGATGCAAGGGATCACCGTGGGGCTCGAATTCCTCTTCGGCGGCAAAGGGCGCAGAAATGGCGACCGGCGCGAGGAGCGGCGCCCCGTACCTCAGGACGAGATGTTCATCTGAGCGCGTCGAATGAGTGTGTGCGCCACCAAGTGCACCGCTAACGATTGCTGTTCTTAGAAGCCAATCTCTCATGTTATGTTCTCGTTCTCGCTCCCGTAGTCGAATACTCCGAAACATTGCTCTCGCCGGTGCGATTCTCCTTCCTATCTCGCTGGCCGCTCAGGACAAAACTGTCTGGAGCGATCAGGAGAAGCCAATCGTCGAGCAACTGCGTGGCCTGCGAAAGCTCGATGACACCGTACGAGCCCGCACGACCAAGGAACTCGCCCTGCAGATCCGGCAACTACCGGCCGTTCCCAACAAATTACGGTTGGCAGGGGGACTGTCGGGGCTCGCGACAGAAGGAGATTTCGGGCATGGCACGCTGCAGGAAGTGACGACGACATTGGAGTCTGCGTTGCGCGAGCAGCCACCCGCAGAAAAGAAAGGCGAGCCGGACTCGCTTTACGTGGAGCTTGCCTCCCTGGTGCGCTATGAACACATGCAGGCCGCGTCGGACAATCCGCAATTTGCAGCGGCGATGACACGACTCGAAGCTGACGATGCGAAACGCCAGGCTGCAGATTTCACCCTCGCCGATCTGCACGGGAAGAAGTGGCACTTGCAGGACCTGCGAGGCAAAGTCGTGCTGGTGAACTTCTGGGCGACCTGGTGTCCGCCGTGCCGCAAGGAGATGCCGGACTTGCAGGCCCTGTACGACAAGTTCAAAGATCAGGGCTTCGTCGTGCTGGCAATTTCCGATGAAGATACGGCGAAAGTGAGTCCATTTATCGCGGAACGGAAGATCGGATACCCGATATTGCTCGATCCTGGCCGGAAAGTGAACGAAGCGTACATCGTAGAGGGCATTCCGAAGAGCTTCGTCTACGACCGCGGCGGCAAATTGGTAGCCCAGTCGATCGATATGAGGACAAGGAATCAGTTTCTCGAAATGCTGGCGCAAGCCGGATTGCAGTAGGAGCTTTCGATGCGTTATCTGGTTCGAGCTCGCGTGAAACCCGGACAAGAAGCTGCTTTGATCGACGCCATCGAGCAGCAGACGCTCGGACATGGCTCAGTTGCAGAGGGCGAGTACTTGCGCAACATGGCAGAAGCGCGGCTCTGTGAAGACGAGACTGCCCGGTGGGTCGAAGTTTGCTACTGCCCGACTCCGTTGCAGGAAGAGCGGCCCTATTGGGAACAATACTTCGATCTAACTCGAGTGCAGGACGCCCATGATCGCCGCAAATGCCGCGATGAGAATGGCGCAGAACCGTGGGCCTGCGGAGAGTGCGACTGCACGATGCGCCTGGAAGCGAAATTGAAGCTGTCGGGAACGCCGTTTCTTGAATCGCTGCGGAGTTCCATCCCCGCAAACTGTCCCCGCAATCGCCAGAAGTGATGCCGCGCTCCCTAGTGACAATGCTGCTCTGCCGCTTTAATGTGTTGGGGTGAACCCGACGCGATCTTTCGCGCTACTTCTTGCACTCGCCACTCTGGCGTTCACTCTTGCCGCTGAACCTCATCCTGCAGCCGACGCACCTTGCCAGTCTCCGGGCACCAAGAAAATGGCAGCGCTGCTCGAACAAATCTTCCACAAGCAGGATTGGACGACTGACCCGAATAAGGCCGCCGAGCGCACCAGCCACCTGCGCGAGGATCTCGCCAACAACCCCAGCCTGCGCGACGAGATAAAGATCCGCGAAGTATTGGCGGAAAACCTGCTGAAAGCTGGCGACAGCGCGGGTGCAGTCGAGCAACTCGAAAAAATTCGCACGATCTGCAAAAACGATGGCATCATCCTCGCTCCGGCTTTCGACAAGCTTGTGCGCGACAACCTCGCCACAGCTTACCTGCGGCTGGGCGAGCAAGAAAACTGCCTCCACTACCACGGGCAGGATTCGTGCCTCTATCCCATCAAGAGTGGAGGCGTGCACGTGTTGCAACGAGGGGCGCAAGGCGCGTTCCGTGAGCTGACTGCCGCGCTCGAAAAAGACCCGAATGACCTGAAGTCCCAATGGCTGCTCAACATCACCGCCATGACGCTCGGAAAGTTTCCCGATGACGTGCCGGAAAAGTGGCGCGTCGCGCCCAGCACGTTCGCCCCGGAGTACGACATTGGACGCTTCTACGATGTCGCCACCGACGTTGGCCTCGCGATCAACAATCATTCCGGCGGCGTGATCATGGAGGACTTTGACGGCGATGGCCTGCTCGATTTGTTGGTGTCAGGCTCGGGACCGCACGACCAACTGCGCCTCTGGCATAACAACGGCGACGGCAGTTTCTCCGACCGCACGCGTGAAGCGGGACTAACGGGCGAAACCGGCGGACTCAATATTGTAGTCACCGACTACAACAATGACGGGCATCCGGACGTGCTCGTCTTACGCGGCGGTTGGTGGGGACAGAATGGAAAGTACCCCATGTCGCTGCTGCGCAACAACGGCAACGGAACGTTCGATGACGTGACCGAAGAAGCGGGACTGCTGTCATTGCATCCGACACAGACTGCGGCATGGGCCGACTACGACAACGATGGCTGGCTCGATCTCTTTGTGGGCCATGAAGCGAATACTACCGAGAATCATCTCTCACAACTCTTTCACAATAATCACGATGGGACGTTTACCGAAGTTGCCGCTCCCAACGGATTGGCCGACATGGGCTTCGTGAAGGGCGTGGCCTGGGGAGACTTCAATAATGATGGCCGACCTGATCTGTACGTCTCCGTAAAGGGCAAACCGAATCGTTTATTCCGCAACGATGGCCCGATGGATCCAAAGAACCCGCAGCCGGATCGCTGGAAGTTTACCGACGTAACCGCCCAGGCCGGCGTAGCCGAACCGATCCAGAGCTTCGCCACGTGGTTCTTCGATTATGACAACGATGGCTGGCCCGACATTTTTGTAGCCGGCTTTTATGTGGACACATTGAACGATATTGGCGCGTTCCAGATGGGTCTGCCCTACAAGGCAGAAGTGCCGCGTCTGTATCGCAACAATCACGACGGCACTTTCAGCGATGTGACCGAGCAGGTGAAGCTGGACCGCGCAATTCTGGTCATGGGATCGAATTTCGGCGATCTGGACAACGACGGATGGCTCGACGTGTACCTCGGAACCGGGGACGTGCCTTACGAATCGCTGCTGCCGAACCGCATGTTCCGCAATGATGAGGGAAACGTTTTTCAGGACGTGACGACCTCAGGAGCCTTCGGCCACTTGCAGAAAGGCCACAGTGTAGCTTTCGGAGATATTGATAACGATGGCGACGAAGATGTGTTCGAAGAAATGGGCGGAGCCGCGAGCGGAGACAACTATCCCAGCGTTTTATATGAAAACCCCGGGCACGGCAATCACTGGATCACACTGGAGCTCGAAGGTGTGAAGACGAACCGGGCGGCCTTTGGAGCACGCGTGAACGTCGCGGTAAAAACTGCCGGCGGTGCGCGGCACATCTATCGCACGGTGGGATACGGGTCGAGTTTCGGTGGCAATCCGCTGCGCCAGCATATTGGGGTAGGAAAAGCGGAGAGGATCAGCGAAATCGAAGTTACATGGCCAACGTCGAAGCTGGTGCAGAAATTCCACGACCTGCCTGTGGACCGTGCCTATCATCTGCGGGAGGGTGCCGCGGCGTTAACGCCGGTTAACTATAAAACTTTTCAGCTGCGGCATCTGCCGGCCACGGCGCATCAGCATTAGCGGCCAATACACATTTCAGATTGTAGATTCTAGTTGCTTCACATTCTTGCAACTGCCTTCCGGTAGAAAACCACCCCCAAACGGAAGCATACGATCGAGCGCAAAAACAGAAGCGGACGCAACGAAGAATTTCGAGACGCCATGCGGCGGATTATAAGCCGGGCGTTACCCGCGTGCGCGCCGAGTTTCCATATCCTTGCGCAGGTACGCCTTAATCTTCTCTGGAAGGCGGGAGGCGTGTAGTATGTCGCGCAACTGTGCGGGAGGCAGACGGCGGGCAAACTCGAGGGCTCTGGCCAGTGACGTGTGTTCGTTGCGCAGCAGGGCCATGCAAATCTCGGGACGGACGGACCATTTCGCATGCCGGCAGATGGCTTCGACGAAAGCGGACGACGCGTTCGAGCGCAGCAACGCTTTGACGATGGCCATCTCGGTGAGACGAGGATTTTCGAGCGCAGTCTGCCAGACGTTTTTCTCTTTGTCGAGCAGCAGAGCCGCGGCCACCAGCGTTGAGGAGCGGCGGGCCAGCGAGATGCGCTCACCCAGGGTGATCGACGTGACTCGTGCTACGAGCAATTCGTCTGCCGTGCGCTTCAAGTCCGCCGCGACTGCCGGGAGCAGCGCGAATTTCATCAGGTCAAACGTATAGAGTTCGCGGATCAGGCGCAGCGCAACTCGGCGCGGGGCGCGAGGATGGGCGGCCAGAGCCAGGCGAACCTTACGCGACTGCATTACGGCCGCATTCTTGCTGATTTGTTCGACGTCGTCCGTGAGCAGGTCTCCGCGCTTTAGAAGAGCGAGGGCGAGGTCTTCGGTCAGCGCGGAATCGGAGGGCGCCAGAGCGGAACGGGACGCATGCGGCGAATCGAGCGCGGATTCCGGGTTCTCCACATCCATCACGGTCTCGCTGGGTACGTGCTACCTATTCCCTTGTGCCGCGCGGCGGGCTAGGCGCAGCGCACCTTCCACAGGCTCGATCACCTGCGGATTCACCTGTACACGCGCATCGAGCCTACGCAGTTCATTGTAGAAAACCTCACGGACGAGCGCGGCGTGACGAAAGACGCCTCCGGTCATGGCCACTGGGACCGGTTCCCTTTCGGTTACAGCAAATAGGTCGCGCATCACGACCGAGGCAAGCTCGGCCAGTTCCCTGCCCGCACTGGTCAGTACGTGTGTCGCCACTTCATCTTTGCTGTTGGCAACGGCGGGAAAAAGTGCGGCGAAATCAGGAGGTGGAATCGAGTTGGCGGCGCGAGCAAGATCGATGAGCGAACCCACGCCCCAGATTTTTTGCAAAGCCCACGCGATTGAAAAATCTGGCGGGCCGTCTTCCGTTGCTTCGCCGATCGGATCGGCGGCGCGCAGGACGGCACTGACGGCAGCGCGGCCAATCCAGTGAGCGGAGCCTTCGTCGCCGATGGCGAATCCCCAACCTCCGGCGCGGGCGGTCTTTCCCTGGCGGTTGCGTCCGTAGGCAATCGAACCGGTCCCGCCAACCACGATCACTCCGGGGCCGTTGTCGAAAGCGGCTTCGAGGGCAATTTGTATGTCTCCGAGGACCTCAATGGGCGTGGGAAGAATCTCCGCCAGGATACGACGTACGATGGCGGCCAACTCAGGACGAGCCGCACCGGAGCCTCCGACGCACGTGCGGGCGACTTCTGCGGGCGTGATGCCGGCGGCGGCGCACGCCTGGCGCACCGACTGCTGCAGCGACTCGCGGGCCTGCAACTCCCCTACGCGCACGATGTTGCTTGGGCCAGCGGTAGCAGAGGCCAGCAGTTGCGAGTCGTCGCCGACCGCGCAGGTGGTCTTGGTACCGCCTCCGTCGATGCCGAGGTAGTAGGGCACGGTTATTTTTAACACAGAGCAGTTGTCAGTTCGCGGTTCTCGGGTGCTGGATTGTTTAGCGGGCAGGTTCGCGACCGAACACGTCGTCGGATCTGACTTCCGAGACCGCGAGGACTATAGAGTCTCACTCGCGTAAAGTTGTGTTTGCTTCGATAATGAGGGCTTGTCTTAGCGCAACAATTCATTTTGGAGACTGGCGAGTAATTCATGACTGCGAAGATACAGATTACAGAACTCAGCAACAGCGGAGATGCGCGCGGCTTCAGCTTCACAGCTCCTGCGGAAGCTCTGGCATTTGTGGGCCGCATGTCAGATGTGCATCTGGCCTCGACTCTGCCCCGAGCTGTGCGCGGGAATCACTATCACCTGCGGCGGCGCGAAGCCATTGTGGTTCTACCGGGAGCGAAGTGGTCGTTCCACTGGGACGACGGCGAGGGTGCGGCGGCGCATCACCGAGAGTTCGCCGGAACGAGCGCTGTGCTCGTGCTGGTGTCGCCCGGGGCGTCGCATGCCGTGCGCAACGATGGCGATTCGCCGCTGTGGCTGGTAGCGATTTCGTCCGAGACCTATGATCCGGCCGAGAGCGTGACGCGGAGAGTAGTATAGCGCGACACGAAATCGAAAGCCGTTAACCGCGAAGGTCGCTAAGAAAAGCCGCCAAGGACGCTAAGAAAAACTTGACCCTTTTATGGGCCTGAACCATCTGGATTTCGCGATCATCGGGCTGTACCTGGCGGGAATCACGCTGTTTGGGCTGCGCTTCCGCAAGAAGCAGCGCACGCTGCGCGACTACTTTCTCGCTGGCCGCGACATTCCCTGGTGGGCGATTGCCCTCTCGATTGTCGCCGCTGAAACCAGCACCCTGACCATCATCAGCATTCCCGGACTGGCCTACGACACCAATCTCACCTTCCTGCAAGTCGTCATGGGATACGTCGTGGGGCGCGTGGTGATCAGCTTTGTTCTCCTGCCGCACTATTTTCGGGGCGACCTCTTCACGGCCTACGAACTGATCGAGCGCCGCTTCGGGCGCGGGTTGCGCTCTCTGACTGCGGGACTGTTTCTGCTCACGCGCGCTGCCGCCGAGGGCGTGCGCGTCTATGCAGTATCGATTGTGGTGTCCATTGCTTTGGGCACGGGCGAGGTCGCTTCGATTGCAATCATCACTGTATTGACGTTGATCTATACCTTCGAGGGCGGTCTGGCGGCAGTCATCTGGACCGATGTCGTGCAGACCGTGATCTACGTCGGCGGCACGCTGGTGGGCTTGGTGACGATCCTGCATCTTGTGCCCGGAGGATGGGGGGCGATTCATGCCGCTGCAGCCGACGCAGGCAAGTTGCAAGTATTCAATTTCAGCAGGAGCCCTTGGGTTCCGTACACGTTCTGGGCGGGGGTCATCGGCGGGTCGTTCTTTACAGTAGCCAGTCACGGGACCGACCAACTGATTGTGCAAAGGCTGTTGGCCGCCCGGGGCCAGAAGCAATCGGCAACAGCGCTAGTTTCAAGCGGAGTGGCGGTGCTCTTTCAGTTTGCGCTGTTTCTTGTCGTGGGCATCATGCTGTGGGCGTTCTACCGCGTGCCATCGGCAAATTTCGGCAGGCCTGACCGAATCTATCCGACATTCATCGTGACCCGCATGCCGCATGGAATTTCGGGGCTGCTGATCGCGGCGATCCTCGCGGCCGCGATGTCGAACTTGAGCGCAGCGCTCAATTCGCTCTCCTCGAGCGCAATCATGGATTTCTATGTTCGCTTGCGGCCGCAGGCAGATGAGAAGACGAAGATGCGCTTTTCCCGGGTTGCCACATTCTTGTGGGCGGCGGTCTTGTTCGCGCTGGCCATCATTGCGCTGCACAAAGTCGGACGAGTCGTAGAGGTCGGGCTGCAAATCGCCTCAGTCGCCTATGGCGCCCTGCTCGGTGTGTTTCTGCTGGGCGTGCTGACGAAGAGAGCGAATCAGACAGGTGCGATGCTTGGAATGCTCTTTGGCTTCGTCATGGAACTGTATCTGTGGCTCTTTACGCGCGTCCCGTGGACCTGGTGGGTCATGATCGGGACGAGCGTAACGTTTTTAGCCGGATGGGCGACCAGTGCCGCGTTCTCCAAAAAGGACGCAACGATCCCAACTTAAGGTGCGCCCGCAGAAATTTCTTCCGCCATCCGGCGTTGAATCCGTTGTGATGGGCAAAGGCTGCGAGATTGTTCTTTTGTCTTGTTCGAAGCGTGGGCCACGACCACGATTGCAGGAACGGCAGGCAGTTTGAGTGATCTCTCACGACAGCTACGATGCCACGTCGCAGCGGCGGGTTGAGCACCCGGGGGTTTTGCCAAGCAAACTTACAGTGAACACTCTACCTGCCCACTGAAATTCGCTTTACAGCCCGATTGAGCAAGGCCGTGTCGTATACTGCACCGGACTTTCCGTCGACCGAACCCATGGCATCCACCACCCCGACTGCTGCCCGGCTCGAACTCTCCCGCGATTTGGGCGTAAGCCACGCTTCCGCGGTAGTCGTGGGCACGATCATCGGTAGCGGAATCTTTCTTGTGCCTGCAGAGATGATGCAGGCCGTCGGCTCGGCGAAGCTCGTTTACCTGGCGTGGGTCGTCGGCGGACTGCTCTCGTTTTTCGGCGCGCTCACCTACGCCGAACTTGGGGCCATGAAGCCGCAGGCCGGCGGAGAATATGTCTACGTCCGCGACGGCTACGGCCCTCTGGGCGGCTTTCTTTATGCTTGGACCTGGTTCGTCATCGCAAAACCTGCGTCGATCGCAACGGTGGTCACCGGGCTGGTGCGAATTCTCGGAACGTTCTCTGTCTTCTCATTTTTCTCGGCCAAAGCCATTTCCGTTCCCTTGACCGTCACATGGGGACAACTGGTCGCCATCGCCGCCGCTATCCTGATTTCGTTTCTGAACTACCTCGGCGTAAAGAAAGCTGGCGAATTCCAACTCGTATTCACGCTGCTGAAAGTCGCCATCATTCTGGGGATCGTCTTCGTCTCCTTCAGCGGAATCGGCGACGCATCAGGCCGCGGCTGGAGCAACTTTGCCGGTACATTCACCGGCGCCAAGGGCGGGGTTGCTGGATTCATGGCGGCTCTGGTCGCCGCACTCTGGGCCTATGACGGATGGAATGATCTGAACATGGTGGCAGGCGAGGTGAAGCAGCCGGAACGGAACATTCCGATTGCACTGATCGCAGGCGTCGCCACCGTCGGCTTGCTCTACATTCTCATGAACGCCGGTGTGCAGTATGTTCTGCCCGCCAGCACAATTGCGGCCTCAGAACGTCCGGCATCGGATGCAGTCGCGCTGATCATGGGACGCATGGGCGCCGGCATCGTCTCTGCTGGCATGGCGATTTCCATGCTCGTCACACTAAACGGCACCATCATGAGCGGCGCTCGCGTGCCCTTCGCGGTGGCCCGCGACGGATACTTTTTCAAGGCGCTGGCAGAAGTCCATCCGCGCTTCCACACGCCCTCGGTCGCGATCGTGGTGCAGGCGGTACTGTCGATATTGTTGCTGCTGCTTGGAGCAAATTTTCGGCAGCTTTTTTCACTCGCGATCTTCGCCGAGTGGCTCTTCTATATGATCGCGGGTAGCACGATCTTCATCTTCCGGTGGCGCGACCCGCAGGCCGCGCGGCCCTATCGCATGTGGGGCTATCCTTTCGTACCGTTCGTATTTATCGCGGTTGCCGCGGCTCTGCTCTGCTACACCTTCCGGAATGACTGGCCGAACTCGGGATATGGAGTGCTGGTAATTCTGGCGGGGATTCCTGTGTTCACTTATTTCTCGCGCCGGCGTGGACTACCGAAATCCTAAGTCTTAAACCAGACGGCACTAGAAAACGCCCAGAAGAACAGTGCATTTTCTTCCACAGATTTGCTTCGGCTTTTCACCCGGCTACTTCCGTGTCTCTTCCCTGTTTCTCCGAAACACACCCCGTACCCTCGCCGTAACGCCCGTCCCGCGCCCGTTTTGGGCCGTTTCCCCCAAAAGGCACCGCCCTGGTTACCTAAGGTCAAGAGCCGTTGACACGTTTACCCCCTGTCCTATCTCCCGTATTTTTAAAGCTCCAAGCTCCCGGCTTTCTCCCCAACTGGGTCCCAATGGAGTGATATTGAATGGCGGCTTATCGCGGATTTCAACTCGGATTATTGCCCGAACGTAAGATCAACAAACGGGCACTAGCGACGGCTTACGGACTGGTCGCGCTCGCGCTGCTCGTGGTGATTAACATCGGGCTACTGTTCCCGCAGACGCTGCAGATAGCGCAGTATCACGTCACGGAACTGATTCCGATGCCTTCGTTGCGTCCGGCGCCGGAGCCAGAGCCAGTCAAGGTCGAAGCGGTGAAACCTAAGCTGCTGCCCGCGGTGAAGCTGCCGGTGTTCGAGCAGCCGAAGCTGGTCATGCCCAAAGAAGTTCGCCATGAGATTCCGCAGCCGGTGGAAGCACCGAAAGTTGTAGTGAATCAATTTGCGGCTCCACAGTTGAAGCTGGCAGTGGGCGGGGCGCGCCCGCAATTGCTGCATACCGGAGAATTCGCCGAGACCGGAAGCTCGCAGAAACCTACGGTGAACGCGGCCGTTGAGCAAGTGCAGACGGGCGGCTTCGGCGATCCCAACGGAATTGCCGGCACCGGCAAGATGAATGCGAAATTGTATGCCGCGCCCACCGGAGCTTTTGACATGCCTGCAGGCCCGGGACAGGGCAACGGCTCGGGCGGGGCAAAAGGGATAAAGGGTACGGTGGCCAGCGCCGATTTCGGAACCGGTGTGGCAACGTCCGGGAAGGGCGATGGCCGCAGCAATGGCAAGGGCGGCATCTCCACGGGTGGTTTCGGAGCGGAGCAGGTCGTGCATCAGGCACCGAAGATCGCGCAAATGGATTCGGGCCCGGCGACGACTCCGGTGCA
>Ga0070714_100000865_pt1 | contig 21458 bp, 14 predicted proteins | sample LARL83metaG_FD_65450 | JGI IMG/M metagenome (GOLD analysis project Ga0070714, IMG submission 65450) | Corn, switchgrass and miscanthus rhizosphere microbial communities from Kellogg Biological Station, Michigan, USA - LAR L8-3 metaG | ecosystem: Host-associated > Plants > Roots > Rhizosphere ... | reverse complement strand
GCAGGCGAGTAGGGCAGGCGAGTAGGGCAGCGCCCCGGACCATCGGCAGTAAGGAATTATCCGGGACACACCGGAAACTTCCCACCTGCCGCGGCGAGGAGCCGGTAGCGTGTGCCTTCGTGCTGGACGGCGAGCTGATCTTCGTACCGGACGAGACTCCCCGGCGCGGCGCGTTCGCCCTGTGGGGCAAGGGCTCGGGAACCGCCAAGCTGGAGCTGGTCTTTCCGGGCGGTACCTACGGCATACGCAAGCGGCTGATGTCGGCGGATTTCGTCCCGCTGGCGGAGGCCCTCCCGACGCTGCTGGCCGTCGACCCCAACGACGCGCGGCTACGGCGCAGCACCCGGGTGTGGGCTGCCGCGGCCGCGGCGGGTGTCGGCCTGCTGGCCCGCGGGCGCTTGCTGCCGACGGTCGGCGCCGGTGAGACTGATATCTGGCGGGCCGGGCCCCTCGACGCCGCCGACCTGGCCTGGCTGCGCGAGCTGGCCGCCGCGTTCCCGCCGACCGCGCACGCCCTGGCCGTTCCCGGTTCGCGGCCGATGCGGCTCCGTTCGCCAGAAGCACTGGTCCGCGAGCTATGGGACGCCATCGCCGACCTGCTCGCGCGGTCTCCCGCCGCGCCCCGGACCACGGTCTCGCCCGCGTTCGCCGCCGTCGAGCCCACCGCGGTCGGCGATCTCGCGGACTGGCTGGCGGACACGACGGACGGCCTGTCCGCCGGCGCCCGTCTCGGTCTGCGGATCGAAGCCGACCAGGCGCACGGGGAACCGACGTTCCGCGTCGTGCCGCAATTGCGGAGCACCGCCGACCCGAGCCTGATCGTGGATGCCGCCGCCCTGTGGCACCAGCCCGAGACGGTCCTGACCAGGTTCGGTTCACAGGCGGAAACCGACCTGCTGCTGGCGCTGCGCGCCGGTGCGCCGATATGGCCGCCGCTGGCCAGCCTGCTGGAGCAGGCGAGCCCGTCCGCCATCGATCTCGACGACGACGCGCTCACCAGCCTGCTCGGCCCTGCGGCCGAGCAGCTGGCCGGTGCCGGCATCGAGGTGCTGTGGCCGTCCGCCATGGTGGACGAAGGCCTGAAGCTCCGCGCGGTGGCCACGCCCGCGCCTGGACAGGTGACCGAGGCCGGGTTCGGGATCGCGGCGCTGCTGGAGTTCCGCTGGCAGCTCACGCTGGGCGGCGAGGTGCTCGACGCCGACGAGGTCGCGGCGCTCGCCGAGGCGAAACGACCGCTGATCAGGCTCCGGGGTCGCTGGGTCATCCTCGACCCAGCCCTGCTCGACCGCCTGCGACGGCCACCGCGTACCCGGATGCGCGCGGCCGAGGCACTCGGTGCCGTGCTCGCGGGCGAGGCCGAGATCGACGGAGGAACGGTCGCGATCACCGCTGAGGGCCCGCTGGCCGAGCTCTTCCACCGGGCCACCGCCGCGCCGCGCCTGGTAGATTCGCCGGCTGGCCTGCGCGCAACGCTGCGTCCTTATCAGCAGAACGGCCTAGCGTGGCTCGCCAGCATGTGCGATTCCGGGCTGGGTGGTTGCCTCGCGGATGATATGGGCCTCGGCAAGACGATCCAGGTCCTCGCGCTGCACCTGCACCGGCGGGATGCCAAAGCGGGCCCCACGCTGGTGGTGTGCCCGGCATCGCTACTCGGCACCTGGGAGCGGGAAGCGCGCCGGTTCGCGCCTGACGTCCCTGTGCGCCGGTACCACGGCGGCGAGCGGCACTTGCAGGATCTCGCCACCGATGAAATTGTCCTGGTCACCTACGGCGTCGTGCTTCGAGACGCCGCCGAACTCGCCGAGGTCGACTGGGGCCTGGTCGTCGCCGACGAGGCCCAGCACGTGAAGAACCCGCTGTCGCGTACGGCTCGTGAGCTGCGCACGATCGATGCGCCTGCCCGGATCGCGCTGACCGGCACCCCGGTGGAAAACCGGCTGTCCGAGCTGTGGGCGATTCTGGACTGGACGACGCCCGGCCTGCTCGGTCGGCTGGAATCGTTCACCCGGCGGGTCGCGGTACCCGTCGAGCGGTACCGCGACGCGGCGGTGACCGCCCGGTTCACGGCGCTGATCAGGCCGTTCCTGCTCCGGCGGCGCAAGTCCGACCCTGGCGTCGCGCCGGAGCTGCCGCGCAAGACCGAGACGGATCTGTTCGTACCGCTGACCGCCGAGCAGGTCACGCTCTACGAGGCGATGGTCAGGGAGACGCTGGCACTTATCGAGAACGCCGAAGGTATCGAGCGGGCCGGACTGGTGTTCAAGCTGCTGACGGCGCTGAAGCAGATCTGCAACCATCCCGCCCAGTACCTGAAGCAACCGGGTCCGCTTACCGGCCGGTCGGGCAAGCTGGCCGCGTTCGACGAGCTGACCGACGTGATCCTGGCGGGCGGCGAGTCGATGCTGGTGTTCACCCAGTACACCCAGATGGCAACGCTGCTGCAGTCGCACCTCGACGGACGCGGGATCGGTTCGCTGTTCCTGCACGGCGGGGTACCCGTGCGGCGCCGCGAGGAGATGGTCGCACGATTCCAGGCGGGAGAAGTCCCGGTGTTCTTGCTGTCGCTGAAGGCAGGCGGCACCGGGCTGACGCTGACCCGTGCTACGCACGTGCTGCACTACGACCGGTGGTGGAACCCCGCGGTCGAGGATCAGGCGACCGACCGCGCCTACCGGATCGGCCAGGACCGGCCGGTCCAGGTGCACCGCCTCATCGCCGAAGGCACACTGGAGGATCGCATCGCCGCGCTGCTTGTGACCAAGCGCGAGCTGGCGGACGCCGTGATCGGCTCCGGTGAAGGCTGGGTCGCTGAGCTCTCGGACGCCGAGCTCGCCGAGCTCGTCAGCCTGCGAGGTGGGGTGTGAGCGCGGTGGAGTTCGGCCGGACCTGGTGGGGCCGGGCGTGGCTGGAGGCGCTGGAGCAGCGGGCGCGGCTCGATCCCGACCGGCTGCCGCGTGGCCGGGACTACGCGCGCAGCGGCGCGGTCGGTGAGCTGACGTTGGCACCCGGCGAGGCGCGGGCTCAGGTCCAGGGCAGGAAGACCTCGCCGTACGAGGTGCGAATCAGGGTGCGTCGGTTCGCCGACGACGAATGGGACAGGGTGCTGGATGCGATATCCGTCCGGCTCGGGCACGCGGCGGCGCTGCTCGACGGCGAGCTTCCGGCCGAGATCGCCTCTGACGCGGCAGCAGCCGGGCTTGATCTGCTGCCCGGCGGCGGCGAGATCGGCCCGCGGTGCAGCTGCCCGGACGACGCGGACCCCTGCAAGCATTCGGCCGCGGCCTGCTACCTGATCGCGGATGCGCTGGACGCCGATCCGTTCGCGCTGTTCCTGCTCCGCGGCCGGAGCCGGGAGCAGGTGCTCGCCGGAGTCCGTGCGCGTCGCCGCGGCATGGAGCCGCGGAATGGCCGTCTCGCTGGTTCCGGGCAGCCGGCTCTGTCGGCTCCGTCGGCTCCGTCGGATCCGTCGGCTCGGTTGGCTCCGTCGGATCCGTCGGCTTGGTCTGCTCGGTCGGCTCGGTCAGCCGACGAGGGCGTGGATGCTCGGTCAGCCTTTGGCGCGCCGGCCGTCGCTGGTCCGGTACCGGTCGCGCCGCTGCCGCCGGCCCGGCCCGGGCGTCCCGCCGCGCTGCCGGTGGATCCTCCGCCATGGCGTGCCGGACTGCGCGAGGATCTCGTCGAGCTCGCCGCCGACGCGGCGTGCCGGGCATGGGAGCTGGCTGTAGGCCTGTCCCCAGACGCCGGGCTGTCCCTCCCGCCGGACGCTGACCTGGCCCGCAGGGCCGCTTCGGCGCTGGGTACGCCGGCGTTCGCGGCTCTCGCGACCCGATCCGGGGTCGCCGAGCGGGACCTGGCCCGGCGCGCGCTGGCCTGGAAGCATGGCGGTGCGGCCGGCTTGGACTTGCTGACTTTGGACTGGGATCCCGCCGCGGCGGACCCGGACGCCGCCGCGCTGCTGAAGGGAGCCCGGCTCGCGCTGCGCGCCAGGACCGGCGCGGCGGAGACCGTCCGCGGCAACCAGGTCACCGCCGGCCGGCTGCAGCTCCGGCTCGGCCGCGACCTCCTCTGGTACCCCTACGCCCGGTCAGCCGAGGCGTGGGAACCCAGTGGACCACCCCAGCCCGACCCGGCCGCGGCAGTAGCCGACCTCTGACCAATCCGCCGTCCGGGTACGCGATGTTCTCTTGGAGAAGTACGGTCAGGACGACCCGGAGGCCACGCCGGTGCGCGGACAGTCGCCACCCCGATCTGGGCCCTGCTGGCTTATTCCGGTGGCTGGCCCGGATCGCTGGCCGCCCGGTAGGTCAGCGGCTGACGTCCGGGCTCGATCGGCTCGCTGGGCCCGCGATAACGTGGCAGTTTCCCGCTTCGTGGTAGCCGGCCCATTGTGTACGAGGGTCAATCCACCACGAGGCGGTAATCTTCCACGTCGTTGACGGGCGTGCCGCTGCGCCCGTATCCCGGCAGCCGCTTACGCCACTCCAGGCACAGACGGCGCGCCGGCGGCCAGGCCGCGGCGGACGGCGGGCGGACGGCCAGCACGGCCATGCGATGACAGTGAGCGAGGCCCCGGCGACCTGCCCGAGGCGGCCTAGGCCACCAGGCCGTTCAGCAGGCGGTCCAGCGCGACGCCGACGGCTTCCCGCGCCCCGGGGCGGTCGTCGGCGCGGGCGATGTACAGGCTCGACTCGGCGATCATCGCGATGAGCAGCCGGGTCAGCGGCTGGACCGGGACGGGGGCGATGGCGCCCTCGGTGATGGCGCGCGAGAGCCACTCGGCCAGCAGGTTGGAGCCGAACTCAGCGACCAGGTCGTCCCAGGCCTCGTGCCCGAGCACGGCCGGCCCCTCGACCAGCACGATCCGCTGGAAGTCGTCGGTCACCACGCACAGGTCGAGGAACGCGCTCAGGCCGTCGCGCACCTCATCCCACGCGCCAGCGGGGGCGCCCGTGTCGGCTAGCCCGGCGGCGACCAGTTCGTCGGCGACCTCGCGGGCGACCTGCTCCATGACGGCTCGGAACAGGTCGGTCTTGTCGCGGAAGTGGTGGTAAAGCGCGCCGCGAGTCACCCGGGCGGCGGCCACGATCTCCTCGGTGCCGGTGGCGGCGAAGCCCCGCTCGGTGAACAGCCTGCGGGCCGCGACAACCAGCGCCTGGTGAGTGTCCGCCACGTGTTCGGCCCTGCGCGTAGCACCTGAAGCCTCTCGACGGGTCGCGCTCATGCCTGTATTGTGGTCCACATACAGACTGTATGTTGCAGACATGCAGTACGGGTAATGCGCGTCACGGGGAAACGGAGTGGAGGACCAATGGGCTTGCCTTTGCACCTGTCGATCAAGCTCGGCACCCACCTGATGAAGATGAAGATCCGCGGGATCGAAAAGTTCCCGATGATCGTCGAGGTGGAGCCGCTGTTCGCGTGCAACCTCAAGTGCGTGGGCTGCGGCAAGATCCAGCACCCGGCGTCCGAACTCAAGCGGCGCATGCCGGTCGAGCAGGCGGTCGCCGCGGTGGAGGAGTGCGGTGCGCCGATGGTGTCCATCGCCGGCGGCGAGCCGCTGATGCACCCGCAGGTGCACGAGATCGTGAACGAGCTGGTCAAGCGCAAGAAGTTCGTCGTGCTGTGCACCAACGCCGTCCTCATGCCGAAGCACCTGCACAAGTTCACGCCGTCCAAGAACTTCGCCTGGATGGTGCACATCGACGGGCTGCGCGAGCGGCACGACGAGTCGGTCAGCAAGGAAGGCGTGTTCGACCAGGCCGTCGAGGCGATCCGGCAAGCCAAGGCGGCCGGGTTCCAGGTGTATACGAACAGCACGTTCTTCAACACCGACTCGCCGCAGACCGTGATCGACGTGCTCAACTACCTGAACGACGACCTCAAGGTCGACCGGATGGAGATCTCCCCCGGCTACGCCTACGAGAAGGCCCCCGGCCAGGACCGGTTCCTCGGCGTCGACCAGACCCGGGAGCTGTTCGCCGAAGCGTTCGCCAAGGGAAACAGGAAGAAGTGGCGGCTGAACCACTCCCAGCTCTTCCTCGATTTCCTCGAGGGCAAGCGGGATTTCGCCTGCACGCCGTGGGGTGTGCCGTCGTACTCGCTGTTCGGCTGGCAGCGGCCCTGCTACCTGCTGGCCGACGGGTACGCGAAGACCTACAAGGAGCTGCTCGAGACCACCGAGTGGGACAAGTTCGGCCGAGGCAAGGACCCGCGTTGCGACAACTGCATGGCGCACTGCGGCTACGAGCCGAGCGCCGTGCTGGCCACAATGGGCTCGCTGAAGGAGAGCATCCGGGCCTTGGTGTCCGCGTAACCCGCGGCTGACGGGGCGACCCACGGAGGCTCGCGCGCTCCGGCACCTGCTGTGCCGGTCACCGCGACACCCGCTGACTCGGGAGTCACTGTGGGTGCTTGCGTGGTGTTATCGCCTGTGGAGGTCGGCGATCAGGGTGTCGGCTACGGACTCCTCGTAGACGACCTTGCCCGTTGCGGTCATTGCGTCGGCTAGGGCGGGGTCCCAGGGGGTCGGGCGCGGGATTCCGGCCAGCGCGACGAATTCGGTCCGCGCCGCGGCCAGGTAGTCGGCGGCGCCCATGCGCCACGGCGCGGCACCGTGGCGAGACATCACCGACGACGCGATCGCGATGCCGGGCCAGTCGAAATCGCCGTGGTAGCGCAGCTCGCCATCGACCGCGGTCGCGAGCTGGTGGAACGCGGTCGACGGGCGGCCCTCGGTGCACAGCAGCGCGCCCGCCGCCGCGCCCAGGTCCGCCGCCGCGCGGCGCAGCACGGCCGGGTTCTCGCAGACGTGCACGACCGGGACACAAACCCGCACCGGCATGACGGTGAGCTGCTGCAACGTCACGTAGAACGGCACGCCCCGGCGCGCCGCCCCGGCCAGCCACTCCCCCAGCCCGTCCCCGGCAGCCGGCAGATTCAGCACCAGCACCCGGCTCGCCAGGTCGTCCAGCACGACGCCACTGGCATCCCACAGCTCGCGCCGCGCCTCAGCCGTATCGAACCGCCCGGAACCAGCCCGCGAGACGAGCGCCCGCAGCACGAGCGTCGACAGCACCGTGCCATGGTTGAGCGCCTTCGTGTCCCCGGTCACCGCCGCGGCCAGCTCCGGCAGCAGCACGGGCCCGCGCCGCGCCGCCAGCTCCGCCAGGACCCGCACCGCCTCCCCCACCCGAGCCTGCTCGCCGGCGTTGACCAGCCGCGTCAGCGTCCCGTCCCGCTCAAGCGCCTCCAGCCACTCCCGGTACCACTGTTCGTCAAAAGCATTTATGGCGGAACGAACTATGGTTTCCCTGGCCCCGGCCCTCGCCGCCAGCTCGGCGGGCCGGTCGCGCAGTGGCCCGCCCAGCTCAGTCAGCAGCTCCGCCAGCCCGCCGCCCGCCGTCTCCCGGACTGCCCGGTCCAGGTCGGCGAGCCGCACGGTCAGCCGCGCGGTTCCGCCTGGGCGATACTGGCCGGTGATGCCGATGATGGCCTTACGCTCGGCATCGTCAGGGTCGCCCAGGCTGACCGACCCGGTCAGGTCGCCGCCGGTGCGCTCCAGCGACCGGCGCGCGGCGCGCAGCAGCCGCCGGTACTCGGGTGCGTCAAACGGTGTCGTCATCGTCGTCGGTTTCTTCGTCTGGCTCCGCCCCCGCATACAGCGTCGACGCGGTGCCGACCGGGGCGTGCCGGGTTGGGCGGAAGCCGAGCAGTTCGGTGACCAGCGCCTCGTTATCCGGGTAACCTGCCCCTGCGTCGATGAGCTGGGCGCCGTCCCACAGCATGAGCAGCGACGAGACCGTGCGGGTGGTCTTGTCGTGGTACATGTCGTAGTGCGCGATCATCGGCACGGTCGCGGTGGTGACCCACAGGTCGTGGCCGGTCATGAACAGGTCCAGGTCGAACTTCACCGCGAGCCCGAACAGGTCCGGCTTGTACCGCTCGTCGATGCCGACGAAGGCCTCGTCCAGGGCGATCATCCGCGGGCACTGATCCTTGGCGGAGGAGTACAGCGCGTTGGCCGCGGCGAACAGCGGCAGGTGGATCGCGGCGGACTTCTCGCCGCCCGACATGACCGAATGCTTCGCCCTGGTCAGCCGCGCGTCCGGCTCTCCCGGCTGGATCAGCAGCAACTCGAACGCGTGCCAGGACCGGTAGTCGAGCACGCTGGCCAGCGCCTCCCGGTATGTCGCCCGCGGATGCGCGGTACGGTACTCCCGGATCATGTCGCGCAGCACGCCGCGCAGCTCGGCGAGCCGCTCCGGGCCCGGCGTGTCGCGTTCCAGCAACCGGGACGCGGTCCGCTGCTGCTCGGTGATCGAGTCCGACTGCGCCCACCGGATGCCGATCGCGATCCCGGACGACATCGGCTTGGACCTGGTGTCCGCGTTCATGTCCCTGGTGAGGTCCCGCGCGGCGATCACCCGGGTGTGGATCTGCTGTGCGAGGGCGGCGAGCAGCTCGTCCTCGAGGACTTTGCGTTCCCGCTCCTCGAGCAGCACGCCCTGGTCGGCGGCGCGTTCGGCGATCCGGGTGGCGAAGCCGGCGACGGGCTTACGGCCCTCGTCGTCGATCACGTGCACGGTGACCACGGCGCCGGGCTCCCAGTCGACCCGGTAGTCCTGGTCGCACGCGGCGAGCGCCTCGGTGAACTCCTTGAGCGCGACCGACATCCGGTCCGCCGTATTCTTCAGCGTGCCGTCGGTGACCTGGCGGCCGCCACGGGTGGCGACGGCGAACGCGTCGATGATGCCCGCGACTTCTGGCGGAAGGAATGAGGGCTGCTCGGGATTCAGCTCCGGCCCAGGCTCCGGCCAGCGCGCGGGGTCCGGCCACGGGGTGGCGTCGGTGACGCCGAGCAGCGGGCGCAGGTCGGGCCGCGCGTACTCGCCGAACTGAGCGGCCTGCTCGTACAGGCCGGCGACGGCTTCGGTGAGGGTCTGGCGTTCGTTGCGCAGGTCACGCTCGGCCGCGGTGGCCTTATCGTGCTCGGCTCGGGCGCGGATGTCCAGCTCGCGGTATTCGCGTGCGGACCTTTCGAGGAGCGCCTCGGTCATCCGGATCCGCTCGAGCACCTGCTGGACGTCCGCGGCGAGGGTTTCCTCCAGCGTGCGGAACTCCTCTTCCAGTGCCGCCTGGAGACGTTCGCGCTCGTCCAGGACTGCCTCCGCTTCGTGGTATTCGGCTTTGCGTTGTTCGATCGTCTCGGTCTGCGCGGCGAGGTCCTCCTCGGCCTGGGCGAGCTTGGCGCGTTCGGCGTGCAGCTGGGTCGCGGCGTTCTCGAACTCGGCGGCGGCGCGGGCGATCGCGTCCACCTGCTCGGCCGCGGTCGGCATCCGGCGCTCGGCCGCGGCCTGGCGGAGCTGCCGGGTCCTGGCCTCCACCTCGGCGATCGCGGAGTCCAGCGCCTTGCGCGCCGCGCCGGCTTCGTCGCGGGCCCTGGCCAGGAGCGCGGCGTGCGTGGCGACCGCTTCGGCGGCCTTCGCGACGGGACGGGTGTCCGGGAGTTCCTTGCGGGCGCGGCGCAGGTCAGCGAGCAGGCTCTCGGTCTGGTCCAGGCCGGCGGCGAGGCGCCGCTCTTCGGCGGCGGTCTGGGCGATGAGCTTGTCCTGCTCGGCGAGCCTCGCGCGCCGGCGGTTCGCGCGGTTGGTCGCGCCGATGTACTCCGGCGCCGTCTTCGGCCGCGCACCGGCATGTATCCCGTAGCTGAACTGGGCCCGCGTGGACACGGCCGGAAACGTCGTCGCGTCGAGGAGATCCTCGGTCAGGGCGATCGAGCGGAGGACGGCGGCCGTCGCGGCGGGGGCTCCGTCTTCGGGAACAAGCACGTCCGCTAGCGTGCGGCCCGCTGCGGGAGGACCTGGGACCAGGTAGCCGTCGGCTTCGGCGGCGGCTAGCGCCTCGCTGGTGAGCGCCGGATCCGGGTGCAGCCAGGCCGTCAGGAGGCCGGCGCCGTAGAGGGCGCCTTCGATCGCGGCGGCCTGGCCGTCGTTGACGGCGTCGGCGAAGCGGACCAGTTGCCACAGCGGCGCGCCGGCGCGGCCCTCGCGGCTGGCGGGGCGCAGGTCGCTGGGCGGGGGCGCGTCGTCTTGCTCGGCGGCGATCGCGTCTCGTTCGGCGCGGAGTCCGGCGAGGCGCTGGCGGATGTCGCCGAGCTGGGTGTGGAGGTTGGCGCGTTCGGTGATCGCGGCGGCCTGGCGTTCGGCGGTGAGCTGGCCGAAGAGCTCGCCGAGGCCGGGCTCGCCGGCCTCTCCTGCCCTCTCGAGTGCCGCGGTGAGCGCTTCGACGGTATCCGCGAAGGCGACCCAGCGGGTCGTCCAGGCGGCCAGTTCGTCCGCGACCGACTGGAGCGCTTGCGTCAGGTTCTCGGCCGCCTTCGCGGAGGCCTGTTCCTGTTCGCGTTCGGCGGTCTCCTTGGTCCCCAGGTCTTGCTCGGTGAAGTCTCGTCTGGCCTTCGCGTCGCGGATTGCCTCGAGGAGGCGGCGGATCTCGCCGACGTCATCGCGGCGGGCCGCGACCCGGGCTCGCGCGGTGTTCAGCAGCTCGTCGCCCGGGTCGACGGGGCCGAAGCCGTCGTCGGCGATGCCAGCGCGCTGGGCCGCGTCGTTGAGGACGACAGTGTGGCGGTCGGCTTCGTTGCGGGCTTGGGCGGCCCGGCGGGTCAGCTTGACGGCCGACCGCTCGAGCTCCTCGATCTGGCGGCCGTCGCGGCCGTGCTGGCGGCGCTGATCCGCCAGCTCCTGGGCGCGCCGCGCGACCTCGCGGCGCTTGTCCTCGATCCTGCCCTGGGCCTTGTACTCCTCGGAGTTCCGCAGGCCGGTCAGCCTGCCCTGGAGCTGCTCGCCCTCGTCACGTCGCGCGTTCCGCGCGGTCTCCGCGTCGTGTTCGGCGCCGAGCGCGCGCTGGTGCTCGGCGGCGGCTTCCCGGATCTTTTCCGCGTGCGTCGCGGCTGTCTCCATCCGCGCCTGCACGCGGTCCAGCTGGAACTTCACGTGCGCGCGCAGGTAGGCCACGTAGTGCGTGAGGAAATCCTGCACGGCGGCGTTCGCGGCGGTCAGGTCGTCGAACAGCTTCTGCACCGCGGCCAGGTTCTCGAAGTCGCGCGCGGCCTGCTGCACCAAATCGTCATCGACCGGGCTCAGGCCGGACGTCAGCGTGTCGGACACCTTGCCGGGGTCGAGATCCTTGGCGAGCAGCGGGCGGCGCAGCGCGAGCAGCAGGTCGAGCAGCTGCGCGTACCGCTCCCGGCCCAGGCCGAACAGCCGGTGGTCCACCAGGTCGCGATACTCGGTCGCGGTCTTGCGCCATGCCTCGGGCTCCAGCACGGACTTGAGCTGACGTTCGGTCAGCGGACGCGAATCAGCAGAGAGGATGCCGAAATCCGCACCCAGCCGTCGCCCGGTCACGTAGAACGACATCCGCACGCCGTCGGTGCCGCGGTGCGCCCGCATGCCGATGATCAGGGTAACTGTCTCGCCAGGACGGGAGAACTCCATCCAGGCGTAGCCGTACTCGGACTCCTGGCCGCGGTACAGCAGGTTGGACTTCATCGTGCGGTTCTCGCCGCTGAACGGGTCCAGCCTGCGGGAGTCCGCGACGCCGTCCAGCACGAACGGGAACAGCACCTCAAGCGCCTTCGTCTTGCCGGAGCCGTTGTGGCCGCGCAGCGCCAGGCGGCCGTCCGCGAAAGCCCACTCCTCGTCCACGTAGTCCCAGACGTTGATCACGCCCGCGCGGGTGGGCCGGAAGCGGTCGGTCATGAGAAGTCCAGCGCCATCTGGCCTTCGGCGCGCCGGACGGGAAGCGCCAGCTTGATGTTGCGGTAACGGGCCGCGGCCGGGAGCACAAGCACGCCGCCAGCCACCGGGCGAAGCAGCCGCAGGTCCGCGAGCAGGGCGACGGCGGCCGAGAGCAGCCCCGGCGGGTCGTGCTGCCAGGTGATCGTGAACGACGCCGCGCCCAGCTCGTCGTACAGCTCATCGATCATGACGCGGAGCCTGCTCTGCTCGACAAACGGTGCGAGAAGCGGGGTCACGGCCTGAGATACCACAGGACGTTCCGCATCATCGAAGGGGGCGGACCAGGCCAGCTCCCGCACCACCCCAGCCAGCGGCAACGCGGAGTCGATGCGGGCCAGCAGGTCACGCTGATCCTCCGCTACGGCGGGCAGTTCGTGGGCGGTCAGCGTCTGGCCGCGATCCTCGATGAGGTCGGCGATCTTGGCGAGCAGCAGGCCGGCCGCGCGGTTCACGGCACCGCCGCGGCCGGGGAACGGACGGTCGGTGCAGCGGCCGCCGGCGTCGGCGAGCAATATCCCTTCGGCGCGGCGCTCGACGGTCAGCCCCGTCAGGCGGGCAACGTTTTCGGCAACGCCCCGGGTTAGCGCCTCAGCCATCTCCGCGTCAACTTGCGCAAAGTAGACGACGGGGAACTCGATCAGCGCGCGGGCGGCGCGCTGCGCGGCGGCCTCGCGCTGGGCGCGCTGCTTGGCGCTGACGAACGTGGCGTCCAGCAGGCCGGCCGCGCTGGTCAGGTGCTGCACCGGGCGGGCCGGGCGGAACACCGCGGCGCAGATGTCGTGGTCGATGTCGTAGAGCGCGTCGCCGCGGTCGGTGTCGGCGGTCCAAGCCTCGATCGAGCCGTCGGACAGCCGGAGGGCGCCGCGGTCGACCAGCCAGTCGAGGACGTCGACGACCGCTGCCTTGTGCGCGGTGATCGTGGCGTCGAAGCCGAGGCCGTCGATGGCGTTCGCGGTCGGGGTGAAGGTCCTGACCAGGTCGGCGAGGCTGATCTCGACCCGCGACCGCTGGAAGCTGGCCAGGACCAGGCACAGGTAGGCGAGGCGGCGGCGGTCGAAGGGCCTGCCTGACCTGGCCGCGAAGGCGGCGGACTGGGTGGGGTCGAGTACATCCAGCCTGCGGGCGAGCCTGACCTGGCGGGTCGTGGCGATGAGCGTGTATCCGAGCAAGTCGCGAAAGTCCTTCGTCATCTGGTCGGCGTGCCGCAGGACCTGCTCCAGCACGCCGGGTCGCGGCCGGGTCGCGGTGATCACGTCGTGGGTCAGCACGAGCCGGACCGCGTGCTGGTAGCTGCCCAGATCGGTGAGCGGGATGTCCTTGGCGGCTTTCAACGCGGCCTGCCCGCGGCGGGGTCGCCGCTCATGCGCAGAGCGGGCTGGAGGTCGAGCTCGAAGCCGGGCAGGTGCAGGGATCCTTGCTTGGTCTGCACGGTGCTTCCGGTGTCGGAGGGGATCAGGCGCATGGTGAGGACATCGTTGCCGCCTGATGCTTGGGTCAGCCGGCCGGCGACGACGGTGCGGGCCTCGGTGGCGAGGGTGAGCAGCCTGAGCAGGACCCTGGTCTCGGCGTCGTCGAGGATCCGTTCGTGCGCGCCGTGCTCGAGCAGGCGCTTCGCGGCCTCGCGTTCCTGCTGACGCTGCTGGGCCTGGCGGCGCCTGAGCTCCGCCTTGACCGCGGGGTTGGTCCTGGCGGGCTGCGGGACACCGGGGGTGGGGGCCTTGCCTCGCTTGAACAGGGTGACGGAGATTTCCACGCCGGGCGCGTCCCACCAGGTCGCGCGGCTGGAAATCTGCTCCGCGTCGTCGTGCGCGCCACCGAGGTGGCGGGCGGACCTCAGGTTGAACGCGGCGGACATCAGCGCGTGGGCGGCCGGCTCGTCCGGCGTGCTGAACACCCACTCGGCGAGATGGCGGAGCTGCGAGGAGCGGTTCACGCCACCGCGCTGCGCCTCGGTGACCTGCCGGAGCAGCGCGATCACGCCGGAGACCGCGGCGCGGGTGGCGGTCCTCAGCCCCTCGGCCCGGGATTCGTGGTGCGCGTCGTCGGCGAACCAGGACCGGAGGGCTGCCCAGCGGCGGCTCCAGTCGTCTTCCAGGTCTTCGGGCTGGATGAACGGGCGGTCGTCGGCCTGGGCGGCCAGGTGGAGCATGGCTGATTCGTCGATGTCGTGCACGGCGGCGGCGAGCCTCGGCAGGTAGCGATCCAGCTCGGCCATGAAGTCGGTCATGTGCGTGAGCAGGGCATTCTTGTATCGCAGGAACGTGTCCGGGCTGGTGTCCGTGGAGCGGATGATCTCGCCGAGCGTCAGGTGGAACTGCGCGGCCCGGCGAGACATGTCGTCCAGCACCGTGTCCAGGCGGTCCAGGCTGCGGTACACCTGGTCCTTGTCGTTTTGCCTGGTTGCTTTCGCGAGGACCTTCAGGTCGTCGAGAATGCTCGAGAAAACCAGACGGGACAGGTTGGCGTCCTGGATCCTGGCGTTGAGCACGTCCTCGACCGCGGTGAACGCGCGGTAGCCCAGCTCGCTGAACTGGTAGACGGACTGGCGGTTGCGGTACCTGGCCAGGCTGCCCGCCCGGGAGGCGTCTTCGAGGCGGTGCAGCATCCCGTCGTCGGCCAGGGCGTCGAGGCGTTCGCGGACCCTCGCGTCGATAGCGGGGACCTCGTCGTGGTGGGCCGCCAGCTCTTTGATGGCCTGCTGGACGTCGTCGCTGTGCGCCTGGACCATGTGGACGGCACGTAGCCGGTCCAGGGCGCGGAGCACCCACAGGTATGCGATGTGGTCGTCGCGTCTGGTGAAGTTGAACAGGCGGAACCTGTCGCTGACCGCGAGTGCGTCCAGGTCGAGCGCGCTGCCCTCCGCCCCTTCTGTCATGACCCTGGAATCGTAACGCGGAGATGCGTGCTGCCAGAACGCGACGATCTTCCCGGCTGTTTGAACCTGGTGGTGCCCGCGCCCGTAGTCATTAGTGAGGTGGGAGAAGGAAGGGTCGTGGTGTCCCAGACGGCACAAATATCCCATGGTCACGTTGGCAGCGGCCGGCATGCGCGGTTGGTTGGCATGGCGGCACTGCGCAGAGCCTGCCTTACCACCCTGATCGCCCTCGTCGCGCAGTTCAGCCTCGGCATGATCCTCAACCTCTACGTCTCGGTGCCGGCTTCGGATGCGCACGCCGGGTTCATCGAGGAGATCAAGACGGCACCCTTCGGCCTCACCGTGCACGTGCTGCTGGGCATCGTGCTGATCGTCTCCGCGACCGCGGTACTGATCCGCGCCGCCAGAGTCAGGGACCGGCCGATGGTCACGCTGGCGATCACCGGCCTGACCGCCATTCTCGGCGCGTTCGCGGCCGGGGAGATGTTCGTAAAGAACGGCGAGAACACCGCGTCCTTGTGGATGGCGATCCTGACTGGCGGAGCGCTGGTGTGTTACATCTGTGCGCTGGGCCGCCTCAGCATGGTGCCCGGGCGCAGGCGGGTGGGGGCTGCGCCCGAGGAGTACGGCGAACCGGAGCCGGAGCCCGCTTACGCCGCGCGCGGATACGCGCAGCCCGGATACGCAGAGCCCGTGCCGTTGCCGCGTCGCGCGGCCCAACCCCAGGTCAACGGCCCGTGGCAGACCGGCCCGCAGCGACGACTGCAGACCGGCTACCCACCGACCCCGCCTTGGCCGCCGCAGCGAGCTCAGCAACCCCAACCGCCTCAGCCGTCTCAGTGGTCTCAGCCGCCTCAGTCGCCTCAGCCGACGACCGGCCCCATACCTTATCGCCCCGAACCACCGACGTGGCAGCAGGCGGACCGGCAGTGGCCTTCTGGCGGATGACGCGGGTGACCCGGGCGTGTCCTCGGGCGGGCCAGATCAATGCGGGTACTTACCCCCCCGATTCGGACCTGCTGGCTGATACGTGAATGGTCCTTATTCCGGGGGCTTGTCCGGATCGCTGGCCGACCCGGTAGGTCAGCGGCCCGACGTCCGGGCTCGATCGGCTCACTAGGCCCGCGATAACGTGGCAGTTTCCCGCTTCGTGGTAGCCGGCCCCTTGTGTACGAGGGTCAATCCACCACGAGGCGGTAATCTTCCACGTCGTTGCCGGGCGTGCCGGTGCGCCCGTATCCCGGCAGCCGCTTACGCCACTCCAGGCACAGACGGCGCGCCTGCGGCCAGGCCGCGGCAGACGGCGGGCGGACGGTCAGCACGGCCATGCGCGCCGCAATTCGCCAGCAGGATCCGAACCGGGAGGGTAAATACCCACAATATTTTTCGCATTGTGCCCATTAGCCAGCGCTAACCGCAGCAGGTAAGGCAAGTCGCGGCAAAGCAGGCGGCGCGGGAGAATATGCAGAGGGACCAGCGGACCAGTCATGGCCGGCAAAGAGCGTGGCGAGCGCAGTACCGCTGGCGCGGCCCGGAGGAGGCACCCGCATGACAGCAGGCACGGTGGTCTACGACGGCGACTGTTCGTTCTGCACGTGGAGCGCCCGGCACGGTCAGCGGCTGCTGAAGGCGGACGTCACGCTGGTGCCGTGGCAACGGGCTGACCTGGCGGCTCTTGGCTTGGACCGTGCCGCGGCCACGCGGGCGGTCCAATGGGTGGCCCCGGATCGTGCCCCGGAAGCCGGGCACCGGGCGATCGCCGCGTGGCTGATCGCCAGCGGCATGCCGTGGTCTCTTGCCGGACGGGTGATGCTGACGCCGCCGGTGAGCTGGCTGGCCGCCGGGGTTTACCGGGTAGTGTCGCGGAATCGCCACCGTATTCCGGGGCCGTGGCGGGCTGACGGGGTCTGTAGCGTCAGGTAGCTACCAGGGGAACGGGCGGCCGTCTCGGGTGAACGTGCCAGTGGGGCCGCCGTTGGGCAGGGTGACCGCCCAGATCACGCTGGCCGCCGCCTGCGCGAGGTTGCGCCCGGTGCCAGGGTGCTCGGCGTCGGCGGGCTGGCCGGGGCAGACCGAGTTCACCAGGATGCCATCCCGGCCCAGTTCGGCGGCCAGCAGCCGGGTGAGCGCGTTGAGGCTCGCCTTCGACACGCTGAACGCCGGCCCCCCGCCGGTCATCGCGGCTATCGACGCGTCTTCGCTGCTCACGTTCACGATCCGGGCCTGCGGGCTGGACCGCAGCAGCGGGAGCAGGGCCTGGATCACCCGCCATGGGCCGAACACGTTCACATCGATCGCCTCGGCGACAATGCCGAGGTCGGCTCCGGACGCGGTGGCCCACCGGTCATAAGGGGTCGACGCATTGTTCACCAGCACGTCGGTGCGGCCGAAGCGCTCCTTCATCCAGCCCGCCAGTGCGTCCACGCTCAGCGAGTTGTCCACTTCGAGCGGGCAGGCGATGATCCTCGCGCCGTCCGGATCGAGCTCCTTAGCGGCCAGTTCGCCCTTGCGCAGGTCACGCGAGCCGAGCGCGACCACGTAGCCGAGCAGCGCGAGCTGGCGGCAGATCTCGCGGCCGATGCCGCGATTTCCGCCCGTCACCAAAGCCACCGGCAGGTCAACGGTCATGCGGCCAATCTTGCCATCCGGTGGCCTAGGCGCTGGGCATCGTTTGATCAAATCGTCGTGTAACCGTCACGGCACGCCGGGCGGCTAGTGGGAGCACCGATGCGGATCGGGGTCAGGGGCTGGGGCGGGTCAGGTCCGTGAGGCGGTAGCGGAGGCGGCAGAGTACGACGCTGGCGGTGCCTCGGCGGATGGCGCGGTCGAGGATCACGCCGCGCTGGTTGTGCAGCAGGTACTGCCACGGGGAGGCCGGCTGGACCTCGGGGATCAGCACGACCAGACGGTGGTACTTGTCGGTTTGCTCGATCTCGCACAGGTACTTCACGATCGGCTTGCTCAGCGACCGCTTCGGCGACCGCAGCGTGATCAGCGGCACGTCCGGATGCCACGCATCCCACTGGTCGCGGAACGACACGTCCGCCTCGGTATTCTCCGGGTCGGCGAAGCACACCGTGACGGCGACGACCTCGTCGCCGATCGACAGGGCGGTGCCCACGCCTTCGGCGGTCAGCCGGGACATGGCGCTGACCGGAATGACGACCAGGGACTTCTCGGCGACCGGGGGCGGCGGCGTCTTACCCAGCTCGAGCAGCTCGCCGATCCGGGAGTAGCTCGAATGGACCTTGCGGAACAGCAGGGCCGTGGCGGGGATGACCAGAACGATGAGCCACGCGCCTTCGGTGAATTTGGAGACTAGCTCGATGATCGTGGTACAGAACGTCAGGACAGCCCCGATGGCGTTAACGGCGGCCCTGGTTCGAAATCCCGAGGTTCGTTCGGAATACCAGTGCCGCACCATGCCGAGCTGGGACAGCGTGAAGCCGACAAAAACCCCGACGGCGAACAGCGGGACCAGCCGCTGCGTGTCACCCTTCGAAGCCACCAGTAGCGCGCCCGCCAGGACGGCAAGCACGACCACCCCGTAGCGGTGCACCTGGCGGTCGGCGCGCAGCCCGAACATGTGCGGCAGGTAGTTGTCCTTCGCGAGGATCGCCGCCAGCACCGGGAGGCCGCCGAACGACGTGTTCGCCGCCAGCACCAGCAGCACCATCGTGACCAGCTGGATGGCGAAGTAGATCACGTTGTGGCCAACCGACGCCTCGGCGAGCTGGGCCAGCACTGTGGTCCCGTGCCGCGGGACCACGTGAAACTTGCGGATCAAGATGCCCAGGCCGATCAGCATGACGCCGAGCAGGATGCCGAGCCAGACTTCGGTCTGCTGCGCGCGGCGTTCCCTTGGCTTGCGGAACTGGGGCACCGCGTTCGCGATCGCCTCCACCCCGGTCAGCGCCGAGCACCCGGAGGCGAACGCCTTCAAGATCAGCAGCACGCCCACGGCCTCCGTGGACGGACCCAGGTGCGTGCTGACCGCCACCGCCGGGTGGGCTCTAAACAATCCGGCGAGGATGACCGCGGCTATCGCGGCGATGAACGCGACCGTGGGGACCGTAAAGACTTTCGCCGACTCCGAGACGCCCCACAGGTTGAGGCCGGTGATGAGCACGAGCGCGCCGACGCACAGCCAGGTGGTCGCGCCGTACAGCACTGGGAACGCGGCGGTCACCGCCTCGATCCCGGCCGACACGCCGACGGCGGCGTTCAGCACGTAGTCGACAATCAGGCTGGCCGCCGCGATCAGGCTGGCGTTGCGGCCGAGGTGCGCCTTGGACACCGCGTAGGCGCCACCGCCGTTCGGGAACGCGGCGATGACCTGGCGGTACGACAGGACCAGGGCACCCAGGAGGATGCAGATCGCAAGCGTGACGGGGATCGTGTAATCGAGAGCCGCGGCGCCCGCGGCGACGAGTACGACCAGGATCGCCTCGGGGCCGTAGGCCACCGAGGACAGCGCGTCAAGGGACAAGGCCGCCAAGCCCTGCACGGCGGTCAGTCGCTGACGCTCAGAATCTGGCTCGGCGCTGATCCCCGTCGTCATGGTTACAGGATGTCACCTGCGAAAGGACCACCTGCTGGCAGGTGAACGACTCAGAGTGCGACGGCCAGGATCACGATGATGATCACGGCCAGCGCTACGCCTATGCCGATCAGCTTGCCGCGGGACACGGCCGGTGACTGAGATTCGGTGGTGTTCGCCTGCTCGACAAATGCCCGGAAGCGCCCGGTGTTAGCGCTCGGGTCCTGGGTCTCGGCCATGAGGACGACTCTACTGGTCAGGGGGTCGCCGACGCGGCTAATCGCCGCATCGGCCAGTCAGGGGGTCGCCGACGCGGCTAATCGCCGCATCGGCGTGCCCTGAGACGGAGGGCTACTGAATGGGCGCCAGGTCGCGGTCCACCAGGCGGGACAGCACGATCACGCTGCGTGTCCGGTTCACGAACGGCTCCGCCCGGATCCGTTCCATCACCTCTTCGAAGTGCCGCACATCCGCGGCCCGGATGTGCACCAGCGCGTCCGCCTCCCCGGTCACCGTGCACGCGTCCGCCACCTCCGGATACCGCCGGACCGCGGCGGCGATCTCGTCAGGAGAGGTGCGCCCGCCGCAGAACAGCTCCACGTACGCCTCGGTGGTCCAGCCGATCGCGACGGGATCGACCCGAGCGGTGAACCCGATGATCGCGCCGGCCGCGCGCAGCCGGTCCACCCTTCGTTTCACCGCCGGAGCGGACAGCCCGACCTCGTTGCCCACCACCGCGTAGCTCGCCCGGGCGTCCCGGATCAGCGCAGCGACGATGCGCGCGTCAATGTCGTCCACAGGTCCGCCAGCGCTCCCCTCAGTCCGTCAGTCGATTCCGAACAGCAACCTCGGAATCGCCGGTGGCTTCACCTGAGCGACATTGTCCTCTGCCGGATGCGTCTTGCCCGCCGGACCCGCCGCGAACACGCGCAGCAGGTTGTCCGTGGCGGTGTCCACGAATCGCTCCGCCGCGGCGGTCACGCCGTGCCCGCAGTGCGGGCCGCGCATCGCGCACACCCAGCGCATCGTCCCGGACGCGAACACCCCAGCGCCGCTTGGCGTCGTGTAGTACACCGTGTCCGAAAACGTGCCGGTTCCGTCGCAGGTCAGCGGCGAATGGGCGAGCACCTGCATCGGCTTGGGGTAGCGCACCTGGGGATTGAGGCGGTCGTACTCGGGGCCGACCATCCCGGGGAACGACTCGCCCTCGCGGGCACCGGTCCCCGCGAAGATCCAGCTCCGTGGGTCGTAGACGACGTACGGCGCGCTGACCGGATTGCATTCGTAGAACGCGCCGGTGATCACGCTTTCCGGGCGGGGGTCGGGCGGCTCGCGCCATTGCTGGGTGGTGTCCGCGTCGTCCTTGCCGAACAGCGGATCGATCGACGCCGCCTTGTAGCAGATGATCACCCGGTCGCCGTCCGCGAACCTGATATGCCGAAATATCGCGTTAGCGCCCAGAAACGCGATGTTTGTCCCGTTGTTTCGCGCCGCCACGAGCGCGTTGCGCATCGCCAGCGAGTAGTACTCGTCGTGCCCCAGCGAGATCACCGCCCGCGCCCCGTCGAGCAATCCGGGGTTTCTATCCAGGTCTACGTCGGTCTCGTACGCGAGAGGCACTCCGGCGTGTTCGGCCACCGCGGTCGCCGCCTGGTCGAAGGCCAGGAACCGCACCGCACCGTCCCCGTCGTACGGCCGGCTGAAGCTGACCTGGTAGCCCCGGTCCGCGCCCAGCCCGTCCGGACCCTGGTACAGGCTGTACCCGCCCCACGCGTTGTAGGCCTGCCAGGTGGTGTTGTCGTCGAGGATGACGACCTTCCCGGCCGTGCTGGCCGAACGCACCATGATCGGCACATAGCGCTGCGCGCCATTAGCCGCGTCGAGGCGGAGCAGGTACGAGCCGGCCGGCCAGCCGCGCGTCGAAACGGTCATGGATGGCCGCCACGAGGCGGTCACCATGTGCGTGCCGGGCGTGATCGAAACGGCGGTCTGATCTCGGCCGGCCTCGGGGCCGGACCGCCAGACCAGCCGGGCATCGTGGCCCTGGTACCAGCCGAACCGGAACGCGTCGACCCGGAACGACTTCGCGGTCGTCGACACATAGAGCGTGAAGCTCTGCCCCGGCAGCACCGACTGCGCGTTCGCGTAGCCGTTGACGGCGCCGACCGCACCCTGGTCGGTGATCCGCCATGCTGAAGTTCCCCGCAGCCTGTTCTCGGCCGCCGGGAACGCCGCCGCGGCGGAC
>Ga0070714_100000864_pt1 | contig 21462 bp, 18 predicted proteins | sample LARL83metaG_FD_65450 | JGI IMG/M metagenome (GOLD analysis project Ga0070714, IMG submission 65450) | Corn, switchgrass and miscanthus rhizosphere microbial communities from Kellogg Biological Station, Michigan, USA - LAR L8-3 metaG | ecosystem: Host-associated > Plants > Roots > Rhizosphere ... | reverse complement strand
CCCCCAGGCCGCGGCGGCCGTACCGCGCGGCGACCAGCATCATGCCGACCGACGCCAGGTCCGGCGCCCACCGGGTCAGCACGACCGCCCCGGCCAGGCCGCGGCCGTCGGGCGCGTCCACGCCGAACACCTCACAGGCCGCGAGCAGCAGCGACCACTTGGCCCGCTCCGGTGACCAGCCGCGGTCGACCGAGAGCGCGACGCACCGCTTGAGGTCGGCCGGGCCGAGCCGGCGGATCGGCGGGAAGCCGGACGGGCGGTCATGATCGACGGTCATGATCTTCGAGGCTACGGGGCGGGCCCCGTCCGGTGCCACCCGTTTGCGCGCGGTAGGCGGCCGTCGGCCCGGCGGGCCGGGGGCCGCCTCGGGTCAGCCACCCGGCGCTGGTCAGCGGGCGAGGTCGGTGATGGCCTCGAGGAAGCGGTCCACGTCCGCGGCGTTGTTGTAATGGACGAGGCCCGCGCGGACCGCGCCCTCGGGCTCGAGGCCGAGCGCGGTGCACAGCTCATAGGCGTAGTTGTCGCCGTCCCAGACGTTCACGCCGCGGGCGGCCAGCTGCTCCGCGACCGCGCGCGGCGCCAGGCCGGCGACGCTGAAGAACGCGGTCGGCGCGCGCCGCGCGGCGTTGCCGTACAAGGTGACGCGGTCCAGCCTCGCCAGGCCGCCGACCAGCCGGGCGAACTGCGCCGCCTCGTGCGCCTGCACCGCCGTCATCGACGCGATGACGCGCTCCCGCCTGGAGGCCGGCGCCGCGCCGGGGGCGAGCGCGGCGAGGTGTTCCACCGCGGCCGTCGTCCCGGCCAGGTCCGCGAACGGCAGCGTGCCGCGCTCGAACCGCCACGGCACCTCGTTGGAGGACGGCGCGAGCTTGTCCGGCCAGACCGTCTCGAGCAGCTCAGGCGGGGCGATCGCGGCGGCCAGGTGCGGCCCGGACCACTTGTAAGCGCTCGTCGTGAAGAAGTCGGCGCCGAGCGCGGCCACGTCCACCGGGACGTGCGGGGTGGCGTGCACGCCGTCCACGTAGCACAGCGCGCCCATGGCGTGCGCGAGGGCGGAGATCGCCGCGACATCCGGCCGGGTCCCGATCGCGTTGCTCGCCGCGGTGACCGCGACGACGCGGGTCCGCGGGCCGATCAGGTCCGCGTACTGCGCGACCGGCAGTTCCCCCGTCACCAGATCGGCCTCGGCCCACCTGACGTCGACGCCCGCCCGGACGGCCGCCTGGATCCACGGCCGCACGTTGGAATCGTGGTCAAGCCGGGACACCACGATGTCGTCGCCCGCCGTCCACGCCCGGGACAGGGCGCCGGAGATCCGGTACGCGAGCGCGGTGGCGCTCGGCCCGAAGACCACGCCGTCGGGCGTGCCGCCGGTCAGGTCCGCGACCGCCGCGCGGGCCCCGGCCACGATCTCGACCGCGCGGCGGCTCGCGGCGAACGCCCCGCCGAGGTTCCCGATGCCCGCCCGGTAGGCGGATGCGATCGCGTCGATCACCGAGACGGGAACCTGCGTGCCCGCCGCGCCGTCCAGGTACGCGTGCCCGTCCGCCAGCGCCGGGTAAAGGGCGCGCACCGCGGTGACATCGAAGGAACCGGAACCGGGCGCGTTGTCGCCAATGCCAGCAGTCAACTGCGGGTGTTCCTCCCGTCGGCCCTGCCCGTGCACGGTGCGGCAAGCGGGGCGGCAGAGCGGGGATTAGCATACAGCTCGCTCACCCACCCCGCGATGACGGCGAAGATCCCGGCGAATCCCGCCACCGCGAGCAGCCCGCCGGCGATGACGTCGGTCCTGGTGGCCCCGGTCCATCCGGCCCCCGCGCGCTGGTAGGCGAGCGCGAACGGCGCGGCTACCAGCCACAGGCCGGCCGCGAACACCAGCGCCACCCCCGCGGTCCCGATCCTGCTCACCACCACGCCTCCTCACTGTCGGCGAGCCGCAGCAGCTCGCCCTCCCCGGCGACCAGGCCGGCCGCCGGACCGGCCGCCTCACTGGCCGGCTGCTGATCCTGGCCCGCCTGTTCAGGCTGGTCCGCCTGCTCGTCCTGGTCCGCCTGTTCAGGCTGGCCGGCCTGCTGCGCCTGGCCGGCCTGCTTAGCCTGTTCGGTCCGCTGACGAGGAATCCCCGGCCGTTCCTCCCCCGGCCGCCGCTGCGGCAGCGGCGGGGGCGCGGGCTCCCCGGCCGGCTGGTCGCTGGCTCCCGCGCCGCGGCTTCGAGCAGCGGGGTAAGCAGCGCGCGCAGGGTCCGCAGCTCAACCAGCACCTCCACGGTGCCCGGGGCCGCCTGTCCCTGGCCGGCGCGCGCGGGCCCGTGCGGCGCGTACCCCGTCCGGCCGCCGCCGATCCAGCCGCGGGGCTCACCGAGGCCCCCTCCCGACAGCCCGCTTCCCGGGAGCCCGCTGTCCGCCAGCATGCCGCCCCCCAGGCCGCCACCGCCCAGGCCACTCCCGCCGAGGCCGCCGCCCGCCAGCCCGATGTCGGCGAGCCCGCCGTCCGCCAGCCGGGGAACCCGGCGCGCGCGCCGCCTCGCCTCACGCGCCGAGGCCTTCGCTGACCGGGCGGCGCGCCGGACGTCCCGCGTCAGCTCCCGCCGGTTGCGCCGCGCCTGACGGCGGGACACCGCGGCGAACCTCATCCCGAGCACGCCGTCGGCGCGCATCCGGCGCCGCCATGCCATCGCCCAGGCCACCGCCGTGACGCAGCCGACCACGATCAGCCCCGCGCCAGTGGCCAGGTTGACCCTTACCGCGTCCCCGCCGTCCAATCCGCCGAACGCCACCGCCGCGACAACGAGCCAGCCACCCCCGCACAAGCCCAGGCCGGCGACGCACAGCCCGGACAGGTATCGGGTCATCATTACCCTCCGCAGCCACGAGATTACCGAATGCCTCAACCTACCATCACGTCACGTCAGGTAATGACAGAAACACGGACCGCTATACACACCAATATCCAACGAAAAAAACCAGGTGACAACGTAGGTCGCGGCAATTAGGCTTCAAACGGTGTCCCAGAGCCCAGTCGCCGCCCTGTGGCGGCTGCGTCCTTACCTGCGCCCTTATCGCAAACAGCTGATCATCATGGTGACCGCGGCCCTCGTCGTCGAGGCCGCGGACATCGCCGTGCCGCTGGTCACCAAGGCCGTCATCGACGGTGCCATCGCCCACCACGAACGCGGCCTGCTGCTTCCGCTCGGCCTGCTCGCGGTCGCGCTCGGCGCCGCGTCGGCCGGCCTCAGCCTGATCCGCCGCTGGGTGCAGGGCAACGCGGTCGCCGACATGGAGAAGGACATCAGGGACGACCTGTACGCGCACCTGCAGCGGCTCGAGCCCGCGTTCCACGACGAGTGGCAGTCCGGCCAGCTGCTGTCCCGCGCCACCACCGACCTCGGGACCATCCGGCGGTTCATGGGGTTCGGCATCGTGTTCCTGTTCATCTCGACCATGACGTTCACGGCGGTGAGCGCGCTGCTGATCAGCCTCAACTGGTGGCTCGGGCTGATCACCATCGCCTTGTTCGCCCCCGTCTTCGTCTTCTGCCTCAGGTTCGAGAAGAAGTACAAGGTCCTCGCCAGGCGCGCGCAGGACCAGGACGGCGACCTCACCACGCTGATCGAGGAGGCGGCGACCGGGGTCCGGGTGCTGAAGGCGCTCGGCCGCGCGCCGGAGGCCGCTGGCACCCACTACGCGCAGGCGGGCCTGCTGTCGCGGACGCGGATCGCGATGGCGGGCGTGGTCGGCTGGTTCTGGTCGGTGCTCACCCTGGTGCCCAACGCGGTGATCGCCGTGGCCGTCGTGCTCGGCGCGTTCGCGGTCAGCCGGCACGCGCTGACCGTCGGCGGCCTCGTCGCGTTCATCACGCTCGGGTTGCAGCTGGTCTGGCCGGTGGAGGCGCTCGGCTACATCCTGGCCTCAGGGGAAGAGGCCGCCACCGCCGCGCAGCGGGTGGTGGAGATCTTCGATACCCACCCCGCGATCACCAGCGACGCGGCGGAAGCGGACGAGGAAGAAGACCGCGCCGAGCGGAGCGCGCTGACCCCGGCCGCCGGCGGGGCGGGTCACGGGCCGGCGCTGGGGGAGCACGCCCACGTTCTGTTCGACCATGTTTCTTTCTCTTACCCGGGAGACCGGCGGCCCGTGCTCTGCGAGGTCAACCTGGAGGTTGCGCGCGGGGAGACGCTGGTGCTCACCGGCGCGACCGGCTCGGGGAAGACCACGCTGCTGTACCTGGTGCCGCGGCTCGCGGACGTGTCGGGCGGCCGGGTGCTGCTGGCCGGCCGGGACGTGCGGGACCTACCGCTCCCCCAGCTGCGGCAGCGGGTGGCCTGCGGGTTCGAGGAGGCGACGCTGTTCTCCGCCTCGGTGCGGGAGAACGTCACGTTCGGCGCGGCCGACGCGACCACCGAGGAGATCGAGGCGGCGCTGCACGCGGCGCAGGCCGGCTTCGTGTTCGAGCTTCCGTGGGGGCTCGACACCAGGATCGGCGAGCAGGGCATGGCGCTGTCCGGCGGGCAGCGGCAGCGCGTCGCGCTCGCCCGGGCGATCCTGTCCAGGCCGGAGGTGCTGATACTCGATGACCCGTTGTCCGCGCTCGACGTGCAGACAGAGGAGCGGGTGACCCGCGCGCTGCACGAGATCCTGGCCGGGGTGACCGCGCTCGTCGTCGCGCACCGCCCGTCCACGGTGGCGCTCGCGGACCGGGTGGCGCTGCTTGACGACGGGGTGATCGCGGCGGTGGGCAGCCACCGCGAGCTGATGGCGACCGACCCGGTGTACGCCGACCTGATGACCATGAAGGAGGTGGCCCGGTGACCGCTGAAGTCGCAACCGACGCGGCGGAATCGGAAAAACAAGGGCACGTGCCTGCCGGAACGGACAATGGCCCCCTGGACGCCAAGGCGTGGCGCGGGATCGCGGCCGAGCACGCCGACGACGTGTCCGCACCGCTCGCGGCGCTGCTGCGGCGGCGCAGCCGGGTGCTGCTCGCCAGCCTGCTGAGGCCGCACCGGCGCGGCGTGACGACGACCGCGGTTCTGATCGTCGTCTCCTCACTGTGCGCGCTCGCCGGGCCGTGGCTGATCGGCATCGCGATCGACAACGGGCTGCCGCCGATGCTGAAGGGGAACGAGGGGCCGCTGCTGTGGATCGCCCTCGCCTTCGGGGTGACGGTGCTCGTGCAGGCGTTCGCGTCCCAGTCGTTCGTCACGATGACCGGGCGGATCGGCCAGACCGTGGTGCTCGAACTGCGGCGGCGGCTGTTCGCGCACATGCTGCGCCTGTCGGTGTCGTTCCACGAGTCCTACACGTCGGGCCGGGTGATCTCACGGCAGACCTCGGACGTGGAGGCGATCTCCGCGCTGTTCGACGAGGGCCTCGACTCGCTGATCATGGCGGTGCTGACGTTGCTGCTCGTCGGCACCGGCATGCTGCTGCTCGACTGGCCGCTCGCGCTTGTCGTTCTCTCTGGCTTCATTCCGCTGGTCTGGCTGTCGGCCTGGTTCCGGCGCGAGTCCGCGATCGCCTACCGCCGCATCAGGGACGCCAACGCGCTGGTCATCGTGCACTTCGTGGAGACCTTCGGCGGCCTGCGCGCGGTGCAGGCGTTCCGCCGGGAGAAGCGGAACGAGGAGATCTTCGACGGGCTGTCCGCGGACTACGCCGCCGCGTCGAAGCGGTCGTCGCAGCTCAGCTCCGTCTTCGCGCCGGGCATCGCGATGGTCGGCAACGTCATCACCGGCATCGTGCTCTGCTACGGCGGTTTCCGGGTCCTCGACGGTGACATCAAGGTCGGCGTCCTCGCCTCGTTCCTGCTGTACCTGCAGCGGTTCTTCGACCCGCTGCAGGAAGTGTCGCAGTTCTACAACTCCTTCCAGGGCGCCGCCTCCGCGCTTGAGAAGCTCTCCGGGGTGCTCGAGGAGGAGCCGTCGGTGCCAGAGCCGGCGCTGCCCGCCGAGCTGCCCGCGCCTGGTTCCACTGCGTCCCTGACGGCTGGCGGGACCGGGCGGCGGGTCGAGTTCCGCGGTGTCCGGTTCGGCTACCGAGCGGCGGTCGTGCTGCCCGGCTTCGACCTGGACATCCCCGCCGGCCAGACCGTCGCCCTGGTCGGCGAGACCGGCGCGGGCAAGACCACGGTCGCCCGGCTGCTCGCCCGGTTCTACGACCCGGACGCGGGACAGGTGCTGCTCGACGGGGTTGACCTGCCCTCGCTGCCGGACGACGTGCTGCGCCGCGAGGTCGTGCTGATCACCCAGGAGTCGTTCCTGTTCGAGGGGACGGTCGCGGAGAACATCAGGCTAGGTCGCCCAGCGGCGACCGATGCGGAAGTGGAGGCGGCCGCCCGGGCGATCGGCGCGCACACGTTCATCGCCGCGCTGCCCGACGGGTACGCGACCACCGTCGGCAAGCGCGGCGGGAAGCTGTCGGCGGGACAGCGGCAGCTGCTGTCGTTCTGCCGGGCGTTCATCGCGGCGCCCTCGGTGCTCGTCCTCGACGAGGCCACCGCCCTGCTCGACATCCCGTCCGAGCGGCTGGTGCAGTCCGCGCTGCGCACCGTCCTGGCCGGGCGCACCGCGCTGATCATCGCGCACCGGCTGTCCACCGTGGCGATCGCCGACCGGGTGCTCGTGCTGTCGGCCGGCGAGATCATCGAGGACGGCTCACCCGCCGAGCTGATGAGCGGCTCCGGCCAGTACGCCGACCTGCACGCCCGCTGGGCCGCCAGCCTCGCCTGACGGCTGCGGGCCGCTGGCCACCGCGCGAGAATGACCTAGCGGGAGCTTTTGCCTGAGCGGAGGAGCAGCATTGAAGGTACTGCTGATATCGGGGAGCACACGCAGTGGCTCGGCAAATACCGCCGCGCTGGTGACCGCGGCGGCCCGGACGGGACGATCTCCGACCCCGGCTTCACGGCTGGGGTGGCGGAGATCTTGGCCGAGCTCGCTCGTCACGCGAGGCAGCCGGCCAGCGGATGACGAGCCCGCGACTGCCCGCGCCCGCTGTGCGGGCAGGCGCGCGCCTGCCCTATGCCTGCAGGGCGTACAGGTTGCCGTCGATGCTTCCCGCGAAGACCCGGTCCTCGTACACCGCCAGCCCGGAGTCGACCGCGCCGCCGGTCAGGTAGGACCATTTCAGGTGGCCGCTCGCGGCGTACAGCGCGTAGACGCGGCGGTCCTCGCAGCCGAAGTAGACCACGCCGTTCGCGGCGGCGATTCCGGACTTCACGAACCGGTCCGCCTTAGAGGCCCACTTCAGGCTCCCGTTCGCGGTATTGATCGCAAGGACATAGCCGTTGTCGGTCGTCACGTACGCGACGCTGCCGGAGGGCAGGATGTGCGTGACGGCGCCATCCACGGCGTAGGACCAGGACTGCGCGCCCGTCCGCGCGTCGACCGAGTAGAAGACCCCGTTTCCGCCGACGAGCACCGCAGTGCCGGCCACAGCGAGCACGAGCGAGCTGCCGGGCGCTGACCAGGCAGTGGTGCCGTCACTGACGCGCAGCGCCGCGGTTGCCGACCCCGACGCCGCGTAGACGTAGGATCCGCCGGCGGCGATGAACGGCACGCTGATCCCGAGCAGCGAGCGCCAGAGCTGCTTGCCCGTGGCGGCGCTTACCGAGTAGACGAACTGGTCGTAGCTCGCGAAGTAGACGGCCTGGCTGGTCACCGCAGGGGGCGATTCGATGACGTCGCTGGCGGTGTACTGCCAGGCGCCGTGCCCGGTCGCGGCCGACAGCGCCGTCACCGTGTGGTAGTCGCTGCCGAAGTAGACCAGCCCGTTGCCCACCGCGGGGCCAGTGTAGATCTCGGCGTAGTTGACCCCCTGCCAGATCACCTTGCCGCTTGACGCGTCGACGGCGGACACGAGGTGGTCGCCGGGCCCCCCGCCCGTGGTGTTGTCCGCCGTGTACACCACCCCGTCGACCGCGACGACGTTGTCTATCAGCTGGCCGGGCGACTTGACCTTCCAGAGCACCGATCCCGGTGCCTGAGGAGCGCCTGCCTTCGCCAGGCTCGGGCCGACGGACCCGCCCGCCGTTGGCGTGGCCGGAGGGCTTGTGCCTGCCGCCGGCGACGAGACTCCCGTGCCGGGGCCCGCGGCGCCGCCGTTGCCGAGGACCTGGTCGACGCCCCAGCCGAGGAGCGCGCCTCCCGCGGCCAGGCCGGCGATCCCGCCAAGTACCCGCCGACGGGCGAGCCGGCGCGGGACCGCGCCGGGCGCCTTCTTCGGCGTTCCGGTGCCCGGGGGAACCGAGCTCGGGAAAACCGTGCTAGCCAGGGCGGCGCCGGATTCCCGTCGCGCGCGCTCGCCCGGCCGCGCCGACGGTGCGCCTGCCTGACCGAACACGCCCGCGCCGCCCGCGCCAGGAACGCCGGCGCGGGCGGTAGACGGAAGGGACGCTTCCGTTTGGGCGTGCGCCGCAAGCGCGGCGGCCACCGCTTCCGCGGTGGGCCGGCCAGCCGGGTCCTTGGAGAGCAGTGCCCAGATCAGGCTGCCAAGGGGCCCTGCGTGCTCGGCCGGGGCCGGCGGCCTGGTGAGGATGGCCGAGATGAGTGCCATCAGCGTGGGGCCGCTGAACGGCGGCCTTCCCTCGACCGTGGCTTGCAGGGTGGCGCCGAGCGCCCACATGTCGGCCGGCGGCCCGATGCTCTCGCCTTCGAGCTGCTCGGGCGCCATGTAGTGCGTGGTTCCGATGCGTACGCCGGCGCTGGTGAGCTCGGTGGTGGCATCGATGATCCGGGCGATGCCGAAGTCGGTGACCAGGGCACCGCGCTTGCTCAGCAGGATGTTGTCTGGCTTCAGGTCACGATGCACGATGCCCGCGGCGTGCGCGTGGGCCAGCCCGTCCGCGACCTGGGCACCGATTTCGGCGGCCTGCTGCCAGCTCAGCCGCCCGCGCTCGGCGATCTCGGCGCCCAGCGAGCGGCCGGAGACGAACTGCATCACGATCCACGGCGCGCCGTCATGCTCCACCACGTCGTGGACGGTGATCACGCCCGGATGATCGAGCCTGGCCGCGGCCCGCGCCTCGCGCATCGTCCGGGCGACGAGCTCGGCGTGCTCCTCGGGCCCGAGCTGAGCCGGCAGCAGCACCTCCTTGACCGCCACCTCACGGTCAAGGAGGCAGTCGCGACCGCGCCAGACCCGGCCCATCCCGCCACGGCCGACCGGTTCGGCCAGCAGGTACCTGCCGCCGACCAAAGTCCCCGCCACACCAGGCATAGAGGGATGATAGCGACGAAAGGCGCAGCGGCAGTGACTAGACGGGCCGAAGCGGAGATCTCGATGGCGTGTCGCCTGGCCGCCCGTCGCGCGGCGCGTGCGGCACCGCCCACGATGGCAACGAAGCTGGTCTTTCGCACCTTTCGCCCAGGGAGTGTGCGCTGGTACCGTTACCGCGCATGTCCGGACATGTTCTAAATGCGAGGTTCGAAGGATGCGGGCGTGATGAGGCGAGGGCTCTGGCTTGCTGTTGTTCCGCTGCTGGTCATAGGCTGCTCCAGCGCTGGCGGACACTCCTCCGCAGCCAGGGAGGAGAACGCCGGGCCGGCGCGCCCGAAGCCGACCGGCTGGGTCCGTAGTGACCTCACCCCGCTGAGCTCGCCGCAGCTAGCAGGCGGCCGCTTGGTGCTTTACACAGAAGGAGGCGGCGGCATCCAGGTCGCCGGCCTTGACCCGTTGACCGGGAAGACCGTCTGGCACGAGGGTGCGTCACCCGGGGACACAACCGGAGGGGTCGCGCCGACGCTTGCCGTGTCCGGCTCGACTGTCGCCTTCCTGAGCGCGATCGATAACAGTACGGGGTCGTCCGAGTTGGTCGGCGTCGACGCCGCCACCGGTCGCCGACTGTGGCACACCTCGGTCGGGGCATTCGAGGACTGGCCCGCGCCCTGTCCCGACGCGGCCCGCGACATCTGCACGACCGGCTCCCTCGGCTCCGGCCAGGGGACCGTGGCACTGCGATTCCGGGCCAGCGACGGCGTCCAGGTGGGCGCCGTGACTATCGCGCAATCGGGCGGCGGACGCAGCATAGGCCCGGACCTCTACGACCCGGGGGTCCGCTCACCGGAGGCGATGGTGGCGGTCAGCGGTGACTCGGTGGCCTGGGATAATCCTCTGGACAGCGTATTCTCCCAGGGGGATTCCACCGACTGGGGCTGGAGTTTCATCCGGGTCCCGGCGGCAGGCCTGTTCGTCGGATCGGTCGGCGGGCCGCCGGTCAGCACCACCGCCACCACGGGCATTATCAGCCTGGCACGGGACGGAACGGCGGGGTTCCGCATCTCCGACGGAAGTGTCGCCTGGCAGGATCCCGGCAGCTGGTTCGCGTGCGGGCAGTTGCCCTGCCCGGGTCAAGGGCTGGGCGACGGGATCCCCACGATGGGACTGCGACTGCGGGCGACCGGCACGGTCACCAATGACATTTCTACCGGGACGCTGACGATGTCCCCTGGCGGCACCGTGACGCTTGAAGGTTTTGACCTGGCTACCGGCAAGACCATATGGTCCTACGACGCCGGGTCGGATGCCGACCTGCTCGACCAGCTGCCGCCGGTGATCGGATCCGAGGTGATCGCCCTGCCGGCCAAGTCAGGCGGCGACATGGTCGCACTGAACCTGGCGACGGGGAAGCCCGCGCCCGTCTCCCCGACCGCCGCCGGCTGGTGCGGGTCATCGGTCCAGTACAAGACGAAGGTGCCCTACCCGAAACCCGGTGGCGGGTCCCAGTACGAGCGCAGCGCTTTTTCCGGGTACGAGCCCTGCGACGCCTCCGGCAATTCCGCCCCTTTCCCGGCGAAGGTGCCCAGCTTTGCCGGAGTCACGGTCGACGGCCTGACCGTGACGAGCGACCCGTCAGAAGTGGCAGCCACGCCGACCGTCCCGTTATCCCATCGGTCGAGCGGCGCCTCGACCGGTCATGTACCGATTGTCCGAAAAAAGGTATCCCGTTAATAAAACGACATGTCTTTAAAGACGCTGGCACCTTTTCTTGTACACTGAGGGCATGACGCGTACAGGCACGGGGACGGCGAGCGGCGCGGTGCCCGGGGCCGCGCCGGCGCGCGGCCGGGTGGCCGGGTACGCCCGGGCCACCGGGGACGACCGCGACGCGGGCCGCGAACGGCTGCGCCTGCTCGGGGACGCCGGGTGCGACCGGGTCTGCGCCGACGAGGCGGCGGGCCGAGAGGCCGGCCTGCCGCGGCTGCGCGACTGCCTGACCGCGCTACGCCCCGGTGACGTGCTGGTAGTGACCGACCTTGGCCAGCTCGGCCGGTCGCCGCGCGAGCTGATCTCCGTCGTCGAGCAGGTGCGGGAGCGCGGCGCCGGCCTGCGGTCGCTGCGCGAGGACCTCGACACGACCGCGCCGGGCGGGGACGCGGTCTTCCGGGTCTTCGCCGCCCTGGCCGACGCCGGCCGGGCGGCGATCTCCGCGGGGACAAGCGACGGCCTCGCCGCCGCCCGCGCCAGCGGCAAGCGGCTCGGGCGGCCGCCGGCGCTGACGCCCGAGCAGCTCCGCGAGGTCAGGGACCTGCTGCTCACACCGGAGAACACGGTCTCCGCCATTGCCAGGCGGCTCGGCGTCAGCCGGTCGACGATCTACAAGTACCTGCCGGACGTCATGCACGCGGGCGCCGCGGGACAGGCGGCCGCCGGCCTCGACCGGGACGCGCCCGGGCAGCCGGGCGGGACCGCCGCGGCGCACCTCGCGCCGTACCAGGCGCGGCCCGGCCGCCGCGCTCTCGTCATCGACGACCTCGCCGACCTGCGCGGCCCGGTCACCGGCTCGGTCGAGCTGCCGCTGCGGTTGTTCTGGACCCTGCCCGATCACCGGTTCGACCTCGACGACCCCGACATGCGGCGCTGGTACTACCAGACGGTGCTACGGGAGGCCAGCCGGGCGGAGGACCTCACCACGTACCTCGACGGCGCCACCCTGGCCGGCCTGTGGCCGGGCCTGTTCCTGCCCAAGGGCGTGCGGCGGGCCTGGGAGGAGCGGCACCCGTCACTGCGGGCGGCGGTGAGCCAGGCCTTAGCTGACCGTTTCTGCCGCGCCTTTCGCTGAACTGACACGTGGAGTAACGGGGAGGCATCCTGCTACGCTAGAACATATGAGCGGTTCGACAACAACCTTGGGGCTGCAGCGCCGGGCGCTGCGCGCGGCCTGATGCCGCTCTCTGAGCTGCACCGCCGGGTGGCGACCGTCGCGCTGCGCGTCGCCACCCGCTACGGGTTCGCGCTCGGCGGCGGCAACGCGCTGATCGCGCACGGCCTCATCAGCCGGCCAACCCAGGACGTGGACCTGTTCACCAACGAGGAGGCCGGCGTGCAGGCGGCGGCGCGCTCCGTCGAGGAGGCCCTCCAGGCAGCCGGCTTCCAGGCCGCGCGCGAGGACGATGCCGCCGGCCTGTCCGACATCATCGAAGGCATGGACGACGGCTTGGCCGAGTGGACCGTGACCGCGCCCGACGGGCAGCGGATGATGCTCCAGATGGCCTATTTCGACCGGACCAGGCAGCCGGTGACCATGGACGTCGGCCCCGTGCTCAGCCTTGAGGACGTGGTCGGCGGCAAGGTCTGCGCGCTGGCCGGACGGGCCGAGCCGCGCGACTACATTGACACGGCCGCGGCGCTGCGGCTTTACAGCATCCAGGACGCGATCGGCCTCGCCCGCCGGCTCGACCCCGGCCTGGAGGACCGCGACTTCGCCGATGCCGCGCGGCGGCTCGATCACTGGGGAGACGGGGTCTTCGCCGCCTTCGGCCTCAGCGCCGCCGAGGTCGCCGCGCTGCGGGACGCGTTCAGGGACTGGCCGCGCTGACCTGAGCCGGCTCGCCGGGGAGCCGGCGGGCGAACGGGGGCGGAGGTGGCGTAATCTACGTGCGGGCCGACACTGAGGACGGAGACGGGACCGGGATGTACAAGCCGAGCCAGGAAGCACTCAACCTGCACGCGGCGGACCTCGCGGAGGCGGCGGAGCGCGGCAAGCTGCTTGACGCCGCGCGCGCCGCGGACGGGGCGCTCCGCGAGGCCGAGGCCGGAAGGGCGCCGGTCACCGAACTCCACCGGCTGGCCAAGGAGCTTGACGCCGCGCTGACCACCGCCATGCGCGCCGCCTACGCCGCGCAGCGCGCCGAGATCGGCCCGCGCGGCTACGAGGACCGGATCTTCAACCGCAAGGCCAAGGCGAAGCCCGTCGTCCGCGCGCTCACCGCCGAGGCCGAGCGACTGCTGACGCTCCGCGAGAACCACCGGCTCAACCACATCCCCGAGGTCCCGCGCGTGCCGGCGGTATGACCAACCCGGTTCGATGACCGAGACTGGTGCCGGGGCCGTGGAGGAAAGCCGGCCAGACGACGATTACCAGCGAGTGATCGCGAGCCTCCGGATGGCGTACGGGCCGGGCCCGGCGGCCATGCGCGACGGCTGGGCCACCCAAGAGTTCAAGGCGCAGCAGCGGGACCGCTTCCTTGACCTGCTGCGGGAGCGGGGCGCGGCTAGCCTGCTGGAGGTGGGGGCCGGCCCCGGGCACGACTCGCTGTACTTCCAGGAGCAGGGCCTGCGGGTCCTGTGCACCGACTTGTCGCCGGACATGGTCGAGCGCTGCCAGGCGAAAGGCCTCGACGCGCGGGTGGCCGACTTCCTCAGCCTGGGCGTGCCCCCGGCGTCCTTCGACGCGGTCTACGCATTGAACTGCCTGCTCCACGTCCCGACCACGGACCTGCCGCGTGTCCTGACGGCGATCAGCGAGGTCCTCGTTCCTGGCGGCCTGCTCTACGTGGGGACCTGGGGCGGCAAGGACGAGGAGGGCCCGGTTGACGACCCTCGCTACCCGGTCCCCCGCTTCTTCGCGTTCCGCTCAGACCAGGTGATGCGGGAACTCCTGGCCGAGCAGTTCGACATCCTGTCTTTCGCCGCCGTCGACATGGCCAACGACAACCGCTTCCAGTCGTTCGTGCTGCAGAAGCCCCGCGGCGCGCGGTAGCCGGACCGCCGCATATTGGAGCGATTGGCCCGGTGTGTTCGGTAGGATTCTGGGCAGCCGCCCCGTGACGGTTAATCGGCCGAAGGTCTGAACCAGTGGCGCCGCTTGACCGTGTCAACATTTGGGAAATCTCTGTTTAACGCGTCGGCAAGTCGCTTGCACTCACCGGCGCGGCGGGGCAAAGTTAAGTTAAGTGGTCTAGGCCACTTGGTGGGGATTTGGGGAGCAATGGGTTGCCGCGCATCGTCGCGCGGCAGCATGTGACCGTCCGGGCCAGGTGACGTGAGGCCGTGGACTAATGAAGAAAGCCAGGAGCACTGACATGTGCCCGCACGTTCCGCCCTGTCCGGACGCTTCAGCGCCGGACCGTGAGGCGGCGCACACGATCGCGTGCCACCCGGAGCAGGGCTGGTCCCTGCTCTGCAACGGCGTCGTGATCTTCGAAGATACCGGTGAGCTGCTGCCCAACGGGCGGCTGATCGAACCGCACCGGCCCACCGACCATCACGCGCCGGCCGCCTAAGGGCCGGCCGGGCAACGGGGAACTCACCCGCAGCCCGCGCGCCAGGTCAGGCGGCGGTACTGCGGTCCGGCAGCAGCCGGGAGGTCAGTTAGGCGACCGGGGCGTCAGGGGGCCCGGAGGTAGTTCCCCGGGAAGAAGAACGCAGGGTCGGACCCATCGACGACAGCAGCCAGGCGGTCACCTCATCGCCGACCGCCGCCGGGCGCTTCGACAGGGCATGCGTCTCTTCCGGGAGGATGACGACCTTCGTCGTCTCGTCCGCCTCCGGCACGCCGAACGGGTCCCGGGCACCGTTGATGACCAGCACGCTGGTCCCGGCACCGCGCAGTTCCGCGTCCCGCGATTTGTCCGGCTGACCGGGCGGGTGCAGCGGGAACGCCAGCGCGATGACGCCCGCCGCGCCGACGCGCCGGGCGGTGCGGCACGCGACCCGGGCGCCGTTCGACCGGCCGCACTGGACCAGCGGCAGCGGCGCGTCCCCGGCGGTCTCCCGGCGCAGCACGCTGACCAGTTCCGCCCAGGCGGCATCCTGCTTCTCCGCCGACCCGGGCGCCCTCCCGCCCCGCACCCGGTAGGGCTGGGTGACCAGCGCGGTCGCCGCGCCCAGCGCCCGGGCCGCGTCGCGGACCGCGAGCACGTCCCGGGTGTCCGGCGTGCCGCCCGCGCCGTGCGTGAGCACCAGCAGGAACGCCGGCCGGTCCGGCCGCTCAAGCACAACCCGGGCCGGCCCGGAGGCCGTCATGATCTCCTCCACCTGACGCACCGTAGCGCTGCCTCGCGTCACCGGGCCGGGCGGGGCCCACGCAGGTGATCCGCGCCGGGCTCGGCCGCGGCGCCGTGCCGGCGGCACTCGCCGTCACCCGGCATCCCTGACTGACTCGCGCACCATTCATAACCACGGCACCGCCGGTGCGACTCGCCGTGCATTGTGCACTGCAAGAAGATTTACGTCCCGTTATCTAGAAATTACTTATCGTATTGCTACGATATTGATTCAGATAGCTACATACAGTGATGCAGGCGGGGCGGGAAGGGTGGTGCCCGGGTGACAGTGCACGAGCGTACCCAGGTCGGGATCGTGGGCGCCGGGCCGGCGGGCCTGCTTCTCTCGCACCTGCTTGCCCTCGGCGGGGTCGACTCGGTGTGCGTGGAGAACCGCAGCCGGGCGTACTGCGAGGCGCGCCAGCGGGCCGGCATGCTGGAATCGACCACGGTTGAACTGCTCCGGGACACCGGGCTCGGCACCCGGCTGGACGCCGAGGGCCTAGAGCATGACGGTATCTACGTGCAGTTCGATGGTGAACGGCACCACCTGAACTTCCGCGAGCTGACCGGCGGCCGGTGGGTCACGATCTACGCGCAGACCGAGATCGTCAAGGACATCATCGCCGTCCGCACGGCGGCGGGCGCGGCCCTCGAGTTCGAGGTCACCGGCACCGCGGTGAGCGCCCTCGACACGGCCCGCCCGGTGCTGTCCTACACCGACGCGCGCGGCGAGCGGCACGTCGTCACCTGCGATGTCATCGCCGGCTGCGACGGCTTCCACGGCATCACCCGCCGCTCGATCCCGTCCGGCGGGCTGACCATGCTCGCCGAGCGCTCGTACCCGTACGCCTGGCTGGGCATCCTGGCCGCCGCCCCGCCGTCCACCGACGAGGTCATCTACTGCCGGCACGACAACGGGTTCGCGCTGCACAGCATGCGCACCCCGGAGGTCGGCCGGCTCTACCTCCAGGTGCCGGCCGACGAGGACATCGCCCGGTGGCCGGACGAGCGGATCTGGACGGAGCTCGACACCCGGTTCGCACTGCCCGGCTGGTCACTGACCAGCGGGCCGGTGCTGCAAAAGTCCATCACGCCGATGCGGTCCTTCGTCGCCGCCCCGATGCGCTACGGGAACCTGTTCCTGGCCGGCGACGCGGCGCACATCGTGCCGCCCACCGGCGCGAAGGGCCTCAACCTCGCGGTCGCCGACGTCGCGGCCCTGGCGACCGCGCTCATCAGGCTGATCCGCGATGGTGACGCCGAGCTCGCGGCGGCGTACTCCGACTACTGCCTGGAACGGGTCTGGCGATCCACCCACCTGTCCTGGTGGATGACCTCCATGCTGCACATCGCCCCGGACCAGGACCAGTTCGAGTCCGAGCTGCAGCTCGCCCAGCTGCGCCACCTGGTCAGCTCACGCACCGCCGCCGCCTCGCTCGCCGAGACCTACACCGGCTACCGCCCGCTCCGCTTCGACCCGTCCACCCGCCTGGACGCCGCCCGCCTCTGGCCCTCGGTCGCCTAGCGGTAAGCAATGGCGACCTGCTCGTCCGTGCCGTCCGGGGTCGCCCCGGTCGCCGGGTCCACCGGGCTGATGCCCCCGGAGACCAGCAGGTTCCCCACCACGCAAGCCTGCGGGATCGGAGCACCGTGCCGCAGGCCAGGTACCTCGATCGATCGACGTGCCATTCTCCCGCCCTTTCTGTGTCCCGGCGCTCACGCCTCCGGGCACCCGGGCCGCGGCCCGGGCCAGCGTCACCGGAATCATCGGTCCCGACGCGGCAGGACCGCAAGCAGGCATGGTCGCCGGAGAGATCGACGACGGCCGCCGGCGAGTGCCATAGCAGTCTCGACATATGTAGCCTACATATATAGACTCGAGACATGAAGCTGACCGCACCGCTGGAGCGGGTGCTGCGGGTACTTGTCGCCGACCCGGCCGCGCCGCACTACGGCTACGACTTGATGAAAGCGGCGAGGCTGCCCAGTGGCACTTTGTACCCGATGCTCGCCCGCTTGCAGCAGGAGGGCCTGGTGGACTCGCAGTGGGAGGACCAGCGCCCGGACGCTGGCGGCCGGCCGCCGCGTAAGTACTACCGGCTGACCGCTGAAGGCGCTCGCGTCGCCCGCCTTGAGCTTGCTCGCGCCTCCGCCGCGGCCAGCGGGACCCGGAACGTCGCGGCGTGGCCCGCGCCCGGGACGCAGGGGAGCCCGTCATGAGCGGGGCCTGGTCCGTTCGGCGGACCTGCGAGCGGATGATCCGCAGTTCGTGCCGCCACTTCCCGGCGGAGGTGGGAGACGACCGGTGCCGGGAATGGACCGCCGAACTGGCCGCCATCCTGGACGACGAAAGCATCCGCTCGCCGGTCCTGCGGGCGCTGCGGGCCTTCGCTTTCTGCGCTGGCATCGTCAGCACGTCCAGGCAGCTGAGCCGGCCGGCGCGAGCCGGCTCCCGGAGCGCAAGGAACGAGCAGTGGCGAACTGGCGCGCCGCGGACCCGCCCGGGCGGGATGGCGGTCCGGCTGGCCGTCGGGCTCGCTATCTGGCTGGTTGTCGCCGCTGGCTTCATCACGGCTATGCGGGTGCTGGGCACCGGCCCTCGGCCGACCCCCTGGCCGATACTGCTTGTCGTGCCGCTAGGTATCGGATTTGACGCCTACTGCCTGAGGGACATCGTTCGCGCCGCCGATGTCCGTTACCTGCGCAAGTGGGTATGGGCGCTCATCTGCCTGGCCCAGATGCCGCTCGGCGGCATCCTCTACCTCACCATCGGCCGGGTCGGCCCGGCGCAGCCCATGACGCCGGGCACGCCGTCATGATCAACCTGGCCGCCGGGCCGGCTCACCCGATCCTCCATGCCTGGCCGGCGCTCATCCCGGTCGCCGTCCTCATTCTTGGCCTGGACGGCTACTGCCTGGTCAACCTCGTGCGCGCCCCGTCGGTCCGGAACCTGCCCAAGCCCCTCTGGGCGATCGTCATCCTGTTCGTCAGCGCTCCCCTCGGCGCCATCTTGTACCTGTGCTTCGGCACGGACCGGACCGGGACCGGCCGGACGCGCCCGCCCTCGCCGGGCGGGGCGCCCACGTCAGCCCTGTCAGCGACCGCGGCACCCTCGGCCGTGCAGCCGACCCTGCTAGCGCCCGGGCCGGCCGACCGCCGGCCCGTCGTGACGACAACTGGCCTCAGCCGGGACTATGGCGGCATCGGGCTGTTCGACGTCGACCTGGTGGTGCCGCAGGGCAGCATCTATGGGCTGGTCGGGCTGAACGGAGCGGGGAAGACAACACTGCTGTCGATCCTGGCTGCTACCCGGCGCCCGGACCGCGGCACCGTCAGCCTGGCGGTCGGCCGCACCAGCGCCGCGGTGTGCCCGGATGTCCCGGAGTTCGATCCGTGGCTGACGTCGACTGAGGTAGCCGGCCTCGCCCGCGCACTGGTCGCCCCGGGCAGCGACAGCAGCGCCAGCGTCGCGGCGGCGTTGCGCGCGACGGGACTAGCCGACGCGGCGGACCGGCGAGTGGGCGGGCTGTCCCGCGGCATGCTCCAGCGCCTCGGGCTGGCCTGCGCCCTCGCAGGTGACCCGGAACTGCTGATCCTGGACGAGCCCATGTCCGCACTCGACCCGGCCGGGCGGGCCGAACTGCTCGGCGTCATCGCCGGCATGCGCGGGACCCGAACGGTGATCTTCTCCAGCCACATCCTGGCGGACGTGCAGCGCGTGGCCGACCAGATCGGCATCCTGCGCGCCGGGCGGCTGCTGTACCAGGGCAGCACCGCCGAGCTCATGGACCGGTACCTGACGCCAAGCTGGCTGCTGCGGATCGCCGGCCCGGCCGATCCGGTGCAGGCGGCGCTGGCCGCCCAGCCGTGGGTCACCAAGGTCGAGGCGACCGAGCCGGGGGTGCTGCAGGTCGATGCCACCGGCATCGCGGACGGCGAGCGCGGCATCCCGGCCATCGTGGCCGCGTGCGGTGCCCGCCAGGTCGCCTGCGAGCCGGTTACCGCAGACCTGGAGTCGGCATTCCTCGCCCTGACCGGCGCGGGAGTCAAGGAGGTGGCATGACAACGGCGACCCGGCCGGCTCGCCCGATGAGCCTGTGGCGGCTGGAGTGGCTGCGCCTGGTACGCACCCCGCGGGCCGTCTCGCTGGGCGCGGTGTTCCTGGCGACTGGCCTGCTCGAGCCCGTAGCCACGAGGTATGCGAGCGTGCTGCTCTCGCACGTCGCCCGCGGCACCGTGGTCAGCCTGCCCAAGCCCACGGCGGCGCAGGCGCTCAGCAGTTACGTGAGCGAGGCCACCATCGTCGGCCTCATCGTCTTGGTGGCCATGGCCGCAAGCGCGTACAACTTCGACGCCAGGCCTGGCCTGTCCGCGTTCTTCCGGACCAGGGTGCCGAGCATGTGGCGGCTGATCGCGCCCCGGTTCGCCGCCAGCGCGGCGGCGGGCGTCGTCGCCTACCTGCTCGGCACGCTCGCCGCGTGGTATGAGACACGCCTACTGATCGGTCCGCTGCCGGCCGGGGGCCTTCTGGCCGGGATGCTGTGCGCGGCGGTCTACCTGATGTTCGCCGTCGCCGTCACCGCCCTCGCCGCCTCCCTGACGACATCCACCGTGGCCTCCGTCGGGATCACCCTGGCGATCCTGCTCGCCGCCCTGCCCCTGCTCGGCGAAGTCCACGCCATCTCCTCCTGGGTCCCGACCGCGCTGGTCAGCGCGCCAGCTGACCTGGTCTCAAGCCCGCCAGCCGACGATCTGGCCCACTACGTGCCCGCACTCGCCGTCTCCGCTGTCGCTGGCGCCCTCGCCCTGGTGGCGGCCGTGCTGCGACTGCAGGCCAGGGAAACCTGACGGCGTTCACGCAGGCGGCTCCCCCAGCCCCGCCGGGCCCCCGACCTCTGCCACTGTGATTCCGGCAGGCCCGGTCACCCGGGCCGACGACGGGAAGACGTTCCGGCTGACCGTCCTGCTCGCTGCACTGGGACGGTGTGCCTTTGACTCTGTGCGGAGCGGGGGCGCTGGCGGTCGGAGCCGCGGACGTTCGGGGCCCGGTCTGTGGGCCACGACTGTCCGCGGGCTGACCGCCCGCCCCCGATCCCCACGCCTTAAAGGGTCAAAGGACGAACGGGTGGAACACGCTTCCGTTCGGGAAGATCCTCTTACTTCGCCAGGAGCGGCTTGAGGAACTGGCCGGTGTAGCTCTTGTCGTTGGCCGCCACGTCCTCGGGTGAGCCGGCGGCGATGATGGTGCCGCCGGCCGTGCCGCCCTCCGGGCCCATGTCGATGAGCCAGTCGGCGGTCTTGATCACGTCCAGGTTGTGCTCGATGACCAGGACCGTGTTGCCGGTTTCGACCAGCTTGGTGAGCACCCCGAGGAGCTTGCGGATGTCCTCGAAGTGCAGGCCGGTGGTCGGCTCGTCGAGGACGTAGATGGTGCGGCCGGTGGAGCGGCGCTGCAGCTCGGAGGCGAGCTTGACGCGCTGCGCCTCGCCGCCGGACAGCGTGGTGGCGGGCTGGCCGAGGCGGACGTAGCCGAGGCCGACCTCGTTGAGCGTCTTGAGGTGCCGGTGGATGGCCGGGACGGCCTCGAAGAACGTCGCGGCCTCCTCGATCGGCATGTCGAGGACCTCGGCGATGCTCTTGCCCTTGTAGTGCACCTGCAGCGTGTCGGTGTTGTAGCGGGCGCCGTGGCACACCTCGCACGGCACGTACACGTCGGGCAGGAACTGCATCTCGATCTTGATGGTGCCGTCGCCGGAGCAGGCCTCGCACCGGCCGCCCTTGACGTTGAAGGAGAACCGGCCCGGCTGGTAGCCGCGGATCTTCGCCTCGGTGGTCGCCGCGAACAGCTTCCTAACGTGGTCGAACACACCGGTGTAGGTCGCCGGGTTAGACCGCGGGGTGCGGCCGATCGGACCCTGGTCGACGTGCACCACCTTGTCCAGCTGGTCCATGCCGGTGACCCGCACGTGCTTGCCGGGCACGGTGCGCGCGCCGTGCAGCTCCTTCGCCAGGGCCCGGTAGAGGATGTCGTTGACCAGCGTCGACTTACCGGAGCCGCTCACCCCGGTGACCGCGATGAAGCAACCGAGCGGGAAGCTGGCGTCCACGTTGCGCAGGTTGTTCTCCGCGGCGCCCTTGACGGTGAGCTCACGGCCCTTCGTCGGCTTGCGGCGCTTCTTCGGTACCTCGATCTGCTT
>Ga0070714_100000863_pt1 | contig 21471 bp, 16 predicted proteins | sample LARL83metaG_FD_65450 | JGI IMG/M metagenome (GOLD analysis project Ga0070714, IMG submission 65450) | Corn, switchgrass and miscanthus rhizosphere microbial communities from Kellogg Biological Station, Michigan, USA - LAR L8-3 metaG | ecosystem: Host-associated > Plants > Roots > Rhizosphere ... | reverse complement strand
GTTCGCCGCGCAGTTCCCCGGCGTCAAAATCCATCTGGTCACCGATCTGAGCAAGATCCACGACGCTCGGATCGACAACCAGATCGCCACCCACGACCAAGTGGCTGACGTGGCCGTGCTACAGACCGTGCAGGACTTCGACCGCTGGGAGAGCGCCGGCCAGTTGCTGAAGTACCGGCCCATCGGCTCGGACGAGGTCTTCGACAACGCCAAGGACTCGCAGGGTTACTGGACCGGCGTGTTCTACGGCGCTTTCGCCGACATGGTGAACACCAAGGCGGCCGGGTCGGATCCGTCGGCGTTCACCGCGGCCGATCTACTGAAGCCGGAGTTCAAGAAGAAGCTGATCTTCACGTACCCGAACGATGACGACGCCGTCCTTTACGACTTCAAGCTGACCGTCGACAAGTACGGTTGGACCTGGCTGCGTTCCCTGGTCGCGCAGAACCCCGCGTTCGTGCGCGGTACGCCGTTTTCGGCCGGACCCGTGGCGGCCGGGGACTACCTGGCGACGCTCGGCACGGCGGGCGATCCGACGCCGAACGCGACCATGATCTTCCCGGCGAACGACCCGTTCAACAGCTGGGTGCAGCACGGTGCGATCTTCAAGAACGCTCCGCACAAGGCCGCCGCGAAGTTGTTCCTGAGCTGGCTGACGTCGCGGACGGCCCAGCAACAGCTGATCGCTCCGTGGACCTGGTCGGTGCGCAAGGACGTCGCCCCACCGGCCGGGCTGCGGCCGCTGGCCACGTATCACCAGACCGATGTGGCCGGGTTTCAGGCGTTCATGAGCGACCGGGACGCGGTGGAGCGGTTCCGCTCGCAATTGCAGCTCTACGTCGGCCAGGTCGTCGGTCCGGACCCGGCCGACCCGACCAACACCCTCGGATTGACTCCCGGCAAGTTCTGACCGGACTCGGTTCCGGGTGGGTACTTATCCCACCAAATCGGATCCTGGTCCGTAAATAGGTACGGGACGGCCTCCTGGGGCAGATGCGGTGCTATTTACACGCCGCACGGCGCCCATACGGCCACCCGAGACTGCTGGCGAATTGCGCGCGCATGGCCGTGCTGGCCGTCCGCCCGCCGTCCGCCGCGGCCCGGCCGCCGGTGCGCCGTCTGTGCCTGGAGTGCAGTGTGCGGCTGCCGGGATAGGAGCGCACCGGCACACCCGCCAACGACGTTACCGCAGGCCCAGCGAGCCGATCGAGCCCGAACCTCGGCCGCTGACCTTACCGGGGCGGCCCGCCACGTTCAACCTGGCCGACGTCGATCGCGCTGCGCAGAGGTGAAACCACCGTCCGTTCGGTAAAAAGAATTTTGATTTTTCCGAACGAGCGGTGGCTCAACAGGCCGTATTCGCCGCGAGCCAGTTGAGCAGCGGCCGGAGGCGCTCGCACGCGCGGTACACCGGCTCGACGTCGTGCACGGCTTCGGAATCGAGTTCGCGGGCGGCGATGAGCGAACGGTGCCTGAGCAGCGCGGCACGTGGATGACCGGCGGGATAGCCGCGCGGAACGCGAGTCATGACGTCGCCCAGGATGTCGTGCCCGTCCGCGGCAAGTGACAGCACGAGATTCTCGAGCGCACGCCCGCTCTGGTCTGCCGCGACGGCCGCACGGAACAGCGCGATCTGCTCAGATCCGGCGTACCGCCAGCCGGCCCCGATCCGCAGGCCGTCGAGGTTGAAGCGGAAGCCGATCTCGACGTTGCGAGCCACGCGTACGATGCCGCACTGGTTCTGCCACCAGTACGCGGTGCTGGCGTAGCGCCACACAGCGAAGTCCTCGTACCAGGGGTCCGCGTCGGCAAGGTCGTTGAACAGGTCGATCATCGGCTGCCGCACTTTCGCCTCGCGGTCACGCCGCACCCGCTCGCGTATCTCCCGCGAAGGTTCGCCGCCCAGTTGGAGCAGCACCGCGTAAGCCTGCTCCGGCCAGCCGTGAAAAAGCGTCCCCATACCGGCATGCTATGCGCGCATTACGTCCTGGAACTGCGAGTTTGTTACTGGCTCACATAAATGGCGGAGATCGCCGGAAATGCCATGGGTAGTAGCGGATACACTTTGCTGCAATCGATTTCATACCTACCGGCATCATGACATCGGCAGGAGATGTTCCGTGGCGGATGACGCGACCACTCCGGGGAGCCCGCGACCCGCGATCGACACCACGATCGCGCACACCGCCCGGATCTGGAACTACTGGCTCGGCGGCAAGGACAATTACGAGGTAGATCGTGCCGTGGGGGAGCAGATCCGTCAGTTGCATCCCATGATCGGCGACTATGCCCGCGCTGACCGGATGTTCCTCGGGCGGGCCGTGCGGTACCTGGTCGAAACCGAAGGAATCCGCCAGTTCCTCGACATCGGCACCGGGTTGCCGACCGTCGACAATACGCACGAGGTCGCCCAGTCGGTCGCGCCGGAGTCCAGGGTCGTCTACGTCGACAACGACCCGCTCGTCCTGGCGCACGCCCGTGCCCTGCTCACCAGCACCGCTGAGGGCGCCACCGACTACATCGACGCTGACCTGCGCGATGCCGGCCGCATCCTCGCCGAAGCCGCGCGCACGCTGGACTTCAGCAAGCCCATCGCGCTCACCATGCTGGGGGTGGTGATCTTCGTCGGCGACGACGAGGACCCGTATGGCATGGTGCGCCAGTTCGTCGAGGCGCTCCCCGCCGGCAGTTACCTTGTGCTTTCGCACACCGTTTCCCGTCCGGACATGCCGGACGTCGATGCCGCCGTCGCCTTCTGGAATGAGCACGGCACGCCTAGGCTGACCCAGCGCACCGAGGAGCAGATCGGCCAGTTCTTTGACGGGCTGGAGCTCCTGGCGCCCGGCGTGGTCTCGTGCTCGCGCTGGCGTCCAGAAACCTCGCAGGACGACGAACCCGCCGAGGTCGCCATGTTCGGCGGAGTGGCCCGCAAACCCTGACGGCCGGGTCCTAATCCTTGGCAGCCGTGGCACACGCTAGCTGGCGGCTGATCCGGACCAGTGCGGGTGATCTCTGCTAGCGGCATGTTCTGGTCGTGGCGCCAATGGCGGACCTGTTCGGCGGTCATGGCGGCGAGCAGGGAATCGGCGCGGATCCCTGGATCCGGGGTGCCCGCCGTGGCGAACAGGATCTGGCAGTGCTGGCGCCAGAACTGGTGCGAGCCGGTACGCAGCCGGGCCCCTGGGCTGGCGGTCTGCGACATCGCGACGAGGTCCAGGTGCGCGTCGATGTAGCGGAGGTAGGCCTCGGCGAACGCGGCCAGCCGGTCGGCGGGCGGGGCGCCCGGGCCGAGCGGCGGGGGCCGGTGAGCAGCATGGCCTGCAGTTCGGACTCACGCTGATCGAGGAGGGCCGCCGCTAGCCCCGACCTGTCAGTGAACCGGCGGTAGAGGGTGCCCTTGCCCACCCCGGCGGCCGCGGCGATGTCGTCCATTCTGACGCCTTCGACGCCACGGGAGGTGAACAGCCGCGCCGCGGCGGCGAGCACCTTGGCCCGGTTGCGCGCGGCATCTGCTCGTTCTGGTCGCGCGGCGCTTGGCGCGGTCCCTCGCGCGCCGCCTCGTGCGGCGTCGCACCCTGGTGATGAGATCGAGCACTGGGATCTGTGGGACGGCTCGTTGCCCGACTTCGCGATCGGGGCTAGCGCGAAGATGACGGTGTTCGGCGGCGGTCGGCTCGGGGGCGCCGAAGCTCAGGCATGGGCCCGAAGCCCGGCGGGCGTTCGACCGGTTCGACTCCGCGGGCCGGGTGCTGTTCAGCGTCCCGATGTGGAACGCGTCAGTGCCGTACGTCCTTAAGCAGCTCATCGACGTCATCAGCCAGCCCGGCTGGATCTTCGATGTGGACGCGGCGACCGGGTACAGCCACCTGCTGGCCGGGCGGGACCGGCGGGTCGCGGTCATCTACACCAGCGCCGTGTGGGGACCATCGATGGGGGCGGAGTTCGGCAGCGACTTCCAGTCCATCTACGTCACGGACTGGCTGCGATGGACCGGGTTGACCGACATCAGCGAGATCCGGTTCCATCCGACCCTCGCAGGAGACCCGGACGCGGCCCGGCGTGACGCCGACGATCAGGCCCGCGGCATCGCCAAAGGGTTCTGACTGGGCGTCGCGGGCCGCGAGTCCCAGCCGGTGGCCCTGGGGTTCTCTACCGGCCCCTGACCGCCGGATCCCGAAGGGGGTACGGGGAACCACGTACCCCCTCCGGATCCACCCGGCAGGGGGTCCGGGGGCCACGCACCCCCTTCTAGGGGGCTTCGGGGGCCACGCACCGCATCCGGCTGGGGGACCGGCCGACTGGGCCGGCGAGTGCGCGCCGGCGGGCGCGAGCGGGCGAGGCTAGGCGTCTTCGAGGACCTCCGCGAACGCGATCGCGACGCCTCCGGTGGCGTGCTTGAGGGTCGCGCCGACAAGCTCGCCCGCCTCCGCGGCGGCGGCGCTGGCCGCCGCGTAGTCGGCGAAGTACAGGTCCAGCAGCCGGTACGCCGGCGTCGGGCTGCCGTCTTCTTTCGGCCAGACCTTGGACGCCTGGAGCCGGGTGAGGCCGGGAAGCTTCCGCGCCAGCGCTAGTTGCTCGGGGTAGGCCGACTCGAACGCGTCCGGGTCGGCGGGGTTGGAATAGACGAAGCTGATCTTCGTCGGCTTGTCCTGCTCAGTCATGGCTGACCTCCTGGCGGTTAATGTCTGTCGATACACAGCGGCCCAGAGCGGACCAAATCCCCGTACGATCACTTGCTGATCATCGAGCGTAGCCGGAGGAATTGATGACAACTATGCCCGATTCACCGGAAATACTTGCCGATCGTCCGGTCGGCGAGGACGCGGCGCTCGACCCGCATCCGCAGCCGCGCGACTTGCTCTCGGAGTTGCTCCGGAGCGTCCGGCTGAATGGAGAACGAATCGTCGCGTACGGTCCGTTGCGGACGCTCTCGGTCGGCTTCGCCGGTATCGGCACGCTGCACATCGTTGACGAGGGCGAGATCATGCTCCGGCTCGACGGCGTCCCGCATGTCGAGCGCGCGAGTCACGGCGATGTCATCCTGCTTCCGCGCGGCGATCCGCACCACATCAGCGACGCGCACGCGAGGGTGCGCGCCGGCGCGGCCGAAGACGGCGCGGCCGAGGACGGCGCGGCCGAAGACGACGCAGTCGAGGACGGCGCACCCCCGCCGGCGCGCTGGCTCTGCGGAAGCTTCACGATCGGGGACCCGCAGGCGAGCCACCTGCTCGCGAGCCTCCCGGCCGCGATCATCCTGCGCGGCGACCGCGGCCCAGCCCTCGAAGGGCTCGAAGTAGCCCGCAGGATGCTCCTGGCCGAGATGCAATCGCCCTCGCAAGGATCGGCGGTGATGATCGCCCGCATCCTCGATCTGCTGTTCATCCAGATTCTGCGCGCCTGGGCCGCTGGCGCGGACGCCGAACCGAACTGGCTCGCCGGTGCGCTCGACCCCCAGATCGGTCTGGCCCTGAGCGCTGTCCACCGAGACCCCGGCCACGACTGGAAAGTCGACGAGCTGGCCAAAGTGTGCTGCCTTTCCAGGTCGGCGTTCGCCGCCCGGTTCGTCGCCCGGGTCGGCATGCCGCCGGCCGCTTATCTCGCGCATGTACGCCTCGACGCCGCCACCGACCTGCTCCGCGACACCGCCCTGCCGGTCGCGCTGATCGCGGCGAACGTCGGCTATCTGTCGGAGGCGGCATTCAGCCGCGCGTTCAAGCGCCGCTACGGCACGCCGCCGGCGCGCTGGCGACGTGACCTACGAGCGAGACTTTCGTGAGCGACCGCGAGACCCGTGAGATCCAAGTAGCTGTACGGCTGTCCAGAGCAAGGCGGACCTTGCCTGATAGTTGGCTGGCGCTAGCGTGCAACATGTGGCGGACGATGCGCCAGCGCACTGTTGTCCCTGCGTCAGCGTGGTGGATTACCTCATCGTGGTAAGTTGACGCTCGAAAACGAGGGTCAGGGTTCCACAAAGGGGGAATCCACCACGTTGTTCGAGATCCATCCGCTGCCAGCGGGCGCTGCGGGTGCCAGCGGGCGCTGCTGCCAGCGGGCACTATCCGCTGCCAGTGGGCACCTGCGGGTGCCGTCTGCCAGCGCCGACCGTGCCCCGGGACGACCACCTGGCGCACCGTCTGAACACAAGCCGCACGCTAGGCCCGAGACGTAAGGATTGCCTGAGAGGTGAGCTGGCCCGAGCCCAGCAGCTTGCCGATCCGGCCGGCCTGCTCGTCGGCCGCTGCCAGCTCCGGCGTGTGCCCGTACCGGCGGTGCAGTTCCCGCTCCACGGCCCTGGTCCGGTCAGTCCAGTCTGGCGGTGGCTGGGTGATGTCCGGGAAGTCGGCAACCTCCAGCACCAGCAGGCCGGCGTCGGCGAGCAGATCGTGCAGCTGGCCGCTGGTCGGGAAGTGGTTGCCCTGCGGCGGGTCGTCCAGCCTGCCGCTCGCCAGGTACACCAGCAGGCCGAGACGGCCACCGGGACGAGTGACGCGACGGAGTTCGGCGACCATCGAATGCTGGGCGGCCGCGCCGGCCGCGGTGCACAGCACGCCGAGGCACCAGGTCAGATCGGCGGTCGCGTCGGCGAAGGGCAGCGCGGTCGCATCGGCTTGAACCACCGGGGCACCGAACAGCCGGGCCGCCGCGCGGCAGGCGCCAGCCTCGTACTCGGCAAGCACGGGCCGCACACCGCTCTGGCGCGCGGCGTATGCCGCGGGTCCGCCCACGCCCGCGCCGACGTCGATCATGGTCTCGCCTGGTCGCGGCGCGAGGCGCTCGAGCAGCCAGTCCAGGACCGCGGGCTGGCCACTGCCCCGGCAGGCGGCCGGGATGTAGAAATCCGGGCCGAGATCGGCGGCCACCCGGGCGGTCCACTCGGCCACGCTGCCGAACTCCGCTTCCATCGCACCGCCCGTCATCCGGCGTCTCCTGACCGGATCCGGGCCGCCAGTTCCGCTTTGATCCGCGCGGCGAACTCATAGCCGCGGGCCGAGGCCAGCCCGGAGATGTTCACCCCGGCCACGCCCGGGATGGCCAGCAGAGCGCGGGCCTGCCGGGCCGCGGCCGCGATGCCCGCCGCGACCGGGTCGGGGTCATCGAGCACTGCCTGCGTCGTGGCGGGATCCAGCTCCAGCCCGGGCAGGCTGGACAGCGCCGAGGCGGAGACGGGGTCGGTGAAGATGGCGACCGCGGCGATGACCGGGATCGTGACACCGGCCCGCGCCGCGGCGGACATGAAGCCAGCCACTGCGGCCACGGTGCCGTGGTTGAGCACGGCGACCGCCGCCCCGGCGCGCTGCTTCTGCGCCAGCCGGAACGGCCGCAGGTGCCGTGGTGGCGCGGTGGGTGTCTCCGGCACAGCGGCCGGCACCCCGATAGACGCGGCCAGCGCGGCCAGCCGCGGCCCGTCCAGGTCGAAGACCTGCGTCACGTCCTGGCGCACATCGTAGGCGCGGGCATCGCCGGTCACGCACAGGACCGCGGCTATCCCGAGGTGCCGCAGGCCGTGCAGTTCCTGCTCCAGCACAATCCGGTTCCGGTCCCGGCAGGAAAGGGTTATCCACGGCCGCGCCCCGGCGTGCCGCAGAATCGACGCCAGCTGGGCGGGCGGGAAGTCGGGCCGGTCCTGGTGTTCGCCGACCAGGACGGCGTCGCTAACCGGGGCCAGGATCCCCGCCACGGCGTCGTGCGCCGCCACGGAGTACGGCTCGGAGCTGAAGTCGGTCAAGATCAGCGGCACCGCGTCCAGCGGTGTCGCCGGCACCGGGTCAGGCCAGGCCGCGGGGGCGGGAAATACGCACGGGAACTGGCCTACCTCGCAGCCGCCGTCGGAGCGCACCCCGCCGCACGGGCCCATGACCATGTGCTTGGGGCAGTCCTCGCGCATCACGGGTGCATCACGGGTGCATCACGGGCGCACGGCCGGCTCGTCCGGCGGCTCGGCTTCGCCTTCCGCCCCGGGGACCCGTTGCTGACCCATCCGCCGCAGCGCCGGAAGCAAGGCAAGCGCCGCCGGCATCGGCAGCCACAGTGCCAGCACACGGTAGAGGAAGATGCCGGCTACCGCCACCGCGAGCGGCGCCCCGCTGTACCAGATGGCCAGCGACATGCACAGCACCAGCACGCCCGCACCGCCCAGCGGGCCGGTGCGGCGGGTGAACACCATTCCGACCGCGAATCCGACGAACATCGACGCCGCGTTCATCTTGAAGCCGAACGCCGCCATCCCCGCCCATGCCGCGAACGCGTCCGCCGCCCAGAACACCGCCATTCCGGCCAGCGGGATCCCGAAGCGCCGTGGCTGCGCGAACATCGCCCGGATCAGGTGGATGGACTCAAGGAAGTTACCTAGGGACCCGCGCCAGCCGTCGCGGCCGCGGTACCGGTCCCGGTACCGCTCCGCGAGCCAGAACGCGATGAGGAACCCGGGCACCGGGAGCACCGCCCACGGGATGGTGAAATCCAGCGGCGGCTGGTCCGAGCCGGCTGCGAGCACCGCGATCGCGCACGCCGTGCCACCCAGCGCCAGCACCCCGTGCTCGAGGCCGGCAAGGCCGGAAACCCGGGTCTTGGCCTCGCGTTTGTCAGCTCCCGCGGCCTCGAGCGCATACCGGTCGATCGTCCCGCCGCCGTGCGCGAGGAAGCCGCCGAAGCCGACCGTCACCACGATCCGCATCTGGTCCCCGTTCAGCGTCGGTCCGCCGGCCACGGTGAACATCCCCTGGTAGGCGTAGTAGTAACCGGCGAACGAGATGCCGAGGGCGCCGACCAGCGCGATAAGCCACACCGGCTGGAAGTTGCCGAGCACGGCGCGCACGCTGGCGAAGCCGGCCACATAAGCCAGGCCTGCGCCCGCGGCGAGCTGCAGCACCGCGGCCGCGGTCATCAGCATCGCCAGCGCGCTTCCGCGGCGCTCGATGTGATCACCGGTCACGCTTGGCAGCGAAATCTGCACGATGCCGCCACTGCCCAGTAAAACCCGGTCGATACCTAACGAGCGGTGGTTTTACCCGCCGGGATCACGAAAACGCCCGGCCGGACAGGCGGTCCCAGACGGAGTAAGCGCAGCCACGGGTGAACACATGGTCCAGGTACTTGAGCCGGTCCTCGACGACGTCCTTGACGCTTCGCTTCGTGGCGACGGCGTTGCTCATGCTCGTGCGAATAGCCCGCTGCAGCTCTGGTGCGAGGTCCCGCTCCTGGAGGGCGGCGAGGTTTTCGCTGTGGAAGATCCCGCCGTGTTCGCCGGGGATGGTAGGTACCGCCGCGACCAGTTCCGGATCGACGCGGTGCGGAAAGGTAGCCGACCTCTCCAGCGTGCCGGCGATATAGAGGTTGACCATCGTCCGCAGGCACTTGTCGCATCGCCCGCAGTTGTAGGCGCCGTTCTCGTTGGCGAAGCACACCCGCAGATGCTTGAGCGCCAGCGGCGAGCGGCCGACCTGCGAGATCACCTTCTCGAGCCTGGTGGCCTCGGTCCCGTCATGGACGAACCGGGTGCCCTCTGTGCTCCAGTTCGCGTCGAGCGCGAGGTTCGAGCCCCACGGAATCTGTTCCGCGGCCGAATGGGTCGACGGTATGTAGATCTGGCGGAACCCGCCGCGCAGGAACAGGCCGGCGGCCGCCAGGCAGCCGCCGTGCGAGAAGTCCCACAGCAGGATCGGTTCCACGAGGCCCTGGATGTTGCTGCGTACCACCGTCAACCCGACATTTTCCGCCGCGGCGACCGATCTGATGTTCGCCAGGGCGCGGTCCCACAACCGCGTGTTGCGCCGGTCGATGTCGAATCCGTTCACCAGGATGAAGCTGCTGATCCGGTCGGCCTCGTCCGGATCCGCCTTGTGCTTGAGATAGGTATAGAAAGAGTCGACGCCGCCGGAGAAGAACGATGCCGACCTGGCCGGGCTCGGCTGATCGGCGGCGAGCGAGCCGGCCTCGATCTTGATCGGTTTCAGGCCTATGTCCCACGCCAGCACCACTTCCATGATCTCGTGCATGCCCTGATAGAGCTGCCCGGACATGCACCCGTCGATGATGAGGTCTTCGCCCTGCCGCATCGCGGGCAGCAGCAGGGCGGCGGCGAATGGGCTGGCGTCGCCGGAAACGCAGTCACCGTGCGCGGCGTCGCTGAGGGCGAAGTACACCCGGTCCCAGCCGAACTTGCGGATCTTGCACGTGGCTGACAAGACCGCCTCGGCTCCGGTCCGGCTGAGGTGCGCACCTTTGATGATGATCGCGAGGTCCTTGCTGGTCGGGATTCAGGGCAACCGGCGATTTACCCGGCTTGCACCGGTTTACCCATGTCACCCACGGGTAGTCGGGGTGTTTACGTGTTCGGTGGCGATGAGCGGTAGGTGGGTCGCTAGCGCCCTGGCGGGACGCGTGCACTGGTGGGCTCGGAGTTGCGACCGGACATGCCACAACGCAAGAACGATCCCAACTCAACAGAAATCATCGAAACGTTGCCACCTGCTTATCGGCCCATTTCTCCGGGCCTGGCGATAGCGCCGACCGTTAGCGTCATCATCCCGGCGAGGGATGAGGCGGCCAACCTGCCGCACGTGTTCGGCAGGCTGCCGTCCTGGGTCGACGAAGTGGTCCTGGTGGACGGCCATTCCACCGACGACACCGTCGCCGTCACCCGGGCGCTGTACCCGGCTGCCAAGGTGGTCCAGCAGCCAGGCCGGGGCAAGGGCGACGCGTTGCAGGCAGGATTCGCGGCGGCGACCGGCGACATCATGGTGACCATCGACGCTGACGGGTCAACCGACGGGGCGGAGATGATCAGGTTCGTCGGTGCACTCCTGGCCGGCGCGGATCTGGCCAAGGGCTCGCGCTTCGCGAGCGGTGGCGGCAGCGACGACATCACCGGCCTGCGCCGTTGCGGAAACCGGCTGCTGAGCGCCCTCGTCAACCGGATGTTCGGGACCCATTTCACCGATCTCTGTTACGGCTACAACGCCTTCTGGGCGCGCCATCTGGACGCGATCGGGGTCCGCGACTGTCCGGGCTTCGAGGTCGAGACGCTGCTGAACATCCGGGCGGCAAAGGCTGGCCTGACCATCTATGAGGTGCCGAGTCATGAGTGTCCGCGCATCTTCGGAGCGAGCAACCTTCGTGCGGTACGGGACGGATGGCGGATTCTCAAGGTCATCATGCGGGAATGGCTGGCGGGCGGGCGAAGGCCACGGAAACAACGCTCGCGCGTCGTCACCGCCGATACGGCGATCCCTTCCGGCGAGTCCGTGCCAGAGCGGGAGATCGCCGCGCTCTTCGATCGCTACGCCCAGCAGCTGTACGGCTACTGCAGGTCCCGGCTGAGTGAGCCCGCCGCGACCGAGGCGGTGCAGGACACCTTTATCATCGCCGCCGCCAAGATATCGCGGCTGAGCCCGCCGGAGCGGCTGCGGGTGTGGCTGTTCGCGCTGGCCAGGAACGAATGCCACCGGCGCCTGCTTGGGTCCGCACGGTCGGCAGCGCTCTACGAGACCGCGGGCGCGGCGGACGACACGGACCGGGAGATCAGCGAGCTCAGCGTGCGGCACGGATTCTACGGCGCCGACCTCGCGGACATCCTCGGAGTGCCGCGCGACCAGGCGCACATTCTGGCGGCGCGTGCCCGTTCGGGGTTCCAGAAATCACTGGGCGTACTGCCGATGGCCAGATCCGCACGGGAGCGATGCGGAGAACTGGGCACGATCCTGGACCGGCAAGGCGGCAGAACCGGCCCGATGCTGCGCCTGCGGGTCAGGCGGCATCTGCGGCGCTGCGCGGTATGCGGCGTACGCAGGCGCGATGGACTGAGCCCGGCCATCGTGCTCGGCATGCGTCCGGTGGCCCCGCTGCCGGCGCAGTTGCGGCGGCGGACGCTGGACCTGGTCTCGGCCGAGTCGCCGGCCGCGACGGCCCGTCGTGCCACCGTGTTGCGGCGCACCGCACGGTTCAGCACCGACGGCTTCCCGGTACAGCTAGCCAGCCCGTCCGCGTCCGGCCGGCGGATCGCCGCCCTGGCGGCGGCGGTCGCGACCCTGGCCCTGCTCGGCGGCGTCGTCTACCACGTCGCGACCGGCCCGGTCGTCCCCGGCGGTCGGCCCGTCGCCGTCGCCGCCGGCGGCGCGCGGGTGCCGGTGCCGCCGGCGGTCAGCGATCCGGCGCGAACCCGGGCCGGCCGCCGGTCCGCGGTGCGGCCCGCGCCCGTTGCCGCGGACAGATCCGTTCCGGCCCCGTCCGGTTTCATCATGCCCTCATTCGTCCAGCGCGCCAGGCAGGCGAGTCCGGCGGCGCATCGGTCGCCGTCGCGGTCGCCGAAGCGGCCCGCGCCGTCGCGCTCCCCGTCGCGGTCGCGCTCTCCGTCGGCACCGCCCAAGCCGTCGCGGTCGCCGACGCCCGCACCGTCGCGGTCGCCGGCGCCTTCGCCGTCAGTGGCGCCATCGGTGTCGCCATCACTGGTGCCGTCGGTGCTGCCGTCAGTGCTGCCGTCGCTGGTGCCGTCGCTGGCCCCGGGCAACTGAGACGAAGGAGGACCAGATGCGCAACGCTCAACCGGATCCGGCCGGTTCACCGCGGGTGTCGGTGATCGTCGCCGCGTTCTCGATGGAGCGCTGGGACTGCCTGCGGGCAGCGGTGGCATCGGTGCTGGCGCAGACGGCTCAGGTGCCGGAAACGATCGTCGTGATCGATCACAATCCCGAGCTCCTCGACCGGGCGCGCCGCGAACTCCGCGGCGTCACCGTGGTCCCCAACACCAGCGGCCGGGGCGTGTCGGGAGCCCGCAACAGCGGTGTCGCGGCATGCCACGGGGAAGTGCTGGGATTTCTGGACGACGATGCCGTCGCGTCGCCCACCTGGCTGGACATCCTGCTGCCCCGCCTGGCGGACCGGCACGTCGTGGGCGCGGGCACCAGGGTCGTCCCGCTGTGGGAGGGCTCTCGGCCGCGCTGGCTCCCGCCGGAGTTCGACTGGACGGTGGGCGGGTCCTACCGGGGCATGCCGGAACAGGCCACGGCGGTGCGTAACGTGTGGACCTGCGGAATGCTGATTCCTCGGCAGGCCTTCGATGCGGCGGGCGGCTTCCGCGAGGCGTTCGGCAAGGTCGGCGGCCGCTCCCGCCCGGAGGATACCGACCTGTGCCTGCGCGCCGCGGCGGCTCGGCCCGGGAGTACCTGGTTGTATGAACCGGCCGCGGTCGTGAGCCACCGCGTGCCGGCGGCGCGTGCCACCGTCCGCTTCTTCCTGCGCCGCTGCCTGCTGGAGGGTCTGGGAAAGGCGGCGCTGGCGTCCTGGAACGGCGCGCGCGAGAGCACGTCCGCGGAGCGGCAGTACATGAGGCGCGTGCTACCCCGCGGAATGACCCGCGGCCTGCGGGACGCGGTGCGCGGTGATGCGTGCGGAGCGTTGCGGACCGTCGCGATCGCGGCCGGATTGCCCGTCGCGGCGGCCGGGTTCCTGGCCGGGCGCCTTTCCGGCCTCGCGTATCGCCCGGCTCCGGAGCGGCCGCGGCCGCTCCGGATCCTCGTCGACCAGTCCGGGTATGACTTGCTGAACCTCGGTGATGTCGCGATGCTGCAGGCGTGCGTGACCCGGCTGCGTGGCCGGTGGCCCGACGCCGAGATCATGGTGGTCTGCCATGCCCCCGAACGGCTGGCTGCTTACTGTCCGGGCACTCTGGCCGTCGGGGCCAGGCGCGCGGAGCCCGCGTTCGGTCGGCGGCCCCGGCTGGCCGCCGGACAGGCGTGGCGGATAGCGGCACCGTACCTGTGCGGCCGGTTCGGCACCGGGCACGGCCGGCCGGGCCCGCCGCGTACCGTGATCCAGGCCGTGCGGGCGGCCGACCTCGTCGTGGCCAGCGGCGGCGGTTACCTGACCGACACGTGGTGGTGGCACGCGGCGGGCGTGCTCAGCGTGCTGTCGCTGGCTCAGCGCCTCGGCAAGCCGACCGCCATGCTCGGCCAGGGTATCGGGCCGATCGGGCTGCCGGGACTGCGCGCCCAGGCGCGCGGCGTGCTGCCCGGGCTGACGGTCCTCGGGCTACGGGAGGACCAGGTCGGCCAGGCGCTGGCGCTGGCTCTCGGCGCGCGGCCGGATGTGGTCGCCGTCACCGGGGATGACGCGCTGGAAATGGTTCCCGCCGTGACCGGCACCGGCGGTCATGCGCTGGGGTTCAGCCTGCGGGTATCGGGCTACTCCGGTGTTGACCTGGCGGCCGCCCAGGCGGTCGGCGCCCTCGTGGCGCGGTCGGCGCGGGCCTTCGGCGTGCCGGTCGTCGCGCTGCCCGTATCGCGCTATCCGGTGGACGGCGACCTGGATGCCCTCCGCATCGTGCCCGGCATCGCGGCGCATGACCTGGCCGCTCCCGAGGAGCTGATCGCCGCCGCCGGCGAGTGCAATTGCATTGTCACCGGCAGCTATCACGCGGCGGTATTCGGTCTCGCGCAGGGTGTGCCGGCCGTCTGCCTGAGCAGATCCACCTACTACGACGCCAAATTCGCCGGGCTGCGGGGGTTGTTCCCCGGCGCCTGCTTCGTCGTCTCGCTCGACGCGCCAGACCTCGCTGACCGGCTGCGGCATGCCATCGACCAGGCGTGGCACCTGCCGGGCGCCGAACGCCTGGCTGCCAAGAACGCGGCGGCCAGGCAGCGGGAGGCCGGGCGCCAGGCCTGCGCCCGGATCCGCGTCGCGGTGGACCGGAAACAGGAGGAGCCGGTCCGGTGAACGTCACGGATGTGTTTTCGCCGGCCTTGATGATGGAGGTGGAGCTCACCCGGCCGCTGCCGGCGGTGAGCTACGACGGCCAGCACGGCCAGGCGTGGGTGCTCGCGCGGCTGCATGGCGAACCGGTTGGCTCGTGCGCCATCCGCCTGGCGGCAGGGCTGGCCCCCGACCAGTTCGGCGCGCTGATCTGGCCGGAACTGCGCGAGCCCGTCGGCCGGCGGTTCGTCGCGGCCGGTCTCGCCCCGCCAGCGACGCTGACTGGTCAGGGACTGACCGCCGACCCGTCGGCGTGGCCATATCTGTGCCGCCGCCGGGAGATCCTGGCTACGGCGCCGTTCATCAGCGTGGTCATCTGTACCCGCGGCCGGCCGGCTCAGCTGGCGGACTGCCTGCGCTCGCTGGACCGGCAGGATTACCCGCGTTTCGACGTCGTGGTCGTGGACAATCTCCCGGCCGGGCCCGGCGCGGCCGAGGTCAAGGCGCTGGCCGGAGGCTGGCGGCACAGCTACGTCACCGAGCCGCGAGGCGGCCTGTCCTGGGCCCGCAACGCCGGGATAGCGGCCGCGTCCGGCGACATCATCGCGTTCCTCGACGATGACGAGAAACCGGACGCCCACTGGCTTGCCGGGCTGGCGGCGGGCTTCGCCCGCGGCGACGGGATCGGCTGCGTCACCGGCCCGATCCTGCCGGCGCGGCTCGACACCCCGGCCCAGGCGTGGTTCGAGTGGTCCGGCGGGCACGGCAACGGCCGTGGCTTTTCGCCCGCCGTTTTCTCCGCGCACGGCCCGCAGAGCCCGCTGTTCCCGCTGCCGCCGTTCGGCGCCGGCGGCAACATGGCCTTCCGCCGGGAGGTGCTGGCGCGCATCGGCGGCTTCGACGTCGCGATGGGAGCGGGCACGCCGGCCCGGGCCTCGGAGGACACGCTGGCCCTCACGCACGTGCTGCTCGCCGGGTATCGCATCGCGTACGAACCCGCGGCCCTGGTCCGCCACGACCACCATGCGGACATCGAGAGCCTCGGACGGCAGCTGCACGGGTATGCCGTCGGCACCGGTGCCTACTACGCCGCGCTGCTGCGGCACCGGCCCGCAGTCCTGCCGGCGCTGCTGACGCAGCTGCCCGCCGCCGTCCGCTACCTGCGCGGCGGCAACGCGACGGCGCGTGCCCGGCCGGCGCGCTTGCGACGCTGGCAGCGGCTGGGCATGCTGGCCGGGCCCGCGGCATACCTCAGGAGCGTGCGCCGGCAGGCCCGGGTCGCCGCATCGCACGAGGCACCGCGATGACCGCGGAACCGGCACCGCCCGAGGTACCCGTGCTGATGTATCACAGCATCGCCACCGAGGCCACCCGCAAGTTCCGGCGCTTCGCCGTGCATCCCGGTGAGTTCGCGGCTCAGATGGCGTACCTGCGTGCCGCCGGATACCACCCGGTGACCGCGGCGGAGCTGGCCGCCGCGCGGTACGGCGGTACGCTGCCGACGCGGCCGGTGGTGCTGACGTTCGACGACGCGTACACCGACTTCTACAGCACGGCGCTGCCCATCCTGCACGAGCACGGCTTCGGTGCGACGCTCTACGTCCCCACCGCGTATGTCGGCGCAACGACCCGGTTCAACGTGAGCGTCGGCGAGCAGGACCGCGCGGTACTTTCGTGGCGGGCGCTTGGTGAGGTCGCCGCCGCGGGGGTCGAGGTGGCGGCGCACAGCCATACGCACCCGCAGCTCGACCGGGTGCCCGCCGCGGTGCTCGGCGACGAGGTACGCCGCTGCCGGGACATGCTGGCGGACAAGCTCGGACTTCCGGTTGACGGATTCGCCTACCCGTTCGGCTACTGGAATCGCGCGGTGCGCGCCGCCGTCGCCGCTGCCGGGTACCGCTACGCGTGCGCGGTGGACGAGCTCACCACGGCACCTGACGACGATCTGCTCACGCTGCCGCGGCTGACGGTCAACGCCGGCATCGGAGCCGCGGGGCTCGCCCGGCTGCTCGGTGCCCGCCCCGCACCCGGCGGCCGGCGAACGGCGGCGGTCAAGCGCACCGCCTGGCGCTCGGTGCGCCGATTCGTGCCGCTGGCAGGCGGAGCGGTCAAGTGACGGCGGCCAGGGAGACGATCGGCGGGCCCCCCGCGGCGGCGGAAGGGCACGGGGCGGCCGCCGGCCGGCCAGCGGAGGCCGCGCGGGCCCGGTCCAGGCTGCCGGTCAGCGTCGTGGCGCTCAGCGCCGCGGCCGGCGTCCTGGTGGTGGCCGCCGCGTACACGGCCGGGCGCCTGGGCCGCGACGACGCGGCGTGGGCGGATCGCGTGTACTGGCTCGGCCAGTTGCTGATCCTGGCGCCGGTAGCCGCCCGGCTGCTGAGCCGGCGAGCCCTTACCGCAAGCGAGACCGTGACGCTGATCGTCGTCCTGACGGTGACGGAATACCTCGTCAAGGTCTGTTACAGCCCAGCGGCGTTCAGCTACGCCGACGAGCTCATGCACTGGCGCACGGCAACGGACATCACCCAGGCCGGCAAGCTTTTCACCGCCAACGACCTGCTGCCGATCAGCCCGTACTACCCCGGCCTCGAGGAGGTCACCACCGCCCTGGCCGCGGTCACCGGGCTCTCGGTCTTCACCGCCGGGCTCATCGTGGCGGGCACGGCCCACCTGCTGTTCACCTGCGTGCTGTTCCTGATCTTCCGCCACATCAGCGGTTCGCACCGGATCGCGGGGATCGCGGTGCTCCTGTACGCCAGCGAGTCGCTGTTCCAGTCCTTCGACTCGATGTTCGTCTACCAGACCCTTGCCCTGCCGTTCCTCGGGCTCACCATGCTGGCCGTCGGCCGGCTCGCCGCGCCCGCGGCGACCGGCCGGGCCGGATGGTTCACGGTGGCGATGCTGTCAGCCTTCGCCACGGTGGTGTCCCACCACGTGACCAGCTTCCTGCTCGTGCTCTCCCTGGAGCTGATCACCGTCGTCGCCGTGGTGACCCGCGACCGCAGGCTGGCCGGCTGGGCCGCCGTCGCCGGCTTGCTGTCGGCCGCGGCGCTCAGCGCCTGGATCGTGTTCGTCGCCCCGTCGACGGTGAGCTACCTGCGGCCGGTGACCGAGCAGGTGCTTCAGGCATTCCGCGCCAGTCTGGCGGGCGGGGGGCACCACGTCGCGCTGTCGTCGGTCTCCAGCGGGCCGCTGGGCAACCAGGCGCTGTCCGCCGTGGCGGTCCTGATCATGTCCGTGCTGGTGCCCATCGGCTGGTGGCAGGTCCGGCGCCGGTACCGCCGGCAGCCTTGGATCGTGGCGCTGGCAATCGGCGCGGCGGGCTGGTACGTCACGGTCGCCGTCCGGCTGTTCGCCGGGAATGGCAGCGAACTGGCCGGACGGGCGTCGACGTTCGTATTCCTGCCGGCCGGCTTCATGGCCGCCCTCGCCGTGGTCCACCTGACCGGCAAGAGCCTCCGCTCGGCTGTTGTCCAGGTCAACGCGCGCCGGCGTGCGCCCCTCGTGATTGCCGCCGTTGTGGTGACCGCGCTTGTGCTCGTCGTGAACGGACTGGTCAACGGCTGGCCGCCGTACTGGGAGCGGCTGCCCGGGCCGTACCAGGTGGCCGGGGCGGAGCGATCGGTGGGCCCCGGCCAGGTCGCCTCCGCCAGATGGGCACTGGCCGTACTCGGCCCGGGTAACCGGTTCGCCACCGACGAAGGCGACCTGCCGGTCCTGGGCAGCTACGGAGACCAGGACACGGTCGGTGACGACAGTTACCTCTACACCTCGCCGCGGTTCTCGCGGGCCGACGCGCTCCAGGTCCAGGCGCAGTCCATCGGCTACGTCCTGGTCGACCGGCGGCTCGGCGAGATGCTGCCCGCCTCTGGCCAGTACTTCCCTGATGATCCGAACGCCGGGAGGTACCTCCGGCCGCTGCCGCTGACCGGTCTTACCAAATTCGACCACGTGCCCGGTGTCGCCCGTGTCTACGACTCCGGGGACATCGTCATCTACGACCTGCAGGGGTCTGCGTACTATGGCCCGTAGCCAGCTTGACATCGCGGCCACGGCGCTGGTGGCGGTACTGGCCTGCGGCGCGGCCGCGGGCGGTGCGCACGGTGGTCCGGCCATGATCGTGCTCGGCTTCGCGCTGTTCGCGGCACCCGGCTACCTGCTCGGCCAGCTGCTCGCGGGCCCCCGGGTCAGCGGCCCGGAGCGCGTGGCCGTGATGACCGGCCTCGCCCTGGCGGTGCCCGTCCTCGGCGGAATCGTGCTGTATGCCGCCGGAGTGCCGCTGCACCGGCCGGCCTGGTTCGGCCTGCTCGCCGGAACGACACTGGCGAGCGACGCCGTGCTGTTCCTGCGCCGCCGGGCCCGCGAGCCAGATTCGGCCGTCGGCCCTGAACCTGCCGCACCGCCAAGGCGCGTACCGTTCTGGCCGGCGGCGGCGTTCGCCGTCGCGGTACTGCTCGCGGGCGGCGGGGTGGCGCTGGCCCGGATCGGCGTCGCCGCCCAGCCGCGGACCGGGTTCACCCAGATGTGGCTGTCCCTGCGGCATGACGGGCAGCGGCTGGATCTCGGCGTCGGCAACGACCAGGGCAGCACGACGAGCTACCGGCTGGTGCTGCTGCGCGCCGGTCATGTGATCGCCACCTGGAACCTGACGCTGGCGGACGGCCAGACCTGGCAGGGATCGGTGCCGTCCGCGGGCGCGCCTGCCGTCGTCGCCGACCTGTACCGGCTGCCCGACACCACGCACCCCTACCGCCACGTAGCCACCGGCAGCAGGTCATGACCGGGGTGCTGCCGCGTTCCCCGCGGGTCGCCGCTGCCGCCGCCTGGCGGCAGCATCACGACGTGCTGCGGAACACGATCAGCCTCGTCGCCGCTACCGGGGCGGCGTCGCTGCTCGGCATTCCGTACTGGATGCTCGCGACCAGGCTGTTCAGCCAGCGGGCGGTCGGCTACGGCTCGGCCGCGGTGTCGGTGATGACGCTGCTCGGCACAATCGGCATGTTCGGCCTCGGTACCCTGCTTATCGGCGAGCTGCCCAGGCGTCACACAAGGGCCGGCCTGGTGTCCGCCGCGCTGCTCACCTGCGGGCTGGGCTCGCTGGTGCTCGGCCTGGGGTTCGCCATCGCGGCCCCGCGCGTCAGCCGCAACTTCGCGAACATGATCGGCACGCCGGGCCGGGCGGCGCTATTCGCCGCGGGTGTCGCGCTGACCGCGGTGGCCCTGGTATTCGACCAGGCCACCATAGGCCTGATGCGCGGAGGACTCCAGATGGGGCGCAACCTGGTGTTCGCCATCGCCAAGATACTGGTCTTGCCCGCCGCCGCGATCGGCCTGCACGACGGGTTCGGGCTCGGCGTGGTCATGTCCTGGGTCGCCGGCATCGCGCTGTCGCTGATGCTGACCGCCATCCGGCTGTCGCTGCTCGGCACGTCCGTGCTGCCGCGGCCAGACTGGGGTGGGCTGCGCGGTCTCGGCAAGGCGGCGGCGGCCCACAACTGGCTGAACCTGGCGATGATAGCGCCGTTCTACTTGCTGCCGGTGCTGGTCACGGTCATCGTGTCACCATCGGCGAACGCTGCCTTCTACATCGCCGTCATGCTGACCACGTTCCTGTTCATCGTGCCGGCGCATCTGTCGACGGTCCTGTTCGCGGTGGCGGCGGCCGACCCCTCGGTCGTCGCCAGGAAGCTGCGCTTCGCCTTGCGCTTGTCGTTCCTGATCGGGATACCGGGAATGGCCGTCTTGATCCTGGGTGCACATCTGGCGTTGAGCCTGTTCGGGCGGGGCTACCCGGCGGCCACGGTACCGATGTGGCTGATCACCCTCGGCTACCCGGCGGCCGTACCGAAGTCCCTGTACATCGCGGTGTCCCGGGCGGCCGGCCAGATACCTCGTGCGGCGGTTGTCCTTACCGCCTGCTCCGTCGCGGAACTGGCCGCCGCGGTCGCGGGCGGGCTGGCAGCCGGGCTGTACGGATTGTCGCTGGCGCTGCTGGTGGTGCGGTACGCGGAGGCGCTGGTGACCGCGCCGGCCGTGTTCACCGCCGCACGTTGATGGCGAACGACGTGGTCTCCAGCCCGCTGCCGCCCTGCCAGAGCTCGAAGCCGGCCTGGACGTTCAGCAGGTAATAGGAACCGATCAGGTATCCGCGGCGGGCGGCGTCATTGACAATCGCGCTGACGTCCAGGTCACGGACCGACTCGGCGGGGCGATCCATCACGTAGCTGATCCGGTACTGCCCGCCTGGACTTTGCCACACCCAGAGCGTGTACGCGTAGCCGCCCATGCTCACATGCGCGATCGGCCTGCCCGCCGGGGCGATCTGGCTGCCGCCGCGATGGGCGAGCCAGATCATGAGTTCCCCGCCATCGGGCGGTTTCGACGTGTCGGGTGTCCGGCCGAACCAGATGTCGTACGCGACGTCATAGGCGCCGCCGGCCGGCTGGGCGGTGGTCCAGCTGCTGGTGATCGTGCCTGGCTTCAGGCCGCTCACCCGGACCGGCAGCCTGGCGCGGGCCGTGCAGACCCCCGCGCTGCAGCCGGAGTAGATCGACGGGTACCCGCCGGGATCGCCGCTGGGCTGCTCTTCGATCGACGAGCTGGCCACGGTGAATTGGGCGTGACCATTGGTGGTGATGCACTCGGGCGCGGTGGAATTCCATTCGTCGTTCTGCACAATGTAGGCACCTCCGCCGACACTTACCTCAGGCCATCCCGCCTGGCCGCACAGCCGGGCGGCCGGCGGCACGCCGGCCCGCTGTGCGGCTGCGCACCCGGAGATGCCGGCCA
>Ga0070714_100000862_pt1 | contig 21480 bp, 19 predicted proteins | sample LARL83metaG_FD_65450 | JGI IMG/M metagenome (GOLD analysis project Ga0070714, IMG submission 65450) | Corn, switchgrass and miscanthus rhizosphere microbial communities from Kellogg Biological Station, Michigan, USA - LAR L8-3 metaG | ecosystem: Host-associated > Plants > Roots > Rhizosphere ... | reverse complement strand
CTCCGTGACGCCGAGGCGGTGGAGGCCATGACCGAGCGGGCTTACCGGGACGTGTATCTCGACGGCCAGAACACCCTCGAAAAGTTCGCGGTGCAGCTGAGCGACGAGCCGCTGCGGCGGGGCAGGAGGATCGCGGTTCCATTCGTGCTGGCGCGACGCATTCCCGTCCCGAAAGTGCCCGAGTCGTTCGCCCGCCGTACCTCTTTGCTGCCCCGCGGGGGAAGGCTCGTTCCTCTTCTGCTCACGCTCTTCGACGCAGTCCTCCGGGACGCCGGGGCGCGGCGACTCTTGCTTCGCAAAGCCAGCGGACGCGTTTCCCTACCGCTGCGAGAAGTCGTGCAGGACATCATCCTCCTGCGCGTACTGGCGCGAATCCGTCGCTACGGAAGCGAAGGGAGCGAGCCTTGGTCGCTGTCGGCAGAGAACGCTGGGGGAGCGATCACGATCAGGACGCTCCCCGTCACGCAGGGCATGCAGCGATTGACACTGGACGGGCCGTTCGAAAATGTGGTCTGGAACCACGCTGCGGTGGGCCAGGCGGCGCCGCTCTTTCCGCGCCGGCGCGGCTGGGGCTGGGTGACAGTAGGCACGCACGGACGCCACGAGTTCAGAAGCCTGGGCGCTGAGGTCAGAACGGACGGGGCAGCGGCGCGGGCAGTATTGGAGCACGCCCTGGAGCTTCGAGGATCGGGTCGGCCGCTACGATCGGCCACCGACCCACGACAACGGAGCAAAGGCAGGCCAAACGACCAATGACAAACGTACTGATCACCGGCGGCGCCGGCTTCATCGGCTCGCATCTCACCGACCGGCTGCTCGGGCGCGGCGACGACGTGCTCGTGATCGACAACTTCGCGACCTCGCGTCGCGACACACTGCCGGCGCACGAGAACCTCACGCTCGTCGAAGACACCATCGGCGACGATGCGCTCGTCCAGCGTGTGTTTGCGGAGTTCGGGCCTGAGGTCGTCATCCACGCCGCCGCCTCGTACAAGGACCCGGAGGCGTGGGGCGAGGACAGCCGGACGAATGCGGTCGGCAGCGCCAACGTCGTTCGTGCGGCCCAGGCCGCGGGCGTCTCGCGCTTCGTCTACTTCCAGACGGCGCTCTGCTACGGGCTTCATCCGCAGGAGCAGCCCATCACCCTTTCGCACCCACTCGACCCCAAGGACTCGAGCTACGCGATCTCGAAGACCGCGGGCGAGTGGTACGTGCGGCTCAGCGGGCTCGACTGGATCTCGTTTCGCCTCGCCAACGTCTACGGGCCGCGCAACCTCAGCGGGCCGCTGCCGACGTTCTTCCAGCGACTCAACGAGGGCAAGCCCTGCTTCGTCATGGACACGCGCCGCGACTTCGTCTTCGTCGACGACCTCGTGGAGGTCGCGCTGAAGGCCGTGGACGGCGGCGGCGAGTCGGGCGTCTACCACGTCTCATCGGGCACCGACGTCTCGATCAAGGAGCTTTTCGACGCGACTGTGAAGGCGATGGGGATCGAGCTCGACGAAGAGGTCGAGGTCAGGCCTCGCAATCCGGACGATGCCCCATCGATCCTGCTCGATCCGGCGAAGACGGAAAGCGACTTCGACTGGGCCGCCAAGACGCCACTCGAGGACGGCGTGGCGAAGGCCGTCGCCTACTACAAGAAGCACGGCGTCGCCGAGACGTTCACGCACCTCAAGGTCGCCGAAGAGCCGAACCCCGTCGGGCAGTGACCGGCAGGCGCCTGCTCGTCGTCGGCGGGGCCGGATTCGTCGGCTCGAATCTCGTGCGCCTGCTCCTGGCGGAGGGGGCCGAGCACGTCCTCGTTGTCGACAACCTGCTTTCGAGCGAGCGTGAGAACCTCCCGGACGACCCGCGCGTCGAGCTGGTCGAGGCCTCGATCGCGGACGACGACGTGCTCGCCTCGCTGGAGGACGAGCTCGACGTCGTCTATCACCTCGCGACCTACCACGGGAACCAGAGCTCGATCGCGAACCCGCTCGAGGACCACGAGAACAACCTGATCACGACGCTCAAGCTCTACGAGCGGCTCACGGGCTTCGAGCGGCTGCAGAAGGTCGTGTACTCGGCCTCGGGATGCACGCTCGCGCCGCACGAGGTCTACGAGGGGGCCGAGGCCGTCTCGGAAGAGGGGGACGTGCCGCTCGACCTCGACAGCCCGTACCAGATCTCGAAGGTGGTGGGCGAGTTCTATTCCGTCTACTACGAGCGCCAGCAGGGGTTACCGACAGTGCGCGCGCGCTTCCAGAACGTCTACGGCCCGGGCGAGGCGCTCGGCGCCGGCCGCTGGCGCGGCACCCCGGCCACCATCTGGCGGAACGTCACGCCGACCTTCGTCTACCGCGCCCTCAAGGGCCTGCCGCTGCAGCTCGACAACGGCGGCGTCGCCTCGCGCGACTTCGTCTACGTCGAGGACGTCGCGCGCGGCCTCCTCGCCTGTGCAGAACGCGGCGCACCCGGCGACGTCTACAACCTCGCCAGCGGCGTCGAGACGACCATCCGCGACCTGGCCAAGCTGGTCGTGGAGCTGAGCGGCTCGAGCTCCGAGCTCGAGATCGCCCCGCGCCGCGCCTGGGATCACTCGGTCCTGCGTTTCGGGAGCCCCGAGAAGGCACGACGGGAGCTCGGCTTCGAGGCGCAGACGCCCCTCGAGGACGGCCTCCGCGACACCATCGCGTGGACGCAGGAGAATCTCGACTTCATCGAGCGGTGCATGGGCAAGCACGCGAACCAGGAGCAGTTGGTTGGCGACGGCGCGCACTGAGCCTCGCCTCGGCTCGCAGCCGCAAGAGCGGGAGCTGCCGGTCCGGGTCTACACGCCCGAGTCGCCGGTCCGGCACCCGGTAACGCTCATCCGGGAGGCGGTCCATGAGCTGCGTTTGGCACGTGGCCTCGCGTGGCGACTGGCGGCCCGCGACATCTCCGCGCAGTACCGACAGACGATCCTCGGCTACTTCTGGACGCTCCTCCCGTCGCTGATGATCACGTTCGTCTGGGTGACGCTCGAGCGGGCGAACGTCGTCCAGGTCAGCACCGGGACGATCCCCTACGCCGTGTTCGCGCTGAGCGGGGTGATCTTCTGGTCGCTCTTCCTCGAGTCCCTGAACGCGCCCCTCAACCAGCTGAGCGTGAACAAGGCGATGATCGTGCGCGTCCAGTTTCCGCCGGAGGCGCTGTTGGTCTCGGGAATCATCCAGGTCGCCTTCAGCTTCGCGATCAAGCTCGCCTTGCTACTCGTGGTGGCCGGCGCCCTCTCGGCGCCCCTCCAGTGGACGGCCCCGCTGGTCGTGATACCGACGGCGGCGTTCATCGCCTTCGGCACGGTCGTCGGCGCGTTTCTCGCACCGCTCGGCGTCCTGTACAAGGACGTTCAGCAAGGCTTGACGGCGATCGTCACGCCGCTGATGTTCCTCACCCCAGTCATCTATCCGACCGCGCCAGTCGGGATCGCGGCGACGATCATGCGCTACAACCCGTTGACGCCGATCTTCGGGCTGACGCGCTACCTCCTCTTCGGCGACGGCAGCGTCCCGTATACGGGCTTCGCGATCGTGTTCGGCGGAACGCTCGCAGTGGCGGCTTTCGGCTGGCCGCTGTTCCGGCTCGTGATGCCCCTGCTGATCGAACGGATGGACGCCTGATGCAGACCGAGCCGGCGATCACGGTCTCGGGCATCTCCAAGCGCTACTGCCGGAGCCTCAAGAAGTCCCTCTGGTACGGCATCCGCGACATAGGCAACGAGCTCAGCGGTCGCGGCCAGCAGGCCGACCGCCTACGCCAGGCCGAGTTCTGGGCGCTCGACAACATCTCCATCGAAGTGGGCCGCAGCGAGTGCGTCGGTCTGGTCGGTCACAACGGCGCCGGTAAGACGACGCTCCTCAAGCTCATCAACGGGTTGGTCAAGCCGACGTCGGGCCGGATCACCGTCCGGGGATCCGTCCGCGCCTTGATCGCGCTCGGCGCCGGATTCAACCCGGTCTTGACCGGTCGGGAGAACATTCGCGTAGCGAGCGCGGTCCTTGGATTCTCGGAGCAGGAGACGAAGGCCCAGTTCGAAGAGATCGTCGCCTTCAGCGAGCTCGAGAAGTTCATCGACTCACCCGTGCAGACGTACAGCAGCGGCATGGTCGCCCGCCTGGGCTTCGCCGTCGCCGTGCACACCCGGCCCGACATCCTCCTCGTCGACGAGGTGCTGGCGGTCGGTGACCTCCGCTTCGGGATGAAGTGCTTCCAGAAGATCGGGAGCTTCCGTTCGGAGGGCGGCGCCATCCTCCTCGTCAGCCACAACCCGTACACGATCCGCTCGAACTGCGACCGCGTAGTCTGGCTCGAGTATGGCAAGGTGCGCGCGGTCGGCGAGGTCAACGAGGTCTGCGATGCGTACGAGCTCCACATGGGCCAGGAGGCGGCGCCCTCGCTGCAGCAGCGCTACGGCGACGGAGCACTCCACGTCTCCCACATCGACTGCCCGACCGAGATCGCGAGCGGCGACGGGTTGAGCATTCGAGTGACACTGGAGTCGGATCGCACGCTCGTGGACCCGATCATCCAGGTCAGCTTAACGGCCCCGGGAGGTCAGCACGTCGTCGTCAACGACACCCTCACCGACGGCGTCGACATCGCAATCGAGCGCGGATCGAACGTGTTCGAGCTCGACTACCCGACGCTTCCCATCCGCCCGGGCGTCTACACGTTCAACGTCGCCGTGTCGGAGCAGTACATGACGAACCTCCAGCTGATGGACCTCGGAATCGGCCGCATAGAGGTGCGTCGCGAGCGGGACGACCACGGCGCGGGCTTCCTCGCGCTCGCACCCACCTGGCAGACGCGGGCAGCGTCCGCACGAGACGAGGCAACGCGCTGATCGGCCTCACCGAGTGCGACCTACAGGGGATGTCCATCGTCGAGCCGGAGCGCCACGTGGACGAGCGGGGCTTGTTCGCTCGGACGTACTGCAAGCGCGAGTTCGCGGCGCACGGAATCGACTTCGTGCCGACGCAGGTAAGTGCCTCGTCGAACACGAGACGCGGCACTCTGCGCGGCCTCCACTTCCAGGCGGAGCCCCTACCTGAGGCCAAGGTCATCACCTGCACGCGCGGCTCCGCATTCGACGTCGCCGTAGACCTGCGGCCGGACTCGCCGACCTACGGCCGCTGGACAGGTGTCGAGCTGACGAGCGCGAACCGCAACGCGGTGTTCGTGCCGGCCGGGTGCGCGCACGGCTTCCAAACGCTTGAGGACGACACGGAGCTCCTCTATCTCATCTCGGAGTTCTACGAGCCGAGCCTTCAACGGGGCGTTCGCTGGGACGATCCCGCGCTCGAGATCGACTGGCCGCTGACGCCGACGGTGATCTCCGAGCGCGACCGCTGCTTCCCCGACTTCGCATGGTGAGGCGCGTGCTCCTGACGGGAGCCGGCGGCTTCATCGGCAGGCATGTGCCGGCGCTTCTGACGGCGCGAGGATTCGAGGTGCACCCGGTCGGGAGGAAGCAAATCGACCTGCTCGACGCGCAGGCGACGGACAAGCTGGTCGCCGAGATCGGCGCGTCGCACCTGCTCCATCTCGCGTGGTACACCAAGCACGGCGCCTACTGGGAGGCCCCCGAGAATCTCGACTGGACGGCGGCGACGCTCCGTCTGGCGCGCAGCTTCCGCGCAGCAGGCGGCGAGCGGCTCGTGGCGGCCGGAACCTGCGCGGAGTACGAGTGGACGGACGAGTGCTGCGGCGAGGGAACCCCGCTGCGGCCCTCGACGCTGTACGGCACCGCGAAAGACGCGACGCGCCGGGTGCTCGAGGCCTACGCCGCAGTGAGCGGACTCTCCTTCGCCTGGGGCCGGGTCTTCTTCCCCTACGGCCCGGGCGAGCAGCCGCCGCGCGTCATCGCTGCCGCCGCACGCGCCGCAGTCGCCGGCGAGACGGTCGCGTGCTCGTCTGGCGAACAGATTCGCGATTTCCTCTATGTGGAGGACCTCGCCTCCGCGTTCGTCGAGCTTGTCGACTCCGCCGCTACCGGGTGCTTCGACCTCGGATCGGGAGAGGGGGTCGCGCTTCGCACCGTGCTCCTCACGCTCGAGGAGCTCGCCGGGTGCGAGGGCGTCGTCCGCTTCGGCGAGGCGCCGCAGCGAGACGAGCCGGCGTTGATCGTCGCCGATGTCCGACGGCTGCGGGCGGAGACGGACTGGCAGCCGTCCCACGGCCTCCGGGAGGGACTCGAGCGGACGCTCGAGTGGTGGCGCGAAGCTACGCTCGCCCCTCACTCGTGAAGTGGACTGTCGACACCGAGGCTGGCCTAATCTCGAGAGACGGAGACGACGGGCTGCAGACCACGCCTCTCTACTCGACCGCCGGCTTCGAAGAACTCTCGAAGCTGTGGCTCAAGGTCGGTTGGAACCAGAAGTACGTCTACACCTTCAGCTGGCTCGGCCGGCCGGTCATCCAGCTTCCGGACGACATGATCCGGATCCAGGAGGTGCTCCACCAGGTCCAGCCCGACGTGATCGTCGAGTGCGGAGTGGCTCACGGAGGCTCACTCGTCTTTTACGCGTCGCTGTGCAAGCTGGCGGACCGCGGGCGGGTGGTCGGCATCGACATCGAGATCCGGCCGCACAACCGGGACGCGATCGAGGCGCATCCGCTCGCCAACCTGATCACGCTGATCGAGGGCAGCTCCACTGCTCCCGAAACGGTCGCGGCGGCGGCCGCCGAGATACGGCCGGAAGACCGGGTGCTCGTGATCCTCGATTCGAATCACACGCGTGATCACGTACGCGCAGAGCTGGAGGCCTACGCTCCGCTCGTCTCCGTCGACTCGTACCTCGTCGTCATGGACGGAGTCATGCGGCTCGTCGCCGACACACCCCGCGGCGACCGCGGCTGGACGTGCGACAACCCGATCGAGGCCGTCGACGACTTCGTCGGGGAGCATCCGGAATTCGTCGTCGAGCAACCTCCGTGGCTCTTCAACGAGAGCGATCTGCGCTCGAACGTGACGCACTGGCCGCGCGGATACGTGCGGCGCGTGCGCTGATCCGGCGGCTCGCTGCCCTCAGACGAACCGGGGGCGCGGCACGGGGACGATGAAGCGTCCGCCGCGCCGCCGGTACTCGATCTGCTGTTCGAGGATCTCGTCCGCGAAATTCCACGCGAGCAGGATCACCTCGTCGGGCATCGCCTCGAGCAGGTACTCCGGGGACACGATCGGCAGCCGCGCCCCTGGCATGTAGAGCCCCTGCTTGTGCTCGCTCCGGTCGGCGACGAAGTCGAGCACGTCGGTGCCGATCCCGAAGGAGTTGAGCAGGGTCGCACCTTTCGCCGCGGCGCCGTAGGCGGCGATCCGATGACCCTGTTCCTTCAGGTCTCGTATCAGCTCCCAGAGCCCGCGGCGGAGCGACTCGACACTGCTCGCGAAATCCTCGAAGTAACCCGGTTCGGGGACGCCAAGCCGCTCCTCCTCGTCGAGGAGCGCCCGCACCGCCGCACGCGGCTCCTCCGGAGAGTTGCTGCGAACCGCGAAGACGCGCAGCGAGCCGCCGTGGATCTCGAGCCGCTCGACGTCGATGATCCGCAGCCCGTCACGCTCGAGGAGATGCTCGAGCGCGGTGAGCGAGTAGTAGAAGAGATGCTCGTGGTAGACGGTGTCGAACTCCGTCCGCTCCACGAGGTCGCGGACATATGGGGTCTCGACCACCGCCAGGCCGTCGTCGGCGAGGACGAGCGCGATCCCCGAGACGACTCCGTTGACGTCTGGGACATGCGCGAGAACGTTGTTGGCGTGAAGCACCGACGCACGCCGGCCGGCGGCGGCCAGCTCGCGGGCGAGGTTCTTGCCGAAGAAGGCGCACATCGTCTCGACCCCGTTCTCCGCTGCAACCTCGACGATGTTCCGCGCAGGATCGATCCCGAGCACGGGGACCCCGGCGTTCACGTAGTGCCGGAGCAGGTAACCGTCGTTGCTCGCGATCTCCATCACGAGACTGTGACTGTCGAGTCCACGCTCGTGGATCAGCCGGTCGACGAGCCGTTCGGCGTGCTCGAGCATCGTCGTGGAGTAGGACGAGAAATAGGCGTACTCGCGGAAGAGAAGTTCCGGGTCGACGGACTCCGTGATCTGGAGCAGGGCGCAAGATTCGCAGAACACGAGGTCCAAGGGAAAGCGGGCTTCGTCGCCGGCGAGAGCGGATTCGTCGAGCAATGCGTTCGCGAGCGGTTGGTCGCCGAACGACATGATCGGAACGAGAGTCCGCTGACCACAGGCGAGACAGGCCCCGGTAGCCATGTCGGTCACGCGGATAGGTACTGCCTGTACCACTCGATCGACTTCTCGAGGCCGGCGTCGAGGCTATGCCGCGGCGTCCAACCGAGCTCGTCGCGGGCCTTGCCGGCGTCGACGCGCTGCTCGCGGATCTCATTCACGGCGCCGTTCAGAATCTCGGGCTCGAGCTCGATGTGCATCAACGTCCGGATCCGGTCGACGAGCTCGAGCACCGAGAGGCGCGTCTCGGCGGCGAAGTTGAATGGCTCGCCGATGAGCTCCGGGCGCTCGGCCACCGCCTGCGCGAGCCGCGCCGTGCCCTCGGCGGCATCCTCGACGTAGAGGTAGTCGCGGACGTATCGCCCGTCCGAGCGCACGACGGGGCGCTCCGACCTGAGCAGCGACCGGATAGTACCCGGAACGATTCGCTCCCACTCGAGATCGCCGCCGCCGTACATGTTCCCGCAGCGGCTGACGGCGACGGGCGCGCCATAGCTCTCGGCGTAGGTCTGCGCAAGCACGTCGGCGCAGGTCTTGGATGCGGCGTACGGGTGCCGCGCCGCGAGCGGGTCGCTCTCGACGTACGCGAGGCCGCCGCGGTCTCCATAAGCCTTGTCGGAGGAGGCGACGACGACACTCGCCACGAAGGACGCCTGCCGGCACGCCTCGAGCACGTTCCACGTGCCGAGGATATTGTGCTCGAACGTCCCGACCGGATCGTCGTTCGCGATGCCGACCTGCGTCTGGGCGGCGAGGTGGAATACGACCTCTGGACGCTGTTCCCGCAACACCCGGTCGACGTCCTCACGTCGCCGAACGTCTCCGTCCACCCGCACCACGGGCTCGTCGAGGGAGAGGATCGCGCTCCCTGCCCAGTCGATGTCGAACCCCACCACGCAGGCACCGGAAGCGAGCAGGTGCCGTGCCAGCCATCCGCCCAGCAGCCCGGCCGCTCCGGTGACCAGAGCCGTGCGCGGTCTCCAGAAGCCCTCGGCTAACGCCACGTCACCCACGGCGCCGCACCAGACTCCCACATGCTCCGCAGCGTCCGCAGCTCGCGGAGGGTGTCGACGCACTGCCAGAACTCGTCGTGCCGGTACGCGACCAGCTCGCCTTCCTCCGAGAGCTGCTCGAGCACGTCCGCCTCGAGGCTGACCTGGTCGTCGGGAATCAGGTCGAGCACCGCCGGCTCGAACACCATAAAGCCGCCGTTGATCCAACCCTCCCCCATCTGCGGCTTCTCGGTGAAGCGAACGGTGTCGCCCTCGCCGAAGACCATCTCCCCGAAGCGCGCGGGGGGCCGGACGGCGGTGATCGTCGCGAGCTTGCCTTGCGAGCGATGGAAGGCCAAGAGGCGCCCGAGGTCGACGTTCGACACGCCGTCTCCGTAGGTAAGCATGAACGTCTCACCCCCGAGCCACGATCTCAGCCGACCCACGCGCCCGCCGGTGTTCGTGTCGCGGCCGGTGTCGACGAGATGGATCGTCCACTGCTCGGCGGTTCGCTCTGCTGGCGTGACCTTGCCGTCGGCGAGCTGAACGGTCATCGTCCCGGCGAGGAGCGCGTAGTCACGGAAGTAGCGCTTGACGACCTCGCCCTTGTAGCCGAGCGCGACGCAGAAGTCGGAGAAGCCGTAGGACTCGTAGTGCTTCATGATGTGCCAGAGGACGGGCTGGTCGCCCACCTCCAGCATCGGCTTCGGCCGCGCATCGGTCTCCTCGGCCAGCCGAGTTCCGAGACCTCCCGCGAGGATCACGACCTTCACCCCGCGCCGCCGCCTCTCACCGACGAGTAGAGCTCGTCCGCTGCGCGGGCTGCCTCGACCGGCGAGGCGAAGGTCGGCGGCGGCGGCGGCGGATCGGGCGGCGGTTCCACCGGCCGGCGCAGCGCCCAGCGCGCCGCACGCTCGGCCGGCGGTACCTTCCGCAGCAGCGCGCCGCTCGCGCGTCGAACGGTCCAGGGCTCCGTCGGTGGCTCCTCAACGGGCGGCTTTTTCGGAGCCGGACAGGTCACTCCGAGACGTGCCTCCTCGGCTTCCAGGATGGCGTACTGCTTGTCTCGTTCGTCGGGCGAGTCCCACGCGATGAGCTCGAGGTCCTCACGGGCCCGCCGGACGAGGTTGTCCCTGTTCAGAGCAGGGAGCGTCGCCGGTGCCAAGCGGCGCGCCGACTCCACGTAGTCGTACACGACGACGTTGTGCTGCGACGCGTAGAGGCCCGGGATCGGAAGTCTCCCCAAGGCTTCCGGCGCCGCGCCGAGGACGAACGACTTCGCATACGAGGCGGAGTAGGCGGCGCGGCGTCCGTTCGAGCGTCGGGAGTGATACGAGACGAGCAGGGGCCGACCCAGGTCGATTGCGCCGCGGGTCAGGGCCAGCGCAGGGATCCGCGACGTGTAGTCCGGATTGAGGGCGTGAAAGACGCGTCCGCAGGCGTCGCTGATCCGTGCAAGGAGTGATCGCGAATACGCGCCGAAGACGATCTTCCCGCGGTAGTAGTGAACCGGATCCGTGCCGCGACGGTGATCGAGAGAGAACATCCTTCGGAGCTCGGCCGCCGAATCGAACCGTTCGAGGCCAGACGTCTGCGGCGTCGGAACGAGGACACCGTTCCCGACGTTGCCGTCCTCGTCGTCCGGGTTGTAGGGGTCATTCCACCACGAGACGAGGTCGGCGTCCGGATCGTCCTCGAGCGCGCGGTTCGCGAGCTCGAGCGCGCGTGGCTGCAGGATCGTCTTGTCGATCACGACGGCGACGAAGTCTCCCGTAGCATGTTGCAGGCCGTGCTCCCAGTTGTCGTGCATCGTCAGAGGCTCGGGCGCCCTGACGTACTGCCATCCCTCTTTGCGCCAGCGCTCGAAGACATCGCCCGCCGCTGACTCGACGGGATTGTCTGCGACGATGACCTCGACGTCCGGAAACGTCTGCTGCGCGAGCGCTTCGAGGCAGAAACCAAGGAGGTCGGGCCGGTCGCGCGTGGGCACGAGCACGCTGAACCTCGCCATCGGCGCGCAGTCTAGCCCGCAGCCGGACGAGCTCTCGCGCTCATCCGCGCGCCGCGGCCGGAGATGAGCGAGGCAAGCCCTTCCTCGAGCCCGATCGCCGCGCGGAAGCCAACGGCCCGCTCCGCGGCCTCCGTGCTCCCGACCCGGTTCCGCACGAACATATCCTGCCGGGGGAGATACTCGGGCTGCAATTCACTGCTGGTAAGCGCGAGCAGCTTCTCGACCAGCTCAGAAATGGTCGTCGAGGTCCCCGTGCCGATGTTGAGGAAGACGTCGGTCGCTTCGGACTTCAGGGCGAGCACGTTGGCGCGCGCGACGTCGTCCACGTGCACGAAGTCGTATGCCTGGGAACCGTCGCCGAAGACGAGCGGCGGCTCGCCCGACTCGATCCGCTCCAGCACCTTGACGATCACGCTGACATAGGCGCCCTTGTCGTCCATTCTCGGCCCGTAGACGTTCATATAGCGGAGGCCTACGTAGTCGAGGCCGTGCTGCTCGTAGAAGGCGCGGAAGAACTGCTCTCCGGCGATCTTGGTGGCCCCATAGAGCGTCCGGTTGCGGAACGGATGCTCCTCAGTCATCGGGATCGACACCGCCTCCCCATAGACCGAGGCAGACGACGAGTACACGACCTTGCGCACGTCCGCCCGCTCGGCTGCCTCGATCACGTTGAAGGTGCCCAAGGCGTTCACCTGCACTGCGTCGCGCGGCTGGTGGACGCATTCGTGCAGCCACAGCGCCGCGAGGTGAAACGCGTAGTCGCTCTCCTCCATGGCCCGCTCGAGGAAGGGAAGATTGAGGATCGACCCCTCGCGCACCTCGACGCGGGCGTCGCGGATCGCGTGGTCGAGGTTCGCCCGGATGCCGCGCACGAAATTGTCCAGGACGAGGACGCGCCCGACTGGTTCATCGAGCAGCTGCTCGACGATGTGGGACCCGATGAAGCCGGCTCCTCCGACTACGACGACGGTCGAGCCTGCCAGCTCAGGCACGGCGCGAGGCTCAGCGTCCCCGAATGGCCGCCGTCACACCGCGGACGCTGAACGAGGTCCGGCGGCGACCGTTTGGCCTGTAGACGTACACGGCCAGCCCGAGCCAGGTTCCTTTGACGCGGGTGCTGAAGGTGTAGTGGTGCCACCTCGAAGTTGCGCGGATCATCGTGTTGACCGGGTACCGCGCCACTTTCTGGCGAAATTCGTTCAGCTCGAAACCAAGCCGACCCGGCGGCGACGCCTTGAGCCAGAGTCCCACCACGTACCTGCGACCCGGCTCCGGGTCGGGAACGAGCGTCTGGACGATGGCGCCGTAGTGTTCAGAGGCGGGTCGGCCGTGGGAACTCGGAGTCACCAGCACCTCGAACCCTCCCTTCTTGCGCCGAACGGGAGTCAGCTTCGACATCGACGGGCTCCAGGGGGCCACCGCGCTCGCCGCGTCCACACGGGCCGAAGCGACGGCGCCGTTCGTGTTCGCGAAGGCCACCGCGAGATAGACCAGGAGCGCGAGGAGAGCTAGGGCACCGGCGAGCAGGAGCCGCGTGTCGGTCGCGTCCGCAGCGTGCACGCTAGTAGGCACCGCGGCGCCCGAAGACGGCGGGGAGCGTCATCAGGACGATCCGGATGTCGCGGGTGAGCGAGAGGTTCTCGACGTACTCCCGCTCGACGGCGAGCCGCTCATCGAACGTCAGCTCGCCACGACCGTAGACCTGCATCGGCCCGGTGATGCCGGGCTTGACCTGCAGCCGGAACTGGTGCTCGGGGGCATACCGTTCGACGAGATCGAGCTGCTCCGGGCGTGGGCCCACGATCGACATCTCGCCGCGCAGCACGTTCACGAGCTGCGGCAGCTCGTCGAGGCTCGTCCGCCGCAGCAGCCGGCCGACGCGCGTGACACGAGGGTCGGCCTTGAGCTTGAACATCGGGGCATCAAGCGCCTCGAGCGGGACGAGCTCCGGAAGCCTGGCCTCCGCGTCCTGCACCATCGTCCGGAACTTGAGCATCTGGAAGGGGCGTCCGCCCTCTCCGGCGCGCGTCTGCCGGAAGAGGATCGGCCGGCCGGAATCGACGAGCGTGGCGAGCGCCACGAGGAGCAGGAAGGGCAGCGTGATCACCAGGCCGAGCACCGAAAGGACGACGTCGAGACCCCGCTTCAGGCCGAGCGTCATGCGCGAGATGTCCCACGTGTTGTAGTCGAGGAGGGGCAGCTCGGCGATGTGCGTGAGATGGGTCGCCGTCCCGAACATGCCGCGCGTAGGCGGGACGATCGTCAGCTTCACTGCGTGCACTCGACAGAACGGCAGGAGCTTCTCGAGGAGGTTCTCGCTGAGCTCGCTGCAGGCGATCACGATTCGGTCTACCTGCCAGCCGAGCTCCTCGAGCTGTTCACTCAAGGCGGAGCAACTCCCGACCCTGCCTGCGACCTCGGCGTGGATGTCGGGGAAGAGCTCGAGCTTGCGGACGACCGCCTCCGCGAGCGGCCCGTCGCCGACAATGAGCACACGCTGGGGAGCAGTGGTTCGCCGCCAGAGCGCACGCATGCCGGCGCGGAAGCTGAATCCCAGCCCGAGCGCGGTACCCCAGACAAGCAGCCGGTCGTCAGGCTTCAGGTCGAGCGCGGGAAACGGGACGAGCAGCAGCGTGAGGAGCGCGGTGCTGGTCAGCGTCCACATCACCAGCCAGGGCAACTCGTCGACCGTCAGGTGGCGTAGCGTCCGGTGGTCGCGGTCGTACAGGCCGGCGAGCTTCGCAGTGACGACCCACACGGGCGCGAAGAGGACGAGCAGTAGCGCGGCCCCCGGGCCGCTTCCCCAGAGCCCGACGACGACCGCCGCGGCAGCGATCGCCAGGACGTCGGCCAGGGCGAGCAGACGCCGAAGAAGCGGTTCCGCGCCGTACTGGGACGAGACGCGGTCGGCAACGACGCCCTGTTGCGGGCTACCGGTATGTGCTCCGGGGTCGATGTCGAGTTCAGTCAAACCGGCGGCCTCCGATCTGGCAACGGCAGGACACGCCCGAATCGGCCCTTACACGGTAGCTTCGGTTCACGACGGCTGCCATTTCACGACCTCAGCGGAACACGGGCGAGCTCGGATTGAGTCGCTTCGCCTCGGCGAGATCCCGCACGGCGGAACGGGCATTGCCGTTTTCGACCTCGATGCGGGCAGCGGTGAGCCACAGGCTCCAGTCCCGTTTCGAGCGGCTGATCGCGTCGTCCAGCCAGCGCGCAGCAGCCGAGTAGTTGCCCTCGGCTTCGGAGATGAGGCCAAGCTGGAGATACGGACTGGCCGCCCACGGCTCGATCGCCTTGGCCGCGAGCGCCTCTGATCGAGCCCGCGGTCCGTCTTCGGCCTTGAAGGCAGCCTGGCTGTTGCGTATGTGGCTGCCCGTCGCGAGGACGACGTACTGGGGGATGATCGCCGCCACGGCCACCAGAGCGAGTGCCGGCCGGAGAACGCCGAGACGCCCGAGCGCGCTCGACCGCGTGGAGGGAAGGGCGCCGAGTGCGAACCCGAGCATGCCGACACCGACGACCGCTACACCCGCGAGCTGCCAGACCCAGTCGTAGGCGGCAGCGGCGAAGAATGCGATGCCGCAGGCGGCTGCGGCGGCAATCTCGCTGCTCTGCAGCACGAGAGCCGAGCGAACGGCGCCGACCAGGGCGACCAGGACGGCGGCAACGAGCAGCAGCAGGCCCACGATCCCGAGCTCGCCGAGCGCCTCGAGGTAGAGCGAGTGCGCGTACTCGGTGAAGACGCCGGGGAGCGTGCCGTGCTGCAGCCACCAGGCTCCCCAGGATCCGGCGCCGCCACCCTTTAGCGGATGGGCGTGGAATTCCGAGATCGCCGCGCTCCAGAACTGCCACCGGCCGCTGCCGGAGCTGTTCAGGAGATGGTTGGTCGTGGTGGAGCCGTGCGTGTTGGCGATTGCGGCGTTGCTCTTGAAAGCGTCGAACTTCGCGATCGGATGCGCCAGGACGATCGCCACGAGGACGATGAGCACGAGCGCCGCGGCGGTCGCCTGCCCGATCCGCCGCGAGGGCGACGGCAACCGCCTGCCGACCTCCGCCAGTCCGGCCCAGACGAAGGCGGTGACGATCGACGCGATTCCGATCCAGAGTGCCGCGTGATGACCCTGCTCGACGCCCTGCGCGGTGTTCACGTCCCCGTCGACGAGAGCGTTCTTGGGGACGAGTACACCCACGGCCACCGCCCCGGCGCCACAGGCGACGATGAAGGCTGCGAGGACGGGCCACTTCTTCGGGGTGAGCAAAGCGAATGTCAGGACGGCGACCCCGGCGGCGACAAAGGCCCCCCGCGACGAGGTGAGGTACATCACGGCCGCAAGGATCGGCAGAGGCATTGCCGCCAGAGCGCTCTCCAGCCGAGACCGTCTCGACACCATGATCGAGAAAAGCAGGGGGTAGGCGAGCGCGACTGCGATTCCCAGCCCATTCCAGTAGCCCAGCGGAAAGCTGAGCCGGCTCTTCAACGCCGAGAGGATCGTCGAGCCGGGCTGAAGGCCGAACGTGCTCGGAAAACAGCGGCTAACGAGGGCGACCACCGCGACGCCACTGAGGGCCAGCGCGACGCCGGCGACGAGCACCCGCCCCGGAACCAGTCGCCCCAACACGACCCCGATGGCAAGCACCGCAACGTAGAGCGCCACCTGATTGAACTGAGCGAGGGCGCGCTCGGCGTCGGAAGCCCAGCCGATCGAAACCAGGATCCAGATGTCGAACGCCGCCAGCAGACCGACCGCGGCGAGGGCGAACCGATCGATGCTTGACCAGGCCGACGCGATACCGAAGGCGGCGCCGATGCCGAGCAACCACCAGGCTGCGATGCCCGCGTAGGCCCGCGTCGTAGGCGCGAAACCGCCGTTCGCATATAGGAGCGCGAAGATGGCGGCGGCGACCGATACGGCAAGGGCAGCGTCGCGCAGGAGCACGCTTTGCCGTCCCTTTACGCTGATCCGGACCAAGCCTCGCTACAGTAACGGCCGTGCTCACAGGGCTGAAACGACTGCTGGTGGGCGCCTTCGTGGCAGGCGTCCTTCTCGTGGCGCCATCGGCCGCGCTCGCCTGCGGTGGCGGCCCGTCGGCGCAGAACGTCTACAGGGAGTGCTTGCCAACCGGAGGCGGCGGAAAGCCGACGACCGGCGGCGGCCCCGCTGGTGGTGGAAGTGGCGGAGGCTCCTCGTCGATCTCGCCCCAGACCGCACTCGCGCTCAAGCACGCCGGAAAGGACCGCCGCGTCCTGGCCACACTGGTTCACAGCCACGACGGCCATCGACTCCTCGGGACGGCGGCCTCGACCGGCGGCGACCCCTCGCCGAGCGCCCTCGCGTCTGCTCTCGATCTCGTGGGACCAACTGCACTTCTCCTGGTGCTCGCGGGGACCGCCGTCCTGCTGCTCGGCGGCAGCGGAATGCGCGTCTGGCGTAGGCGAAACCACCCGTAACGCGACTCGACCACCTGGGCGCCGGTCACCGAGCCGGAGCCAGTGCCTCGTAGACGAGGAGCGTGCGCTCGATTACCCCATCCCAGCCGAAGCGCTCGCGGGCGAACGCACGGCCCGCGCAGCCGAGCCGTTCACGTAACTGCGGGTCTCGGAGCAGCCGCTCCACGGCCGCGCGCATGGCCGGCGCGTCGCGCGGGGGCACGAGCAGTCCCCTCTCGCCGTCGACGACCAGGTCGAGCAGCGCGCCGCCGGCCGCGGCGACCACCGGCCTACCGAACGCCATCGCCTCCGCCGCCGCGAGGCCGAATCCCTCCCGCTCGCACGGCGCGACGACGACGGAAGCACGCTCGAGCAGCCGCTCGACCTCCGCGTGCGGAACGGCTCCGAGGGCGTTCGGGACGCGGTCACGCAGAGGCCCGTCGCCCGCGACGACGAGGTTCAGGTCGCCCACCGCCTCGACGAGTGTGTCGATGTTCTTCTCCGGAGAGAGCCTGCCGACGTAGAGCACCTCCGGCGGCTCGGCGGGCGGCCCCACCTCGTCGGGGACCCGCACCCCGTTGGGGATCACGACGGCGTCGAGTCCCGCCGTGCGCACCGCCGCCGCGAGGGTCTCGGAGACGCAGATCACGGCGGCGGCCGGGCGCAGGAGCCGGCGCACGAGGCGCGGGCGCTCGCGCGCCAGCTCCTCGTCCGAGAACCGCCCGGCGGAGCCGGAGCCGTGCAGCGTGACGACCCACGGCCTCCCGGCGAAGCGCGCGACCGCCGCCGTCAGCAGCCAGTGCGCGTGGACGAGATCGGCAGAGCGCGCCGCGCGCCTCACCGCGAGCCACATCGAGAGGAGCATGAGCGGCGCGAGCCAGGGCCTGCGCCGGACGTTCGCCGCCATGCCTCCGCCGTACGCCAGGCCGTAGTCCCGGTAGCCCGATCCTGGCGCGAGCACTTCCACCTCCACCCCGCGCTCGCGCAGACGCTCGACCGCATCGGCGACGAAGCGGCCGGCGAACTCTCGCTCGGTCCGCGGCCACGACGTCGTGAGGACTACGACCCGCACCTATGAAAGCGGGTGCCCGCGGGCCCGTCCGCCGAACACCACGGGCAGGGCGAGCGCGAAGGCCAGGAAGGCGTAGAAGTAATAGAACTGGATCGTGAGGTAGAAGAAGTTGGCGACGATCGTCCCGACGAGCGCGGCCGTCATCCCGTACGCGAGCGGCCGTACGTGCGGACCTGCCGGGTCGCCGGTCCGGTCGAGCAGCCGGCCGAGCCGCCGCGCCGCCTTTAGCCGCACGAAGACGTAGCGGAGGAAGACGATCCAGAGGACGAGGCCGAGCAGGCCCGACTCGACGATCACGGCGACCCAGTACGAGTGCGCGCCGAAGTTCGACTTCCCGGTCACGAACTCGTAGTAGACGGCGAAGTTGTTGTTGCCGAGCCCGAGCAAGGGATGCATGTGCAGGACCTGGCCGATGAACGAGTAGACCGCGAAATGCGCGTTGGCCGAGCTGCCCTGCGTCGAGACTCGCTGTCTCAGGAACGTCTCGAAGAAGTGCCTGTGGGTGTAGAGCACGCCGAGGAGCACGACCGCTACGAAGCCGAGCGGGTAGAGAAACTGCCGCGAGCGGAAGAAGCGGCGATAGGGCACCACGAGCACGAGGGCGCCGGCGATGAGCCCGACGCCGCCGCTGCGCGAGAACGTCGCAATGTCCACGAGCAGCAGGAAGACGAGCGCGATCGCCAGCGGCCACCTGAGGCGATGACCGCGAGGCAACCGCAGGTAGACCGGCGTCAGCATCAGCAGCGGCACGATCAGCATCACGCCGAGGTGGTTCGGATCGCCGGTGAGCGCATTGACCCGATAGATGTTCTGGCCGCCGATCGCGCCGTAGATGTTGATGCTGGCCGCGCCGCCCGTGAGTGGGTTGAGGAGGAGGTTGTCGAGGCTGTGACCCGCGAGCTGGGAGCCGAGCTGGAGGATCCCGTAGACGGCGTTCGCCACGAAGCCGACGGTGAACCAGCCCAGCGCTCGCCAGAAGAAGCGCTCGCCGCGCTGCGCGAGGTAGCCGATCGCCGCGACGAGGAAGGCGAAGTGGATGACGAACTTCGCCATCCCCTTCGTGAACTGGGTCAGCCCCTGCTGCGTGTCGATGTTCCAGAACCCTGCGAGATAGACCAGGGCGAAGGCTGCGAAGAATCCGAGCACGATCGCGCTCGTTCGCGGCAGCGGGCGGCGCTCGGTCGCCACGTACGCGATGACGAAGAGGATCGTCGTGATGTCGTTGAGCCCGATGTTGCCCGCGACGTTCCAGTGCACCTTCTCGAACGTGGCCACGAAGAGGGAGGCGAAGAAGAGCCCCGTCACGATGCGCTCCTGCGTGCGCGGCACGACGACTGCGTGATCGGCGGTGAGGGCGGCGGCGGTCACGTCAAGCTCCTCAGCAACTCGGCGAGCTCCTCGACGCGCTCGCTGCGCGAGAGCCGCCTGCGCCAGTCGTCCGAGAGCGGCGTGCCGTCGAGGCTTCCCGCCTTCCAGCGCCGGTGGAGGTCCAGCAGCGCCTCACGCAGGGCGCCCTCGTCCTCGGACGGGACGACCACGCCCGCCCCCGTGTCGCGCACGAGCTCCGCGGCCGCGCCGTCGGGCGGGACGGCGGCGAGGATCGGCCGCTCGGCCGCGAGGTACTCGAAGATCTTCCCGGTGAGAACGCCCCGCCCGCGGCCTCCCGACTCCGGGATCAGGAGGAGCAGCGCCTCGGAGTCCCGTTGCAGCTCGAGAGAGCGGCGGCGCGAGAGGTCGCCCAGGAACTCGATCCGGTCGCCGAGGCCGAGCGACTCCGCGTACTCGCGGTCGGCGGCCCGGAAGTCGCCGGCGAAACGCGCCACGACGTCCTCGAGGCCGGAGTCGGCTAGTGCGCGGAGGAACGGCTTCGGGTCGCGCTTGCCGTGGAAATGCCCGGCGTGCGTGATGCGCAGGCGGTTGCTCTCGTGATGCACCAGGCCGGCAAAGTCGTCGAAGTCGCAGCCGTTGGCGATCGTGACGACCCTGCCCTTCGGCTGGAGCGCGCGCATCTCCTCGGCGATCGCGTCGGACACGGCGACGACCGCGCTCGCCTGCGACGCGACGAGCTTCCCCACTCCACCCGTGGTCTTCTCCTTCAGCCGCGCGAGCTGCGACTCGTAGCCGCGGCGATGAGGATGGGAGGTGAGCGGGTCGCGCAGGTCGGCGACCCAGGCCGCGCCGGTCGTCCGCTTCACGGCAGCGCCGAGGAGGTGGAGCGACGGCGGCGGCGAGGTGGTGAGGACGACGTCGATCCCCTCGCGCCGTACGAGCCGGATCGCGACCGGCGTCGCGAGGGTGCTCCAGGGAGCGTTCTCGTCCGGCACCAGCAGCTTGCGCCCGAGCAGCGCCGCCTGCGTACCGAGCCGCGAGACGCCCTGCTTGTCGAGCAGCTGCTCCGACGGACGGCCGGCGCGCGGCCCGACGTAGCGCACGCGGTGGATCCACGCCTGCGTCGGCAGCTCGAGCTCCTCGTCCGGGACGGAGCCGGGCACGTCCGGCGCGAGCACGTGGGTCTCGATCCCGAGCGCCGGGAGGTGCGTCGCGAACTTGAGCGGCCTCTGGACGCCGCCTCCGCCGCCAGGCGGGAAGTGGCGCGTCACGAGCAGAACTTTCAACGGCGCAACGGTACTAGCCGACGGGCACGCGGAAGACGACGAACCGGTTGTCCTCGTAGCGTGGCTGCAGGCCGTCGCGCTCGATGGTGCGCACCGGGCCGGACCGCGTGAGCACGAGCCATTGCGCGTCCCAGCCCTGCGGCTCCTCGAGGCTCGGATGCGTGAAGAACCGGAGCACCCCCCGCCGCCGCTTGGCGAGCTCGTTCGGCCGGGTGTTCGCGGCGTGCGTCGGCGGCACGGCGACGACGTAGACGGGAGCGAACGCTGTTGCCCGGTAGCTGGTGGCCAGGTCGGAGAAGAGCACCGAGCGCGGCGTGACGTCGTGCTGCAGGAAGTGGATCAGCCCCGGCGTCAGCGCGTCCCGGTCGTGCTTCACCGCCGGCGTCCAGTTCGAGAACCCGTGGACGGCGACGGGCAGAACGAGGAAGAAGACGGCAAGAGCCGCCGTGCCCCCGCGCAGGCGAGGGCTGCGCGGCGGTGGATCCCCGTAGCGCCGCCAGGCGAGAAGCGCACCGGCGATCAGCGCGGCGATGCCTCCGTAGAGCGCGATCCACACGACGATCGCGGGCGCGGTCCTCGAGGCGCGCAGCCCGAAGTCGCCCGCGAACGCGACCTGGAGCCAGATGCCCACCGCCAGCGCACCCACGAGCGCGAGCGTCCGCGAGAAGCGCGCGACGATCGCCGCGCCGCCTGCGAGGGCCACCGAGAACGGGATGAACCCGGACAAGCGCCGCGACTGGGAGAGCGAGACGAGGTTCGAGAAATGCGGGAAGACGAGCGGCCACAGCTCGACCGCGAGCACGGCGACCGTCCCGCCGAGCACGAATGCGGCCCAGCGTCGTCGCCGGGCGAGGAGCGCAAGGGGCACCATGAGCAGCGCGACGATCGTGACGGCACCGTTCCGGTCGATGCGGTTCGGGGCCAGGCTGTAGCGCGCGAGCGAATGCACGACGAGATCGCTGCGGTAGTGGTGCAGGTTCTGGGCGAGCTGGGCCGGCCCGGGGGAGACCGGAATCGTCTGCTGGACGACCGGCTCCAGCCAGAGGAAGGCGAGCGCCATCGGGAGCCCGAAGACGGCGAACGCGAGGACGCCGGAGCGGAA
>Ga0070714_100000859_pt1 | contig 21539 bp, 13 predicted proteins | sample LARL83metaG_FD_65450 | JGI IMG/M metagenome (GOLD analysis project Ga0070714, IMG submission 65450) | Corn, switchgrass and miscanthus rhizosphere microbial communities from Kellogg Biological Station, Michigan, USA - LAR L8-3 metaG | ecosystem: Host-associated > Plants > Roots > Rhizosphere ... | reverse complement strand
TCCGGCCAACGGAGACGGGCAGCGGCCGAATCCGGACCTTCTCCTGACAATGCCTGGCGGTTTCGTCTGACGCCGTCGCATTGAGTCTGGTTGCCGCAAGCCAGAAGGGTTCCGGTGGCTCGGTACGTCGCGCTCTGCCTGCCGCCAGCTAGAGCCGCATCACTTGGTTAGTCACTTGATCTTGACATCAGATGTTCGAAAAATCTCTCTGAGCTGTAGCCCCGTTACGGAATCGGCTACACCTCCGCGTCGTTGCTGTCGGCGGTGCGGGACTTCCGCGCCGGGGCCCGGGAGTTCTTCGTCTCCGGCCGGCCCGGGCCGAAGACTGCGCCGGGCAAGGACGCCGCCCGCCTCCGGATCATCGAACTGCGCGCCGCCGGGCACTCCATTGACGAGATCGCCGAAGCACTGGCCGCCGAGGGCACCCCGCTGAACCGGACCGGGATCGCCGAGGTAATCGCCGCCGAGGGCCTGCCCCGGATGTGGCGCCGCCCCGACGCCGAACGCGGCGGCCCGGCCCGGGAGGTCCAGGCCCGGGCTGAGGCCCTGGACTTCGCCACGCTGGCCGGACGAGCCGAGACCCGGCTGGCCGGGCTGCTGCCGGCCATCCCGGACCTGATCGCGCTCGGCGTGCCGGACATGGTGGCCACCGCGGGCTACCAGTCCACCGGCAAGATCCCCGCCGTGTCCTACGTCCTGTCGCTGCTGGCGCTCAAGCTGACCTCCACCCGGCGGGTCTCCCACGTCTACGACATCGCCGCCGACCCCGGCGCCGCGCTGTTCGCCGGGCTCACGGCCTTGCCGAAGACCACTGCGCTGACCACCTATTCCTACCGGCTCGAGCACTCCCGGCAGGCCGCGTTCCTGGCCGCCCTGGACAAGGCCGCCATCGCGGCCGGGCTGGCCGGCGGCGAGGCGCTGAACCTGGACTTCCATGCCGTCATGCACTGGGGAGATGACCCGGTGCTGGAGAAGCATTACGTGCCCCGCCGGTCCCAGCGCACCCGCTCGGTGCTGACCTTCTTCGCCGAAGACGCCGGCACCCGCGCCCTGGTCTACGCCAACGCCGACCTGTCCAAGGCCAGCCAGAACCGTGAGGTCATCGCGTTCGCCGACCACTGGAAAGCCGTCACCGGCCATGACCCCGCGCTGCTGATCTTCGACTCCAAGCTCACCACCCAGGCCGTCCTCGCCGAGCTCGACGACCGCAAGATCGGGTTCATCACCCTGCGCGCCCGCCACCCAGGCGTCACCAAGACCCTGACCGCCCTGCCCGCCACCGCTGGACATCCATGACCCTGGGCCGCGCCGGGAACAAGACCCGCAGGGTCAAAGTCCACGACGACCCCGGCACCCAGCTGTCGGCCTACCCCCGCCCGATCCGCCAGCTCGCCGTCACCGGCCTGGGCCACGACCAGCCCACCTTGCTGATCACCAACCAGGCCCAGCTGCCCGCCCGGCAGGTCATCCAGTCCTACGCCCGGCGGATGAACATCGAGCAGCGCCTCGCCGAAGCCATCCAGGCCTTCAGCCTGGACGCCCTCGCCGGCGCCGTCCCGCTCAACGTCGACCTCGACGTTGCCTTGTCGGTCCTGGCCAGCACCGTCTGCGCCGCGCTGCGCCGCCGCCTGCCCGGTTACGCCACCGCCACCCCCGACACCCTCCAGCGGCGGTTCCTGAACACCGGCGGCATCATCGAACACCACCGCGGCCAGACCACCATCCGGCTGGCCCGGCGCACCTACTCACCGGTCCTGCGCCAGGCCAGCCTGCCCGAAACCATCACCGTGCCCTGGTGGGGCGGCCGGACCCTCCGCTACCACTACGACTGACCCGACTGAGGGTCGATTCGCTTAGTGAAAATCGGCGCTAATGACGGCGACGGCCAGGTCCGCGACGGCGCCTGGGTCGCGGACATCGCCGGCCTGCTGGACCTGGACGGCTGGCCCGGCGGGATGCGGGTCATCGTCCGCAAGGAGCGCCCGCACCCGGGCGCGCAGCTGCGGTTCACCGACGTCGACGGCCACCGGTTCACCGCCTTCGCCAGCGACGCGAAGAAGGGCCAGCTCGCTGACCTGGAGCTGCGGCACCGGCAGCGGGCCCGGTGCGAGGACCGGATCCGGTGCGTCAAAGACACCGGACTGCGGAACCTGCCGCTGAAGGTGTTCGCGCAGAACCATCTGTGGTGCGAGATGGTGGCCCTGGCCTGCGAGCTGCTGGCCTGGACCCAGATGCTCGCCCTGGCCGGGGCGGCCCGCCGGTGGGAGCCGAAGCGGCTGCGGCTGCGCCTGTTCTCCGTCGCCGGCCGCCTGGCCAGCAGCGACCGGCGGCTGCGGCTCCGCCTCGCCGGGCGCTGGCCCTGGGCAGCCGATATCACTGCTGCGGCTGTCCGCCTGCAAGCCCTTCCATCGGGCTGACCAGCCGGAACAGCCCCGGCGACCAGGAAGGAGAACACCAGGGCCCGTGGAACCCCGCCCACCCGGCGCGACAGCCGGGCACGGCCGCACCCTGAAAATCAATCCCAGCCGGACACCTCAGGCCACCACGTCAAAGACGCGAAAGATCGAGGCTAGATAAGCGTTCGAAATAATTCTATGGAGCTAAGGGATTCGAATCTTGACCTACTCTATGCTCATCTCATCGGGCGATAGTCGCTGTCGCGGTTGTGACGGCTCCAGATTCCAAACGAAACCCACCAGCCACTCGAGCCACTCGGTAGCCCATTAAGGAAGTCGAGAACCGAGGTCCGGAGCCGGCAGTACGGCCAGAGCCTCGCCAGTGAGGCAGATGGGATTGCCAGAACGTAAGGGCCCGCCGTTCGGTACTTATCTGGTCGTACCGGGCCAATTCGGGCGCGAGCCGACGGGTGGGACGAGGTCGGCACGCTTGGGGGGACCGGGTGAACATATGGGCTAGGTTAGTACTGGTGCCGCAAGTCAGGACAACATAGACGTGCTGGCATTCTTCGGTGCCGGTGATCACCGCGAGACCGGCGGTCACGGTGTGCCCGGCGCGACGCGGTAACGGTCGCCCCGGCCAGGCGAGGCGGTGATGATCGGAGATTCTGGAAACGGACCGCCGGGGCCTCATCAGGCAGGTCTTCGAGCGTTGGGGCTGAACCGCGATCACCGAGACTTGCCTGGCAACTTGGTCCGTCTCGATGTGGTTATCGAAGGAATGGGGCAATATCTCCACTCCATGCGGCAGCTAGACGCATAAGCATTCGATGGCAGCGCGAACCGACCGACTGTACGGCCGAGACGGAACGCTGATACCCCGGCGTCAGCCGACTCGCCGCATACACTCTCTGGCCAACCCGCTAGGCATCCAACCAACATGGAGCCCTTTTCAGGGCGTTCAAACGCCATCGATCCGGCATTCATTGCGGCCGCGTCACTGCCGATGCGTCACAGATGCTACGCAGGACCTGGCGGCCGGGTGGCCGCCCGCCGAGTTCAACGGCCGATCTAGCGAAGTCACTAGAACCCTTAGTCGCTAAGGTAACGCAACTAGCAAAATTTTGCATCTATACGGATGGAGCACTCGAGCATATCGTGTACTCATGGTGACCAGCGTACATTTGCACGTTCCCGATCATGGACGCAGCTACGCATTCGCCGAAGCGATGATCGAAACGAATGGCAGCGCGCATAGCATCCTGGCGCACGCTTTAACGTTGGGTCTTTACCTGGACGCCGCAACGGGTACGCAGGCAACAGGGGCGTCCCACCAGGCACGCGCGGGGAGGTGAGGATCGGCCGTGAACGATGGCAGAGCGGACCCGGTCCCGGCGGTCGATCAGCCAGCCGCGGGCGAGAGCGGGGAGGAAGCCCGGACGGGTGAAACGCCGGCCCCTGCCGGGGGCGAGGACGTTCCAGGGCTGCTCGGCGAACTGAACCGCCGCCTGGGCAAGGTGGAGGAGCATCTCGCCGGGTTCCACCGGCTCGAGGCGCACCGGGAATCGATCATCGACCAGTTGCACGAGGATAACCAGCGGCTCCGTGACGGGGTGGGACGGCTGGTCCTCGAGCCGGTGGTGGCCGACCTGATCCGGCTCCACGACCAGCTGGAGCGGGAAGTTCGCCGACTCGGCGCCGACGCGCCGGATGGGCGGCTGCTGCGGTCCTTTGCCGCCGAGGTCCTCGAGATTCTTGACCGGTGCGGGATCGAGTCCTTCCCTGCCGAGCCGGGAGAGCCCTTCCAGCGCGGCCGGCACCGTCCGGTTGGGGTGGTGGCATGCGATGACGAGTCGCAGCACGACACGGTGGCCGAGGTCGCCGCCGCCGGGTTTTACGAACGCGACACCGGCCGGGTAAGGCGCCCCCTCCAGGCGTACATCTACCAGTACAGCCCCGGCGGCGCGACCGGATCACCTGACGTAGCGCAATCACAGTGAGGTGACATGACCAGCTACGGAATTGACCTCGGCACCACCCAGTCCTGTATCGCCTATCTCGACAAGGCGGGTCGGCCGGTCGTGCTGAGAAGCGCGGAAGGAAACGACACCACGCCGTCGGTGGTCCACTTCGAGTCCGCGGGAAACGTTGTCGTGGGCGCGCAAGCCAAGAACATGACGGTGCTCGCCCCGCACCTGGTCGTCGAGCACATCAAGCGGCAGATGGGCGAGGACGCCCACTACTCGTTCCACGGGCAGGACCACACACCCGAGTCCATTTCCGCTCTTATCCTGCGCGAACTGGCCCGCAGCGCGCAGGAGCAGACCGGCGAAGAGGTCAAGGACGTGGTCATCACTGTGCCGGCCTACTTCGGGCTGCTCGAGCGCGAGGCGACCCGCAAGGCCGGGCAGATCGCCGGGCTGAACGTCCTAGACGTCCTCGCCGAGCCGGTGGCCGCCGCCCTCAACTACCAGGCGCTCGGGGAAGGCGGCGGCCTGCGGCACATCTTCGTCTACGACCTCGGCGGCGGGACATTCGACACCACCGTCATCCGCATCGACGGCGACGACATCCACGTGGTTTGCACCGACGGCAATAATCGCCTGGGCGGAGCCGACTGGGACAGCGCGATCAGCGATTTCCTGCTACGCACCTTCACCGAGCAGTACCCGCAGCTAGATCCGGGTGGCGACGAGGGGTTCATGCAGGAACTCATCATCTCGGCGGAACAGTTGAAAAAGGCGCTCAGCGCCGCCGTGGCGCGCAGGCACAACCTACGCTTCGACGGTTCGGTCGCGCAGGTCGAGCTGACCAGGGAGCACTTCGAGGAGCTGACGTCCGAACTGCTCGAGCGCACCATTGAGATCACCGAGCGGACGATAGCCACGGCGCGCAGCAAGGGCGTCGAGCACTTCGACGACGTGCTCCTCGTCGGCGGCATGACGATCATGCCGGCCGTCGTGCGGACCCTCAAGGAGCGGTGCGGGCTTGAGGCCAGGCAGCAAGATCCCCACCTGGCCGTGGCCAAGGGCGCCGCGCTGTTCGCGCTGCTGAAGAAGGTGAAGGTGAGCCTGCAGGACGGCGATCGCCCGGGCGCGGCTGAGCAGGTGGCCAAGGAAGTCGGGATCAGCGTGGAGCGAGCCGAGAAGCTGATAGACAGCACGGTGACAACGGTCGTGCCGCGCGCATTCGGGCTCAAGGTCGTCGACGAGAACGACCCCATTTTCAAGATCGACCCGGCACGGGCCCGCGAGTACATCTCACACCTGCTCACCGCCAACACGCCGCTGCCGGCCGAGGCGGGACCGAGGCAATTCGCCACCATCGCGGACAACCAGCGCTCGGTCCACCTGGAAGTGTGGGAGCAGGCCGGCGCGGTCACTTCCGAAGAACTCGAGCACAACCATCACATCGGCGAGGGGACGCTGCGGGACCTGCCGCCCCGGCCGGCCGGGGCGCCGTTCCAGATCGTCTTCCACATGACAGAGACCGGCCTGCTCACGGTGCACGCCTGGGAGGAGGAGTCGCAGCGGGAGATCAGGTTCGACATCCAGATCGGCAACCTGGACGAGACGGAGGTGCAGCAGGCCACGGGCGTGGTGGCACGCTACGAGGTGAGCGGATAGGTGACCTGGAACCGCGACCACTATCTCGCGGAGGTACTCGAACCGGCCAGGAAGGCGGGCAACGTGCCTCCGGCCGACCTGTACGCCAGGTACGGCTTGCCAGCCGACATCCGTGACCAGGCCGCGTTCGAGCGACAGGTTGCCGACGTCGTCGCCTACTGGCGAGAGCTCAAGGGCAGGCGGATGTACGCAAGGCTCGCCGACATGCTGCTCACGGCGCACGCCGACCTCCAACGGGCCGGTCGGCTGACGCCGGACAGCTTCGCCGCGCGCCAGGCCGAGGCCCGCAGAGCGCAGCTCGAGCGGCTGGCTCGGCTGGCAGAAGACGAGGCGAGAGCGGTCACCCACGCGGGTCCCGCCATGGTTACCCGGCTGCTCGAAGTGCTCGGCGGCGCCGTCAGCGAGGCTGACGTCATCGAGGCGCTCCACACGGCGGGCGTCACGATCATCGACGCGTATCCGGAACTGCCCGCGGCACCGCACCCCAAGCAGGCGGACCTGGCAAGGTACCTGGACCAGCTGGGCGTCCGGTTTTCCGCCCTCGTGGTCCTCGGCGACGCGGTCAGCCGCGGTTTCCGGATTCTCGGCGGCTTCCGGCTGACCGACGGCACGCCGCTGGGGGAAGCGGAGATCGCCGCGGCCCGCCTCCGGATGGCAGCCCTGCCGTACTCGGACCCGGCCAAGACACCAAGCGAGAACGTGCTGGCAATCCTGAGCGCCGCAGCCCGCACGCCCGGCGATCTCGATACCTTGCTGCTCGGCGAGATCCTCGAACGGCTGCGGCCGCTCGCCCAGCGTGGCTTCCTCCAGCGGGTCATCGCCGGGCAAGCGCGCGAACTCGGCCTGCACGAAGACGAGGCCGGCCTGATAGCGGCGGCCATGCTGGCCCCGGACAGCCTCGACGCCCTGCGTCAGCAGGTAACGGACGAACTGGCCCGTGGCCGGCTGCGCGGCGCCCAGCGGCTGGCGGCCGGCCTGCCCCCGGAGGACCCCCTGCGCGAGCGCATCGCGGCCGTGGATGCCGAGGTCGCCGCGATCACCCGCAGGGCCGAAACGGAAGAAGCCGAGGGTAACCTCGAACGGGCGGCCGCGCTGCTGGCCGAGGCCATCGGCCGGGCTGGCGACGACACCGAACTGTCCGAGCGGCTCGCCGCGATCCCGCCTCCCCCGCCGCGTGAGGCATCGGCCCGGATGGACCTGCACCGGGTACATGTCACCTGGGAACCCAGCCCGGCTAGCGCGGGTCCGGTGCGATACCTGGTCACCCGCGGCCGCGACCGGCCCGCGAATTCGCCTTCGCAGGGCGTGGCCGTGGTCACGGGCACCGAACGGACCGACGTCACGGATGCCGATGCACCGCCGGGCGCCGACCTCTACTACAGCGTCTTTGCCGCGCGCGGCGGTGACGCCTGGTCCCCGCCCGCTATCGCGCGCCCGGTCATCTTCACCCCTGACGTCGCCGATGTATCGGTCACCGCCGGCGACGCATCGGCCGGCGCCTCCTGGCGGCCCTATCCCGGCGCCGACGCCGTCCACGTGGTGCGCTGCGAGGACCGCCCGCCGCAAGGACCAGACGACGGGACGGCCGTTGAGGCATCGCTCACCGGTTTCACCGATAGCGGCCTGCGCAACGAAACCGAGTACTACTACCTGATAGCCGTGTCATACCTGCAGGCTGGCGGCCAGCGCCGCCGCTCCGCCGGCGTCGTCGTTAAGGCAGTGCCCGAGCCTGCGCCTCGGCCCGTCGACGATCTGGAGATAACTGGGCTCGGCGACGGCACTCAGGTGTTCCTGGCCATCTGGACGCCGCCGCCCTACGGGCGGGTCCTGCTGGTACGCAGCGATGAGCCGCTGCCGTGGCGAGCTGGCACCCGCATCCCGCCCGCGGAGGCAGCCGCACTCCCGCCGATCCCCGGGGTACCGCGCCACGGCACCGACGGCCGCGATGTTCTCGAACTGCGCCTGCCGCCCGGGCGGCACCAGGTAACGCCGATCACCGCGGGACATAACGACGTCGTGGTCGGCAACGGCGCGGAGGTCTGGCAGGTGGAACAGGTCAGCGGCCTGTCCGCCGACCGGATGCACGACGACGTCAGGCTCGGCTGGATCTGGCCCGATCATGCCACCGATGCCCTGGTGCGCTGGCCCGACGGCGAGCACCAGTGTTCCCGCCGCGTCTATCACGACGAGGGCGGCGTCGTGCTCACGGTCGGCGCGGCGGAGACGGCCATAGAGGTCCATGCGATCTACCCCCGGCACGGCGGCCAGGTCGTATCGGCCGCCGCCACGTGCCTGGTACCGGGCCGGGGCGTCGCGATCAGCTACCGGATCCGGAGGGCGGCCTGGTGGCGGCGGAGGCAGCGCGCAGTGGAACTGGTCACCGAGCGGGCCACCAGCCTCCCGGCGCTCGTGGTCGTGCGGACCACCGGCCCGTACCCGCCCGACGACCCGTCCGAAGGCGAGACGATCGAACGTGTCGAGCCGCAGGACATGACGCCGGACCAGCCGGCCACGGTCAGGGTCGCGGTCGGCCGGGGCCCGGCCTGGTTGGCCTGCTTCGTCGATCCGAAAGTGACCGAGGCACAAGCCCGTGGCATCCTGCTCTTCCCCCCGCCGGCCGAGGAGATGAGGATACGGTGAGGCCGCCGACCCGTACCGGCGTCTACTGCCCGTACTGCTACGAGGAGATCTCCGGGCTACAGGCCTGGTTCCGGTGCACGGGACGGATGAGCCCGAAAGGGAAGCGCTGCCCGGGCGAGGTGGACCCGGTGCTGCGCGACCACGCCGGGTTCACCGGAGCGGTGCCGCCCGCCTTCGCCGTCGGCCACCGCAAGAACACGGCCACCTGCCCGACGTGCGAGGGCGAGACCGGCATCACCATCTGCCCGGTCTGCCGCCAGCGGCTCCCGGTGCACTTCGGCAAGGTCGGCAGCCAGCTGATCGTGCCGGTCGGCGCCAAGGAGGCCGGCAAGAGCGTGTTCATGACCGTGCTCGTCCACGAGCTGATGCACCGGGCCGGACAGCAGCTCAACGTGGCCATCACCGGTGCGGACGACAACACCAGGCAGCGGTTCGCCGAGGAGTACGAGCAGCCGCTCTACCGCGAGTCACGGCTGCTGCGCCCGACCACGACCGCCGGCGATCGCAGTCAGCCGCCGCTCGTGTTCCGGTTCACCAGCGAACGGCGTCCGCCGCGGTTCCTGAACGGCCCGCTGGCGCGAGCTGGCCCGCCCGGCAGCCGGGACCCACAGCACACGCTGCTTTCCATCTTCGACCCGGCGGGCGAGGACCTGCGATCCCAACAGTCCACGGAGCAGAACGTCCATCCCCTCACGGCGGCCGACGGCATACTGCTGTTGCTTGACCCGCTCCAGATGCGCGGCGCGCGGGAACTTGCGGCCCTGGGAACCCGACTGCCTACACCGGGCGGCACCGGTGACGAACCGACCAGCGTTTTTGAGATCGTCACGGACGTCCTGCGAGGCCAGGATGGGGACAAGCCGGATCAGCGGATCGGGAAGCCGCTCGCCATCGTGTTCACCAAGATGGACACGCTCCTGCACAGCCTGAAGGCGACCAGCCCGCTGCTGCAGCCCCTGCCGCGAGGGCGGTACTTCGACGAGCGCGACAGCGTCGCGGTGCACACGGAGATCCAACGGCTCCTGGCACGCTGGGAAGGAACCAGGATCGACCAGATCGCCCGGCTGAACTATCACACGTACCGCTATTTCGGAGTATCCGCGCTCGGCGAGTCACCCACCGAGGACAACCGGGTCTCCGCCCGCGGCATCCGCCCGTACCGGGTCACCAGTCCGGTGCTGTGGCTTCTCGGTCAGTTCGGAACCATCCCGGTGAGGTGAGGCTGGCATGGCTTTCCAGCAGCTCTACTACACCTCGTCCGAGCACGGCCTCGGAGGGTACGGCGGATACCAGTTCATCGCGATGACCCCTGGCGTCGCGCCTGCCGTGCTGCGCGAGGTGGAGGAGCGCACCGTCTACGAGCCGCCGCACTGGCCGACCGGACCTGACCAGAACGACCCCGAGGCATACCCGGTCGCATTCTCCTACGGGATGAGCGAGGTGACGGGAGAGGCCATCGTCGCACGCGCGGTGTCCGCCGGGACCGATTATTCGGGCCGTCCAGGTAACTACTTCGTGCATGCCCTCGTCACCAGCACGCCCGAACAGGACTTCGGGCTGCTGCTCCCGGCCGAGCTGTGGGGAGCGGAGTTCTGGCAGAGCAGCCCGGACGCGGCTACCGAGCTGCCGGAACTGTCGGGGTCGCCGCTCGGCGTCATCGACCGGCCGGGGGTCCAGGCGTTTCTCGACGCACGGGGAGCGGAAGGCGTCCTGCCCGAACTGCTCACCGCGGTCGGCCGCGCTATAGCCGGAGGCCGGCCCGTTCTCGTGGTGACTTATGACGTCACCGAGACCGCCTGGTGGATAGCCGCCGTCTCCTACCTCCTGGGCGATCGCCTGGCGCGGCAGATGACGTTTACCACCTACAGCCACCGGCCCGACTATTCCCGGTATCACGTCACCGGCGTCCTGCCCGGCGTGCTGCCACCGGAGGCGGGCGCGAGCTTCCATATCTTCGACCTTGCTGCCGAGCGGACGCCGGCCGACAGTGTCCACCCGCTGGCAGCGATCCTGGTGAGCACGGGGGTTATGGCCGCGCCTGGCCTGTGGCAGCAGGCCGCCGCCTTCGCCTCGGGGGCCGAGGGTAGCCTGGACGACTGGCTTCCGCCCGTGGCCGTGGCGGCCGGGCTGCTCGGCAGGCAACTATCTCAGACGGAGACCGACGCGGTGGCCGGGTGGCTTCCCGGCGCGGGCGGGTGGATGCCGCCCGAGCTGGCCGACGTGGGCCTCGGCGTCGCGCTCGACCAGCCGGACGGGATGCTGTCCGACGAACAACTTCACGAGCTGCTCAACCTGGCCAGGCGGCTGCCCGCGCCGCCTCGCGCGGAAGCTCTGGAGCACCTGCTGACCGAGCGGGCAATCGCGCATATCACGCAGGGCGAGCCCGCCGCGCCGGTCCCCCTCGCCAGTCCCGCCGTCCAGGCGGCGCGCGACCTAGCCCTCGGAGCCCTGGACGCGGTTAGTCCGCAGCAAGCGCTAGCGCTGCTTGAGTGGGCGGCCGCCTGCGGGATCGAGCTCCCCGAGACGGAACTCGAACGATTCGGGCGGACGCGCCTCGGGCCGGATATCCCCGAGCGGGAGCTGGCCCGCCTCGTGCGGTTCCACCCGGCCATCCGCCGCGGGCTGCTCGAGCGGCTAGCCGGTGAGCCGCCCGAGGTGACCAGGGCACTGCTCGGCGGCCCGGTCGGCACCCAGCTCAGCGAGGAGGACCTGGAAGGCCAACCCGAGCTCACCGAGCTGTGGCTGCTCGAGTCGGTGGCCCGCGGCCGCATACGGTCCGTGACCGCCTTCGACCGGATCGTGGACGCCCGCGCTGCCGCGCAGAAGTCACCGCGAGTCGACGCGGCGTTGCTGAGCATGCTCTGGCCGCACGACTGCCCGCCGGGCGAACTCAAGGAACTGCTCGGCGTGCTGACCGACGCCGACGCGCCCGATGTCCTCGACTGGTTCGCGGCACAGCTCGGCTCTGTCCCCGCCCGCGTGACGGCCAGCGAGGAATGGTCCGCGCTCGCGCAGACGCTCGCCGGCCACCAGGTGCTTGACATGCTGTCGGAGCAGGACGCCAGGCCGGTCAGGAACACGATCCGGGTGCTGCCGTTGCTGCACCGAGCCTGGCTGGAGGGCCCGAGCGGGAACGCAGACGTGTTCGGCGAGCTGTTCGGGGAGTACGCGAGGGCCGACGCCGGCACCCGGCGCCTGCTCGAGCATGAACTACCCCGGCTGCTGGCACGGGCCGCGCGGCTCGGCCGGGCACTGCGCGGCTGCCCTAGCGAGTTGGCCGCGGCGTTCTGCCGCGAGCTTGACGACCGGCTCGCGCCGATGCGCTCGGACATCACGCTGGCCAGGCGGGTATTCATCGCGAGCGGTCATCCCGATGTGCTGGCCCAGCCGTCGCTCAGCGAGGCAATGGCCGCCGCCCTGGAGCAGGTTCGTCACTGGAGCCGCCATGATCTCGGCGCGCTGGCCCAGAGCATGGGCGATAACGCCGAGCTGGCCGAGTTGTTCCGGACGTGGCGCAAGGCCCGCCGAGGCGAACGGGCGCGCTGGCGCCGTGGCGGGACCAAGCCGACCGAGCCGGGAAGCTGACGAAGGGCCGGGCACATGCAAGTCCTGTACTTCTTGCTCATCCTCGCAGCCGCGCTGCTCTACCTCGCCTACATCGCCTGCGCCGTGCCCATCGGCGCGATCTCCGCCTTCGTCGCCTACTCCCTCGGGCTGCCGGCCGCGTACCTCATCAGCCTGGGACGGGTCCTGCTCCCTCAGGATCCGGCGCAGCCCCGGCCGACGGCGGGGCGGAAACTGCCGCCCGGTGCCGATCCCGCGCTAGTCCAGTACTTTTACGGTCCCGCGGTGGCCGACGCCAGGCACGCGCTACGGATCGCGTACCAGGATTGCCGGGACTATTGGCGATGGGGTACGCGGAAAATCGCATCGGCTCTCAGCGGGCAATGGGCCATACTGACCTGGCCATTCGGTATCGGCGCAGCCATCGGGATGGCGGTCGGCACAGCGTTGGGCGCGGTAGCCGCGGCCGGCTGCGGGTGCATCCAGCTGCTGGCGGTCGGCATCTCCGCCGTCCTGGTGCGGGCGGCGGGGACCGTACTGCGGATCGCCGACTCAGCCGTGCTCCGGGTCAAGAACATCCGGATGATATGCCCGAACCCGGATTGCTACCAGCGTGTCCCCTATCCCGGCTACGAGTGCCCCCGCGAAGGCTGTCCGCGACGTCACGGGGACATCCGGCCCGGCCGGTTCGGCATCCTGCGGCGCCGCTGCCAGTGCGGTGAGCCGATGAAGACCCTGCTGCTCTTCGGCTCGGCCGGGATGAACGCCTTCTGCCCGGCTTGCGGCCACACACTGGAGCACCGGCCGGGAAGCGCGCCAGAAATCGTGCTGCCGTTCTTTGGCGCGGCCGGCGCCGGCAAAACCCGCCTGCTGCTCGGCATGGCCGTACAGCTTCAGCTGTGGTCCCGGAAGCGCAAGGAACGGCTCACCGTCGAATCCGGCGACACCGCCACGAAAGACAGACTCGACAGCGCCAGCGAGTTGCTGAGCCCCGAAATCGCCACCGGCCATACGCCACCCGAGCTGCCGCGGGCCTACGTCATCCGCCTCGGCACCGGGAAGGACCGCAGGCTGCTGCACATGTTCGACGCCGCGGGTGAGCTCTACTCCACCACGCGAATCCAGGAACTGGGGTTTCTCGGTCAAGCCCGGACGTTCATCCTGGTGATTGACCCGTTGTCCGTCGATGCCTTCTGGGACCGGCTGCTACCCGAGCAGCAGGACGACCTGAAGGCGGTGCGCTCGGCCGCCCCGTCACCCGACCTGGCCTACCAGCGGGCGCACCAGGAGATCGAGGCGATGGGTGTGCGGCTCAAGAAGACGCGGCTGGCCGTCGTCTTCAGCCGCGCCGACCTGATCGAGGATCCGGCCGGGGACGTGGCCGACTGGGCATGCGGCGAGCTCGGGCTCGGCAACCTGGTCCGCTCGGCCCGGCTGAACTTCAGCCAGACGTGCTTCTTCCGCACCGCCGCGGTGATGACCGGCGGGATGGTGCACGAATCCATACCGGTCCTGATGCACTGGGTGCTCGCCGATAGCGGCGCCGATCTGCCCGAGGAGTCGTCATGACCGACCAGGGCGAAGAGCGAGCGTACAGGTGGCAGCGGAGATACGTCTTCGCCGTCACCCTGGCGGTGATCCTCGTGCTGCCCGTCCTCGTCGGGATCCTGGCATGAGCCCGCCACGGCCCGGCTGGGCCGATCCGTTCCGAACATGGGAAACAAGGTGAGGACCGATGACACATCCCGATCAGCTGAAAACGCCCGCGCCGGCCGAACGGCCAGGATACGGCGCCCTCGATGACTTCCTGCTCGACACGGCGAGCTGGGATCCGGGCATCGAACAGGTCCTCGAGGAGGCGCGCCGCGGCGCCGACGCGGACCTGGCCGCGGCCGCCAGGCGGGTGCTCGACGAGCGGCTGCTAACCGAGCCGGGAATGATGTACCGGCTGGTGTGGCTGCTGGCCGGGGCGGGCGGGCTCGACGCGGGCGACCTCCCGCCGGGCATCGGCGGACCGGGAACGGACCGGCCAGACCTGCCCGGCGAGCCGCAGGGCATGACCATCCAGCTGACCGGCCGGGAAACGGAATCGTCCGTTGGCCCCCGCAACGCCACGCGCCGGGCGAACGGAGTCGGCATCGTCGGCATCAGCGGGCAGGCTGGGGTGGGCAAGACGCGCCTCGCCCGGGAGATCGCGACGGCTATCGGCGGGCGAGGGCCGGTCCTGCGGCTCGAGGTCAGCCTCAGCTCGGCGGCACCAGGGATCGGGGACCGCCAGCGGGCCACCGCGGCCCATGACGTGCTGCTTAGACTTCTCATCCAGCTCGGTATCCGTGCCGCTGACGTGCCGGCCACCCTGGCCGGGCGGCGCGATCGTTACGCTGCCGAGCTGGCAGGCCGCCGGACCGTCCTGTTGATCGACGGTGCCATCGACGAGAGCCAGGTCATCCCCCTGCTGCCGCCCGGGCCGGGCTCGGTGGTGGTGACCAGCCGTGTTCCCCTGCCCGGGCTGTCCAACTGGGGTGATGGGCACCAGTTCCAGCTCGGCCCGCTGAGCCAGGCCGCGGCCCGGCTGCTGGCTCGGCGCGCATTCCTGGCACTGGGAATCGAACCGCAGGAGCGCGTGCTGGTGGCCGTTCACGAGTGGTGCCGCGGAGTTCCCGGGCCGACTATCCTGGTCTGTCGCTTGATGGCCGTGGTGGCGGAAGCAGGCGGGCTGAGCGTCGAAGTGCTCGCCGAGCGGATCAGCGCCGCCCGCCGTAAGGGTGCCGACGCGGCCGTCCTCGCCGACCTCCTCGACCAGGATCAGCAGGCCGTCATGCGGGCGCTCGGGCTGCTTCAGATACCAGGGGCTGGCATCGAGGCGGTGTGTCTCGGCACCGGCCTTGACCGGGACCGCGCGCGGGCGGCGCTTGCCCAGCTGGCCCGCATCGGCCTGGTCAGCGACGATGGGTCCGACCAGGCCTGGGGCATGACGTCCCTCGCCGCCTCCAGCGCTTGGGTTCTCGCCCTCGGGCAGGTCCAAGAATCCGAGGCCGAGCCCATCATCGGCCCGGTCATCGGCCTATACCGGCTGCGTGCGGAGAACCTTCGCGACATGATGACGGCCTCCCTGCCCGAGTCCATGGCGCCGTTGCGAGCGTGGGCGGAAGAGCAATGGCGGGCCGAGATCGCCGGCGTGCGCGCCGTCCTGAGCGCGGCCGCGGACTCCAGCCGTCCCGCCCATGCCCGCCAGCTCGCCGCCGCCTTCATGGACATCGTTGCCCACACCGAGGGGCGCGAAAGCGGCTGGCGCGAGACCGAGGCGTCCATCGGCCCGGTGCTGCGGATAGCCAGCGACGCGGAGGACCCGGAGCTGGCGGGCCAGGCCGCCGGGTGGCTCGACGGCGAGGCCAGGCTCCTTGGCGTGCCGGACTGGCCGACGCCAGTCCGCGGTTGCCAGCAAGAGCCGCCGGCCGGTGCGGCGGAAGATCGAGACGCGGCAGCGGGCATCGAGGACGTGGCGCCCGCGGCCGGGCCGCTGCTGTTCGGGGCGGGAGCGGGCCGGCCATGACCGGCGAGAGCACCGGATTCCGGCGCGCCCTCGACGAACTCGGGGAAATCCAGAGCCTGACGGCCGGTCAGCGGGTGGCCCTCCGCGTGGAGGAGAGCGGAGAGGCACAGGGCAGCTGGCTCCCCGTCGAGGTTAGCATCGATTGCGCGGACTTCGCCGTCGGGCCCGGCGGCCAGCCGCTGGCCGCGCGCGAGCACGCCATCGTGATAATTCCCGCGTCCTTCCCGTTTTCCGGCCCGGCCGTCAGGGTCCGCCACGACCGGTTCGCGGGACTGCCGTACGTCATGGGCGGGCGTCAGATCTGCCTCTACCATTCGGATGCGGACTGGAATCCGGCCGACGGGATGTTCGGCGTCGTCGCGCGGCTTGCCGCCTGGTACCGGCGGGTCGCGGCCGGGCGCCTGGTGGAGGCCGGCCAGCCGCTGCACCCGCCGCTGGCCTATCCGGCGTTGTACGGTGCCGACTGCGTGGTCATCCGCCCCGATCTGCCCAGTGATTTCGAGCCCTCGGCCGCGATCATGGTCGACCGGCCCGGCGGCCGGGCGGACGTCGTGGGATGGCTCCGCCCGGCGGCGCTCAGCCTCGGCAGCCAGGCCGACCTCGCCCGGCTGAGAACGAGACTCGAAAAGGTGGCGAGGGCGCACCGGGCGCCCGCCTTCCTGGGTGCGGTCAGGATCCTGCACGACCCGTTGAGCTTCGAGTTCCCCGACAGCTTCGCGGATCTCGCGGCCGCGCTCTCCTTCCAGCAGGTCAGCCGCAACGACCTGTTGGAACAGCTCGCTCACGTGTGGCTCGCGAACGAGCTCGCCGCGGTGCGGCCACCGGACGCCCCGGCTTCGCTCCACGTCTTCATCGGCGCGCCGATGCGGGGGCTGGCCGGAGCCGATACCCCGGATACGCACCTGGCGGTGTGGCAGCTCGACCCCGACGAGGCGGTCATGCCCCGCATCCTGACGATGGCCGGCACCAGGGACTCCGAGCTGGCCGCGTGGCTTCCCGCCGCGCGCAGGCAGGCCAGCGAGTGGATGCGGACAGCCTCCCTCGCCTGGGCGTTTGTCGAGGAGGCCCGGCCGCAGATAGTCACTCGCCGTGACCGGGGAAGCCCGGCGCAGTGGCTACTCGGCAAGAACGTGCTCGTGCTCGGCTGCGGCGCCCTCGGCGCGAGGATCGCGGAGCACTGTGTGCGCGCCGGAGTGCGCCGGATCGTCGTTGCCGATCGCCGCCGGGTGGGGCCAGGCGTTCTCGTCAGGCAGCCGTACGAGGACGCCGACGTCGGACTGGCCAAGGCACGGCAGCTGGCGGAGCGCCTCTCCCTGATCAGGCCGTCAGAAGTGGATGTGCTGGACGAGATCGGTGACATACGCGACACCATCCTCGGCGCCGGGGCCGACCGCCGGGTCGATCTCATCGTGGACGCGACGGCCAGCCGGGGCGTGTCGGCTCGCATCGAATGGCTGCGGCGCACCGAGCAGGGGCGCTGGCCGCCCATCCTCACGGTTGGCGTCGGGCACGCGTGCGAGCGCGCCGTGGGGGCACTCGCCCTGCCGCACGCCACGGGGGCAGCCGCGGACATCCTGCGCAGCTTCGCCGACCAGGCCGTGAACGGAGCGGACCTAGGCGACGCGGCTGAGGATTTCTTCGCCGAGCCCGGTGACGTCTTCCAGCCCGAGATCGGCTGCTCGGAACCGACGTTCGCCGGTTCCGACCCGGAGGTCGCCGCAGCGGCCGGGCTGGTCCTGACCTGGGGCCTGCACATGCTCAGCGAGTATGCCGCGCGCAGCCCCATCAGCCCGAAGTCGCTCTTGTTCGCGCGCCTGCCCGGCGCCACGCGCCGCCCCGCCCACGTGTACCTCGAATGGCCGAACGACGTCACAGCCGACGACGAGGAAGGCGGCTATCAGGTCCGCATCCGGCCCCAGGCCATGACGCAGCTGCGCGCCGAGGCACTGATGACAGCCTGCCGGTTCCCTCCGTCCTGGGAGACCGGCGGCGTTCTGCTCGGATATTTCGACGACTCCTGCCGGGTGGTATGGGTGACCGCCGCCGAGGGGCCGCCGCCAGACAGCGAGCGCGGTGCGTATGCCTTCCGGCACGGTACGGAAGGCGTCGCCGATCGGGTGGCGAGCATCCGCGCGGCAACCGGCGGTCGGTCCCGGTTCATCGGCATGTGGCACACCCATCCTGGTATCGCGCCCCGCGCCAGCCAGACCGATCACGAGGCCATGCGGGACCTGCTCGTCACACTGCCGGCCGCCCAGGTCCAGCGCCGGGCCATCCTGCTGATCCTCGGCGGGGAAGCCGGCAGATGGGACCACTGGCTGCAAGGAGCCGGGCCGCCAGAAATCGGTTTCCAGCTGTTCAGGCGGAGTCAGTTCCTGGCGGCTGACGGACCCTTGGAGGAGCACTGATGGCACTGTCAGACAAGCAGATCCGCGACTGGTCCAGGCGCGGCGACGCGATGCACGCGTGGTATTCGTACCAGATGGTGCGGGATACTCTCGCCGCGGCCCGGCTGAAGGACATGTCGTACGTGATCTACCCGCAGGGCTCCTACGCGAACAAGACGAATATCGCCGCCGACAGCGACGTCGACATGGTGATCGCGCTCAGGTCCGCGTTCTACCCGAACAAGGAGAAGCTGAGCCCGCCCGAGCTTGAGGAGTACGCGAAACATTACGAGGAATCCGACCTCACCTGGCATCGCTTCCGCGAGGCCGTATTCAGGGTGCTGAAATCGAACTATCTGGTAGAGGAGCGGAGCAAATGCGTCAAGGTGCGTTCCAACCTGATCCGGCTTCCCGCCGACGTGCTGATCGCACTGGACTACAGGTATTACATCAGCTTCCTTAGTCTCATCGGCGAGAATTTCGTAGGCGGCGTTCAATTTTACACGTCGAAAGGCGCGGAGATAGTAAACTATCCGAAAAAGCATATCGAGTCCTGCGCGGACAAAAATAAAAAGACTGCCGGACGGTACCGATGCGTCGTGCGCGTTGCCAAGAACGCCAGGAACGCGATCATCGCCGATGACAGGACGCCTGTCGAGGCCGGAAGCGTGCCATCGTACTTTCTTGAGTCGCTGCTCTGGAATGTCCCTGATCGCTGTTATCGTGATAACCCTGCGACATCCTATCGCCAAGTTATCGGCTGGCTCTACGAAAATCCCGACGAACTGGATGGCATGGATTTCCCGAACCGGATGGGAAAGCTATTTGGCGACGCGCCGGACGCGGTATGGAACATATCGAACGCGCAGGCGATCATTAACGCGATGCACGCTCAGCTGAACTCATAACAGCCTCGGCGCCATGCCCGGGGATCACCTCGGCGGCCGGGCGCAGCGGTCGGCGCCCGAGCGCCTCGCGCATCGCCGCTATGCACTGATGGCGGGCGGCGTTGATCTCATCCCGCGGAAACGCAGTACCTAGGCTGACCTGGGAATCCTTTTTGGTAGCCGGCTCGCGCCAGGCCTGTTTCATCTGATTTCCCGCCTGCTTCTTCGCCGCCCGCACGAGGTCGTCATAAGAACGAGCCACGCTTGGCGCCTCTATGCTGAGCCACGCCTGGTGAAACGCGATCCGTGACTGGATCCTGCTGACCTGCTCGGTGAGCTCATGCCGGGCGTCGGGCGTGCCTGGCCTGCGGCGGATCCGGTACGGCAGCTCTGCGTAATCCTCGATGGCAGTAAGAGCCTCGGCAAAGACGTTCGTCTGTCGCTCCCGACGAGCCGCCCGCTGGTTGAGGTTGTAGGTGAGGGCCGCCGAGATTAGGGCTCCGGCGACGGCGGTGACACCCGCTAGGAGGGCAGCCGTCTGCGCCCATGTCCACGCCATGCCTCCATAGTGGCGGACGGCTCGACGCTGGGGAACGACCGGCGATAGCGTGGTCAGAGTCGGTCGCCGACCGTCGGGCCGCCCAGCCGCCGACTCACCGGTGGCGCCGTACTTCTCGGCAGCGCGGGCGTGATCGGGGCGGACGTCGAGAACGGGCGACATCCGGTGCCACGCCTCTTCTCGCTCAGCCGGGATGTACTCGGTGGGCCAGTACCCCTTGTGCAGGCGGTAGCCCTTAAGCACGCGGCGGGCAACACGCCCGGCGGCCGTTACCGGCACGTCATCGTGCCCGCCATTCGCAGCGGCGCAACGTCACGGACAACGCCCGACACGTGTCCTGGCCACCCGGAAGGCAGGCGGCCGGGGTCGCGATGAGGGCCGGGGAGGCACTGGGCCGCTCTGGCGGGCGGCCTAACCCGCGGTTGCCCGCGACGCACGTCAGAGCGGGGACTGGCCTTGAACACTGGCCAGGAGCTACGTCACCGACGTCATCGTCGGCCCTCCAATCCACGAACTCACTCGCACCATGCGACCTCGTGTCGCACGATCTCGGCCCAGTCCTCCACAGAAAGCACCCCTTTCACCCCCCGGCTCGGCTAAAGCCAGGGTCATCGGGCAGGGGGGTCAAATTCGAATGCCACGCCGGGGTCAGTATTCACGCGCCGCCGACAGGGATAACAGCCTCAGGCAAGGGCAGCGGTAGCCAGACGTGTCAGACGGTCCTGCCACCTCAATGTTGCTAATCCGACCGATACGACTTCGCCAGACGAAGGCATACGAAGGCATACGAAGGCATTCTCCCGGCAACGGAGACGGCCAGTGGCCGAAGCCGCCCTACCAGGCTTGTCCCCGCTTGGCGTCATTGCAGTGTTTCTGATTACCGCAGGTCAGAGGCGTCAGTATCTTCGATGCGTCGCGCCGTGCCAGCCGTCGGCTGCCGCTAGAAGGATGCCGTTGTCGCTTAGCTAGTCACTTGATCTTGAAATCACGGATCAAAATTGAAATCTAAAAGTTCAGATAAGCTGGAGCCCCGTTACGGAATCGAACCGTAGACCTTCTCCTTACCATAGAGAATCGTACGTGTTCTGACCTGGGACACCGAAACCCTATCTACAGAACTAGCTGCGATAACATGGCCAGAGATCGCCGGCTGAGGCTGGGCATGGCTGGCAGATGGCCCCCAAGATTGGCCCCCGCTCCTGCTACCATCAGACCATGACCACGCGGCGCGGCTGGGGCCAGGACGGGATCTTCTTCGAGCACGACGCCCCCTGCCGCGACACCGACCGGCACCGGCACTGCGAAGGCCGGTGGCGCGGAGTGATCAGCCTCGGGTTCGGCGCCGACGGCAAACGGGTCCGGCGCAAGGTCTCCGGCAACACCAAGGCCGTCGTCCAGGACCGGCTCAAAACGCTCCACGCCGACCTCGACACCGGCCTCCGGGCCAGCCCGAACTACACCCTCCGGCGCGCCGCCGAAGACTGGCTGCAAGGGGGGCTCAACGGCCGGTCGGCCAAGACGGTCAAGAAGAACGAGAACGTCCTCGCCCCGATCCTGGCCGCGACCGGCGCCCGGCGGCTGCGCGAACTGACAGCCGACGACGTGCACCAGGCACTGACAGCGATGGCCCTGCGCTACTCCAGCGCCGCCGTGGCCATGGGCCACAACGCGCTGACCCGGGTAATCCGGCACGCCGAGGCCCGGGACCTCGTCGGGCGCAACGTCGCCGTGCTCGTCGATACCCCCAAGGGCCAGGCAGGACGGCCGAGCAAGAGCCTGAGCCTGGACCAGGCGTCGGCACTGCTGGCCGCCGCCGAGGGCACCCGGATGCACGCCTACATCGCCTTGTGCCTGGCGACTGGCATCCGCACCGAAGAGGCCCGGGCGCTGCGCTGGGAGCACGTCGACTTCGGCGACCCCGTAGCCA
>Ga0070714_100000857_pt1 | contig 21561 bp, 20 predicted proteins | sample LARL83metaG_FD_65450 | JGI IMG/M metagenome (GOLD analysis project Ga0070714, IMG submission 65450) | Corn, switchgrass and miscanthus rhizosphere microbial communities from Kellogg Biological Station, Michigan, USA - LAR L8-3 metaG | ecosystem: Host-associated > Plants > Roots > Rhizosphere ... | reverse complement strand
GGGGACCGGCGCGGCGGTCCGCTCAGCGGGCGCCTGGTTAAGCATAGTCAACTTTCCCGGCTCCATCTGGGCCAGGTTTCCCAACTCCTTGCGCAACATCTCCCGGAACGCACCGGCGGGCAGCTTGTTGAAGTGGGGCGCCGCGAGATGCAGCAGGCGCGCGCGGCCGTCCGGGGTCTTCATGTCGGTCTGGGCTGAGAGGCTATCCAGCAGATAGGCCGAGAGGGGGATGGCCTCGCGGGCGATGCGCCGTTCGAACTCCTCTTGGCCCTCCTTGCGCACCAGGGTGTCCGGATCCTCGCCCTCCGGCAGGAACAGGAAACGGATGGTGCGGCCGTCCTGGGCCTCCGGCAGCGCGTTCTCCAGGGCCCGCCAGGCGGCGGCCCGGCCGGCGCGGTCGCCGTCGAAGCAGAACACCACTTCCGGCGTGACGCGGAACAGTTTCTTGAGATGGTCGGCGGTGGTGGAGGTCCCGAGCGTCGCCACCGCGTAGCGCACGCCGTATTGGGCCAGGGCCACCACGTCCATGTAGCCCTCTACCACCAGCAAGCGGGGGATGTTGCGCAGCGCCTGGCAGGCCTCGTAGAGGCCGTAGAGTTCGCGGCCCTTGTGGAACAGCGGCGTCTCCGGCGAGTTGAGGTACTTGGGTTCCTCCTTCACGATCACCCGGCCGCCGAAGCCGATGATGCGTCCGGCCCGGTCGCGGATCGGGAACATGATGCGTTCCCGGAAGCGGTCGTGGAAGGGATGTTCGCCGGCTTTCTCGATGAGCATGCCGGTCTCCAGCAGGCGCTTGCGGCGTTCGTCGGTGTCGCCCACGCCCTTGAGCAGGTTGTCCCAGCCGGCGGGCGCGAAGCCCAAGCCGAAATCACGGGCGATCTCGCCGGTGAGGCCGCGCCCCTTCAGGTAATCGATGGCCGCCTGGGAGTTCTTGAGCTGTTCCTTGTAGAAGGTGGCGGCCTTGTCCAGCACCTCGTAGAGGGGCGCCTTGGACACGCCCTGCACCTGGCTTTCCCCCTGTTCCTGCGGCACTTCCATGCCTGCCAGGGAAGCCAGTTCCTGCACCGCTTCCCGGAACTCCATATGGTCGTATTCGATGAGGAAGGACAGTGCAGTGCCGTGCGCCCCGCAGCCGAAGCAGTGGTAGAACTGCTTCACCGGGCTCACGTAGAAGGACGGGCTCTTCTCGTTGTGGAAGGGACAGCAGGCGGCGAACTCGCGGCCCTGCTTCTTCAGAGGCACGCGCTTGTCGATGAGCTCGACGATGTCCGTGCGGCTCAGCAACTCCTCGATGAAGGGTTGAGGGATACGGGGCATTGGGTTCCCGGAACGGATGCGTGGACCATCAGAGGATAGTCCACGCCTGGGAGATCAGCCGCCCAACTTGGCTTTGATTTTCGCGGACACCGCGCTCATGTCCGCCTTGCCGGCGACCTTGGGCTTGAGGATGCCCATGACCTTGCCCATGTCTTTCACGGAAGCGGCGCCGGATTCGGCCACCGCGTCGGCGACCATCTTGTCCAGCTCGGCCTCGGAGAGCTGCGCCGGCAGGTAGGCCTGGATGACCTTGATCTCGGCCTCTTCCTTGGCCACCAGGTCCGGGCGCTTGCCCTGGGTGAACTGCGCCACCGACTCGCGCCGCTGCTTCAGCATCTTCTCGAGGATCGCCAGCACCTGGGCGTCGTCCAGCACGATGCGCTCGTCCACCTCCTTCTGCTTCAGGGCGGCGAGGATGAGGCGGATCACGGCCAGGCGCTCCTTGTCGCCGGACTTCATGGAGTCCTTCATGTCCTGGGTGATCTTCTCTTTGAGTGACATGGCGATACCTCGGTTTAGAAAAAGAAACGGCGCTTTCTTTCGGAAGCGCCGCTCTCGAATCGAAACTGGAAGCTTGAGATCAGTAGAGGCGCGTGCGGCGGGCGGACTCGCGCGACAGCTTCTTCATGTGGCGCTTCACCGCGGCCGCCTGCTTGCGCTTGCGCTCCTGGGTGGGCTTCTCGTAGAACTCGCGGCGGCGCAGCTCGGTCATCACGCCGGCCTTCTCACAGGCGCGCTTGAAGCGGCGCAGGGCGGCGTCGAAGTGCTCGTTCTCTTTGACACGTACGCTGGGCATTCGCAGGTCCTTAACTTAGGGTTTTCAGGGGCTTAGAGCCCCGGCAAAGGGGCGGAATTGTACTGTCCGGCGTGTAGAATTGCAAAGCCGAACCCCCTGGCCTGAGCTTCCCATGCGTGTTTTAGGCATAGAAACGTCGTGCGACGAGACCGGCGTGGCGGTCTATGACAGCCGCCAGGGCCTGGTGGCGCACGCCCTCTATAGCCAGATCCGCCTCCACGCCGAATACGGCGGGGTGGTGCCGGAGCTGGCCTCCCGGGACCACGTGCAGAAGCTCCTGCCCATGGTGCAGAAGGTGGTGGCGGAGGCGGGTGGCCCCGAAGCCCTGGACGGGGTGGCCTATACCGCGGGTCCCGGCCTAGTGGGGGCGCTCCTGGTCGGAGCCTGTCTCGGCCGCTCCCTGGCCTTCGCCTGGGGGGTCCCGGCGCTGGGCGTCCATCATATGGAAGGCCACTTGCTGGCCCCCATGCTGGAAGACCCCAAGCCAGGCTTCCCTTTCATCGCCCTGTTGGTCTCCGGCGGCCACAGCCTGCTCGTTGAAGTGCAGGGCGTGGGCCGGTACCAGACCCTGGGCGAGTCCATCGACGACGCGGCGGGTGAGGCCTTCGACAAGGTCGCAAAGCTCCTCAAGCTGCCTTATCCCGGCGGCCCCCATCTTGCCAAGCTGGCGGAGCGGGGTAAGCCCGGCCGCTTCGACCTGCCGCGCCCCATGACCGACCGGCCCGGCCTCGACATGAGCTTCAGCGGACTCAAGACCGCGGTGCTGGTCCTGCTCAAGTCGCTGCCGGACGCGGACGAGCAGACCAAGGCGGATGTCGCCCGGGCCTTCGAGGATGCAGTGGTCGATACCCTGAGCGTCAAGTGCGAGCGCGCACTCAAACAGACCGGGCTGCGGCGCCTGGTGGTGGCGGGCGGCGTGGGAGCGAACAAGCGCCTGCGGGCGCGGCTCAAGGCGATGGCCGAATCCTTGGGCGGCGAGGTGTTCTACCCTAGGCCTGAGTTCTGCACCGACAACGGCGCCATGATCGCCTACGCCGGCTGCCTGCGCCTGGAGACCGGTGGTCCCAAGTCCAGTCCGGTGACCGCGCGTTGGCCGCTGGACTCCCTTACGGCACCCTGAGAGCGAAGCCTATGGATATCGTGTTCATCCGCGAGCTCAAGGTTGATACCGTGGTCGGCATATACGACTGGGAGAAGAAGATGCGCCAGCACGTGGTGCTGGACATCGAGATGGGGGCGGACATCGCCAAGGCGGCGAAGACCGACACCATCGGCGACACCCTGGACTACAAGGCCGTGGCCAAGCGCGTGCAGCAGTTCGTGCAGGAAGGCCAATTCGGCCTGGTCGAGACGCTGGCCGAGAGAGTGGCCGGGGTCATCATGCAGGAGTTCCAGGTCCCCTGGGTGAAGATCACCCTCAACAAGCCAGGTGCTGTCAGTGGCTCGAAGTCCGTCGGCGTCATGATTGAACGCGGCAAGAAGACCTGATGACCCGCGCTTACGTCGGCATCGGCAGCAACGTGGAGCCGGAGCGCCACATCGAGATGGCGGTGCAGGCCCTGCGCGGCCGCTTCGGTCCCATCACCCTCTCACCCATATATAAGAACCAGGCGGTGGGGTTTGACGGCGACGACTTCCTGAACGGCGTCATCGGTCTCGATACGGACCTGGACGTGCCGGCCCTGAAGGCGGCCTTGGACGAGGTGGAGCTGGCCTGCGGCCGGAGACGCGGCGCGGCCCGTTTCGCGCCGCGGACTCTGGACCTGGACCTGCTGGTGTACGGCGACAAGGTGGACGCGGCGGCCAAGCTGCCGCGTGGCGACGTGCTGCGCTATGCCTTCGTGCTGAAGCCGCTGGCGGACATCGCCGCGGCGGAACGTCATCCCCTGACGGGCAAGACCTATGCGGAACTGTGGGCCGCCTTCGACGGGGAGGGCGATGCCTCACGGGTGGCGGCGCTGCCGGGACTCTGACTCAGCGTTCTACCCGGATGCCTTCGGGCAGGTAGCGTGCGTACTTCTTGAGCGAGGCCGCGATGGCGTCGCCGGAGATGGTGTAGAGGAACTCCTGCTCGGTCTCGCCGGTGCGCACCGCGCCGAAACGCTCGTGGAAACGCCACACCGAGGAGTTGTCCTTGCGCACCGCGAAGTGGGAGCGGGTGAACCCCAAGCCGAGCGCGTAGTGGTACACCATCAGTGCCGACTCGATGGCGTAGTTGCCCGGTGCATCCGCCTTGATGATCCAGGAACCCCAGCAGAAGGAATCGCCCTGCTGGTCGTAGAGCCGCACCGTGCCCACCACCTGTCCTTGGCCATCCTCGATCACGAAGTAGACCTGGGAAGCGTCGGAGGCGTAGTGCCTCAGCCATGCAGTCTGCTTCGCCAGGTCGTTGGGCGTCGTCGAGAGGTACTTGGAGTTCTCGGGGGCGGTGCGCAGCCCCAGGATGAGCGGCGCGTCCTCTGCGCCGGCGTCGCGGAAAGCCAGCTTGTGGCCTGTCACCCGCACCGTCTTCGCCAGCCGGGGCTGGCCCTTGTGGTAGATGAGCCGTGTCATCAGGAAATTGATCGGCACCGTGACCGCCAGCACGATGAAGACCGACAGGCGCGGCGCGATGCCCAGTTCCACCGTGCACAGCCGCAGCAGCAGCCAGCTCACCGCGAAGCTCAGCAGGTAGTAGCCGGTGTTCCACAGGCTGTCGCGGCCGGCCAGCGGCTTGCCATAGACGAACAGCGGGTAGGCGACGTTGACGAACAGCAGGCCCGCGCCCCAGGAGATTGCGTAGGCCGGGGTGTAAGGCATCACGAACAGCAGCAACTGGTAGAGCAGCAGCGTGCTCAGGGTATTTAGCGCACCCACCGTGAGGAAGCGCAGACCCTGTCCCAGCAGCTCAGCCGCGGCGGGCGCGGGTCTCGGCGAGGAAGTCATCGTAGTCGCGGATGTATTCGCTGGGATCGTAGGGATGGGAAGCATAGACCGAGAGCATGGTGTGGGGTTTGAAACGGTACTGCACCCCCCACACGTAGGGCGGCAGGTACAGGCCGAAGGAACCGTCGGCCAGCACCACCTCGCGTGCCTGGACGCCGTCGTCCACGATCACCGCCAGGCTGCCCATCACCGCGAACAGGAACTGGTGGCAGATACGGTGCCCATGCTCGCCGCGGATGCTGTCGTCCGAGACACCGTGGATGAAGAACTGGCGTCGCGGCAGGAACGGCAGCTCCTTCTCGAACTCCACCGGGATCAGGTTGCCGCGCGGGTCCAGCACATGGCGCATCGGCCAGAGCTGCACGCCGCCCACCCCAAGGTCCAGGGGCGCCGCCATCTTCGCGGGCGGGCTGAAGGGCTGCACCGGCCGGTTGCGGTCGCGGGTGGCGGTCACTTGCCGGCACCGCCGCGCTTGCGTGCCCGCGCGGCGGGCTCGAAGCTCTCATGCCCGCTCACCAGCGACAAGGGACGGCGCTTGGTGTTCTCGAAGGCCCGCCACACATACAGGCCGATGAGACCCTGGGTGAAGAGGATCAGCGAGCCCAGCAGGATCACCGCCAGGATGGTGGCGGTGTAACCCGGTACGCTGATCTGGTGGGCTAGCCAGGCCCGCAGCAGCAGCACCGTGTAGACCCCGGCCCCGCAGAAGGTGAGGAAGCCCACCCAGATGATGACCATGATGGGCAGGTCGGTGAAGGAGATGATGGAGTCCAGCATGTAGCGCAGGCGCTTGCCGAAGGTCCAGGCGCTCTTGCCGGCCTCACGCTTGCGCCGCACATAGCCGACGAACTCGCGGCGGAAACCCAGCCAGAAGAGCTGTGCCACCAGCGAGCTGTTGCTCTCCTGCACGCTGAGCAGGGCCTGGGCGACGGCACGGGTGCAGCCGAAGCAATCCACTCCGCCGGACGGCATGTCGCGGTTCACGAAGCGCCGGTACAGCCCCCAGAACAGCCCCGAGAACGCCCGGCTCAGCCAGGGATCCTCGCGCTGTTCGCGCACGCCGAAGGCGATGTCGGCCTGGTCCTGCCTGAGGATGGCGAAGAAGCGCGCCACCAGTTCCACCGGTTCCTGCAGGTCGGCGGCGATGGCGGCGAGGTACTCGCCTCGCGCCGCGGCCAGGCCGGTGCGCACCGCCTGGAACGATCCGAAGTTGCGGCTGTGGCGGATGAGCTGGCTGGGATGCGGGAAGGAGGGCAGGCGCGCGCGCAGGAGCTCATGGCTCTTGTCGGGCGAACCGTCGACGACGAACACCACTTCGGTGGCCATCTCGAAGGAATCCAGCAACTCCTGCATGGCGGAGAGCAGCGCAGGGATGTTCGCCTCGTTCTTGTAGACGGGGATGACGATGCTCTGGCGGATCTCAGGCTCGGCCATGGACGGGCTCACCGCGGCTCCATGGGAGCGAGGCCGCGCGATGCCCCGGTCTCGAAGGGTGCGGACTCGCGCCTGGGATGGTTGAACCTGATCATGCCGTCTCCATCTGCGTGCCGATCAGGCGCCGCCCCGGGCACTATATTATCGGGCTTGGGCCGGTTCTACCCGCCGGGGCGGCGACCCTGGCCCGCGGATCGCTGAACGAGGCCCCGCTGGCTGCTGGAGCGGCGGCCATCTGGCCGGCCCCAAGCGTCATCTATACAGGTAAAATGCCTGCTTTATCCACAGCCTGATGTGCACGGCACCCCCGCCGGGCCGATTGCGGAGCCATGGACAAGATACGCTTCAACTACCCCCATGCCACCGGCCGCGAGATCGAGGCGATCCGCGACGCCATCCAGACCGGTCATCTCTCCGGCAACGGTCCCTATGGCAAGAAGTGCCAGGCCTGGCTGGAGCAGAACATCGGCAGCCCGAAAGCGCTGCTCACCCATTCCTGCACCGCCGCGCTGGAGATGGCCGCGATACTCGCCGACCTGGGGCCGGGCGACGAAGTCATCATGCCGTCCTACACCTTCGTCTCCACCGCCAACGCCGTGGTGCTGCGCGGTGCCACGCCGGTGTTCGTGGACATCCGTCCCGACACCCTGAACCTCGACGAACGGCTCATCGAGTCCGCCATCACCCCGCGCACCAAGGCCATCTTCGTGGTGCACTACGCCGGCGTGGCCTGCAACATGGAGGTGATCGACGCCATCGCCAGGAAGCACGGCCTGCTGGTGCTGGCGGATTCCGCCCAGGCCATCCACTCCACCTACAAGGGCAAGCCGCTGGCCGGCTACGGGGCGCTCTCTGCCCTGAGCTTCCACGAGACCAAGAACGTGGTCTCGGGTGAAGGCGGCGCGCTCTTGGTCAACGATGCGCGTTTCGCCGAGCGCGCCGAGATCATCTGGGAGAAGGGCACCAACCGCTCCAAGTTCTTCCGCGGCCAGGTGGACAAGTACACCTGGGTCGACGTGGGTTCGTCGTTCCTGCCCAGCGAGCTCATCGCCGCCTTCCTCTGGCCGCAGTTGGAAGACCTCAAGCCCATCACCGCCCGCCGCATGCAGATCTGGGAGCAGTACCACCAGGCGCTGAAGCCGCTGCGCGACGCCGGCCGCATCCAGGGGCCGACCGTCCCTGCGGACTGCCAGCATAATGCCCACATGTACTACATCCTCGCCAACAGCCACGCCGAGCAGGACCAGATACTCACCCACCTGAAGGCGCAGGGCGTGATGGCGGTGTTCCACTACATACCGCTGCACAGCGCCCCGGCCGGCCGCAAGTTCGGCCGCACCCACGGCGGCGAGCTCCAGGTCACCGACGACCTGTACGCGCGCCTGATCCGGTTGCCGTTGTGGCCGGACATGACCGCCGCCGATATCGCCCGGGTCATCGATGCCGTGAAAGGCGCCTTGGCGCTCCCGGCGCAGCGCAAAGCCGGCACTTGATGGCCGCGCCCCGCAGCCGCAAGGCGCCGCCGCCGCATACGACGCCGGTGGAGCTGTCGGTGGTGGTGCCGGTGTACATGAACCGCGGCGGCCTCGAAGAGTTCTTCCGGCGCGTCAAGCCGGTGCTGGAGGGCATCACCCGGCACTGGGAACTCATCATGGTGGACGACGGCAGCACCGACGGGAGCTACCAGCTGTTGCAGGGTCTGCGCAGCGCCGAACCCCGCCTGAAGCTCATCCAGTTCGGCCACAACCACGGCCAGCACCATGCCATCCTCTGCGGCCTGCAGCACAGCCGCGGCGACGCTGTGATCACTCTCGACGACGACCTGCAGAACCCGCCGGAGGAGATCCCGCGCTTCCTGGCGGCGCTCGCCGAGGGCCACCACATCGTGATCGGCCGCATCGCCGAGAAGAAGAAGCACAGTTGGTTCCGCAACCTCGGCAGCCGCACGGTGCAGAACCTGACCTCCATGATCCTCGGCAAGCCCAAGCACCTGGCTTTCTCCAGCTACCGGGCGTTCTCGCGCCCGGCCACGGACGCCATCTCCGCCTACACCGGGGTGCATCCTTACCTGCCTGCACTGATCATGAGCGCGGTGCCCACCGCGTCCATCGTCAACATCGACGTGCGCCACGACCCGCGCCACCACGGCCGCAGCACCTACTCGTTCCGCAAGCTGGTGAAGCTCGCGTCCTACCTGCTGATCAACCACTCCTTCATCCCGCTGCGCCTGATGATCTACTGGGGCATGCTGGTGAGCCTGGGCAGCCTGGCGTTCGCTGTCTACGTGGTGGTGCGCGCGGTGTTCGGCCACCACACCGGCGTGCTGGGCTGGCCCTCGCTGGCGGTGCTGATCTCGTTCTTCTCCGGCAACATCCTGCTGGCGCTCGGCGTGCTCGGCGAGTACATCGGCCGCCTGGTGCAGGAGTCCGCGACCAACCTGCAGTTCTACATCTTCCGCAAGGAATTCTGACCCGTGCCCGGCGATCGTGGGACGCCGAAGGCATCTCCGGCCGGGCGCGAGGCGCCGGCATCGGACAGGCTGGGTGCGGTGCGCGCGGCGGTGCACGACCTCAAGGCGCCGAGCCCGCGCCAGGAACTGTGGAAGAAGCTCAGGGTGCTGGTGAGCCTGGCGATGCTCGCGGGCATCGCGTACCTGGCCCGCAAGTACGACGTGACCCGTGCCTTCCGCGCCACCGATCCGCTCTACATCGTGCTCGGCATCGCCGCCTATATGGGCGGGCAGCTGGTCGCCGCCAAACGCTGGCACAGCGTGCTGCACCGCAGCGGCTTCAGGCCGCCGTACCTCGCGGTGTTCCGCGCCAACACCATCGGCATGTACAGCAGCAACTTCCTGCCGGGCGTGGCGGGCGGCGACCTGGTACGTCCCATCGCGCTGTACGGCACCGCCACGGTGCACAAGCCGCAGCTCTACGCCAGCGTGGTGTTCGAGCGCCTGGGCGGCATCGGCTCCATCGTGGTGCTGGCCACCGTCGGCGGCCTGTGGTCGGGCCTCACCCGCGGCGACTGGCGTTACCTCGGCGTGGCGGCGGTGATCCTGGCGGGGATCGCCGCGCTGCTGGGCCTGACGCACCTGGCCCGCCACGCGCGGCTCAGCGGCGACTCGCGCTTCATGCGGCTCCTCTCCAAGCTCAAGGAGGGCAGCGAGCACCTGATGCGCTACGCCCTGCATCCCGGCCTGGTGTCGATGGTGCTGGCCTACAGCCTGCTGTTCCAGATGGGTTACATCCTGATGTTCTGGTGCTTCCTTCAGAGCCTCGGCGCACATGCCTCGCTGTTCTCGGTGCTGCTCGCCGCGCCCTTGGCCTGGCTCGCCTCCATGACCCCGATATCGCTGAACGGCCTGGGCGTGCGCGAGGGCACCCTGGTGGTGGTGCTGATGCAGCTCGGCATCCCCAAGGCCGAGGTGACCGGTGCGGCGCTGATGGGGCTGGTGCCGCTGTTCCTGATCTCGGCGCTGGGCGCGCTATGGTCCTTGAAGATGTTCAGCCACATCGGCGCGCACACCGATGCCGCTGCAGGAGGTCACTGATGTCCGCACTCCGTTCCCTGCGACAGGGTTTCGCCGAGGCCCGCGCCGCGCAGCGCGTGGTGCTGGCGGTCATCGCGCTCTGCAGCCTGCTGGTGTTCTACTACGTCTTCAGGCTCAGCCCGGACAGCATCACCCGCGACGAGTGGCGCTTCGTCGAGATCCTGAGGCACTGGTACGCAGGGCAGTTCTCGCTGGCCGACATCTGGTCCACCAACACCGCGGCCTCGGAGCACCGGGTGCCCGCGTTCAAGCTCTACTTCCTGGCGGACGCCGTGTGGTTCGGCCTGGACGTGCGCGTCGGCTGTTACCTCGGCGCGCTGGCGCTGACGCTGTTCGCGCTGCTACTGTACCGCTACTTCCTGCGCAGCCGGCCGCCCGGCGAGGCCGGCGCCTTCGACCACTATGCCTTCGTGCCGGTGGCGATCACCGTGTTCAGCTTCACCCAGTCCCAGATCTACACCTACGACCTGCTGGCGATGTTCACCATCATCGGCAGCATGCTGTTCGGCGCGCTGTGGATGCAGATGGACCTGAAGCTGCGGGCACCGCAGCCCTGGTGGCGCCACGCGCTGTTCGCCGCGCTGCTGCTGGTGTTGCTGCTGAGCTTCGGCGCCGGCAAGAACCCGGCCCTGGTCCTCGCCACCCTGGTGCTGATCATAGGCCTGGCATGGCAGGCGCCCGCCGGCCGGTGGCAGCCGCTGGCTTGGATCGCCGCCGGCGCCCTGCTCGCCGAGCTCATCTATTTCGCGGGGGGCGCGGGCTCCATCAACCGTTCCAGCATGGCGGGCCTCATCCGCAACGTGCTGGATGACCCCAGCGGCGCCTTCCACTACCTGCTGCATGCCTTGGGCGCCGCCTTCATCGCCGTCAGCACGTTGTTCTCCATGCCGGCCGACGCCCGTCCCGGAGCCCTCGACACTTGGGGCAGCATCGTGCTGGTGGGATCGGTGGCGGCGCTGGCGGTGTACCTCTGGAGCCGCGGCTATCGCCGCGCGCTGCTGCCCTTGGTGCTGGCGGTATTCGCGGCGGGGTACCTGGGCGAGTTGGTGGTGGGCCGCTTCGGCGGCGGCACCGAGAACGGCAGTGCCCCGCGCTACGTCTACACCGATCATCTGCTGGTCGTGGCCTGCGCGTTCGCCTTCGCCGATGCGCTCACCGTGCTGTACCGGTCCGGGAAGCGCCGTGCCGCGATCGGCCTGCTGGCGGCGCTGGTCCTCGGCATGGGCGGCGTGGAGGTGCATAACCAGCGCGCCGAGTTCCGCGCCATCGATTCCCACGCGGATGCCGAGGCGATCGCGATCGACGCGGCGCGGGCGCGGCTCGCGGGCCGGCCCGCCAGCTATCCGCGCTGGTACTGCCCGGACGATGAGCTCTGCGACCAGGACATGCGGTTCCTGGCGGAACATCACCTGAGCCTGGTGCGTGACGGCGGACCCGCGCAGGGCACCCCCAAGCCGTGAGTACCGGCGGCGGAGCTGTGGTGACGAAGCTGCGGCAGGCGCTGCTGCATCCTTACACCCCGCTTCTCCTGCTCGCGCTCATCCCGTTCCTGTACAGCGGCTTCGACATCGGCCCCGTCAACGACGGCTGGGTCAAGCTCGGCAGTTTCCTGTCCGGCTCGCCCATCTACACCATCACCAGCACCCGCGTGTTCGGCGGCATGCCGCGCGACCTCGGCATGATGCTGGGAGGCGGCGGATTCGTCGTCTGGCAGGCCTTCCTGTTCCTGTTCACGCTGCTGCGCGGCGTGCTGTTCTACGAGATCGTGCGCCGCCTGCTGCCCGGCTCCCGGGCGTTCGCCCTGGCCTGCGCCGCCGTCGCCATATTCCAGCCCGCCGACGCGGTGGACTTCTGGGTCGACGTCACCGGCGTGCAGATGGCGCTGGTCACCGCGCTGGCGGCCTGCCTCTGCGCACTGGTGCATCTGCAGACCGGCAAGCGCGCCGCGCTGCTGGCGATGTTGCTGTTCCAGCTCTTCACCTGCCTCACCTACAGCGGTTTCCTGCTGCTGATGCTGGCCTTCCCGGCGGTGGCCTGGCTGCTGCGCCGCGTGGAAGGGCAGGGCGCCGGTTGGGGCTACCTCCTGCGCTGTTGCTGGCTGCCGGTGGCCTACGTGCTGTTCCAGGCGCTGCTGGTGCTGACGCATGTCGGGCATGAGGGGCAGGTGGCCGACCTGCGGCCGCTGCGCATCCTCATCGGCTACGGCCTGGAGTTCGGCATATTCCTGCGCAACAGCGCCGACTGGGTGCACGACCTGCACTGGCACTACCTGCCCTGGGCGCTGCCGGCGGCGGTGCTGGCCTGGTTCGTAGCGCGGGAGGCCGGGGTGCTGCCACAGCTGCAGCGCCCGCGCCGCTGGTGGCTGCTGCTGTGCCTGGGCTTGCTGGCGCTGGCGGCGGTGAGCTATTTCCCTTACGCCGTGTCGTCGGTGCGGCTCGGCGGGCGCCGCCAGCTGTTCGCCGCGGCGGTGTTCCTCTACATGCTGCCGCTGCTGCCGCTGTTCCTCTGGCTGCCGCAGCGGTTCAAGCTGGCTTGGCTGCCGGGGGCGCTGCTGGTGGGCGTGACCCTGGTCGCGGGGCTGGTGGGCCTGGAGCACCGCAGCTACTGGGCCGAGGGCTATCGCGGCGAGGAACGGCTGCTGGCCGGCATCGCCGCGCTCGCCCCCGATCCCACGCCCGGCACCTACTTCGTGGTGCATCTGCACGACCAGCCGCAGGCGACCGCGCTCGGCGGCTTCTACAATCGCCGCACCGCGCTGGAGTTCGCGCTGCGCCTCATGTACCGCGACCACACTCTGCGTGCCGCGTTCACGCCCCTGCAAGGCCGCATGTTCGGCTTCACGCCGGACCGCCTGGACGTGCGGCAGATCCGGCGCCTCAACCGCTACCGCAGCAGCGCGCCCTATTCCGAGGTGGTGCTGGTGGACTTGGCACCGGACGGCAGCATGCACCTGCTGGAACGCCCCTGGCTGGAGCGATACGCGCCCGCCGGCATCGACCTCAAGGACTACGACCCGGCGGCCCGGCTCGGCAGCGTGCCGTCCGCGGACTCCAAGGTGTGCGTGTTCCTGGAACGGAACCTGCGGCCGGACTACTGCCGCTGAACTACCAGCCGATGCTGCGGCCGCCATCCACCGCCAGTATCTGGCCGGTGACGTACTCCGCATCCCGCACCAGGTAGAGGATCGCGCCGGAGACGTCCTCCGGCGAACCCTTGCGCTTCAGGGCCGTGGCCTCGAGGATCGATTTCTTGGTCGCCGCATCCATGGGTGCCTCCGGCCACAGCACCGGTCCCGGCGCCACGCCGTTGACCCGCACCTCCGGGCCCAGCTCCTTGGCCAGCGACAGCGTCAGCATCACCAGGCCCGCCTTGGCGGCGCAGTAGACCGTGTGCTCCCGCAGCGGACGGTAGGCATGGATGTCGATCATGTTCACGATGCAGCCGTGGTTCTTCTTCAGGTGCGGCGCGGCATATTGCGCCAGGAACAACGGCGCCTTGAGGTTGCTGCCCATGAGGTCGTCCCAGTCGTCCTCGCCGATGCTCCCCATGGGTGTGGCGCGGAAGCTGGAGGCGTTGTTCACCAGCACGTCCAGGCCGTTCCACTGCAGCGCGGCCTTGACCAGGGATTCGAGTCCCTGGGTGTTGGCGAGATCCGCCTGGGCGATGGCCGCGGAGTCGGGCCGCGCCTGGTTCAGTTCCGCAGCCAGGGCCTGGGCCTCGGCCTCGGACTTGTTGTAGTGCAGCAGCAGGTTCATGCCCTCCGCATGCAGCGCCCTCGCGGTGGCGGCGCCCAGGCGTTTGGCGGCGCCGGTGACGAGCGCGGTGCGGCCGGCGAGCTTTGCGGTATTCTTCATGCGCTCAATTAAAGCAGAAAACTGTGCTCTCCAACCGCCAGACCGCTGCTGACCTGCCGCGACCGGATGCTGATGCGCTGGCCCATAGCCAGCGCCTGGCGCAGCGCATCCGTGCGGCGATAGAGGAGGCCGGCGGCGCCATCCCCTTCAGCCGCTACATGGAGCTGGCGCTGTACGCACCGGGCCTGGGGTATTACAGCGCCGGCGCCCGCAAGTTCGGCGCCGCCGGCGACTTCGTCACGGCGCCGGAGATCTCGCCGCTGTTCTCCCGCTGCCTGGCGCGCCAGTGCGCCGAGGTGCTGGCAGAGATCGGCGGCGGCGCCATCCTGGAGCTGGGCGCTGGCTCGGGCGTCATGGCGGCGGACATCCTCATGGAGCTGCAGGCGCTCGCGCGCCTGCCGGAGGAATACCTGATCCTGGAAGTGAGCGCGGAGTTGCGGGAGCGCCAGCGCCAGACGCTCGCCGCCAAGGCCACCGGTCTGGCGTCGCGGGTGCGCTGGCTCGACTCGCTGCCGGAAGAATTCACGGGCGTCATGCTCGGCAACGAGGTGCTGGACGCCCTGCCGGTGGAGCGTTTCCTCAAGCGCCCCGGCGGCTTCGATGAATACTGCGTCCGCAGCGAAGGCGAGGGCTTCACCTGGAGCATGCGTCCCGCCGGCGAGCAGTTGGCCGCGGTGCTGCAGGCTTTCGAGACCACGCTGCCGCAGCCCCTGGCACCGGGCTACGTCTCCGAGATATGCCTCGGCCTCATGCCCCTCATCTCCAGTCTCGCGGATTCGCTCGAGCGCGGCGCGCTGCTGCTGCTGGACTACGGCTATCCGCGCAACGCCTACTACCATCCGGAGCGCGCCATGGGCACGCTCATGTGCCACTACCGGCAGCGGGCCCATGACGACCCCTTCCTCTATCCCGGCCTGCAGGACATCACCGCCCACGTGGACTTCACCGCGGCGGCGGAGGCAGGCACCTCGGCGGGGCTGGAGCTGGCGGGTTACACCACCCAGGCGCACTTCCTGATGGCACTGGGCGTCGCCGGCTTGTCCGGTACCGACCTCAGGGCCGCCCAGCAGGTGAAGCTGCTCACGCTGCCGGAGGAGATGGGCGAGCGCTTCAAGGCCATCGGCTTCACCAGGGGCCTGGAGACTCTGATGACGGGGTTCGCGTTGCTGGACCTCAGCCGCTCCCTCTAGCCCGTCGCGGCATCCACGCAGGCGGTCCAGGCCTGCAGCGCGTCCTCACGCTTCGGCACCGCCGGCGGCATGTAGGCCCCATCGATGGCGCGGCGCGCCTCGTCGTCGTCGAAACGCTGCAGGTAGTCGTAGGCATCCTGCTTCGGTTTGCCGAGCAGGCGGAAGCTGATGGCAGTGTCAGCGATCATGGCGTCCCGCATGCAGCGTTCCGCCGGCGCCAGGCGCGCCGCCGGCAGCAGCGCCTTGTGCAAGGCGCAGTCCTTGAAATCCGCGGCCGTGTACTCCCAGGCGTCCGTCACCGTGGCGGCGTAGACCCGCTTCACCACGCGGTTCTCCTTCTGTCCCGGCGCATGGCCGAAGTAGCGGTCGGTCTTGGCCTCCGGCACTCCGCCCACCTTGTATTCGGCGATGCTCTTCACGGTGAGTGCCACCGTGGCGCAGAGGGTGAGATCCTGCTTCTCCTGTGGCGCATAGTCCGCCGCTGTCGCCGCGCAGAGCCAGACCGACAGTACGGTAGCGAGGGCCGCCGGCGCGCGCCAGGCCATCTCAATCCCGCCCGGTCACGGCGCGCACTGCATCCAGGCGCCGTCGCTTCAGTTGCTCCCCGATCTCGGCGCCCTTCAGGGTTGCCGTATCCAGGGACTCCGTGGTCACCTTGCGCGCCGCGCCGAAGGCCCGGCGCAGGTAGTCACCCTGGGTGAAGGGCGTGTCCTCGAGGCCGGTGCGGCCCCGGTGGTCCGCCTCGCAGGCCAGCAGGAAGAGCTCGAAGCGCTCGGGCCGGCGGAAGGCGTCCACGCTCTCCAGGAGCTTCAGCAGCGTATCGGAGCGAATCTCCTCGGCCTTGTGCACCAGGCCGTGCTGCCTGGCCACGATCACCGCCAGCTCCCGGAACTCCTTGGGCGTGCGCAGGCGCTCGCTCAGGGCTTCCACCAGCTTCACGCTGCGTTCCTCGTGGCCGTAGTGGTGGGGCAGGATGTCCTTCGGCGTGGTGCCCTTGCCCAGGTCATGGGTGAGGGCCGCATAGCGCACCGTCGGTTCGCCGGAGAGCCGCGCCGCCTGGTCCAGCACCATCATCACGTGCACGCCGGTATCGATCTCGGGATGCCACTTGGCCGGCTGCGGCACGCCCCACAGCCGCGCCAGCTCGGGGAAGACTTTCGCCAGCGCGCCGCAGTCCCGCAGCACCTCGAAGTACACCGATGGCCGTTCGCTGTTGAGGGCCTTGAGCGTCTCCTGCCAGACCCGCTCCGGCACCAGCGCGTCCACCTCGCCGCTCTCCACCATGCCGCGCATCAGCGCGAGCGTCTCGTCGGCGATGCGGAATCCCAACGGCGCGAAGCGCGCAGCGAAGCGCGCCGCCCTCAGCACCCGCACCGGGTCCTCGGAGAAGGCCGGCGAGACGTGGCGCAACAGCCGCGCCTCGATGTCCTGGGCCCCGCCGTAAGGGTCCACCAGCCGGCCGTCGGTATCCTCGGCGATGGCGTTGATGGTGAGGTCGCGGCGCTTGAGGTCGTCCTCCAGCGTCACACCCGGCTCGGCATGGAACTCGAAGCCGTGATAGCCCTTGGCGGTCTTGCGCTCGGTGCGGGCCAGCGCATGCTCCTCCTTGGTGTCCGGATGCAGGAACACCGGGAAGTCCTTGCCAACCGAGCGGTAACCGAGCGCGCCGAGCTCGGCGGGCGTGGCGCCCACCACCACCCAGTCGCGTTCCAGCACCGGCAGGCCCAGCAGCCGGTCGCGCACCGCGCCGCCCACGAGATATGTCTTCATGGCTTCATCTTAACAAACGCCGCTGCTTATACTGGGGTGTCACCCGGACCCAAGGACTGGCATGAACCCCCTCAATCCTTACATCTTCTTCGACGGCAACTGTGAAGAGGCCATGCATTTCTACGAGCGCGTGTTCAAGGTGAAGCTCGAGATGGTGATGTACGAGTCCGAGACGCCGGGTGCCGCGCCGCTGCCGGCCGGGAAGAAGGGCGCGGTGACGCATGCGCGCCTGCCGCTCTACGGCGGCGCGCTGATGGCTTCGGACTGGATGGTGGACCGCCCCTACGAGAAGAAGCAGGGCTTCTACGTCTCGCTGATCTGCCAGGACGTGAAGGAAGCCAAGCGCGTGTTCGAGGCCTTAGCCGACGGCGGCAAGGTGAACATGGCCTTCGAGAAGACCTTCTGGTCGGAAGGCTTCGGCATGGTGATCGACAAGTACGGGACCCCGTGGATGGTCAACGGTCCCGAGAAGAGCATGCAGGAGCTGCTCAGGGCTTGAGGCGGGGCCTGATGGCGGTCTTGGCGGCGACCGCCGCCGGCAGCGAGGCCGGTGCCGGCACGCTGGCGCCCGCGGCGATCTGGCCGATGCGCTCGCTCAGGCGCTGCGGCTTGCCATTGAGGCGGTAATCGAACATCACCGTGTGCGCCATCACCTTGTGCACGTAGTTGCGGGTCTCGGTGTAGGGGATGGTGTCGATCCACACGTCCGCCGGCAGGCTGCCCGCATCCGGCAGCCAGTCGTCCACTCGCTCCTCGCCGGCGTTGTAGGCCGCGGTGGCCAGCGCCTCGTTGCCGGAGAAGCGCCGCAGCAGCGTGCTCATGTAAGCGCTGCCCACCGTGAGGTTGGTCTCGGGGTCCAGCAACTGGTGCGGGTTATCCAGCGTCAGGCCGAGCTTCGCGCCCACGGTCTTGCCGGTCTTCGGCATCAGCTGCATCAGGCCCAGCGCCCCCACCTGCGAAACCGCGTTGGGGCGGAACACGCTCTCCTGGCGGATCAGGCCGTATATCCATGAGAGGTCCAGCGCCAGGCGCTTGGCCTGCGGCGCCAGGGTCTCCTGGAACGCGGTGGGGTAGATGAGCGCCAGGTCCTGCCAGCAGCCGCCGCCGGCCATGGTGGGGATCACCTTCCCGTACCAGCCCCAGCGCTGCGCCAGCAGCGCCGCCTGGCAGCGCGACTTGGTGCTGAGGCCGCGGGTCGCCGCCGCCCACTCCGCATCCGCCTGCGGGTACAGGCCCGCGTACACCAGCTCGCGCGCGCGCACGAAGCCCGCTTCCGCCTCCAGCTTGTCGATGACCTTGTCGGAAGGCCGGCTCTGCTGCTCGACGATGCGGTAGTCGAGGTTCAGGCGGTCCGCCGAGAGGAAGCCGTAGTAGTCCGGCGTCCGGGCGAGCTGCTTGAAGATCGTGTGCGCCTCGCTCTTGCGGCCCAGCTCCTCGAGGCAGCGGGCGCGCCAGTAGCGCCACTCGGTGTGGTGCGAGACGTAGCCCAGCGCCTCGATGTCCCTGAGTGCACCCTTCCAGTCGCCGGCGCGCAGCGCCAGGCGCGCACGCCACTGCGGCACCTCGGGGTCCACCGCGTCGTGCACGTCCTTCAGTTGCGTGAGCGCATCGGGTGCCAGGTGCCAGGCCTGCTGCATCGCCAGGAGCGTGCGCATGTCCCGCGCATCGTCGTGGCTGAAGTGATACTGCTTGGAGAGCTCGCTCCAGAGATGGCGCGCGGTGTCGGGATCGCTGCGGGCCAAGAGCTTCACGCCTGCCTGCAGCATGTCCTGGTAGCGCGGCTCGTCCGGCACCTGGATGTTCTTCAGCACCGTGGCGGGATCCGCCGCCATGGCCAGCCAGGTCTCGGCCCACTGCCGGTCGTCGGCGTTCAGTCCCGGCGTGAAGGTGGCGGCGGTGACGAAGTCGCGCGCGGTCAGCGCATTCTCCACGCGCTTGCGGCGCATGTCCTGGCTGATCAGCGAATGCGCGTCGAGGTAATCGAACAGCGGCTGGCAGAGCTGCTGCGGCGCACCGGGCGTGAGCCACAGCCGCTGCGCCGAGGCGGTCCACGCGGCGCTGTTGCCGCTGTTGCCGAGCACGTGCGCGCTCACCACTGCGCAGCGCTGCGCCAGCGAGACGTCATAGCGGTCGTTTGCCAGCACACCGCTCCAGTCCTGGCGGCGCGCCAGCGACATCACCCATTCCTGGCGCAGCGTCGCCGCGAAGGGCAAGCCGTGGTTCTCGTCGAGGAAGGCTTCCACCAGGTCCGCGGGTTCGCGGTCGAGGGTGCTCTCCAGGTAGGCATAGCGCAGGTACGGATATAGGGCATAACCCTTAAGGGTCTCGAGGTAGGGCGCGAGCTTGGGCATGTCGCCGTGGGTCGCCGCCGCCCAGGCGAGCTTGAAATCCGCGCGCTGTTGCATGAGCAGCGCGTCGCCGCTCAATTTAGGCGCGACTGCGCTCGTCGCGTTAGGCACATCTGCGCGCGGTGGACTATTCTTTATCTGCGCACTCGCCGCGACGTCGCCGGCGAACGCCGACGACGCAACGGACGCTGCGAGCGCCGCCCACAGCAGACGATTAAGTAAGCACAACATGTCCAATAGATTACCGCGCTCAGGTAACCCCCGGATTACTTCCCTGGGGTCTTCCCACGAATTTTACAAAGGCGTGCAAATGGGCTTCCCCAGCGTGGATCCCGCCAGCGGCGAGAAGCTCCGGGACTATCCCGAGTGGGACACGACACGTCTGGACAGGGCCCTGGACTTGGCCCAAGCCGCGGCACCCCGCTGGGGAAGCCTGGAAGTGGGCGAGCGATGCAAGAAACTGCGGGAATTGGCCCAGGTGCTGGAGCGGCACCGGGATGAATATGCAGAGATCATGAGCCGGGAGATGGGCAAGGTCATGGCCGAAGCCCGTGCCGAGGTGGAGAAGTGTGCCGGCGCCTGCGAGTACTACGCAGACGAAGCGCCCCGGATGCTGGCGGACCTGGTCGTCGGGACGGATGCCCGGAGGAGCCTGGTGGCATACCAGCCCCTGGGGGTGGTGCTCGCCATCATGCCCTGGAATTTTCCCTTCTGGCAGGTGATCCGCGCCGCCGCCCCGGCGCTCGCTGCCGGCAACGCCATGGTGCTGAAGCACGCCGACAACGTGCCCGGCTGCGCCATGGCGCTGGACCAGGCGTTCCAGGAAGCCGGTTTCCCCACCGGCGTGTTCCAGACCCTGATGATCTCCATCCCCGCGGTGGACGAATCCATCCGCGACCCGCGCATCCAGGCCGTCACCCTCACCGGTAGCGAGAAGGCCGGCATGGTGGTGGGCAAGACCGCCGGCGAGATGCTCAAGAAGTGCGTGCTCGAGCTCGGCGGGTCCGATGCCTTCGTGGTGCTGGACGACGCCGACATCACCCTCGCGGCGACGCAGGGCTGCATCTCGCGCTTCCAGAACACCGGGCAGAGCTGCATCGCCGCCAAGCGTTTCATCCTGGTGGAGCAGGCGGCGGACGCCTTCCTCGAAGCCTTCCGCGCCAACGCCGCGCTGCTGAAGTACGGCGACCCGCGCGCCGAGGGTACGACCTTGGGTCCGCTCGCACGGCTCGACCTGCGCGACAAGCTGCATGGCCAGGTGCAGGACGCCATCGAGCGCGGCGCCAGGCCGCTGCTCGGCTGCCAGAAGCCCACCGGCAAGGGCGCCTTCTATCCCGCCTCCATCCTCGACGGCGTGCGTCCCGGCATGCGCGTGTGGAGCGAGGAGGTGTTCGGCCCGGTGGCCTGTGTCATCCGGGTCAAGGACGAGGAGGAAGCGCTCGAGGCGGCCAATGCCACCAGCTACGGCTTGGGGGGAAGCGTCTGGACCCGCGACTCGAGACGCGGCGAAGCTTTCGCCCGGCGCATGCAGAGCGGCTCCGCCTTCGTCAACCGCATGGTCAAGAGCGACGCTAGGCTACCTTTCGGTGGTATCAAACGCTCGGGTCACGGTAGAGAGTTATCGATTCATGGCATCCATGAATTCGTGAACATCAAGACGATTTCTATCGACTGAAGCGGATCTTTTGGCCTCTGGCGTTGTTGCGCTTCGGACTCGCAGTCGGTCATGCACAGAAGAGTGCACTCCCTCCTGCTCGCCTCGCGCGCCTAGCCAGAGGCCAAAATCTCTCGCTTCTTGTGAATTCCAGGTAGGCGCATTTCCATCTAGCATTGATTGATGCTTACCAGACCGATCCCCTCCAGCGGCGAAGCACTCCCAGTCATAGGGCTTGGCACCTGGGAAAATTTCGACTTTGCGCCGACAGCCCCGGAACGGGTGAACCTCGCTCAGGTGCTGGATGCGCTGTTCGCCGCCGGCGGCCGCCTCATCGACAGCTCGCCCATGTACGGCAAGGCCGAGGCCATGGTGGGTTCGCTGCTGGGAGATCGCACCCACCCCAAGCCCTTCGTCGCCACCAAGGTCTGGACCTCCGGCAAGCAGGAAGGCGTGGCCCAGATGCAGCACTCCCTGAAGCTCCTGGGCGTGACGCAGCTCGATCTCATGCAGGTCCACAACCTGGTGGACTGGAAGACGCACCTGGAGACCCTCAAGGGCTGGAAGGCGGAAGGCCGGGTGCGCTACCTCGGCATCACCCACTACACCCCTTCTGCCCACGCCGAGCTCGAATCGGTGATGCGCGCCGCGCCCTGGGACTTCGTGCAGCTCGACTACGCCCTGGAAGACCGCGCCGCCGAGCAGCGCCTGCTGCCCCTGGCG
>Ga0070714_100000856_pt1 | contig 21568 bp, 20 predicted proteins | sample LARL83metaG_FD_65450 | JGI IMG/M metagenome (GOLD analysis project Ga0070714, IMG submission 65450) | Corn, switchgrass and miscanthus rhizosphere microbial communities from Kellogg Biological Station, Michigan, USA - LAR L8-3 metaG | ecosystem: Host-associated > Plants > Roots > Rhizosphere ... | reverse complement strand
GCTCAACGCGGGATTCGTGCCCGTGCGCAAGCCAGGCAAACTTCCTGCCGCAACCAAGAAGTACGACTACGCGCTCGAGTACGGCACCAACACCCTCGAGATCCACGAAGACGCGATTGTGAAGGGCCAGCGTGTGATCATTGTCGACGACCTTCTCGCCACTGGCGGCACCGCGGAAGCTACGGCTCGGTTGGCCGAGTCACTCGGCGCGAAAATCCAGGGCTTGGGATTCGTGGTGGAACTCGACTTCCTGAATCCGCGGACGAAGCTTCAGGGATACGACGTATTCTCGCTGCTGCACTATGACAAATAGTTTTCCTTTGCGATCTTTGCGTACTTTGCGGTTTCTCGAGTACTGGAACCGCAAAGGTCGCAAAGCGCGCAAAGCAAACTCGGGGGATGCCCAATCCTGAGTACGCCAGCGTCTCTGGCCTGAGTCACTGCTGAAATTTCTGCAGGTCTGGGGCCCTACTTACGCGCAACCTGCCCTCTCCAGCTTGCCATCGAACTCCCGGAACGCAGAAACCAGGAGGAAGAGATTTATGAAAACGCTAGGACTTTGTCTGCTTCTCGCCTGCTTCATGTCAGTGTGGGCGATGGCGGACGACAACGACAAGGGTAAGAGCGACACTCGTACGGTGACCGGGTGCCTGCAGCAAACTTCGCATAACAATCAATTCTTGCTTAAAGCCAATGACGGCAGCAGCTGGACGGTGAGCAGCGACACTGCTTCGCTCGCGGAGCACGTCGGCCACACGGTCACGGTGACCGGCGTAGTCAGCAATTCCAAGATGCACAACATGAAAGAAGACACCAAGGACGTGGCGCACGATACCGGCATGAAGAAGTCGAACAATGAACACGGACGCCTGAAGGCGACCGACGTTCAGATGGTCAGCAGTTCCTGCTCGCAATAGCGCATTGCGCCAGGCCTTCCACGGAAAATGAAGGCCTGGCAATTCCTTCTCCTCACCATCCCGTTGTTCTTCAGGCGTACACTGTCGCCGGAGTATGCGGCGCCCTTCTGCCATTCTCGGAACGTTTGCGTTCCTGTTTGTCGCGCCAGGATTTGTGGCGGGCGTAGTTCCCTGTTGGATCACCCACTGGAGGTTCCAACCCGCGCTGTGGAACCTGAGCCCATTGCGATGGTTAGGAGCGGCTCTTCTGCTCATCGGCGCGGCGATCGTGCTCGACTCATTCGCGCGATTTGCGCTGCAAGGATTGGGCACACCGGCGCCGGTTCTTCCGACCAGGCACTTGGTGATCACGGGACTATATCGCTATGTTCGCAATCCGATGTACGTGGGCGTAGCGGCTGCGATCTTCGGGCAGGCTCTGCTTTTCGAAAACCAAGATCTGGTGATCTATGGTTTGCTCGTGTGGCTGGCGTTCCACCTGTTCGTCTATTTCTATGAAGAACCCACGCTACGCAGGACTTTTGGCAAGGAATACGAAGCCTTCTGCCGCGAGGTTCCGCGTTGGATACCGCACGCAAAGTCACCGCGTACTCCCCAAAAGCCCAATAATTCTTAGTAGGGTTCGGCTTTTCTTTGCGACCTTAGCGATCTTTGCGGTTACGTTGCGTCGAATTTTTAAACCGCAAAGAGCAAAGGACGCAAAGAAGCCTTCTCCTGAAACAGATCCCTTTCATGGGTCAGACTAGCTCTTGATATCCAGGACCACTTTCCCGAAGTTCCTGCCTTCTGTTAAGAGCCTGTACGCCTCGACGACGTCTTTCATGGGCAGCGTGTGTCCAATCACCGGATGCAGGTGGCCTTGCGAGATCCAGGCTGAGAGTTGCTCCCACGCATTTTTCATCACTTCGCGATTGCCGGAGAGGTAAGTGAGCCAGAGTCCGTGAACGCTTGCGCCCTTGGCGTAGAGGATTCCGGGATCGAGTTGTGCGCGCTGGCCGGTAGCGTTGCCGTAGACGATGAGTCGGCCGAAATCGCGGAGGCAGCGGACGCTTTTGGCGGTGTGCTCGCCGCCCAACATTTCGAAAACGACATCGACTCCTTCTCCGTGAGTCAGATCGCGAATGGCCTCTTCGTAGTCTTGACGTTTGTAGTTGATGGCGTACTGGAGCCCGAGAGTTTTTACGCGTTCGAGTTTTTCATCAGAGGACGAAGTCCCGTACATCTCGACGCCGAGCAACTTCCCGATCTGGACAGCTGCGGTTCCAACCCCGCCGGCAACGGCGTGAATCAGCACTCGAGGTGCGCCTTTTGCTCTGGGGAACGTTATCGGATCCGATGTCAACCCGGCTTTCCAGTACGCCAAGTACGCAGTGAAGAAGTTCACCGGAAAAGCCGCGCCTTGTTGAGGTGTCCAACCCTTCGGCAGGGGCCACAGCAGGGCGGATCTTGCAGCGGCGACTTCGGCAAACGCGCCCCACTGCGTGTATCCCATAACCAGTTCGCCATTGCTCGCACGAGCCCCGCAGAATTCACGTCCCGCTACAACCGGCGGTTGCGGCAGGCCGGGATATCGCCCCGAGGTGCTCATAGTGTCGGCGAAATTGAGGCCGCCGCCCTGGATACGAATCAACTCTTCTCGGGATCCTGGGTCCGGGTCCGGCATTTCACGGACTTCGAGGACTTCCGGCCCGCCGTAGCGGGCGATGACAACGGCTTTCATGCCCCCGAGTTTAGCAATCTTTGTCGACAGAGTTTTGGCGTTTGTTGGCGCTTTGCCATCTGGCTAGTGCGTCCGGCCAGGAACATGGCTTGCCGCACAGGTATATACTCTTCACGTAAGAAACACCCCCTCGAGCAGTGCCGAGGGGACGGGGCTTTTAATTCTTATAACCGCTCCGGATAGATAGCCGGTCGTCAGCACGAGAGATTTCATAAAGGCCGGCAGGGATGGCCGTTCGTGATTGGCCTTCCCCGGGAGGTACTGCTGTGGATTTGGTTCTTATACGTGTATTTTTCGTACTTTTTGTTACTTACACTTGCTATCGCGTTGATCCTTTTGGAGCTGATCCCAGGTTTAATGCCATTCTCGGAGCGCTGCTCGGTACAGCTATTGTGCTCTTTGAATGGCGGCTCCGCCGCATCAGCCTCAAACGGCTGATCGGCGCCGCGATTGGGAGCATTCTGGGGATCATCGGTGCCTACCTTTTTGCTCTCGTAATCCACGAAAGCTTCACTCCGAGTTCGCTGCGCAGCTTCCTTGAAATGATGGTGATGCTGCTGATGGCGTATGTCGGCCTGGTGGTGGGCGCCAATAAAGGCGACCTGCTGAACCTGGCGGCGCTGGGAGGAGTTTTCGGCGGCGAGAAGCAGCTCAAGAAGGCTTACAAGATTCTGGACACGAGCGTGATTATCGACGGCCGTATCGCAGACATCGCCGAGACCGGGTTCCTCGATGGCACGGTAGTCGCACCCCAGTTTGTGCTGCGCGAGTTGCAACTGGTAGCCGACTCAGCCGACCCGTTGAAGCGAAACCGGGGGCGCCGGGGGCTGGACATTCTCCAGCGACTGCAGAAAGTGGCGTCGCTGCAGATCCAGATTGTCGAAGACGATTTTCCTACGGTTCGAGAGGTCGATCTCAAGCTGATTGAACTCGCGAAGCTGTACGAAGGAAAGATCATCACCAACGATTTCAATCTGAACAAGGTCGCACAATTGCAGGGCGTAGATGTCCTGAACATCAACGAACTGGCCAATTCGCTCAAACCAATCGTGCTGCCAGGCGAGATCATGCGCGTGTTCATCCTGAAGGAAGGCAAGGAATACAACCAGGGTGTCGCCTATCTCGACGACGGAACCATGGTAGTGGTCGACAATGCGCGGAAGATGATCGGCAAGACCATTGACATTTCCGTGACGTCGGTTTTGCAGACCACTGCCGGAAAGATGATTTTCGGGAAATGGGATGAGCGGTCCGGGCCGAAGAACGAACCCAGGCCTATGCAGACGGTGCAAACGCCGCTAGCGGAACCGAAGAAGGCGGTGGTAACCGCCGAGCATCCGGCAGAATGATCGTCTAGAAAATGGCTGCAGAAGCCGAGTTGACCAGAATCGCGTCGCCTTGACGCGTTCCGATGATGTTGGCACGTTCCCCCGCTAACTTGCTCAGGTCGGATTCACCCCCGACCAAAGTGTAGCGGCGGTCGCCGTCCACGAGTACGTAGCTGGCGCCATGGCGAAAGCATGCGCGTGCACACTCCGAGGCGCTCCGGCCCGAACTGCGCATATGCCGGGCTCCGCAGCGCGAATCCGTGATCATGCCGCTGAACGTGGTGCCGGCGGGCTGCGCTTGTGGAGTAGCCGGCGTAATCTCGCGGGCATCGTCGTTTGAGGCAGCGTCGGATCGGTGGTCTGCAAGTGCCACGGAAGCTCCGGCAACGATGGTCGCAAACGCCAACGAAGTGACCAGCACCGCGGCGACGCAATATCCCACAAGCGATATCCAAGAACTGTGCTTCTTCACGGGTTCCTCCGGCGACTTGCGGGCCGAGCCACAAATCTTTGTTGCTCCCGCTCAGGACGCGGTTGCACTCGGTTGCGGGCGGGAAAAACCGTAGTCGTATATACTGATCGCCCGCATGAAGGTGCTTGTCATCATTCCGGCCGCCGGGCTGGGTACGCGCATGGCTTCGGCTCCGGCCAAGCGCACTAAACCCGCTGCCACCAAGCAGTTTGCGGAGCTCGATGGAGTTCCGGTTCTGGTGCGTACGCTAGCTAGTTTTGCCAGCAGTCCGGACATCAGCGAAATCTACGTAGCGCTGAGAGCGTCGGAAATCGCACCCTTTCGCAGCCGTCTGCAAAAGGATTTTCCCGAGATTTGGGCGAAAAAACCTGTATTGGTGGAAGGTGGAGAGCACCGGCAGGAATCGGTGACCAATGCACTGGCGCAGATTTCCGCTGCGCCTGATGACGTGGTGCTGGTGCACGATGCGGTGCGTCCATTTGTCACGCATGCGATAATTCGCGACGCCATCGAAGCGGTAAAGCATTACGGCGCGGCCATCGTCGGGATCCCGGCTGTGGATACTGTGAAGCAGGTGGAGCGTACGGCAGAAGGTGCGGTAATCAAGGCCACGATTCCGCGCCAGCAGATTGTGCTGGCACAAACTCCGCAGGGCTTTCGTTACGATGTGATCAAGAAAGCATTCGATGAAGCCGCAGCAGATGGCTTCGTTGGCACCGACGAGGCCTCTCTGGTCGAGCGCTCAGGTCACGAGGTTGCAGTGGTGATGGGCACCCCGCGCAACATCAAGATCACCACACCGGCAGACTTCGAACTGGCGGAGTTCTACTTGAAGCAAGCCTGAGCCTGTCGAGTTATTGCTGTACCTGAATCATTCCCGACGTGATCAGGGACTGATCGGTCTGCAAGACATACGCCTGAGACGTCGACACCGCATACATCACGAGGCTGAGGCCACCGCCGCTGTTGCTCACCGTGCCCACGATTCGGCCGTTTGATCCTACGGTGTAGGTTCCCGAGAGGACTCCCGGATTGGTGCCAAAAGCGGATGCATTTGCAACTTCGCTAACTTTGAGATTGCCCTTTCCGTCAAATTGCATCGCGCCCACACGGGACAGCAACTGTTGAGTACCGTCAATCGCTCCGGTGTCCAGGCCGTCCATCGCGACTGAGTACTGCTGCGTGAAAGTCGATAATGCAAAGTTCGGTGCAGTTTGAAGATCAGCAGTGCCGTCTTCCACCGCGTTGCTTGCGGTGTTCACGAAAAATGCCCGCGAAGAGCTCACCATCCAGAAGACTTGGGTGGTTGTGGAGGAACAAGTGCCGCCTGAGGAACTGGTCACCAACACTCGCCCATTTGCGGCCGCGGTATAGCAGGACGAGATAGCAACACTGGAAGAAACGTTCCCGTCCTGGTTGATGTCTTCAGTCCCCGACATGGCACCCGAAGAGGCACTGAACTGGCCAACGGTTGCGATTCCCGCAAAGAAGTTACCATCGTCCCCGCGACTACCGAACGCATAGTTGCCCGAAAGCCCATTACCAACTGCGCCGCTCTGCAACTCTGCGCTTCCCGAACCCACCGCGCTGACGTTTGTCACCAGTATGTAGAACTTCGAACTGTTGACGACGTAATACACGAAGTTGGTCGTGAAATTGGTGCTGCCATTCAACAGCGTACCCGTGCCGCGCCCAAGGCCTGCGGGAGCATTCAATGTGGAAGTGATATTGGACGAAGTGAAATTTCCTGCGAGGTTCTGATCCATGCTGCCGCTGCCTGCACCACTGGAAAACGCGAGAACACCCGCTTCACCGGCAGGAGCCTGGCTTTCCGCGCTTTGCTCCTGGTGAATTCGAAAAATAAAACTGCCAGTTGGGATTGTCGTCACTGCGGTCGAATCTTGGAGTTCGGCTGTGCCGCCGGCATTGGCGAAACCGTCGGCCTCAATCAGCTGCAGTTGCGACGTGCTGGCCAACGTGATGGCCCAGTTCAAGGCGCCCAACGAAGTATTGATTCCGATAAATCCGGTTCCATCCTTGCTGACGTTATAAGTCCCGCTTACTTGCGTTCCGCTGGCGCTCACACTGGAATCGTCGCTTCCACCCGTGATGTTGCCGTTGCCATCCGCAGTGAAAACTCCGATCTGACGATACGGATTGCCGTTGGGATCAAAGCCATGCACCTGATACACGTACGATCCCTTAAGATTGGCATTCGAGTAATTGCCGTTCAACGGGGGCAGAACCAAGTTCCCACTGGAACCGCAGCCAACCGTGGCGGCGATGGCCAGCAACGTAAGCGCGAAAACGGCACTTTTCGACTTCAAGGCAACACTCCTTCGCAGGAAAAAATGAATGGGGATCTACTCGCGATTCTAACCCTGCGGGTTCGGGAAAGTTGTTCCAGGAAAGTAAAAGAAGGTAAAGGAGCGTAACGAGAGTAACCCGGTTACTGACCTTCTTCGACAATGGGGCGCGGCGCCACCGGAGCGAGCTGAGGACGCCGTTTGTAGGCGCCAATCGCCCACATCACCACGCGGTACAACAGCAGCGCTCCGAGAACCACCCCATCTTTCACTGGCTCACGGATGTCTGCTTTCACCAGCCAGAGAAAGTGAATGACTCCGCAGATGGCACTGAAATAGACAAGCCGATGCAGCGCCTGCCAGCGTTTGCCACCAAGTCTGCGGATCCATCCCGTGGTCGAGGTGATCGCGAGAGGAACCATGAGCATCAGCCCGGTCAGTCCGATCGTGATGAACTTCCGCTTGGCGATGTCGGCGAGCATTTCGTGAATATTGAAAAACTTATCCAGCCAGACATAGGTCAACAGGTGCAGGCATCCGTAAAAAAACGCGAACAGACCGATCATGCGGCGAAACTTAATGAGCGATGGCAGACGCAGCAGTTTACGGGCAGGTGTAATTGCCAAGGTGATCAGCAGGAACCAGAGTGTCCAGTCGCCAGTGGTGTGGGTGATCTTCTCAATGGGATTGGCGCCGAGACCCTGGCCCCAGCTCGTCATGTCGAACGGCGCGCGCCCGAAAAAGCCGTAAAGGAGATAAGCAAGCGGCCCTAAGCAGGCGAGGAAAACGGCGACTTTGAGGTAGCGAATCATAAAAAGTGGCTAGTTGCCAGTGACTAGTGGCTAGTAAAATCCGACCGACTGGTTCTCGACTGGTCACTAGCCACCCAGGCGCTTAAAAATTTTTCTTCAAATCCATCCCTGAGTACAAGCTCGCCACCTGATCGTAGCCGTTGAACATGAGCGTCGGACGCTTGAAAAATTCTCCCAGCCGGCGTTCTGTTTTCTGGCTCCAGCGCGGATGGTCCACATTCGGGTTCACGTTTGAGTAAAAGCCGTACTCGTTTGGCGCGGAACGATTCCACGTATTGACCGGCTGCTTATCGGTGAACTTGATGCGAACGATCGCCTTCGCGCTTTTGAAGCCGTATTTCCACGGAACAATCAGCCGCACGGGCGCTCCGTCCTGGTTCGGCAAACTCGTGCCATACATTCCGAAGCAGAGCAACGTGAGCGGGTGCATAGCTTCGTCCATGCGCAGGCCTTCCACGTACGGCCAATCGAGCACATTGCGCGTCTGGCCCGGCATCTGGCTGGGATCGAGGATGGTCGTGAACTCAACGAACTTGGCCTTGCCCAGCGGATCGGCACGCTTGATCAATTCGCTCAACGAGAATCCAATCCACGGAACCACGATCGACCATCCTTCTACGCAGCGGTGGCGATAAATGCGCTCTTCGGCCGGAGCAAATTTCAGGATGGAATCGATGTCCCACTCCTGCTTTTTCGAGACATCGCCTTCGATCTTCACTTTCCAGGGACGTGTTCTGAACTTTGTTGCCAGCTTGGCGGGCTCATCTTTCTCGGTTGAAAACTCGTAGTAGTTGTTATAGTTCGCGACTGTCTGCTCGGGGGTGATCTTCTCAGTCGTCGAGAACGGGCTCTTCTGCAGATTAGGAATCTTCTCCTCTGCGTAGGCCCGCTCAGGGTTGGCAATGTCCAGTATCCCTTTGGCGCCAGCAGCGGCGGCTCCCGCCAATCCAGCCGTAACCAGGAACTTGCGGCGGTTCAGGTACATAGATTGTGGCGTGATTTCGGAGGAAGGTATATCGTCGGCTTTCTTTATGAGCATGGGGAGCCTCCACGAATAGGTACGGCTTGGCGCTTATTCTAGATTGTGTGATTCGCCAGCGATGTAAAAAGTTACTCAGAATGTAGTGGTTAGCGCCCCGCCGCGAGCACCTCGCAGGCGCGGCGGATCACCTCGCGCTGAATTTCATCGCGGGCCAGGAACTCGAACCCGTGCCGCAGGCCGTCGCGGTAGCGAACCAGCGCACGAAGCTTCAAAGGTGTGGTGCTGGCGGGCAGCGTGAGCTCCAGCGTGGCAACTTCACCGGTCTGCAATTCGCCGGTCAGGGTGACGCCGATGCCATCTTGTCCGAATTCGATGGACCGGCCCCAGAGTTCCATAGGATTGTCGGCGCGAAAGACTTTGGCCGACACTCGTATATCCATAGGATAGCGAGGGTACCGCCGCGTTGGAGTTGGTCCGGCAGGCTTAGTTGTCATGGCGTCGGTAAACGCTTCATTGTCAGGGCTGGGCGGATCTCGCTCAATGCCTCTGCACCAGCAGAGTAAAGGCGCTTTCGAGATTAGGCAACTGCTTCCGCAGGCTACGAAAGTCCCAGGCTTTAGGAATTTCTTACCTGGAAGGAAAGTAGCGGTTTCCACAGGGTGCCCTGCTAAGTGTTTGAAAAACAAGCAGCCCCGCGTCTTGGCACATGGCATGCACCTACCGTGGGCAAACAATGCTGGAGGCGAACATGCAAACCGAACTCGAAGATTGGCGTGCACTTTCCGAAGCAGCCAGCCGAGAACAAGACCCAGAGAAGCTGATGGACCTTATTGAAAGGCTGAACAGCGCGCTGCTCCACCGCGAGGTGGAGATAAGTCGGCGCCTCGCGGTGAACTGACGGGTCCGGACGGGATCTAAACACATCAGAACACGATATATAGAGCGAAGGAACAGGTGTGCCCCGGCGGTACACCATCTTCGGTACTGTAGATCGCCGATGTTTCCCGAGAGAACATACTGAAACCAGCGTTTTGCCCCTTGATTCCGAGTTTCGTGGGTTTTTCAAGGGCTCCAAACGCCGTGCGGAGCAGTATGGCCCTCAACCACGTTACGACCGAAGAAGAACCTGTCTGCGGAGCCTGGCAGAAATTTCTGCAAGGGGCTCTCATCGCGTTTCTTGCTATTACGCTCTTGTTGCTGCTGCATTTCCTGTTGCCCGCGCGTACGGGAAAACTGCAGGATCAGGTGCGCACGTTGACCGCGCAGGTGAACGAACTACAGCAGGAACAAGCGATGCCGTCGCTGGTGCTGAACCGCTATCGCAACTCCATTTGTTACATATTCGGCATTTATCAGGTTGGATATCCAGGGCAGAAGCCGGTTCAGCGCACGCGAATCTCGGGCAGCGGGTTCCTGGTGGCGGACGGATTAATTGCTACCAATCGTCACGTAGCCGAGCCGTGGTATGGAGATCCGGATTCTGATGCGTTGATTGATCGGGGCGCGACGGCAACACTCGAAAAGTTGGTTGCATATTTCCCCAGTTCGCCTGACCCGGTGAGTCTAAGGGTGGCCGTGCTTTCATCGGATGGCGATCTCGCACTCGTTCGAGCAACGCATGGCACGGAAGGTCTGCAGCCTTTGCCACTCGCCGCCAAGAAGCCCGAAGCCGGTGAACTGGTTGCCGTGGTCGGCTATCCCATGGGAGTTCTCGGGATGATGGCGAAGGCGCCAACCCCCGTTTATGCGCGGCTCGCATACCGCCACGATGATCAGGGGACCGCGGGCGAACTTGCAGCGCTCTCGTTGATTCGCCCTTCCGCCACTTGCGGGCACTTGGGCGATGTGGTCGGAGACAAACTGATCTACGACGCGCCCACGGCACACGGCGCCAGCGGCGGACCGGTGTTCAACTCGCGCGGGGAAGTAATCGGAGTGAACGCCGCGTACATTGATGGATTCTCAGGCGGGACGCTGGGTGTCTCGGCTGAGTCACTCAGGCCTCTGATCAAAGAAGCGTTACGGCCAAGGTTCTAAGGATCGTTGGAATCTCGAAAACCTTAACCGCAAAGCTCGCAAAGAAAATACACACCACCGGCTCTAGCCTGTTCCAAGCAACTCAGCGAGGTGCAAAGTAACGACGGCAGTGGGTCCGCTGGCTTTGGACATTGCTTCCTTTGCTTACTTTGCGCTCTTTGCGGTTGCGTTTGAAAGATGTCATCTCGAGAGTGGGATGGCGCAATAAACTCACCCTGCGGTACGGCGGAAACCCTTGAACCATCCGGGTTCGCGGACGTACTCCTCATCAATCTTGCGGCGGCGCGCCGCCATGATTCCGGGGCGGCCCAGGTATCCCACGATGTGCCGTTCGTCGGCGCGATCCACAACCGGCAAGCGACCAACGTTATAACGCAGCATCTTCTCAGAGGCTTCGTGCAGGGTTTCGTCGGGATAAGTGACCACAACATTACGCGAGCACACGTCGAGAACCGTGCCGGTAGGGTTTTTCTCGAGTGCGCGAAGCACGTCGCCGCGAGTAATGATGCCAGCAAGTTTGCCTTCGCCATCAAGGACCAGCATTCCCTGATGACGGCTGACTTCGGGATCCCCGCTACCAATGCGGTCAGCAAGATCGCTGAGACCCACCGCCGCGGAAATGGTTGGCGCCTCACGATCCATGGTCTCGCTCACGACGGTGTGCTGCAGGACATCGACTTCGTAGTCCTGATGAATGCGCATTCCGCGCCGGCGCAGCTTCTCAGTCATGATCGAGGCTTTCGGCATGAGCAGCATGGAAATGCCATCAGCAATAACGCAGACCAGCATCAGCGGCAAGACCGAGTTGTAGTCGCGGGTGATCTCAAAAGCGAAGATGATGAACGAGAATGTGGCACGCGAAGCCGCCCCGAAAACCGCTCCCATGGCCACGAGCGCAAAGGCTCCAGCAGCAATGTGAGCCGAGGGAAACAGATGATTCAATCCGAGCGCCAGTGCACCGCCCATAGCCGCACTTGACATGAACATGGGAGCGAGCAAGCCGCCGGATGTGCCGGATCCGAGAGAAATTACGAGCGCTGCTGCTTTGGCGATCATCACGATGATCAGAATTTTCAGGGCAAGATTGCCGTTGAGAATGTCGCCAATGGTGTCATAACCAACGCCGAGAACGCGTGGGACGAAATAGCCGATGATGCCTAGGCCAAGCGCTCCGATTGCCGGCCACCAGAGTTCATCGATCGGTAATTTCTCGAACTGATCTTCCACCCAGTACAGCACCCGGGTAAAACCGACGGCGGCGAGACCACAGATCACGCCGAGCAACAGGTAAAACGGCAATGCTCGCGGGATCGCGAAATCCATGGGCGCCACCGTGAACATCGGGCCCGCGCCGAGCAACTGGATGTGAACGGCAGCCGCCAGCGTGCTGGCAATTACCAGGGGGATGAAAGAACGAGCCTTAAATTCGAACAGAAGCAACTCGATCGCAAGGATGACTCCGGCGATCGGCGTATTGAATGTCGCCGACATTCCGGCGGCGGCACCGCATGCCAGCAGCACTTTTCGCTCGGAGGCAGTGGTGTGCATCACCTGCCCGATCAGTGAGCCGACGGCGCCGCCGGTCTGAATGATCGGACCCTCTGCGCCGAATGGGCCGCCAGTGCCAATAGCAATCGCCGCTGAAATGGGTTTGAGAATCGCCACGCGGGGCTCGATCTTGCTGCGATTTGCAAGCACAGCCTCCATGGCCTCAGGAATGCCGTGGCCTTTGATCTTCGATGAGCCGTACTTTGCCATAACCCCGACGATGATTCCGCCGATGACAGGGATAACGATCACCCAGAGTCCGAGGTGTCCCAAACTGTAGCGGGGACTTACGAAGTTAAAGGAAAAGTGTCCGTAGAATGCGAGGTTGGTAAATAGTCCAATGAGCTTGTAAAGCAGGAAGGCTATGCAACCGGCAACCAGGCCGACACCGGCGGCAAGAAATGAGACGGTTACCATGCGGAACCCGGCGCTTTCGGGCGCGGGACGTTCCGCGGTGTTGACCCCAGTGACGGCTAAGCGAGTTTTCTCTGTACCCGTGCTCCCAACGATCGTTGCAGAATGATTCGCTTCCGCCATCCGCTCCTTTACCTGCGTTTTCTCGGCATGGGAATACGGCCCTCAGTGACCAGTTGCTCCAAGCTGTCGAGCAGGGCTGGTCCTTGCGAGCGAAGCTCCGAGCGGTGATGCAGCGAAAGTTCACGCAGCACCTTTTCCCCTTTGGGGGTGAGCTGCAAATGAACTTCGCGGCGGTCTTCCGACCCGCGCTGACGGCGCACAAATCCGGCGGCTTCCAGGCGGTTCACCAGTTCAACCGCGCTATGGTGCTGGATCTGCAGGCGCTCCGCCACTTCAGCGATCTTGGGGCGCACGTTCGCAGGCAGCCCCTTCAGCGCTAGAAGGAGCTGATGCTGGCGCGGCTCAAGGCCGGCTTCACGCGCGGCCCGCTCGCTGAACCGTAAGAACCGGCGAATGTGGTGCCGGAACTCGGCCAATGATTCGTAATCCCGTTGCGTTAAGGTTTTCTCCATGGTGGGCAGATTATATCGTGCCCAGACCATTTCTATATATCGTACCACGACCTAATTACATTTGTCGTTACCCCCTCGGCTACGCCTGTGGAATTCGCGAATTCGCGGGTATCCAGTTAAAATCCTTGGTTCCCCAGGTGAACTGGGTAGAGGAGCGAGGCGTGATCGCACGTTATACGCGGCCAGCGATGGGCCGCATCTGGGCGGAAGAAAACCGGTTTCGGGCATGGCTGAAGGTCGAACTTGCGGCCACTGAAACGCTAGCCGAAGCGGGTGTTGTCCCCGTAGAGTCCGCCGAGGCCATCCGCAACAAGGCGAATTTCAAGCTGGAGCGCATTCACGAGATCGAAGCCGAGGTGAAGCACGACGTGATCGCCTTCACCACCGCGGTGGCGGAATTCGTCGGCCCCGATTCACGGTGGTTCCACTACGGCCTGACGTCGAATGATGTAGTCGATACGGCGCAGTCTCTGCTGGTCAAGGAAGCATCGGAGGTAATCCGTAAAGACCTACAGCGGCTTTCGGATGTCCTCAAGCGCCGGGCCTGGGAATTTAAAGATACCCCGATGATCGGCCGGACACATGGCATTCATGCAGAGCCGATCACCTTTGGCTTGAAGCTGGCGAACTGGTATTCCGAAGTGCAACGCGACATCGCGCGGTTTGAAGATGCGGCCGAAGGCATGAGGATCGGCAAGTTCTCCGGCGCCGTAGGCACGTTTGCGCACCTGAGTCCGGAACTGGAAGAGAAGATGTGCGCACGCCTGGGACTCCAGGCGGCGGCAATTTCGTCTCAGGTCATACAGCGGGACCGCCATGCGCACTACCTGGCGACCTTGGCCGTCATTGCATGCACCCTGGACAAGATCTGTACGGAAATCCGGCATTTGCAGCGGACTGAGGTGCGAGAAGCTGAAGAGTACTTCAGCGAGAAGCAAAAAGGCTCTTCCGCGATGCCGCACAAGCGCAATCCGGTCACTTGCGAGCAGATCTGCGGGCTGGCACGGGTTGTCCGGTCCAACGCGCAGGCCGGCTTCGAGGATGTGGCGCTCTGGCACGAGCGCGACATCTCGCATTCCTCGGTCGAGCGCGTCATCCTGCCGGATTCGACCACCCTGGTCAACTACATGCTGGAAAAGACAGCGAACCTTGTAGACACAATGCTCATCTATCCAGAGCGGATGAAAGCGAACCTGGAAAGCACGGGCGGGTTGGTCTTCAGCGGGCAGCTGTTGCTGGAACTGGTGGAGCAGGGCGTCTTGCGCGAGGATGCGTACCGACTGGTGCAGTCGCATGCTATGCGCGCCTGGAAAGAAGGCTTGAATTTTCGCCAACTGGTGATGGGCGATCCCGCCGTGAAGCGTGTGCCCCCGGAGGCAATGGCCCGGGCCTTTGACGTCAAACACCAGCTCCGTCACGTGGACGCCATCTTCGCGCGGGTTTTCGGGCCGGCCAGAGCGTAAATAGTCGTTCTCGCATTCATTTCGCAGGACAGGGAGAATCGTTTGCGAGAAACACGTGCTGCCTTCAGCGTCTGTGCTACTTTTTCCAAACTAGCTGCTGTCACACTTCTGCTCACGGCCATCGCCGCCGCGGATACGCCGCCTTCAACGCCTGATGTTCGCGAACAGGCATGGGCCGTTCTGACCTCGGGGCTGCGGCACCACCACGCATCCAATCGTGCGAACGCGGTGCAGGCGCTCGAACTGATGACTCGCAATCGCCGCGCTGCCCAATTCGCGATCCGCGCGCTCAGCGACAAGGACTTTCACGTTCGCGCAGCGGCGGCCATGAGCCTCGGCCCGATGGATGCAAAGGAGGCAAAGCCTGCTCTGCGCGATGCTCTGAATGATCAGGAAGTCTCGGTCGCGCTGGCGGCGACGCATTCGCTCTATTTGCTCAAAGACAAGCAAGCGTATGAGATTTACTACGCGATCCTTATGGGCGATCGGAAGAGCAGCAACGGGCTGATTCAGTCCCAAGTGGATCGCCTGAAGGATCCGAAGCAGGTCATGCAGATGGGCTTCGAAGAGGGGATTTCTTTCATTCCGTTTGGTGGCATGGGCTATGAAGCGTGGCGACAATTGCATCACCATGAGGGCGTGAATGCACGCGCGGTCGCGGCCGGCTTCTTGGCCCATGATCCGGACCAGATCACGGAAGACGCCTTGATCCAGAGTGCGCTGGCCGACAAAGACGAGGAAGTTCGAATTGCGGCCGTGGACGCACTGGCTGACCGAGGTGACCCGAAATGTGTTGAGAGGCTGGCCAGGAATCTGACGGAAGACAAGTCAACTGTGCGCTATCGCACGGCTGCGGCGATCCTGCATTTAAGTGATCTGGAGAAGCGACCAAAGAAATAGGCTATTTTTTCAGCGAGAACATCCCTCCGCCCGAAAGCGCCAGGCAGAGCGTCGCGGCTAAGAGTGTAAGGGGATACTCAAATCCGCCGTTTTGCGCGCCAAAGCCGTGTTTCAGATGCACAAAGAGCACTGCAACCGTCATATCCACGGCATTCAGGGCAGCAGCAATCCGGACGCCGATTCCGGCGACCAGCATGATGCCGCCAACAAACTCAACCAGTGTGACGATAACGGCGGACACCATTGGCAAGGGAATGCCCGCGTGGGCAAAGAAGCCAGCCACACCGTGAAATCCCATGTGGAACAGCTTCTGATAGCCGTGGACGAGGAACACCATCCCGACCGTGATGCGAAGGATAGTTAAACCACAAGCCTGCGTCGATCCTGATGCCATGTATCGCCTTTCCGCGGCAGGGCCGCAAGAAGCACTCCGCATTCAGCACTCAGCCATGAACGCTCATGAGTAATCCGTCGGCTGAATTTGTGCTGTTAACGCGCGGTGGCTGATTGCTGAATGCTGACCGCTTTTCACGCCCGCGCTGCAATGCTGCGCAAATACTCAACTACAAGGTTCCCCATCTCTTCCGTGCTTACCGAGGCTGCACCTTTTTCCGCAAGATCGCGAGTGCGATGCCCCGCGGCCAGAACGTCTTTCACCGCGTTCTCAATCGAAGCAGCTTCCTCGTCGAGTTGGAACGAATGCCGCAGCAGCATGGCGGCCGACAAAATCGTCCCCAGCGGGTTCGCGATGCCTTGTCCGGCAATATCAGGCGCGGAGCCATGAATGGGTTCGTAGAGTCCGACCTTCCCGCCCACGCTGGCCGACGGAAGCAAGCCGAGCGAGCCAACAACCGCGCCCGCCTGGTCAGACAAAATGTCGCCAAACATGTTTTCGGTGACGATCACGTCGAAGCTGGCCGGCTTCGATACCAGCGCCATTGCGGTGGAGTCGACGTATCCGTGCGAGAGCTTTACGTCGGGATAGCTGGCGCCCACACGCGTAACTACTTCACGCCAGAGGCGCGAACTGTCGAGAACGTTGGCTTTATCCACGGAAAAAAGCTGCTTGCGACGTCCTTGGGCGAGCCTGAAGGCAACGTGCGCGATGCGCTCGATCTCCGGTTCGGTGTAGGTCATTGAATCGGTCGCACGTCGGGAACCCGGCTGTCCCTCACTGGAACGAGCGCCAAAGTACACGCCACCGAGTAATTCGCGGACGATCATAACGTCGGTACCGCGAACAATCTCCGGCCGCAGGGGCGACATTGCCTCCATCCCCGGCAGGCAAACGGCTGGGCGCAGGTTCGCGAACACTCCCAGGGCCTTGCGCAGGCGCAGAAGCCCGGCTTCAGGACGAAGCTGCCCGGGATATTTGTCGAACGCGGGCCCGCCCACAGCCCCAAGCAGGACCGCGCCTGAGGAGAGGCAGGACTCTTCCGTGTCTTTCGGAAACGGGTCATTGCTGGCCACAAGGGCAGCTCCGCCCATGTTCTTCTCTGTGATCTGCAGTTGGTGCCCGAAGATCGCGGCAGAAGCTTCAAGGACGCGCATGGCCTGCGCAACAACTTCCGGGCCTATGCCGTCTCCCGGCAAGGTGGTGATCGTAATCAGCATTGTGATGATTCCGTGCTAAAGGGAATTGAGATTGTACCAGCGCAGACGAAATACTTTTAACCGCAAAGAGGGCGGATTTGAATTTCTTTGCGTACTTTGCGATCTTTGCGGTTTGAGTGTTCCGGGGAATAACTCCGACTTACACGCCCCAGAGATAGTCTTCCTGCTCGGCCTGATGTTCTGCAGGAGGCACTGGCGGAAGATGAGCAGCGCTGTAATCGGTTCCAGGGAACGGACGGCGCGCGTCGTCGCCGACGGCTGCAGCGGCGGCTTGTCCGGCTTCCACCCGGCCCGGAGGAATGCGGTGGTCTTCGCCGTAGGCCTCGCGAATCAGCGCCAGCAACTGATGATCATGCACGTGTTTAACCTCGTCCGCTAGAACTACAAAGCGGCGATAGATCTCATCCAGTTCACGACGCTCGAAACGATAACCCAACTGCTCACAGCGCAGGCTGAGCGCGTGGCGTCCGGAGTGCTTGCCCAGAACCAACTTCGAATCCGGTACGCCGACGGACTTGGGCGTCATGATTTCGTATGTGAGCGGGTTCTTCAGCATGCCATCCTGGTGAATGCCGGCCTCGTGCGCGAAAGCATTCCGTCCGATGATGGCTTTGTTCGGCTGGACCGCGATGCCGGTGATCTCTTCGAGCATCTGGCTCGTGGGGTAAAGCTGCTCGGTCGCAATCTGCGTCTCGTACGGATATTTGTCGGCGCGTACTCGCAGCGCCATCACAATTTCTTCGAGCGAGGCATTGCCTGCACGCTCGCCAATCCCGTTGATCGTGCACTCGACCTGGCGGGCGCCGGCAGCGATCGCGGCAAGAGAGTTCGCTACCGCGAGGCCGAGATCGTTGTGGCAGTGAGTCGAAATGACCGCCTTCTCAATTCCCTTTACCCGCTGACGAATGCCTTGAATCAGAGCGCCGAACTCGGACGGAACTGTGTAGCCGACGGTGTCCGGAATGTTCAGCGTGGTGGCACCGGCTTCGATGACAGCTTCGAGCACCTGGAACAGGAACTCAGGATCGGTGCGGGTCGCGTCTTCTGGTGAGAACTCAACGTCACTGCAGAATGACTTCGCGTAACGCACCATATCGTGCGCCTGCTGAAGACATTGCTGGCGCGAAATCCGCAGCTTGTGCTGGAGGTGAATGTCTGAGGTCGCCAGGAATACGTGAATACGGGGGCGAACCGCTGCGTCCAAGGCGTGCGCGGCGCGCTCAATATCGTGCTTGGCGGCGCGTGCGAGAGCCGCAATGATCGGGCGCGGCACAGCCGCTGCCACTGATTTGACAGCCATGAAATCGCCGTCCGAGGCGATGGGGAAGCCCGCCTCGATCACGTCCACCCCGAGTCGGTCGAGTTGCAGGGCGAGGCGCACCTTCTCGTGCACATTCATGCTGCAACCGGGAGACTGCTCGCCGTCCCGCAGAGTGGTGTCGAAAACCGTGATTCTGGCGTTACCCATGCCAACCCTCCGACTGGAATTCCTTCTATCCTATGCGCTACGCGAATGAAAGCAAAGCTTATTATTGTTGTTGCGACGTTAAGTTATTCTTATACAATTAGTCTTTCTAATGATTGCTAAAGTTTCATTAATAGGATGCCGCAATGGATATTTCCCAACTGGAAGTTTTTCTGGCCGTGGCCCGCGAGGGCGGTTTTTCTCGGGCCGCAGATAAACTCTACCGCACTCAGTCGGCGGTGAGCCAGGCCATACGCAAGCTCGAAAACGAAATTGGCGAGCCGCTGTTCGACCGGTCGTCGCGCGATGGCCTTTTGACCGACGCGGGGCGTGTCTTGCAGGAGTACGCTGAGCAATTGCTCAATGTCCGCGAAAATGCACGAGAGGCTCTGGCGGAACTGCGAGAGCTGCAAAAGGGCAAGCTTGTCATCGGAGCCAATGAGTTCACCGCCCTATACCTGTTGCGAGTGCTGGCGGAGTTTGGGCGCCTGCATCCCGCAATCCGGATCATGGTGCAGCGGTCGCTGGGCAGCCAGATTCCCGATGACGTCTTAAGGCACAACTGCGAGTTCGGGGTTCTAACCTACGATCCCGAGGATCCTGAGCTGAGTTCCGTGATCGTCTACTCGGACGAATTGATCCTGGTGGTGCCGCCGCAGCATCCGTTGGCAGAGGAGACGAGAGTCAGCATTCGACAACTGGGAGCAGAATCATTTGTCGCGCACATCGTTTCGTCACCTTATCGCGAGAAGGTGCTGCAAGCCTTCAAGAAGTACAAGACGCCGCTACACATGGGCGTGGAACTGCCAACCCTCCAGGCCATCAAGCGGTTCGTGGCGATGGGCAATGGCGTCGCGTTCCTGCCGGAGATCAGCGTCGAAGACGAGATAGCGCGCGGTGAACTGGTGAGAATTCCGGTGCAGGAGTTGAGCGTACACCGCAAACTGCGGCTCATTTACCGGCGGCACGCTGCGCTTTCGCACGCCGGGCAGGCGTTTCTCAAAGTGGCCGAGTCCGTGGCCCATTCGACTGGAGGCCGTTACCGCTTTGACCGCGAACGATAGCTTGCGGCGCGGGTTTGAAGAACTTCGGATTCGAAGATAGCATCAGATATTCGTGAGTTGAATGACGAAAGCTGTCACCCTCATTCTCTTCTTCGCCGTTTTCTTTTGTTCTGCCTACGCTCAGCAACTGTACAGCGTGCGCGGCGTGGTACAGGACCGCACCGGCGCTGCCGTGCCCGGAGCAGAGGTGCGCTTCCATTCCGCGAACTTTACCGCCTCCGCCCGAACCGGACGGGACGGCGGCTTTGAAATCACCGGGATCCCCGACGCCGACGGCACTTTGACGATATCAGCCCCTGGATTCCAGCCAACTACTCAGACATGGGCCGGGACGGGTGAATTCTCGCTGAAGATTGCGCTGCACCCCGCCAACGTTGAAGAGCAAATCGTCGTCTCCGCGACCCGCACGGAAATGAAGTTGTCGGACGTGCCGGGGAGCGCGGTTTTGCTCGATCAAACGGACGTACAGGCCAATCCCGCCCTCACGCTGGATGACATGCTCCGCCAGGTGCCTGGATTCACGCTCTTCCGGCGATCCTCGAGTCGGGTGGCCAATCCAACCAGTCAGGGCGTTTCTTTGCGAGGGCTGGGGGCGAGTGGCCCGAGCCGCGCGCTCGTCCTGGAAGATGGGGTGCCCATTGTCGATCCGTTTGGCGGCTGGGTTTACTGGGACCGAATTCCACGCGCGGAACTCGCCGACGTCGAAGTCTTTCGCGGCGGCGCTTCCAACCTCTACGGCAATGATGCTCTTGGGGGCGTGATTCAGTTCGTTACGCGGACTCCCAGCCAGACCGCGGCTTCTGTCGATCTGTCGTACGGGAACGAAAATACGCCGGACCTCTCGGCTTGGGCAGGAACTGCAGTGTCGCGCTGGGACTTCAGCGCCGGCGTCGATATGGCGCGCACTGATGGCTACATTCTCGTGCCAAGTTTTCAGCGCGGAGCAGTTGACACTGAGGCGAATTCCAAACACGCGGCGGTGGATGGGTCACTCGGCTACAAAATCGGCACGAACGGCCGGGCATTCCTCCGCGGCACATTCTTTGACGAAGGTCGCCAAAACGGTACGCCGCTGACCACGAATAGCACCGGAGCCGGATTTGGAGTGGCCGGAGTAAATAGCGGCGTCGGAGCGCACGACTGGATTAGCGCGCGGGTCTTTGGGCTGGTTCAAGGGTACGACCAGACGTTTTCGTCTGTTGCTCCAAACCGCAGCACCGAGAAGCTCACAGATATCCAGCACGTTCCTTCTCAGCAACTGGGCACCGCGGCGCAGTGGAACCACACGATGTGGCATCAGACTCTGATCGCGGGCGTCGACGCGCAAGAAGTCATGGGGGCGAGCGACGAGCGGCTTTTCTCGTCGACTACCGGCAATCACTTCGCTAACAACATTGCTGGCGGCAGGCAAGGCTCAACGGGAATTTTTGGGCAAGATGTCTTCCAGGCAGGGGACTGGACCATCATCGGCGGGCTGAGATGGGACCGCTGGACCAACACCAACGGCAGCAACGTCCGCATTTCTCTACCCTCGGGAGCCGTGACAGGCACGCCTTACGCGGACCGCGATGCCAACGCTTTCAGCCCGAAATTGTCGGTGCTTGGGAAAATCAATTCGACTGTATCGGTCTCGATTTCGGGGTACCGATCCTTCCGGGCACCAACCCTAAACGAACTGTATCGCAGCTTCCGCCAGGGGAACACGCTTACTAATGCGAATGCCTTCCTCGGTCCCGAGCGTGCCAGCGGCGCCGAAGCCGGAGCACGCGAGACGGCCGCGTCGGGACGGATGGAACTGCGCGAAACCGTGTTCTGGGCCGATGTGGTGGATCCAGTCAGTAACGTAACAATCTCCGTCACGCCGACCTTAACCACCCGGCAGCGGCAGAACCTCGGACGGTCAAGATCCATCGGCACCGAGTTCGACGGCAGTTACCGCCTTCGCGGCTAT
>Ga0070714_100000855_pt1 | contig 21574 bp, 20 predicted proteins | sample LARL83metaG_FD_65450 | JGI IMG/M metagenome (GOLD analysis project Ga0070714, IMG submission 65450) | Corn, switchgrass and miscanthus rhizosphere microbial communities from Kellogg Biological Station, Michigan, USA - LAR L8-3 metaG | ecosystem: Host-associated > Plants > Roots > Rhizosphere ... | reverse complement strand
TCTTACCGCGGGGGATCCACCCGTTCCCATCCCGAACACGGAAGTTAAGCCCCGCTGGGCCGATTGTACTGCACGCGAAAGTGTGTGGGAGAGTAGGTAGTTGCCGGCATTAATAAAGGCTATCAACAGAAATGTTGGTAGCCTTTTCCTTTTGGCTTTGCGATGAAGGAGATCCTTCGCGAAGAACGCTCAGGATTTCGGCAGGAGGCTCCCGCGAGCAAAAAGCGCTCGCTCACGCCTCCTGAGCGCCTCAAGTTAAGCCCCGCTGGGCCGATTGTACTGCACGCGAAAGTGTGTGGGAGAGTAGGTAGTTGCCGGCATAAATAAAGGCCACATTCAGAAATGAATGTGGCCTTTTCCTTTTGCGAGACGCGGACGTCAAAATGTTTTGCCCGATCCCTCTTTCCACATCTTGTATCCTTCGAGCTCGCTGTCGAGTACGGACTGTTGGCTGAGGAAGACCGGTTGCCAAGAAGCGAACGTCTTTCTGGAGAGCGGCAGGTGGCCGATGCTGAATCCCTGCTTGTCGTCGATTTGCCCAAGCGTCAGGGACTTTGGGTCAACAGACGTGGGCCGCGTAGGGAACGTCTGCTTGTAGATGCGCACGTGGACCGCGTCAGGTTCCAGAACGAGGATCTTCACGACACCAAACTTACCGTTTCCATTGGCAGTGGAGTAAAGCCCTCCCGCCCGCCAATCGTCGACAGGAGATTCTTTGCGATCGCAAGCCGAAGCAAACAGAGCCAGGCTAGTCAGCAAAATCAGAGAGCCGCGAATGTTCATAGGTGATACGGGAGCGACGCGCCCGCTGGGCCGATTGTACTGCACGCGAAAGTGTGTGGGAGAGTAGGTAGTTGCCGGCATTAAATAAAGGCCATTCAGAGAAATCTGGATGGCCTTTTCCTTTTGGAATAAGGTTTCAAAGTTTCAAGGTTTCAAAGTTTCAAAGTCTCAAAGTCTCAAAGTCTCTGCTCCGTTCGAACGAGGCACTACGCGTCGAAGATGGCATAGTGAATCAAAGCTGCGCATTTCTCTTGGAGCGTTGGTTCTGTCACGGAATTGCTAAGCCAGCCCTCAACGAACTCGCGCGCGACGGACACTTCAAGAAAAATACTTAAAACCGGGCTTCTCCACGTCTGCCACTCTACCGGACTCCGGGGTAGGGACGGTGATCGCTTCAGACGTTTCGGTGAACGGCCACGCGGCGCAGATTACGCACTCTCCATCAAGCAGCGCGAGATCACGAATTGCCTCCAGCAGGTTCATGCCTAGCTCGGGCTAATTGTACTGCACACAAAAGTCTGTCAGAGAAGTAGGCAGCTGCCACTTATAAATAAAAGACCGTTCAGAGAAATCTGATTGGCCTTTTCCTTTTTTGGGACAGAGAGACTCAAATAAAGGCGTACTGACTCCGACTTGCAGAACGAGGGAGAAGGCGATGGAATTATATTGACGGCTAAGGAAAAATATCCCCGAATGGAAGACCCACAAGGCAGGCGATGGGGGATCAGGAGAAGAATATGTGCATCATCTGTGAGCGCGAACTATGGGGAGAACACCGGGCCCTCGAACGCGAGTTCTTCAAGCCGTGCAAGACATGTAACAAGTTCCCTGGCACCAGCTCTGAGGGAACTTGCTATCACTGTTTCGCAGTTGGCGGCACGATCGACGAGTGCCCCGAGTGCGCGGGCAAACCATGGAGCGAAGAATTTCTAGAGGCCAAGGACGAGATCGAAGGCGCAGACAAGTTGCTGGTCCCGTTCTAGCCGCGGGCAGGATGCGGATTTTCTAATTTGCCTGTTTCGGCGGAGCGTGCGCCTCGGTGCAGGGGCGGCCCCAGGTCGGTGACAACATAGGTAAGAGCCAGGTTGAGAAATTCAACTGGCTCTTTCCTTTTTGGGAGAGATCCTTCGCAAAGGACGCTCAGGGTTTCGGCAGAAGGCTCGCGCGCGCAAAGGACGCGCGCTCACGCCTTCTAGGCGCCTCAAGTTGTCGAAATCCCAAGAAGCCGAATGATAATCTTGCAGGATGGCTGAAGATTCTAGTGCGGGGACGCGGTCTGGTCGATCGGATCGTGAGTCAAAATCAAGGCGATCGGTTGCGGCGATGGGAGCGGCGCTCGCGATCGGAGTGGTGGTGGGCGTTCTGCTGGTGGTATTGGTGGGATGGGGGATGCTGGCGGGAAATTCGGGGCGGGGATTGTTGGGGCGGATGTTTTCGGCGGTGACCGGGAGGACGGTCACGATCGATGTGAGTCAGCCCACGGTGGTCGACCGCATTCAGCGGCTGCAGCGGTTGGAGACTGTTGTATACACCATGGACAAGCTGGTGACGGGAGCGAAAGAAAACGTGCTGCCGGATTTTCTCACCGGAGATCGGCTGCTGATGATGGTGCACGGCGAAGTGGTGGCGGGGATCGATTTCTCGAATCTGAAGGCGAACGATGTCCACGTCGATGGCAAGAAGGTTCGCCTGCATCTGCCCGCGCCCGAAGTGTTCACGACGCGACTCGACAGCGCGAAGACTCGCGTCTATTCGCGAAGCACTGGGTTGCTGGTGCCGACCGATCCGAATCTCGAAACGCAAGTGCGCCAGGAGGCTGAGCGGCAGTTGCTCGAGGCTGCAATGGCCGAAGGAATTTTGAGGACGGCGCAGGTGAACGCCGCGTCGACGATTCGCAGCTTATTGCAGGGATTGGGATTCGAGCAAATTGATATCGATTAGGATGGGGCATCTCACCGGGACGAATATTCCCTAATCACGGACGGCTTCTTTCTGATCACACGTGGGTAAGAGAATAGGCGAATGCGGTTAGGGATTGATGACTAGCGATTGGCGGGAAACATTCCCATCTACTGCGACGCGAGGCGGGGCTTGCCCAACCGCATCTCGACTCCAAACAGTGGTCCGTAAACATTGATGCCATAGTTCGGGTATTTGGGTTCGGACAGATAGAGATTTGATACGTGCATGTAATTCACACCCGCTGAAATGGAATAGCGCGGACTGATGTTATATCTCACTCCGCTGCCAAGGTTGAGCGTGAAGGTGAAGTCCTGTCCCTGGGCCCAAACGACTCCTTTCGGTTCCTTGGCATTAATATCTCCCATGCCGAGACGAAAATCCGTGTAGGGACCAATTCTCCAGCGAGGCCTGACAAGATTGCGTCGGACGCCCATGACGTAGGCGAGGTAGCGAGTTTCCGGTCCTCGGGTAATGGCTGTGTAGCATCCGCTGAAGGACCACTCCCAATTGCCGTGCAGAATCCAAGGACCTTTCGGGTTACCGGACTGCCATCGCAAAGAAAGAATGTTGGGTCTCAGGGTGTATTTCAGAGGCGTCATGTTGTAGCCATCACCCAGGAGAAAGTCGAAAGCAAAAGGAATGTTGATGGGAAGGTATCCGGTTTCGAGGGACAGGTCGAGCTTGTTTTTGTAGTAAAAGTCGCGGCTGAAATCGGCGGGCTTCGGCGGCCTTGCTACTTCAACGGACGCCTCGCTCTTAGCGTCGTCGCCCAACTTGTTCCCCTGAGCTTCGACGCGGGCTGCGAGCGCTAGCAGCGCCAGCAAAGTCTTTCCCAGAGTGGTGCGGAACTCGACGAGTCTTTTGGCATGCGTTCGCTTGCGAGGTTTCTCGCAACCGCCGCACTTAAGAACCTTTCGTCTGGGCCCAAGTGAAGCCAAACTTCTGGCGGACATGCGTCCTCCTCGGGCGAAAGCCAAGCTTTATATCACAGTTTGAGGGAACGTGGAGTAGCGGCGCTAACCCCTTCACTCAATGATGCACCGAAGGCTGGGGCAGTTGGCTGCATGCTCTCGCGGCATCGCGGCTCGGCCGGTGAGGAGTGGCACGTTCCTCGCTTCGGGAGGAATGACGAGGACTCCAGGAACTCCGAAAAGCCGAGATCGAGTTACTTCCGCTTGGGGATGAACATGTCTGCTTCTGTTAGTCCGCATTTCTGCGCCATTTGGTAGGCGTAAAAGAAGTGGGCGGCGTTTTGATTGCGGGAGTCGGTGCCGAAGGTGAATTTCAGGCCAGCTTGTTTTGCCAGCATGATGAAGTTTTCGTCGGGGACGTGGGCGACTTCGTTGATTTCGATGGCGATCTTTTTCGACTTCGCGAGTTCGATGATGCGGGTGATGCGAGGGCGCGTCCAGAGGCGGGTGTACTGGCGCGCGATCGGGACGGGGAGGAAGGTGGGCCAGCCGAAGATATCGATGGGTTCGGTGGTCAGCACCTGCTCGATGAAGGTCGTGTAGCGCGTCATGAAGGCTTCTTCGTCGTCGACGTGCGTATCGATTTGCCAGATCGCCAGGTAGGTACCGTCGGAGTTGGGGAGGGTGAGGGCGTCCATGAGGATGTAATCGAGTTCGGCGAGAAGAGGTTTCGAGAAACTTTTTGACCATCCGGGATAGACCGGTTGGAGACCGACGCGGACGGGAAATTTGCGGAGGCGGTCGAGGTACTGCTTGAGATCGGTGTCGGTGTTGATGGGGTATCCGGGGCCGGGATGCTCGACGATACCGATCTGAACGTTTCGGTCTTTGCCCAGGTTGACTGCCTGCTCGATCGTCAGCGTGTTACTCAGGTGGACGTGATAATCCGCGACGGGGAAGGCGGGCTTGGCAGGGGAGGTGGCGGCGAAGAGGTGTCGTGGAGCGGCGAGGACGGCTCCGGCGATCAAGGAGGTATGAATGAAATTTCTGCGGGAAAAAGTTGGGGTCATTCCCGAAGGATAGCCGCGGGGAGCGAGAGCATCAGTGACTCGCGTCACGGCTCTTGAGCTAACGACAGAGTAATTCGAGGCTCTGTACTTGGCTACGGGCCAGGAAGATTGAATACAATCAGCGGATGGGAGAGGTTTTCATGAGCAAAGTTAAGGTTGCGGCATTTTCGATTTCTATTGATGGTTTCGGCGCGGGGGTGCGGCAGGACTTGCAGAATCCGCTGGGCGTGCGAGGGGTTGAATTGCACAACTGGTTTTTTCCTACCAAGACGTTCAAGCAGATGCATGGATCGGATGGTGGCGGGACGGCAGGCGTCGACGACGATATGGGCGCGCGATCGTTCGAGAATGTGGGCGCGTGGATTTTGGGGCGCAACATGTTTGGGCCGGTACGCGGGGCGTGGCCGGACGAATCGTGGAAAGGGTGGTGGGGAGAGAATCCTCCGTATCATGTGCCCGTGTTTGTGCTCACGCATCATGCGCGGGCGCCGCTCGAGATGGAAGGTGGGACGACGTTCTACTTCGTAACCGATGGGATCGAGTCGGCGCTCAGGAAGGCGAAAGAGGCGGCCAAGGGCAAGGACGTGCGAATTGGCGGAGGGGCGTCGACGATTCGGCAGTATCTTGTGGCGGGTCAGATTGACGAGATGCACTTAGCGGTTTCGCCGGTTCTGTTGGGTGAGGGGGAGCATCTGTTTCACGGGATCAATCTGCACGAGCTTGGGTTCAAAGTTGCGCGGGTCGTTGCAGGGGAGAATGCGACTCACGTTTTTGTTGAGAAGGGATGAGAGTCAAAAGCCCCACCCTTCGGCGGGCTCAGGGCAGGCTTTCTCGCGCAAAGGGCGCGCGAGAACTGGGGCACCGGGGATGTGTGACTGCACGAGTCACGCATACGCAAGCGTAGGTCGATGGCCTAGCGCCGAATCGTTACGGTTGAGCCTGTATTTTGGGGCGGACTACCATCCACTCGGCTGGGTTGATGGTGGAGGGAGGGAGCGTTGAGGTAGAGATGCCTTCCATGGTGTTTAACATGAACCAGGCTCCGCCGCCGCCGCCGCCGCTATTGCCGTTGGGCGCGAATTGGATGAAGCCGTTCTGAGAACTGGTGAAGCCTCCGAAGGTTGCAGTGACGAATCCGTATTTGTCGGAGGTGACGGAAGAGACATTCATGGGAGGTTCGAAACCTCCAAACTGCGCCATCGCGAGATTGCCTTTCTGCACGCGCAGGACGTACGGGCTCTGATCGGTCCCGATAAAGAGGAATAAGTTGTTGGCGGCGATAGAGCAAAGCGAAGAGCTACCTCCGACAAGTGGAAGAGGGACGGTCCTTGTCAGCGTGATGGTTACGGTGACGGTGGAGGAGGTTACTGTCTCGACCTGCTTGTAAACGTAGAGGGTGACTCCGTTGCCGGCCGAGCCAGTGGCGGTATCGACGAGATAAATGGCGCGCGTCACAGTGCCGGTGGTTAGATTGGCCGAGGCATTGCCCTCAATCATGGCGCCCGCTGTGCCGAATGGCCCTAAGGTTCCGCTGGCATAACAACCTTCCGTCGTCTGCGTAGAACCGCAAACGAACCAGGTGATGTTCTGGTATCCGACGCTGGGAACATAGCTGTTGTAGAGGGTGGCGTCGGGCGGAGCAGGTGGGACGGCTGCGGTTTGGGCGAATAGGGGGAGAGCGAGGCTCAGAGTGATGAGTGCAAACGTGAAAGAGATCGATCGAGCGCCAATCGTGGGCATAAAGATTCTCCTGGGAATTTTTCGCCTGGGGATGGCGAAAGGACGGGATGATTCTGCGATGGAGAGGAGTGGTTGTCAATGAGAAGGAAGTTGAGAAGGAAGTTTTGGTAGTGCCTCATTTGGAAATGCGTCGACGCTTTAAGTACATCAGAACATTTGAGAGTGCGAGTAGAAACAGCCCTGATAGCAGAATTGCCTTCGGCGGATAGCCTCTGAAGTAGCACAGTAGCAAGCCTGCCACGATAGAAACGTTCACAATTACAGCCTTCGTTTCTTCTGGCATCTGGTCACTCATAGTTGCCTCTTTTTGTTAAGGGCGGCGCTTCGCCGGCGCGGGAGCGTAGCTGTGGACCATCATAACGATCTCTTCCAGACTCCACACATGATCGTCAGGTCAGCCGTTTTTGGACACGAAAAGAGTATGCCACGGGCCAGCACCGACTGAGGCACTCGAAGTTTAGGGCGTGCAGGTTGGCTTACGCGCTAGGGCCGTATAAGCGGGAGATCCTTTGCTTCGCCGAAAAAACCGCTACGCTCAGGATGGCAACTTTGTATGCGATGACAATGCGCCTGCCGAATTGTTGGGGTCTGGGACTAGGCGCCGGGGTGGATGCGCTGGATGATGTAGAAGGCGAGGGCGGAGACTAAGGCGGCGGCGGGGATGGTGAAGACCCAGGCCCAGACGATGCGGGTGGCGACGCCCCAGCGGACGGCGGAGAGGCGGTGGACGGCGCCGACTCCGACGATGGCTCCGGTGATGGTGTGCGTGGTGGAGACGGGAATGCCAGCGAGGGCGGTGGCGAAGAGGGTGATGGCGCCGGCGGTTTCGGCGCAGAATCCGCCAACTGGTTTGAGTTTGGTGATGCGGGAGCCCATGGTGTGCACGATGCGCCATCCACCGAAGTAGGTGCCGAGAGCGATGGCGCTATTGGCGGCGAGGATGATGGGCCAGTGATAGCGTCCCCAGTTGCCGTGAAGTTCAGCGGCGGTGATGATTTTCGCGCCGAAGAGCGCACTGGCGACAATGCCCATGGTTTTCTGCGCGTCGTTACCGCCGTGGCCGAGGCTGTAGGCGGCAGCGGAGAGAAGTTGCAGTTTGCGGAACCAGGCATCAATGCGGCGTGGAGATTTATCGCGGAGAATCCAGGAGACCGCCACCATGAAGGTAAGGGCGAGGATCAGGCCCATGATAGGGGCGACGACGATAAAGATGAGGGTTTTGTACCATCCGGCGGTGATGATGACGCCCCATCCGGCGCGCATGATGGCGGCGCCGGCCATACCTCCAATGAGGGCGTGCGAGGAGGAGGTGGGGAGGCCCCACAACCAGGTGAGGATATCCCAGACAATGGCGCCGAGGAGTCCGGCGATCACGACGTATTGGGTGACGAACTCGATGTGAATCATGCCGCTGCCGATGGTTTTGGCGACGGCGGTGCCAAGCAGGAAGGCGGCAACGAAGTTGAAGAAGGCTGCCCAGAGAACGGCCAGTTTCGGCGAGAGGACGCGAGTGGAAACTACGGTTGCGATGCTGTTGGCGGCGTCGTGGAATCCGTTGAGAAAATCGAAGGTAAGAGCAGTCAGGACCGTGACTATGAGGAGGATGAGATCGGGTTTCACGAAAGTTTGCCTGTCGGCATCGGCGCGAGATTAAGAATTCTTAGAGCTATGAATGTACAGGGTCTACGAGTTCTTTAAAACGACGGTTTCGAGCACATTGGCAACGTCTTCGGCTTTGTCGGTGGCGAGTTCGAGGAACTCGATCAATTCCTTGGTCTTGATGAGGGTGATGGGATCCTTTTCCTGATCGAAGAGCTGTCCGATGGCGGCGCGCGAGATGACGTCGGCCTCGTTCTCAAGACGGTTAATTTCGACGCAGTGTCCGAGGATGTCGCCGTTTTTGCGGACCAGGGCGAGGGCGCGTTGCAGCTCCTGGGTTTGCAGCAGGATGATTCTCGCGAGGTCGACTGCGACGGCCGGCGGCTTGGTAATGCGATACATCAGGATGCGCGCCCCGGAGGCGTTGATGAAATCGAGGACGTCATCGAGGGACGAGGTGAGCTGGTGGATATCTTCGCGGTCGAAGGGCGTGATGAACGTCTGGTTGAGCTTGGTGAGGACGGCGTGGGTCATCTCGTCGCCGATGCGCTCGATGCGGCGAATCTCGGCGACCTTGGCCTCAACGTCTCTGTAATCGCTGAAGAGCTCGACCATGGTGCGGGCTCCGGCGATCAGGTTTTCGGACATCTGGGAGAACATGTCGAAGAAGCTGTTATCCCTGGGAATAAGAGGGGTCATCGGAGGCAGCAGGGCTCCAAAAGAATATGAGTGCGGTTGAGCGTGCCACTATCTCATGCGGGTGGGAGGGAGGTCAACTGGGCGGACTGCTGGTGTAGATGCTCCAAGATAATGTCACCCCCTAAGTGCAACGAGACTTTGTCACCCTCTCAGGATGGTGATGATGAGTCAGAAAGAGTTCCAACGGGTGAAAGTAATTGAGAATGCAGCAGGCGGGCGGCTGAGCGTACGCGAAGCCGCCCGTCTGCTGCATTCTCAATTACTTTAAAGACGGCTAAGGGAGCGCGAAGATCGCTGAGAAATTGGGGTGGATGTTAGCGATGGAGGCGGCGGATGGCGATGGTGGCACGGCGCGGGATGCCGATGCCAACTACGAGAATGACGAGCAGTACGGTGGCGGCTCCGACGGCGGCGCGCGACAGGAAGTCGAAGAGCACGTGATCCAGACCCATGAGGGACAGTATGGAACGGGGGAGGGGGTTGGGCGAGATTACTAAGGAGGGATGACTAAAGTTCGGAGGGAGGCCGACGCGGTGCGTCTTGATACCCGGCGAAAAGCAGGTTCCTCGCGCCAGAAAGAAGGTGCTCGGAATGACAAGCGTACTTGAGTGGTCGGCTGAATGGCACGCGTAGTTGAGTCGGGGAGGAAGGATAGGAAGTCAAAAAGCCCCACTTCTCGCGCACAAAACGCGCGAGAAATGGGGACCCGGATTACATCTTCAGTTATCAATCAACTACAAACGGCCAACTTCAAAAGCAGCGGGCAAAAGTGCCTGCTCCGCATGATCCAGACTTCGTCATGCGGCGGTGTGATTGGCCAGGTTTACGGTTACCGTGTCTGGTGAGGCTGCCGCGGCGCCGGTTCTGCTGACGGGGTTGAAGGTGATGACGAGCTGCGTCGCGTTGGCGGTGACGCGCAGGTATCCGGAATCTTTCTGGTCGTGTCTGTTGAGGATGAGCCCCGTGGATTGGACGGCGGGATTGACGTCGAGATAGCCGACGTCGACTTTGTCGCCGGGTTCGGGGGCGGCTTTTCCGAAGTGTGGATTAACCAGCGGATTCACGTTGTGTCCGCTGTCTCCGCAGACGATGAAAGGGACGGTGAATTTCTTTCCGCCAAAATTCACGCTGCGCGTGTAGCGCTGGTAGTTGTGGGCGTGTCCGGAAATGAAGGCGTGCGGGTAGACGCCCACCGTTTTGCAGATGGCATCAATCTGGCCAAGCATAACGGAGTTGCCGGTGTGCTTGCCGCCGCCAGTGGGTCCAGTGGGCGGTGAGTAACTGAACGGAGGGTGGTGGACGGCAAGGATGACGGCGCCGGCGTAGTTGCTGGTCTTGATGTTCTGCAGTTGGGCGGTGAGGAAGTCGAGTTGGTAGTCGGGAACCGTGGGCCACTTTTTTTTGCCCTTGGTATCGGTCTCGCTGGAGATGACGCCGGGATCTTCGAGCGAGTTGCTGAAGAGTCCGATGATGCGGACGTAGGGAGCGTCGAGCGTGAAGTAGACGCCGGGCTGGGTCATGGCAGTGCGATGGAGGGATCCGGCTTCTTGCGTGACTACGATCGACTGGTTGCAGAAGTTGCGAGCAAAGGTAGTGAGAGGCTCGCTGCCCCTGGGCGTGTTGGGCACGACGAAGGAGTCGTGATTGCCAGGGACGGCAAAGATGGGTGCGGGATAGTTGCGGAAGGGTTCGTAGAACTGGTCGTAGTAGTAGAGGGACTCTCCGAAGTTGTAGACGATGTCGCCGAGGTGAAAGAGAAACGAGGGGCGACTGGCGGCGGCGGAAGTGTGAAAGTCGCTGGTGACGGCGTCGGAGACTTTGATCATGGAGGGGAAAGTCCTTGTGGCGGAGGCGCCGCTGTCGCCGATCATGTGAAAGTTGATGGCCTTGGCCGTCTGGATCGACTGGATGATTTCCGCTCCGTGCGATCCCCAGGCGGTGGCGAGGGAGAAAACATCGCCGGGCTTGTTGGTGGCTGGATCGAAGGAGACGACATCTTTGACGAGGAGCTTTTGCAGTTCACTCGTGTAGAGTTTGTCGTCGGTAACGGGCGTTTTGAATTGTGTGGGATCGGCGGAGGGGACTCCCTCGTTGAAGATTGGCTCACTGAAGAGAGGTTGCGAGAGTTTGGCGCTTTTGCTTCTTGGCATGGCGGTTGCCTTCCTTTCATTTTTCGGAGCGGTGCCTGGCCCGTGACTGCTGGCCCCCTCAAAATTTGGAAATCCGCCGCACTCGGAAGTCCCGCTGTGCAATTCGTAACGATCCTATTCGGGATCGCTCGGGAAAAACTTAGCGCTTCGGTGGGTCGCTTGCAGGGGACCACGAGGCGCGCGGGGAAAGGTGTCGGAACTTTACTGCGGGATTTGGATTTGTGCAATGGGAAAAAGACAGGAGTGATTATTGGGGAAGGGCTTTTAACCGCGAAGGACGCTAAGAAAGGCCGCCAAGACCGCTAAGAAGGTAGAAGCCCCACTTCCCGCGCAAAGTGCGCGCGAGAAATGGGGCACCCGGTGCATCTTTGCTTACTGGGCCGGGGTTTCGGCTGCGGGCTTGGTTTCGGCGGTTACTTCGGGCGTGACTGTGGCCGGGGCGATCTTCACCGTCGAGAGAATCTGCTCCAGGCGGCTGAAAACTTTGTCACGGTCCACGTGCTTGGTGACGCCATCGGCGGACTTGTCCGTGGTGACGTTCAGGGCGAACTCGTAGCAGGATCCATTCTGGAAGACATGGAAGTACTTGGAGTCGCTCTGGCGGGTGCCTTCGCCGGTAACGGCTTCGGTGGCGCGGAGCTCAAGGTCACCAACGAGCAGCTTCGAGCCTTGGGGCTCGGAGGCATCCGACGACTTTGAGGCGGTCTGCAGCTCTGGCGCGGGCTGCGCTGAGGCAGACTGTTCGGGCTTAGTCTCAGTCGAAGGCGCAGGAGCTGGTGCAGACGACGTGGACGCGGACTCGGTGGACGGAGCGGGCGTCGGCGTGGACGTTGACATAACCTTGGGTTGCGGCACCGCGAACTCGGTGCATTGATCGGCCGTGAGGCTCTTGTGGACGCTCACGTTGAAGAATGCGGACGAGAAGTCGGTGTTGGCGAATCCGGTCTCGGGAAGTTCGACGGCAGCGAGCGCCACTCCACCGGGCGCGATGAAGTTCATCGGGAGCGGACTGGAAGCCACGAGATCGCTCGCGGCGCTGCCCGTCTCAATGGCGTAGCGGCGCGGATATTCAAAGGTCACGCCGGTGTTCTTATCCGTGTAGTTCACGGTCGCGGGCTTCTTGTGAACGATTTTCTTGGGAGCCGGTTTGTTCTCAGCCTGCATGACGGGTGCGGGCACGACTGGAGTCTGCGGTTGCGTGACAGGAATCTGTTTGTTGGAAGTTACGGGCTTCGGCTGGTCGTTGTTGCTGGAGCAGCCGACGGTTAAGGAACAGACGATTAACAAGGCCGCGAAGATGAGCGGTCCGGCATTGTTGTTCCAGGTTTGTTTCAGCGAAGCTTTTTGGCCCCAAGCTACGGAGCGGGCTTCGGTGCTGCGAAGTGCGTTGATGCGGGTCATTGTGGTTGCCTCCTGCCGACTTGCGGCGTAATGGAGAATGCACGGGGCGGGCCAGGGGCTGGAGCGTTGATTTGACGGGGGTTAGAGGGTGCGATGGTAGTTGAGGACGTGGGGCTGGGGACACGTTGTGGGCGGGGGGACACGACAAGGCTTTCACCACAGAGGACGCTGAGGTTCATCGAGGAAAGACACGCGGGCGGGAGGGATTTCGGTTATCGTAATCGTCCGGGTCGGGAGGTTGGGATGATGGACGGCGGTTTGTCTGCCTGGAGAAGTGTTTTGTGGGTTGTGCTCTGCCTCTGGCCTCTGGCGGCGTGGGCGCAGGGTGCGCCGGGCGCCGCGGCGGAGAAGGTCATTATTGATACTGATATCGGCGATGACGTCGATGATGCCTTTGCGCTGGCGCTCTCGGTGAAGAGTCCGGAGCTGCAGATTTTGGGAGTGACGACGACGTTCGGCGATACCGAGACGCGGGCTCGCATAGCGGATCGATTTCTGGGCGAGGTGGGGCGAGCGGAGATTCCAGTGTTGGCGGGGAAGGCGACTGCCACCAAGAATCCCATGTCGCAGCGGCGGTATGCGGAGGGGCGTTTCACGAAGACATCGCATGGCGACGCGGTGGATTTCTTGCTGGAGGAGATTCGGAAGTATCCGGGGGAGATCACGCTGATTGCGATTGGTCCACTGATGAATGTGGGGGCGGCGATTGATAAGGACGCGGCGACGTTCCGGAAGTTGAAGCGGGTGGTGCTGATGGGCGGGTCGGTGCGGCGGGGATATGGGGATCTCGGGTACACGGCGCCGGTACCTCCGATGCCCGAATGGAATATTTTGAATGATGTGGCGTCGGCGCAGAAACTTTTTACGGTGGGTGTGCCGTTGTATGTGATGCCGCTGGATTCAACGCAGTTGAAGTTGGATGAAGTGAAGCGGGCGTTCTTGTTCAGCCAGGGAACGGCGGTGACGGATCAGCTGGCGATCCTGTATCACTTGTGGGGGCAGGAGACCCCGACCCTGTTTGATCCGATGGCCGTGGCGTTTGTGATGAAACCGGAGTTGTGTCCGGTGCAGGGTTTGCATATTCGAGTGGATGAGAAGGGATTCACGCGCGAGGAGCCGGGAGCGGTGAACGCGCAGGCTTGTCTGGATTCGAACGCGGAGGATTTCTTCCGGTTTTATTTGAAGCGGGTGGCGAGATAGTTCTTACGACTTCGGGAAGGTGGACACGGTGACGAGAGAAAAGCTTTTAACCGCTAAGTACGCTAAGGGAACGCTAAGGTCGCTAAGAAAAGCCGGGGGTGTTTTGCGGCAGCTAATTTGTTTGACGGCGGCGATTGCGCTCCTCAGCGCGAATGGCTTCTCGCGTGCTCGGCAAGACGTCGACATGATTGTTAGCGGCGGGATCGTCGTGACCATGGATGGCGGGCGGGCGATTTATCAGGATGGGAGTGTTGCGGTGCGCGGGGACTCGATTGTTGCCGTCGGGCCGCGGGGCGAAGTGGAGGCGCGATATCACGGGACGCAGGTCATTGATGCGCGTGGGATGCTGGTGCTGCCGGGGTTCATCAACGGGCACACGCATGTCCCGATGACGTTGTTTCGCGGAATCCATGACGATGTGACTTTGAATGACTGGCTGTACAAATACATTTTTCCGGCCGAAGCGAAAAATGTGAATGAGGAATTTGTGCGGTGGGGGACGCGGCTGGCGGCGGCGGAGCAGATCAGAGCGGGCGTCACCACGTTTGCCGACATGTATTACTTCGAGGATGCGGTCGCGGAGGAGACGAAGGCGGCGGGGATGCGCGGGGTGCTGGGCGAGACGTTCATTGATTTTCCGGCGCCGGATAACAAAAGCGAAGCCGAGATGCTCGCCTATACGGAGAAGTTTCTGAAGCGGTGGCAGGGGGATGCGCTGATCCATGCGGCTCCGGCGCCGCATTCGATTTATACGTGTTCGAAGAAGACGTTGCAGGATGCGGCGGCGCTGGCGAGGAAATACCACGCGCCGATTTTGATTCATGTGGCGGAGATGAAGAAAGAGTGGGACGACAGTTTGAAGAACAATGGGATGTCTCCGGTGCAGTATCTGGAAAAGATTGGCGTGCTGGGTCCGGATGTGGTGGCGGCGCATTGCATTTTTGTGGACGAGGCCGATCGCAAGGTGCTGGCGTCGCGGCAAGTGGGGTGCGTACATAATCCGTCGAGCAACATGATGATCGCGAGCGGAGTTTCTCCGGTGCCGGAGATGCGGGCGGCGGGCGTGGCCGTGGGACTGGGGACGGATGGTCCGGCGGGGAGCAACAATGATCTCGATTTGATGGAGGAGATTGATCTGGCGGCGAAGCTGGCGAAGATTTCGAAGATGGATCCGCTGGCATTGAATGCGAAGGCGGTGGTGGAGATGGCGACCATTGAAGGGGCGCGGGCGCTGCATATGGAGAAAGAGATTGGATCGCTGGAGGCGGGGAAGAAAGCGGACTTGGTGTTGATCAGTCTGCAGGAACCGAACGCAGTGCCCATGTATGACGTCTACGCGCAGATTGCTTATTCACTGAAGGGGAGCGATGTTGAGACGGTGATGATTGGCGGCCGGGTGGTGATGCGGGATCGGAAACTGCTGACGATTGATGAGCCGAAGGTGCTGGAGAAAGCGCGGGAGTATGGGAAGTCGGTGAAGGTGTCGTTGGGGATGGAGTAGGAGCCAGGTTTCAAGGTTTCAAAGTTAAAATCGAAATCCCACCCTCTTGTAGACTCTCCACATGAAAATGATTCGAGTGAGCTTCGTGCTGCTCTTGTTTGTCGGGGTTTCTTTTGCGCAGAAAATTGCCATTACGTTTGATGATTTGCCGCTGAACGGGGAACTGCCGCCGGGAGTGACGCGGGTAGAGATCGCGCGAGACACGCTTGCCTTATTGAAGGCACGGCATGTTCCCGCGGCGTATGGGTTCGTCAACGCCCGGAAGCTCGAGGGCAACGCCGACGCGGCTGAGGCGTTGAAGGTATGGGCTGCGGCCGAGCCGATCGGGAATCACACGTATTCGCATCTGGATTTGAACGCGAATCCGGCAGAGGCGTTTGAGCGGGAGATCGAACAGAACGAGCCGGCGCTTGAGTTGCTCTCGGCGAAGGACGAGAACTGGCATTGGCTGCGCTACCCATACTTACGCGAAGGGGAGACGGTGGAAAAGCGGCGGGCGGTGCGGGCTTATTTGCAGGCGCATCAGTATCGCGTGGCGCAGGTCACGATGGATTGGGAAGATTATTTGTGGAACAGCGCGTATGCGCGGTGTGTGGCGAAGAGCGACGCGAAGTCCATTGAGTGGCTGCGGTCGAGTTATCTGAATATTGCGTCGCAGTATCTGGATTTGGGACGGCAGATGGCGACGCTGGTGTACGGTCATGACATCAATCATGTGCTGTTATTGCACCTGGGAGCGTTCAGCAGCACGATTCTGCCGGATGCGTTTGATTTACTGAAGAAGAAGGGATTCGAGCTGGTAACGCTGGAGGAGGCACAGAGTGATCCGGCTTATGAGGGGGATCCGGATGCGGGGTCGAAGTATGGAGGGAGTCTGCTGGACCAGTGGATGGATGCGAGGCAGATCAAGTATCCGGCGGTGGCGCAGAAACCGTATGAGGAGTTGAAGGCTGTGTGCCAGTGAGGGCGCGGCTGCGAGCCCGAATCGAAATCTAGTATTGAAATCTCCATCCTCTCGCAAAAGAAAGAGAAGAGTGAGCACCTGCGATGGTCGATTTTCAGGCATAGTTCAGGTTCATTTGATAGTGGTGTTTGCAGTGCTTGGGGGAACACCTGTCGACGAACGAAAGATGCTGGCATCTCGCCGTGTGTCTGGCGCTCTTGGCTGGAGCGGCCGGCACGCAGCTTAGTGTCGCGCAGAACCAGCTACCTGGAGTTGTTGAGCAAGCTGTCCGGTCGGCTCGGGCTGTCCGGGTGGAGCGCGCGCCGAAGATCGACGGGACTCTCAACGATCCTATCTGGCAGCAAGCCGCGCCGATTGCGGACTTCCGGCAGCGCGAGCCATTCGAAGGACAACCTGCGACGGAGAGCACCGAAGTGCGAGTGCTTTACACACACGACGAGGTGTACTTCGGGATCGTGTGTCGTGATTCCTCTCCGCATGGTGTGGTCGCAACGCAATTGCGGCGCGATGTGAGCCAGGAGTTTGACGATTACTTTGAGATCGTCATCGATTCGAGACGAGACCGCCGAAATGCCTACCTGTTTCAGATCAATCCGCTGGGCACACAACGCGACGGTTTGATCACCGACCAGCCACAAATGGATGACACGCAGGACGGAGATCCAGGATGGGATGGGGTGTGGACTTCGGAGGCTCGCATCACCGACGACGGATGGACTGCGACGGTTGCGATCCCGTTTTCGACGCTGAACTTCATGCGCAGTCGCGATGTGGTGTGGGGTCTCAACCTCAAGCGCTTCATTCGCCGGAAGAATGAGGAAGACCTTTGGAGTGGTTGGAGACGTACATTCGGAGTCAGCAAGATCAGCGAAGCGGGAGAACTACACGGGATCACGGACATCGGGAGCAGTCGCCTGTTCGTGGTTAAGCCTTACGGGCTAGGAGGGTTCAGCCATCTTCCGGCGAGCGCACAGAGCAGCGGTTTGAAGCCGGGAACGAGCGGGTTGTATACGGGCGGCATCGATATCAAGTATGGGATTCGGTCCGACCTGGTAGCAAACCTGACGGGAAACACCGACTTTGCCGACAGCGACGTCGACGTGCAGGCGTTTAACTTGACGCCTTACAAGTTATTCTTTCCGGAAAAGCGGCAATTCTTTCTGGAAAACGCGAGCGTGTTCTCTTTTCCGATGAGCATCGAGAACGGAGATCAGCTGTTCTTCAGCCGGCAGATTGGCATTGATCCGGTGACCGGGCAGGAGGTGCCGATCAATGGCGGAGGTCGGTTGACCGGGGCGCTGGGTGGATTCGAACTGGGAGTGATGGATGTGAATACCAGATCTTCCGGGCCGAATCCGTATGCGAACTACGCGGTCGTGCGCGTGAAGCGGTCGCTCGGCAACAGCGGCTCGTATATCGGAGGGATGGCAATCGACAAGCGGTCGGGGAATCCTGCAGGAAACTTCAACCAGACACAAGGCGTGGACGGGCGGCTGGTGGTGCTGAAGGACCTCGCGCTGGTGGGATTCGCGGCGCAGACGCGGAGTCCGGGGTACGTGCTGTGCGCGTTGAATCCAAACGATTGCCAGGGTGGGCAAACGAATTTGGGAGCGGGCCTGATTTACAAATCAAACTGGCTCGACCTGTATGCCGAACATCGGAAGATTGGTCCGAACTTTAATCCCGAGGTCGGATTTTTGGAGAGGACGGATTGCGTTTGTGATTTCGCAGATGCGAATTTCAAGACGCGTCCGCAGGTGGCTGGGGTTCGCGAACTGAACTTCGAAGGTTTCATCGCGCACGATCCCGACACTCATGGACAGGTGCAGACGCAGGAGTGGCAGACGACCTTTCGCGCGGACTTTAATAATGGGTCGTATACCGATGATGACATCGTGGACGTATTTGCGCAGCGGCTGACGATTCCTTTCAACATTTACAAGGATTTCTTCATTCCGATTGGAGTGTACAACTGGGCGCGTCACCAGTTCACCTATGGATCGCCCAAAGACCGAAGGACGACGGTGAGCTTCTACGAGAGGTTTGGAGGGTATTACAACGGAACGTTGAACGAGGCTCGGATTCGCGCGTCGTACCGGGCGAGTCCTCGGCTGGCGTTCAGTTTTGCCGAACAGTGGAACCGGTTTCATCTGCAAATCACGGATGGCACGGTTGGCGCTACGCCCCAGGCGCGCGACTTCTCAGTGGTGTTCGGGACGCTGGAGACGGACTACGCATTCTCGCGCTTCCTGTCGCTTTCCACGATTCTGCAGATGGATACGGCGAACGTGCAGGGAGCGAGCGCAAACATCCGATTACGGTGGAACTATCGCCCAGACAGCGATCTGTACGTGATTTATACGGCGGGTCAGAAATTTGCGAGCCTCGCGGCGGTGAATCCGGCGCAGTTTTACGAGCACCGGTTTGTGGTGAAATACACTTACTCCTTCCGGCCCTGAGGCGCGCTGTGCGCGCGCGGCAAGGGTTGCGGCATTCCTTCCCGTATAATCGAAAGATTCCCCTGCCCCTGCGGGTCCTGCTGGTGCTATGGCTGCTTTTCTAAATCAGATTGTCAGTGCGACGCGCCGCCGAGTGGTGGAAGCCAAGCGTGGAGCTGATTTGCGCGAACTGGAGCGGCGGGCGGAACTCCATGTGCCGCGAGGGTTTCGGCGGGGGCTGGCGGCGAGAAGTGGCGCAGCGGTAATTGCGGAGTTGAAGAAGGCTTCGCCGTCGAAGGGATTGATTCGGGCGGAGTTCCATCCGGAAGAACTGGCGCGGGAGTTGGAGACGGCGGGAGCGGCGGCGCTTTCGGTGCTGACCGATGAAGAGTTCTTTCAGGGATCGCTGGGAAATTTGCGGGAGGCGTCGGCGGCGGTTTCGATTCCCTGCTTGCGGAAAGATTTCATTGTGGATGAGTTTCAGCTGGTGGAGGCGCGGGCGAATTCGGCTGACGCGATTTTACTGATCGTGGCGGCGCTGAGTTCTGCGGAGTTGGATGCTTTGGCTTCAGGGGCGCGCGCACGGCGGCTCGACGTTTTATGCGAAGTGCATGACGGCGAGGAGTTGCAGCGGGCGCTGGATGCGGGATGCGATTTGATCGGGGTGAACACGCGCGATCTGCGGACGTTTCAGGTGGACTTGAAGACTGCGTTTGATTTGGCAGAGAAGTTTCCCGCCGGTGTGGTCCGCGTGGCGGAGAGTGGGATTCACTCTGCCGAGGATATGGCACGGCTGCGGGCGGCCGGGTATGACGCGTTTCTGGTGGGAGAGTCGCTGATGCGGGCATCTTCTCCGGGGGATGCGTTGCGGGAACTGCTGGTACCCAGTACACGGTACCCAGTACCCAGTGGGCGGTGAAGCGGGCGTCGCGGCGTAGGCGTTTCTGGAATTCGTAAGCGTATTGGTGGCGTCGAGGACAGCAGGTTCCTCACCGGCTTCGCCGGTTCGGAATGACAATCCTTTTAGATGTGCTTTGAGACTGGGTACTGGCAACTGGGTGCTGGCAACTGAGAACTGGTTTATGACTTGGGTGAAGATTTGCGGGACTACGAATCTGGAAGATGCGCTCGTTGCCGTCGAGGCGGGGGCGGACGCGGTGGGGTTCGTGTTTTATGAGAAGAGTCCGCGATGGGTGGACGTCGAGACAGCGCGCGAGATTGTGGATCAGTTGCCCGCGAGCGTGGAGAAGGTGGGAGTGTTCGTCGAAGGCTCCGAAGTGGATTGGGGGATTGAGTTCCTGGGAGTAGGGTTGACGGCGGCGCAGTTTTATTTGCCTGTGGAATCGGAGGAGCAGCCGAGTCCGCGGAGGACGAACGCAATCGCGTCCAGTCTTTTTCCGCCGCTGCCGAAGGTCTTCATGGCGCTTCCGGCGACATTTTTTATGGAAGACGGGGAGCAGGTTGCGAGGCTGGTGGCAAACTTTGCGCAACAGCAGCATAAGGAAACGCGCCAGTCGAACGCGATGGAGGGCAGTTTCGATACTTATTTTCTCGACTCGGGAGGATTGCGGCAGCCGGGTGGCACGGGCAGAACATTCGACTGGGTAGGGGCCAAGCCTGCGGTCGAGGGAATGCGGAAGGGCGGGCTGAAGGTTGCCGTCGCAGGAGGATTGACTCCGGAGAATGTGGGCGAGGCGATTGGGATTCTGCGGCCTTGGGGAGTGGATGTGGTGTCGGGAGTGGAGGCGCGGCCGGGGAAAAAGGATCCCGAGAAGGTGCGGGCTTTCGTAAGAGCGGTGCGGGAATTTGATCGGAAGGTGGGTTAGGGATGGCGACGGCCTCACGAAATGCGAAAGTCAAAATCCCCGCTCTAAACTTCGCAAAGGGCGCGACGTTTAGAACGGGGCACCCTCGAGTTCCTTCTCCCCCTCGTGTTTCTTCTTCTCGAGTTGCTCCTTCTTTGAATGAGCCGGGGCGGTTTGGAGTCTATGGCGGGCGGTATGTGCCCGAGACCTTGATGGCGGCGCTCGAGGAGTTGGAGCGCGAATATAACAAGGCGAAGCGAGACAAGAAATTTCAGGCGCGGTTGACTGAGTTGCTGACGACGTATGCGGGACGTCCGACGCCGTTGTTTTTTGCGCGGCGGCTCACCGCGAAGCTGGGTGGGGCGAAGATTTATTTGAAGCGCGAAGATCTGCTGCACACTGGGGCGCACAAGATCAATAACTGCCTGGGGCAGGGGCTGCTCGTTGAGCGGATGGGGAAGCATCGCGTGATCGCCGAGACGGGCGCGGGGCAGCATGGAGTGGCGACCGCGACGGTGTGCGCGTTGATGGGATTTGAGTGTGTCGTGTACATGGGCACCGAGGACATGCGGCGGCAGGAGCTGAATGTGTTCCGCATGAGGTTGCTCGGGGCTGAAGTGCGCGGGGTGTCGTCGGGATCGTGCACGCTGAAAGACGCGATCAACGAGGCGATGCGCGACTGGGTTACGAATGTGCGCACTACACATTATTTGCTGGGGAGCGTGTTGGGGGCGCATCCGTATCCGACGATGGTGCGGGATTTTCACCGGGTGATTGGGCGCGAGGCGCGGGCGCAGATTCTGAAGGCTGAGGGGAAGTTGCCTTCGGCGATTATCGCATGCGTGGGCGGGGGATCGAACGCGATTGGAGTCTTTTACGATTTTCTGAACGATAAGAAAGTGCGATTGATTGGCGTTGAGGCCGGAGGGCGCGGCGAGAAGCTTGGCGATCATGCGGCGCGGTTTCGGGGAGGGTCTCCCGGAGTTTTGCAGGGGACTTACTCTTATGTGCTGCAGGATTCGGGGGGGCAGATTGCGCTGACGCATTCGGTGTCGGCCGGGCTGGATTATCCGTCGATCGGGCCGGAGCACGCGGCGTTGCGCGACGCGGGGCGAGCTGAATATGTGCCGGCGTCGGATGCGGAGGCGCTGGCAGCGACGACTTTGCTGGCGCGGACTGAGGGGGTTATCCCGGCGCTGGAGTCGGCGCATGCGGTGGCGGAGGTGGTGAAAAGAGCGCCTCGTATGAAGAAATCGGAAATTGTGATTGTGAATGTTTCGGGGCGCGGGGATAAGGATATTGGGATTATGCGGGAGAACTTGAAACTCGATTGAATGATTGCAGATTTCAG